>Ga0272441_10006129_pt1 | contig 20394 bp, 14 predicted proteins | sample SSMProp6N_FD_193582 | JGI IMG/M metagenome (GOLD analysis project Ga0272441, IMG submission 193582) | Marine sediment archaeal communities from Little Sippewissett salt marsh, Falmouth, MA, United States - SSM-Prop-6N | ecosystem: Environmental > Aquatic > Marine > Wetlands > Sediment ...
CGGCGCGCACCACGAGCGCGCGCGTCGCGCCCGAGGGCAGGGTGACGTTTGCGCTCTGGCCGGCCTCCTCGGGCGCGAGGCGCCGCTCCCAGGCGCCGCCGACCTCGACCGAGTCCGCGCGCGCGCCCGCGGCGTAGCGCAGGATCTCCTGCATCAGGGGCGCGTAGAAGGGCCGCGCGACGAGGTCGTTCCAGTCCGCGCCGGCCGTGGTCGTGCACAGGAGCGTGCGGCCCCGGCCGAGCGCGCGCTCGACGAGATAGGGCGCGCCGTCGGAGTAGGCGAGAATCACGGTCGCCTCGTGCCCCTCCGCCGCGCCCTCGAGCGCGAGGTACCGTCGCACGCGTCCGAGCGAGGCGTCCCCGTACTGCGCGCGGCGCAGGTGTTCGAACGCCGGGTGAGAGGAGCCGGCGAGGTCCAGCGCGACCGCACCGGCTCTTCCTGCTGCCTCCCCTTCCTTCTCCGATTCGCCGCCGGCGGCGGCGGCGTGCTCGACCCGCTCTCCCAGCGGAGCTGCGAGGAAGCCCTCACCGCCGCGGTAGTACTCGCGGTTGTAGAGCGCACGGTCCACGTCGGGTCCGACGAAGACGAGGAGCGCGCCGTCCGCGCGCACGTAGCTCTCGAGCCGGCGCGCGGCCGCGGTCGGCAGGGAGCCGACGCCCGCGAGCACGACGAGGTCCTCGCCGTAGAAGCTCCCCGACTCGGCGCCGGCCGGGCCGACCACGCGCACGCGCGCGGGCGAGACGCGGCCGGCTTCCGGGTCCCCATCCGGCGCGAGTGCGACGGAGAGGAAGTCGGCCTGGCCGGCGAAGAGCTCGGGCCGCGAGCGACCCTCCACGAGCAGCGCGCGGACCTCCTCGCGTACGTCGAGCGCGAGGTACCGCGCGTCGTCGGCCCCGAGCGCGTCGCTGCCCGACGCGCGCGCCTCGACCTCGCGCCAGCCCGCCTCAGGAAGGGTGACGCGCCAGCTCGCCTCGGCCTCGGCGCCCGCCTCGACGCGCACGGTCTCGGAGAGCGGAGGCAGGCCGCGCACGCGGAGATGGACCGGCACCTCGCGCGTAGCGGGCGTCCGGTTCGCCACGCGCGCGCGGATGCGCACGCTCATCCCGCGCGCGACGATGGGGTCTTCGTGTTCGAGCGCCGTCACGGCGACGCTCGAACCACCGTCATCGCCGACGTCCGCGAGGACGACCCTCGCGGCCGCCGCCGCCTCGCGCAGGCACCCGCCCAATCTCTCTCCCGCCGGTCCCTTCGGGAACCAGGCGCCGCGCTGCATGTCGGTGACCAGGACGACCGCCCGCTCGCGCGCCTTGGAGGCCGCGAGGATCTCGAGCGCCGTACCGAAAGCACGCTCGAGCCCCGTGCCCTCGCTCGTCGGCTGGATCGAGGCTAGCGCGCGCGTGACGGCCGCGCGGTCGGTCGAGGCCTTCACGACGATCCGCGGCTTCGCGCCGAAGGCGACGACCGAGACCTCGTCGCCCTCGGCGAGGCCCGCGACGAGGTCGCGCGCGAGGTCGAGCGCCTGCGCGTGCCGGGTCCGGCGACCGGGCGAGGCGCGCATGCTGCAGGAGGAGTCCACGAGCAGCACCACCGCGCCGCCGCGCTCGCCGAGCGAGCCGAGCGCGCCGCGCAGACTCGGCCGCGCAAAGGCGAGCACGACGAGGGCGACCAGCAGCGTGCGCAGCACGATCAGCACGATGTGCTGGATCTCCACGCGCCGGCGGACCTCGCGCCGCGCCGCGAGCAGGAATCGCATCGCGCCCCACGGCCGCACGCGCCGCCGCCAGCGGTAGAGAAGATAGAGCAGCAGCGGCAGTGCCGCCGCGGCGAGGAAGAGGAGCGCGCCGGGGTTCGCGAAGGCACCGGTCATCGCGGTCTCCTCGCGCGCAAGTTGAGATACCCGGTGAGCGCGACGTCCAGCGGCTCGCGTGTGTCCATGCGCATGTAGTCGATCCCGAGCTCGCGGCAGCCGGTGCGGATGCGCGCGCAGTGCTCCTCGAGCGCGGCGAGGTAGGCCGCGCGCAGGTCGCGCGCGTCACAGGTGAAGCGTTCGTCGCCCTCGAGGTCCTCGAAGCGAACCGCGCCGCGGAAGGGGAAGTCGATCTCGTCGCCGTCCATCACGTGCAGGACCACGAGCTCGTGGCGGCGGTGGGCCACGCGCTGGAGGCCCGCGAGCACGCGGCCGGGCTCGTCCACGAGGTCGGAGAGCACGACGACGAGCCCGCGCCGGTCGATCTCGCCCGCGGCGCGGTCGAGCACGGCGCCCAGGTCGGTCCGCTCGCCCCCGCGCACCTCCTCGAGCGCGGCGCAGAGCGCGCGGAAATGCGGGGTCGAGGCCTTGGGCGGGAACGACTTGACGACCCCGCCGTCAAAGGCGACGAGCCCCACGGCGTCCTGTTGCTCGATGAGCAGGAACGCGAGCGCGGCGGCCATGAATTTAGCGTAGTCGAGCTTGGAGAGCCCGCCCGCGTCGGAGCGGTATCCCATCGACGAGGAGACGTCCAGGAGCAGCGTCGCCGCGAGGTTGGTCTCCTCCTCGTACTGCTTGATGAAGAAGCGGTCGCGCTTGGCGTAGATCTTCCAGTCGACGTGCCGCACGTCGTCGCCGGGCACGTAGGGCCGGTGCTCGGCGAACTCGACGCTGATGCCGTGGAAGGGGCTGCGGTGCCGCCCCAGACGCGTGCCCTCGACGATCTTGCGCGTCTTGAACTCGAGTTTCGAGACCGCGCCGAGCAGCTTCGGGTCAAGCCAGCGATGATGGGCGGTGTCGTCGGGCACGCTGCGTCCCCCGTCCTATCCGACCGCCGCGGCGCTCTTGGCGTGCTCGAGGAGCCGGTCCACGAGGCGATCGGGGGTCTGGCCCTCGGCCTCGGCGTTGAAGTTGGTGATGACCCGGTGGCGCAGCACCGGCGCCGCGATCGCGTCCACGTCCTCGAGCGTGGCCTCGCCGCGGCCGTCGAGGAGCGCGCGCGCCTTGGCGCCCAGCACAAGGTACTGGCTCGCGCGCGGGCCGGCGCCCCAGGAGATCCACTGGTTCACGAAGTCGGGCGCCTCGGGCTCGTGCGGGCGCGTGGCGCGAACGAGCGAGAGGATGTAGGGCTTCACATCGGCCCCGAGCCCTACCCGGCGCACGATCTCCTGGAGGTCGATGATCTCCTTTCCCGAGAGCACCGGTTCCAGCTTCCAGGTGTAGCCGGTGGTCGTGCGCTCGAGGATCTCTAGCTCCTCCCCGCGGCCGGGGTAGCCGACATGGATCATGAACATGAACCGGTCGAGCTGCGCCTCGGGCAGGGGGTAGGTGCCCTCCTGCTCGATGGGGTTCTGCGTGGCGAGCACGAAGAAGGGCTCCTCGATCGGGTAGCGCTTGCCGCCGATCGTGACCTGATGCTCCTGCATGGTCTCGAGGAGTGCCGCCTGCGTCTTCGGCGGCGTGCGGTTGATCTCGTCGGCCAGGAGCACGTTCGAGAAGATGGGCCCGGGCAGGAAACGGAACTCGCGCGCGCCGGTAGCCTTGTCCTCCTGGATGACCTCGGTGCCGGTGATGTCCGCGGGCATGAGGTCGGGCGTGAACTGAATGCGCTTGAACGAGAGCGAGAGGCTCTCGGCGAGCGAGCGCACCAGCAGCGTCTTCGCCAGGCCCGGCACGCCGACTAGGAGCGCGTGCCCGCGCGCGAAGACCGCGATCAGCACCTCGTCGACCACACGCTCCATGCCCACGATGATCTTGCCGATCTCGCCTCGCAGGCTCGTGCACGCGTCCTTGAGCCTGCGCGTCGCGTCGAGCTCCTGCCCCGTCAGACCCTCGATCGCCATGGTCGTCTCCTTTGCGGCCCCGGGCCGCTATTTGCCTCCGTTCCCTCCGCGCGAGCCGCGCAGCAGGCGCGCGAGGCGCCCCCGGATCGGGAAGCGCGCGCGGGCGCGCGAGTCGATCTCCTCCAGGAGCCTTCCCACGAGCACGTCGGGCGTCAGAGAGAGCGCCGCGGCGTGAAAGTTCGGAACGATGCGGTGCCGCAGCGCCGCTGGCGCGATCGCGCGCACGTCGCCGCGCGAGACGCAGAGCCGTCCCTCCACCGCCGCGCGCGCCTTGGCGCCCAGCACGAGGAACTGGCTCGCGCGCACGCCCGCGCCCCAGGCCACGTGCTCGCGCACGAACGCGGGCGCGCCCGGTTCGCGCGGGCGCGTCGCGCGCGCGAGCTCGGTCGCGTAGTCCTTCACGTTGGTCGGCGCGGGCAGCGCGCGCACCGTCGCCTGGTGCGCGGCGAGCGCACCGGGTTCGAGCACGGGCCCGACCTCGGCCCTGTACACTCCGGTCGTGCGGTCGAGGATGGCGTCCTCCTCCGCGCGCGTGGGGTAGCGCGTGACGACCTTGAGCATGAACCGGTCGAGCTGCGGCGAGCCGGGCGGCAATTCGTAAACGCCCTCGGTGTCGACGAGGTTGAGCGTCGCGAGAACCAGGAAGGGCTCGGGCACCGGGTGCGTGCGGCTGCCGACCGTGACGCAGCGCTCCTCCATGGCCTCGAGGAGCGCGGCCTGCGTCTTCGGCGGTGTGCGGTTCACCTCGTCGGCGAGGACGAGGTTCGCGAAGATGGGGCCGGGCAGGAAGCGCAGGCCCCGCTCGCCGGTCGCGCGGTCCTCGGTGAAGACGTCCGCGCCGGTGACGTCGCTCGGGAGCATGTCGGGCGTGAACTGGATGCGGCGGAAGGAGAGCCCCGCCGCCCCGGCGAGCGCGCGCACGAGCACGGTGCGCGCGAGGCCCGGGGGCCCGGCGAGGAGCACGTGCCCGCCGGCGAAGACCGAGGTCAGGACCTCGTCCACGACCGCGCGCTGGCCGACGAGGATCTTGCCGATCTCGGCGCGCAGCGCCGCGGCGCATTCGGCGACGCGCGCGACGCGCCCGGCGAGATCCTCCGGCACCGCGGATGCGGCTGCGGTCGCCTCCTTCACATGCCCGAAGCCGTCCGGCAAACTCCCTCCCCCCTGCTGCCTATAGTACGCCGCGGCGGGGTCGCGCGCATGTCCAAAAATGCGCGTTGCCGCGGGCGCGCCCGTTCAGGGCGCCTTTCGCCCGATTCCCACGATCTCGGGCGAGGTGCACGCGACGACGACGCCTCCGGCGAGCCAGATCGTCGTCCCCTTGTAACCCCGCGGATAGCCGAGCTTACGCGTGGCGAGCTCGAACGAGCCGACGTCCTTCCCGTCGGTGCGGCGGACGACGACGAGACGGCTGGCGACGCGGTCACCCGCGCGCGCGGCCGAGTTGAGGACGAGATGCTTCGGCCCCACCAGACAGGTGGCCGCGCTCGAGGCGCCGCCGCCGCGCCAGAGTTCCTTCCCCGTGGCCGCGTCGAACGCGGTCGTGCCGCCGCTCCCGAGGTAGACGACTCCGTCCGCGGCCGCAGCCCAGCCGCCGCCCTGGGTCTTCTCCCAGGCCTGCTTCCCGGTCTCGAGGTCGAAGACCGAGAGCCGCCAGACCGGGTGCCGCCCGCCCGCGCCGCCGAGCAGGAACATCCACTTCCCGCCGCCGCCGCCGAGGCCGGTCTCCCACGCGGGCGCGCGTCCGCGTCGCTCGCCGGTCGCGAGGTCGTACGATTCAAGCGCGTACGCGCCCTCCTTGCTCCGCACGAGGAGCCCGGTCGCGCCTTCGTTCGCGTAGACCGGCTTTCCGCCGCGGTACTGTTGGTAAACGCGGCCGAGCGAGCGGCGCAGGACGAAGTCCCCGCTCGCGAGGTCGTACGTCTCGATCAGGTCCGGGTAGCGCGTGACGACACTCACGCGCCCGCGCGAGACGACCGGCCCGGCGTAGACGATGCCGCGCACCGGCCGCCGCCAGAGCTCGCGCCCCGTGCGCGCGTCCACGGCGAAAAGATGCCCGCCGGCGGTGAAGCTCACGACCTCGCCCGCGGCGCGGAGGTTTCCGATCGCCTCGGGCGCGGCGAAGTGCCAGGACCGTCCCCTATCCCTTGGGTCGAAGCCGTAAAGCTCCGGCCCGAGGCACGCGACGAGCCGCCCGCCGGCGAGCACGGCCCCCGAGAGCCCGCCGGCCCCGCCGCCGGAGCCGCCCTTCTCGCCCGGGCCGCCGGGGCCCGCGCCCGTCGTGCGCACCTCGTGCCGCCACGCGAGCGAGCCGTCGCGCGCACGGCGGCACTCGAGCACGGCCGCGTCCGGGCTCGAGGGATGGCGCTGGCCGATGAAGACGAGCGGGCCGTCCTCGCCCGCGGCGGTCACGGGGAAGACGACCTGCTCGGTGTCCTCGGTCGGCGCCTTCACGCGCCAGAGGACCTCGAGCGGCGGCTTGAGCGCGATCTTCGTCTTCGGCTCGTCGGGCACGCGCCAAGCCTCGTTCTTGAGTCCCCATTCGCAGAACCGCGCCAGCGGCGCGTTCCCCGGCGCGAGCTCGGCACGTGCGGCCTTCGCCTCCGCCGCTTCCGGGTAGCGCCCGGCGAGGAGTGTGAGCCAGCGGAGGCGCGCGGGCCGGTCGTTGCCCGCCAGCCCGGCGAGCCGCGCGAGTGCCTCCGGCGCGCCGCGCGCGTTGGGAAAGCGGCCGGCGAGGCGCGCGAGCGCGTCGGGCGAGTCCTTTGCGAGAAGCGCCTTCGCCTTCGATTCGAAGGCGGCGTACGGGTCGCGGCCGGGGCGCTTTCGGATCGCCCGGATGCGTTCGAAGGCGTGCTCGCCCGCGGCCTTGAGAAAGCCGGGCTCTACCTCGACGGGCAGGTCGGGCGCGCGCTCGAGGATCTCCTGGTAAGCGGCCACCGCCTCGGGAAGGCAGCCGGTCGCCTCTAGCGCACCCACGCGGCCGCGGACGGCCGCGACCCACTCGGCGCTGCCCGCGCGCGCGTTCGCCACGGCCGTCTCCCATATCTTCAGCGCATCGGCGGAACGCCCGGCGGTCCCGGCGCGCTCGGCGCGCGCGCGCCAGAGCGACGCCAGCCGCGAGGCCGCGAGCGCGCGCACGCGCTCGCCGGCGAGGCGGGCCTCCTCGGGCGCCGCGAGCGCGGCGCGGCAGAGTGCCCCGATCTTCTCCTCGCGCTTCGCCTCCGTTGTCTCGACCGCGCCGGGCGCCGAGAGGACCTCGGCCTCGTCCATGATCGCGCAGGCGCGCTCGGACGCGTCCGCGTCCCCGGCCGCACGCTTCGCGAGCGCCGCGAGCGCGGCCGGCGGGTCGTAGAAGACGTTGAGGTGCGTGTCCGAGCAGGTCACCACCACGAGCCCCGCGCGCGTCTCGACGACCGCGAGGTTCCCGGCGTGCGATGCGTCCTCGACCGCGAGGAAGGGCAGTTCCTTGCCGTCGGCGCAGCGCGCGCGCCAGATCCCCTTGCGCGTGGGCACGTAGACCGCCCCGCCGCCGGCCTCTCCGCCGGGTGCGATCGCGCCGCGGCCGAAGGGCGGAGCGGGGAGCCCCTTCGCCCAGAGCTCCTCGCCGGTGAAGAGGTCCAGCGCCAGCACGCGCTCGCCCGTGACGAGCAGGAGCGCGTCGCCCTCGACCCCGAGGAGCTGCTTCGCTGCGCCGCGTTCGCGCGTCCAGGCCAGCCGCCCGGTGTCCGCGCGCAGGACGAGGAGTTCCTCGCCGTCGCACGGCGCGACCGCGACCATGCCCTGCGCCACGACCGGCGCGTTGAGGGCCCAGCGCTCGTCCCACGGCGTGGGGCGGTCGGGACGATTGGCGAAGGGGTCCTGCGTGTACTTGCGGATCCAGCGCACGCGGCCGGCGCGCACGTCGAGGGCGGCCACGACGCCCGCGTTCGTCTGCACGTACGCTACGCCGCCCGAGAGTGCGACGGGTGCGTCGGGCACGAGCACGCCCCAAATCCGGTGCCGCGGCAGGACCGAGGCGAGGCGCCGCTCCCAGCGCACGCGGCCGGTGGCCGGGTCGAGGGCGCGCAGGCTCGGGTGCGCGCTCCACCGGCGCCAGTACTTGATCTCCTCGACCACGGTATAGGCGTAGAGCGCCTCGCCCCCGGGCGCGCCCGGCGAGCGCAAGTTCGGCGCGAGCAGGAAATCGTGCGTCCCGCTCGGGCCCCGCCCGTCGCGGCCCCAGAGCTTCCGGCCCGTGGCCTCGTCGAGCGCGACGAGCCGCTCGCCGATGTACTTGTACCCGGACCCGCGCGGCACGAACCGCGGCCGCGCGGCGAGCACGCGGCCGTCCCGCACGCACGGCGCCATGAGCAGGGCGCTCGAGTCGCCGAAGGACGTGTACCGCCACCGCTCGCGGCCGCTCAGGAGCCAGAAGGAGCGCACCCCTTTCTTCCCCGCGACGTAGACCGCGCCGCCCGAGCAGGCCGGGAAGTGGCGCAGGTTGTGCGCCGCGCCCTCGCCCGCCTTCTTCTCTCCGTCCGGGAGCGCGAAGCGCCAGACGAGGCGCGGCATCCGCCCGATGGGCGCCAGGCGCCCGGCGCGGCCGGCCTCGGCCTCCCATGCGCACCAGGCGCCGGCCGCGGGCGTGCCCGCGCGCAGCGGTGCGAGGCGTGGCACCTCGCCGTCGAGAAATTCGACGAGGTTCTTTCTCTCGCCGCCGAGCGCGATCTCGGCCCCGCCGAACTCCTTGCGCGACCTCTCGACGAGCGAGGCGAGCTCACGCTCGCGCCCCATCTTGCGGTACGCGCAGGCGAGGCGCGCGAGGACCTCGGCGCGCGGTACGGAGGGGACCGGGTGCTTCGCGAGCCGTTCGAGGAGCGCGGCGGCCTCTTCGTAGCGGCCGAGCGCGAGCTGCGCGCGGCCGGCCTCGTACAGCGCGTCGTCCCCCGTGTCCGTGGCGAAGTAGGTGCGCGCAACGTCCAGAAGCGCGGCGAGGTCGCCCGACGCGCGCGCCCTCTCGTAGAGAGTGCGCGCCCGGTCGCCGTAGAGCGCGCGGTAGAGTTCGAGCCCCTCGGCCGGCAGGCGCGCGAGGCGCGCGAGGGCGTGGTCCGCGGCGGGCACGTAGAGCCCGGGGTGCCCGCCGTACATCTTCTCGCCGTAGAGCGTGAGCACCTTGTCGTAGCGCGAGAGCGCGTCCGAGTGCTTGCCCTCGCGCTCGAGCGCGGCGGCCTCGTCCAGGAGCCTCCCCACGCGTTCGTCCTCGTCGAGGTTCGCGAGGTTGAACCCGACCACCGCGCCGCCGGGCGGCTTCGACTCGAGCCCGCACCGAACGACCATCTCGACGCCGCGGCCGCGCAGCACGATGCGCGAGGTGATCGCGTTCGGGTCCTTCCACTTCTCCTCGCGGCCGCGGAAGCGCACCTCGAGTTGGCGGTCGGCGCCCACCTCGACCTCGGCGGTCTTGAAGATGGCCTTGAATTTGCCCCCCGCCTCGGCGAAGACGTCGAGGCCGTCGACGACCTTCTTTCCGTCCGCGAAGACGTCGAGCACGCGCCGGCCGGCGCGCTTGTGGTAGGTCTCGCAGAAGCCGAGCTCGAGCGCGTACTTTCCCGGCGGCAGGGTAAAGCGGTAGGTGAAGTCCGCGCCGAAGCGGTTGCGGCGGAAGGTCGGCTGGTCGTCCGTGCCCTCGATGTGCGCGGTCGAGCGCGAGACCGCGGTCTTTCCCTCGATGACGTAGCCCGGCTCGTTGGAGGCCGGTCCGGCCGGTGGCCTGGCGGGCGCCTCGGCCGCGAGCGCCCCGCAGACGGCCAGCGCCAGCGCGGCCAGGAGGGCCGTCCATGCGTCGCGCCCGCGAAGCGCCCCCTGGTCCAAGCGGATCCCCCTCCTGCTTCCTTCGGCGTTCCCCTCATTATATACGTCGCGCGAGGGGGTGAGCGCAACGATATCCGCGTTTTTCCGGGCTGGCCTTCTTGCGGACCGGTGCCACGGCTTCTGGCGCGAGAACGGGACGGGCTGCTCCATCTGCATCGCCGTCTGCCCCTACGGCGGGGAGAGGTAGGGGCTTTTTCGTTGACAGTCTCCGCGCTCACGGGATAATAGAGGTGCAGGGGGGCGAGCGCGCCGGGCAGGCGCGGCGCCCCCCCGCGGTCCATCAGGAGGACGCGATGCGCCTCGTCAGCTTCGGCCCGCGTGGGGAGGAACGCGCCGGGCTTCTCCTCGGGGAGGAGGTTCTCGACCTGGCGAAGGCCGACGCGGCGCTGCTCGCGAGCGTGCTCGACCTTCTCGAAGCGGGCGAGGCCGCGCTCGCGCGCTGCCGCGAGCTCGCCGCGAGCCCGCCGGCCGGGGCGCTTCTCGAGCGCGCGTCCGTGCGGCTCGGCGCGCCCGTGCCGCGACCGGGAAAGATCCTGTGCCTGGGTGCGAACTACATCGACCACGCGAAGGAGGCCGACAAGTTGCCCCCCGAGAGGCCGCTCGTCTTCTCGAAGACGGTCAACGCCGCTTGCGGGCCCGAAGACGACGTGCCCTACCCCGAGGGCGTGGCGCAGCTCGATTACGAGGTCGAGCTCGCGGTCGTGATCGGCCGGCGCGCGAAGGGCTTCACCTCCGAGGAGGCGAAAGAAATCATCGCCGGGTACATGGTCTTCGACGACGTCTCGGCCCGGTGCGCGCAGTTCGGCGACGGGCAGTGGTTCCGCGGCAAGTCCTTCGACAACTTTGCGCCCATGGGCCCGGCGCTCGTCACGCCCGAGGAGGTGCCCGACTGGCGTGCGCTGCGCCTGACGACGCGCGTGAACGGCGAACCCCGCCAGGACGCGCGCGCCGGCGAGATGACCTTTGACCCCTTCGTCACGCTCGCGCACCTCGGCCGCGGCATGACGCTCGAGCCGGGCGACGTCCTCGCGACCGGCACGCCCGCGGGCGTAGGCGTCTTCCGCGAGCCGCAGGCGCTGCTCGCGCCCGGCGACCTCGTCGAGTGCGAGGTCGCGACTCTGGGTGTCCTGCGCAACCGCATCGTAGGGGAGCCGGGCGCATGAGGCGGCGGAGCGCTCTCCTCGCCGCGCTCGCGGCCGCGGCCCTCGCCGCCGGCTGCGGGCCTCCGAAGCCGGACGGCGAGGACGGCTGGCGCGTGCGGCGGCTCTCGCCCAAGTGGCGGTACATCGTGATCCACCACAGCGCGACCGAGTCGGGCTGCTTCGCGCGGTTCGACAAGTTCCACCGCGAGAACCGCGGCTGGGAGAACGGCTGCGGCTATCACTTCGTGATCGGGAACGGCACGGACACGGAGGACGGCCAGGTCGAGGTCACGCCGCGCTGGAGGAGGCAGCTCCACGGCGCGCACGTGGGCGGCGAACGGAACAACTACTGTATCGGTATTTGTCTTGTGGGCAACTTCGAGGACACGCGCCCCACGAAGGCGCAGATGGACGCGCTCGTGCGACTCGTGGCGTACCTCCAGGAGACGTGCGGCATCCGCAGGCGCCGGGTTGTCGGGCACAAGTTTTTCAAGCCCACGACGCAATGTCCGGGCGCGCGCTTCCCCTGGCCCACGCTGCGGCAGCGCCTCAAGCCGTAGTCGGAAACAGGGCGGGCGAGGAAGCGGCGGGGAATGGGAAGGGCGGGGGTCTCGGCATGGCACTGGAGCTGCCTCTCCCTGAGAGACTCAGCCTTTACCTTCTCGAGGTGATCGCACACCGGCGCCGCGGCGCGGGCGCGGCGCTCGTGCGCGGTTTTCTCTCGCTTGCGGAGCTCGGCTACCGCGCGGGCGTCGCCCTGCGCGAGTGGGCCTACGCGGGCGACGAGGAGCGCGTCCGCCGCGCCTCGATTCCGGTCCTCTCGGTCGGGAACCTCACCGCTGGCGGCACGGGCAAGACGCCGTTTTCCATGTACCTCGCCGCGCGCCTCGCGGCTGAGAAACGCGCGCCTGCGGTCGCTCAGCGCGGTTACGGCGCCGAGCGAGCGGGCAAGCTCAACGACGAGGGCCGCATGATCGAGCGCGCGCTCCCCGGCGTTCCGGTCGTGGCGGACCGCGACCGCTTGCGCGCGGTCGAGCGCGCGGCCGAGCTCGGCGCGCGCGTCGCCGTTCTCGACGACGGCTTCCAGCACCGCGCGCTCGCGCGCGACCTCGACATCGTGCTCCTCGACGCGCGCGCGCCCTTCTCGAACGGTCGCCTCCTGCCGCGCGGCCTCCTGCGCGAGCGGCCCGAGGCGCTCGCCCGCGCGGGAGCGGTCGTCCTCAACCACGCCGACCGCGTGAGTGAGGACACGCTCGCGCTCGCTCGCGCCGATGTCCGGTGCCTCGCGCCCGAGGCCGCGCTCGCGCTCGCGCGCCTCGCGCCGGCGAGCGTGCGTCGGCTGGACGAGGAGGGCGGCGGGCCGCCCGAGGCCCTCGCCGGCCGGCGCGTCGGCGCCTTCGCAGGGCTCGCGGACCCCTCGGCCTTCGGCGAGGACCTGCGCCGACTCGGCGCGCGCGTGGTCTTCGCCCGCCGCCTGGGCGATCACCACCGATACCGAGCGGGCGAGCTCGCGATGCTGGCGAACGAGGCGGCGGCCGCGGGCGCCGACGTCCTCGTCACGACCGAGAAGGACGCGGCCAAGCTCGACGTCGCCGGGTCGCGCGAGGCGGCGATTCCCGTGCGCGTCCTCGCCTCGGAGATCCGCCTCGTCGAGGGCGAGACCGCGCTCTGGGAGGCGATCGAGGACGCGATCGAGGCGCGAATCGGTTCTCCGCCCGCTTGACATCGGCCGCCGCCGGCCGTAGATTGGCCGCATGAGGTTCCTCACGCCCTACGGACGCGGGACCGCGCTCACGATCGCCGGCGGCTTCCTCGCGGGCGCGGCGCTCATCGGCGCGTTCGCGGCCTTCGTCGAGACGAGTCGCCCCATCGTGCGGCCCGCGTTCGCGAGCGTCGCGGTGCTCGACGTCCTCCTCGCCTGCGCGGTGCTCTGGTTCTTCCGGAACCCGGCACGCACCCCGCCCGAGGGGGAGGGGCTGCTTCTCGCGCCCGCGGACGGGAAGGTCACCGCGATCGACGAGGCAGAGGAACCGGTCCACCTGGGGGCGCGCGCGCGGCGCGTCTCGATCTTCCTGTCCATCCTGGACGTGCACGTCAACCGCGCGCCGTGCGCCGGGCGGGTCGAGAAGGTCGAGTACACGCCCGGCCGGTTCCTCAACGCGCTCAAGGAGCGCTCGGCGCTCGAGAACGAGCGCAACCTCGTGGGGCTCGGGGGGACCCCCTTCGGCCGCGTCGCGGTGGTGCAGATCGCGGGCCTCATCGCGCGGCGCATCGTCTGCCGGCTCGATCCGGGCGAGGCGGTCGAGGCGGGGCAGCCCTTCGGGATGCTCAAGTTCGGGAGCCGCACGGACGTCTACCTGCCGCTCGACGCGCCGGTCGAGCTCTGCGTGGCGCCGGGCGACCGCGTGCGCGCGGGCGTGACCGTGATCGCGAGGGTGCGCGCATGAGGACCGTCCGCATCGTGCCGACCGCGCTCACGCTGGGGAACCTCGTCTGCGGGTTCTGCGCGATCTCGATCGTGGTGAGCGGCGCGGCCGGGTACACCTCGCCGACGCTCGCGCGCGTCCCGCACCTGGGCAAGTGGCTGCTCGAGGTCCAGGACCGGCAGCAGCTCAACTCGCTCATCCTCGCCGGGCTCTTCGTCTATGGGGCCATGATCTTCGACTTCCTCGACGGCCGCGTGGCGCGCCTGGTCGGGCTCGAGAGCCGCTTCGGCGCCGAGCTCGACAGCCTCGCCGACCTCGTCACCTTCGGCGTGGCCCCGGCCGTGATCGCGATGGGGTTCCTCGCGCTCGAGAACGTGCCGCGCCGCTTCGCCTGGCCGATGCTCGCCGTGTACGTCGCGTGCGCGGGCCTGCGCCTGGCGCGCTACAACGTCTCGAAGGAGGTGACGACCACGCAGCACTTCCGCGGCCTGCCCACGCCGGCGGCCGCGGGCGCGGCCGTGAGCTGGGTCCTCCTCTGGGCGGACCTGCGCACCGCGCACAACGAGTTCGTCGGGTTCGTGATCCTCGCGCTGCCGGTCGTCATGGCGCTTCTGGGCATGCTCATGGTCTCGCGCGTGCCGTACCTGCACGTGGGCGAGCGGCTCGCCGCGCAGCGGCGGCCCATGCGCGAGATGGCGTTCGCGCTCATCGTCATCGCCGCGCTCGTCTTCTTCTACCAGTACGCCTTCGTGGTCGGGTTCAACCTCTACGTCGTCCTCGGCATCGCCAGTTGGTTCGTTCGCCGCTTCCGCGGGGGGCGCGCGCGCGGGAAGGCGGCGACGCCGTGAGCGCAACCCGCACGCGGGCGAAGCCCTGGTACGCCGAGGGCCTCCGCTTCGAGTGCCGGCGCTGCCGCGCCTGTTGCACGGGCGCGCCGGGCGTGGTCATGGTCTCGACCGAGGAGGTCCAGCGCCTCGCCGCGCATCTGGGCCTCTCCGTGGACGAGTTCGGCCGGACGCACCTGCGCCGCGCGCGCGGAGGGCTGAGCCTCACCGAGCGGGCGAACGGCGACTGCGTGCTCCTCGAGCCGGAGGGCTGTGCGGTGTACGAGCTGCGCCCGAACCAGTGCCGCGTCTACCCGTTCTGGAACGAGTTTCTCGTGAGCCGCGCGGATTGGAACAAGGCCGGGCGCGAATGCCCGGGCATAAACCAGGGGCGGCTCTATCCATTCGAGGAGATCGAGCGGTTGCGGGATCTCGACGCCTAGGCGCTCCCGCTTCGCCCCTCAGTCCCGAGGCTCCCCTCCGCCTTCCCTCGCCGCGCGGCAGCATGGGCAGTGCTTCTGCCAGCGCGAGAGGAGCCGTGCGAACCGGGACCGCGGCCGCACGCGTGCGAGGAAGCAGAGCGGGCAGACGCGGTGGACGAGCGCGAGAAAACGCTTCACTTCCGCCCCCCCGCTATGCGTAGAGCCGGTAGTCGATCTCGCTGAAGAGGTTGTCCTTCCCCTCGAGCTCGGCGAGCCACGCCTCCTCGAGGCGGTCCTCGGTCAGTTGCAAATACAGGCCGTGGAAGCGCGAGAGGTGGTCGCGCGTGCGCTTCTCGGCGTAGGGCACGGTCGTGCCCGTGGTCATGATGAAGGCCCAGTCCGAGGCCTGCGCGAGGACGAGCTCCCGCGCAGCCTGATTGAGCGCGCGCGCGAGGATGCCCTCGGCCCGCGGGAAGCGCCGGGCGAGCTCGGCCATGTGGTGCTCGGCCGCGTGGAGGTGCGGGTAGATCCAGTCGTTGGCGCGGTTCAGCCAGACCTCCATGTAGCCCTTGTCGCCCCACGACGAATGTGAGGGCTCGATCACTTGGTGTGCCTCACCGCGATCGAGGATCTCCATCGGCGTCGTGGAGTCGATCTCGTCCTGGTCATGGTGCAGCTTGCGAAAGAGGAACTCGAGGAACATCGGCCCCTCGTACCACCAGTGTCCGAAGAGTTCGGCGTCGTAGGGGCTCACGACGACGGGGCGTGTCTTGAGGAGAGTGCGCAGGTGCCGAAGCTGCCCCTGCCGGTTGAACAGGAAGTTGCCCGCGTGCTCGGCGGCCCGCTCGCGTGCGGCGGCGAGATCGTAGGGCTCCTTCTCGTGCAGGGGCACGCGGCCGGTGACGCGGTGGTACTTGATGCCGAGCTGCCCGCGTAGGCCGTCGCTCCTCAGGTACGGACGGACGTAGGCGTAGTCCGCGTCGTAGCCCACGTCGCGGTAGAACTCGCGGTAGGCCGGGTCGCCGGGGTAGCCGTGTTCGCTCGACCAGACCTGGACCGAGCTCTCCACGTCGCGGCCGAACGCGGCCACGCCGTTCGGGCAGAGCACCGGCCGGAAGACGCCGTACTTCGGCCGCGGGTCGCCGAAGAGGACGCCGTGCGTGTCGAGGAAGAAGTAGCGCACGCCGCTCGTGCGCAGGGGTTCCTCGAGCCCCGGCGAGTAGGCGCACTCGGGCAGCCACAGGCCGCGTGGCCGGCGGCCGAAGTGCTTCTCGTAATTGCGGCAGCCGATCTCGATCTGCGCGCGTCGCGCCTCGTCGGTGGCCATGAGGGGCAGGAGCCCGTGCGTGGCCGCGCAGGTGAGGATCTCGAGGTGCCCGGCGTCCTGGAGCGCGCGGAAGGCGCCCAGAAGGCGATGGCCCGTCCGGTCGAGGAGCGCGCGCGCGCGGCCGAAGGCATCGAGGTAGTGCCGCGCGAGCGCGCCGTGCGCGTGCCCGGCCGGGTACGCCGCCGCCTCGCGCTCGGCCAGTTCGCGCAACCGGTCGGTGCGCCGCACGCAGCGCGACATGAGAAGCTCGTCGGCCATCATCTCGCAGAGCGTGGGCGTGAGGCTCATCGTGACGCGGAAGCGGACGCCGTCCGCCGCGAGGCGCTCGAAGGCCTCCAGGAGCGGGATGTACGTGTCGATCACCGCCTCGTAGAACCAGTCCTCCTCGAAGAAGTCCGCGTGCTCGGGGTGGCGCACGTAGGGCAGGTGCGCGTGGAGGACGAGCGCGAAATCGCCGATGGCCATCGAGCCTCCCGTCAGTCCGCGCCGCCGCTGCGAATCGCGCGGGAGCCCGAAAGGCTCCCGGGCACGCGGCCAGAGAGGAACTGGACCAGGCGCGGCAGCTCTAGGCGCCGGCGCTCGAGGACGCCCGTCACGCTGCCGGGCACGCTCACGACGCGGCCGCCCATGAACTCCAGGAGCTTCTCGAAGTCGGCGCGCACGAGCATCCACTCCTCGTCGAGCCGCTCGCTCATCTCCTCGCGCGGGGTCACGATCTCGCGCGAGGCCGCGAGCGCCTCGAACTCGCCGCCCGGTCCCACCAGGCCGATCACGACGCGGTAGCGCCGCTCCGGCTCGACCTTGAGGTACCAGCTGCGCGCGCCCGCGTCCACGGGCACGTCGTAGAACCCGCCCTCGATCCGTTCGGTGTGGACGCGCAGAACCCACGCGGCCGCCTCCACGAAGGCACCGCCGCGCCGCGCGCGGACCTCGTCGAGGTGCCCGCCGTCGAGCTCCCAGTAGACGTGGATCCACCGCGGGTCGCGGACCATGGCCTCGATGCGGTCGAGGCCGTAGGAGGCCGGCAGCGGCGCGCCGCGGTCGAGGTACGGGCCGGCCGCGGGCTCGGTCCCGGCGACCGGCACGGCCGTGCTCGAGGGCGCCGCCGCGGGCGCAGCCGTGACGCCGGGGACAGCCGCGGCCGGCGGTGCGGCGGGCGCTGCGGCCGCGGGCGGGCTCTCCTCCCCGAGCCCGAGCGCGCGGAAGAGCTCGACCTTGCGCATCCGGCTGCGGTACTTGACCTTGGCCTCGCAGGCCATCCGGTAGAGCTCGGCCCGCGTGTAGTCGTCGACGGTTCTCTTCCCTTTCGCCATCTTTCCTTCCCCCCTATCGCGATGCGGGTTCCTGAAGAAACGGCATCTCCTTGGGCACCACCACGACCCCGCCCGGGCTCACGACAAAGCGCTCCGCGTCGCGGGCCGCTTCCAGGCCGATGGTCTCGCCCGCGGGGACGCGCACGCCCTTGTCGATGATCGCGCGCCGCACGCGCGCGCCGCGGCCGATGTCCACGTCGTCCATCAGGATGGAGTCCTCGACGTGCGCGTGGCTGTGCAGGTGCACGCCCGGCGAGAGCACGGAGCGCTCGGCGCGCGCGCCCGAGAGGATGCACCCGGCCGAGACGAGCGAGTCGAGCGCGAACCCGGCGCGCCCCCCCGGACCGCCGGGGCCGCCCGGCGAGAGGTCGCCGAAGACGCTCTTCACCGGCGGGCGCTGTGGCTGGTGCGTCCGGATCGGCCACGCCTCATCGTAGAGGTCGAGTTCGGGCTCGACCTGCACGAGGTCCATGTTCGCCTCGAAGTACGCGTCGATTTGGCCGATGTCGCGCCAGTAGGCGCCGTGCGCGCTCGCGCCGAAGTCGTAGGCGAAGACGCGCGCGCCCTCGCCGACCATCTCGGGCAGGATGTTCGTGCCGAAGTCGTGCGCGCTCTCGCGCCGGGCGTCGCCCGCGACGCGGCGCACAAGCTCGGGCGTCTCGAAGACGTAGATGCCCATCGACGCGAGGCACCAGCCGGGCCGGCCGGGGATCTCCTCAGGATCGGACGGCTTCTCTGTGAAGCCGGTGATGCGGCCCTCGCCATCGACCTGCGCTACGCCGAAGGCGCGCGCGCGTCCGCGCTCGACCGGCACGCAGGCGACCGTGACCGCGGCGCCGGCCGCTAGGTGCCTCGCGAGCATCGCCCGGTAGTCCATCTTGTAGACGTGGTCCCCGGCGAGGATCAGCACGCGCGCCGGTCGCTCGCGCTCGAGGAGGTACACGTTCTGGTAGATCGCGTCGGCCGTGCCGAGGTACCACGAGCCGCCGGCGCGCTGCTGCGGCGGGACGGGGTGCACGTACTCGCCGAGATCGGCGCTGAAGACGCCCCAGGCACGGCGCACGTGCCGGTCGAGCGAGAAGGACTTGTACTGCGTCAGGAGGTGGATCCGCCGCAGTCCCGAGTTGAGGCAGTTCGAGAGCGGGAAGTCGACGATCCGGTAGAGCCCGCCGAAGGGCACCGCGGGCTTGGCCCGGTCGCGCGTGAGGGGGTGGAGACGCTGCCCCTCCCCGCCCGCGAGGATCATCACGATGGTCCCGCCCGTTTCGTCCGGCATGTTCCCCCGCCCGCCCTCCGGGCGCCCCTACGCCCTGTCTTCCGTGACCTTGCCGCCGGCGGCGAGGATCTCCTTGATCTTCGCCTTGAGTTCCGCGAGGTCCGAGCTCTTGATGACGTACGCGTCGGCGGCCCAGGTCATGAAGTTGTCCTTGTACGTGGCGTAGGCCGTGTTCAGGATGACCGGGATCGAGTTGTCCGTGCCCAGGATCTTGCCGAGCGCCTCGATGCCGTCCATCCCCGGCATGGAGATGTCGAGCACCACGACGTCCGGCCGCTCGCCGCCCTCGAGCATCGCGAGCGCCTCCGGGCCGCTCGCCGCGCTCCGGACCGTGTAGCCCTCCTCGCCGAGCTCCTGCTCGTAGAGCAGGCGCTGGTTCCCGTCGTCCTCCACCAGAAGAATTGTCGCCATGGTTTTCTCCTCGAACGGCGGGCGGCGCCGAGGCGCCGACCGCGACCTACGAAAGCTCACCCCCCTGTTCGCAGGGCAGCGCGATCGTGAACGCGGTGCCCTTGTCCGGCTCGCTCGCCACGTGGATCGATCCCCCGTGGTCGGTGACGATCTTCTGCGTCACGGCCAGCCCCAGTCCGGTGCCGTCGCTCTTCGTGGTGAAAAAGGGGCTGAAGATGTCCTCGAGCACGCCCGGCTCGATGCCGCGGCCCGTGTCGCGCACCGTGAGTTCCGCGCCGTGCTCGTTGCGCGCGGTGCGCACGGTGAGCGTGCCCCCCCCGGACATGGATTCGACCGCGTTGCGCACGAGGTTGAGGACGACCTGCCGCACTTGGCCGGCGTCCATCTCGATCTCGCCCAGCGTGGGGTCGAGCTCCACCTTGAGGCGGACGCCCTGTGCCTCGATCTCCCTTCGCATCGCGTCCAGGAGCGTGGAGACGAGCCGGTTGAGCGGACGGTGCGCGAAGACGGGCGCGGCGGGCTTGGTGAAGTCCATGACGTTGGCGAGGATCGACTCGAGCCGCGCGACCTCCTCGCAGATGATCGAGGCGCTCTTCGCCGCCCGCTCGGCGTTCTCCGGGTGCTTGAGGACCCCGCGCGCGAAGCCGCCGATCGTCACGAGCGGGTTGCGAATCTCGTGCGCGACGTGCGCGGCCATGCGGCCGATGGCGGCGAGGTTTTCGGCCTGCACGAGCTGGTCGGTCGTGCGGCGCAGCTCCCCGAGGCTCGCGGTGAGTTCCTGGTAGGCGGCCGCGTTCTCGATCGCGAGCGCGGCCTGGTTCGCGAAGAGCTGCAGCAGCGCCACGTGTTCGTCGGTGATTGGCCGGCCGCTGTAGAGGTTGTCGGCCACGAGCACGGCGTTGACCTCGCCCTTGGCCATGAGGGGCACGCTCACGAACTCGTTGGCGCCGAAGGTGTGCAGCCACGGTTCGGAGACGCGCTCGTCCTCGGCCGCGTTGCGGACCAGGATCGGCCGCCGCTCGATCGCGGTCCGTACCACGGTCTCGTGCAGGTGCGACGCGTCCATCGGATAGGCCAGGGGCGCGACGAGCCGTTGGAGCGGCTGCTCCGCCGCCGCCGGCATCTCGCCTTCCGTCACGAGGTCGTGCAGCGTCGCCGGGCGCCTCGCCAGGTGCGCCCAGATGCGGAAGGCGTCCTCGCGGCTGGCCGGTCCCACGCCCATGCGTCCGCGCAGCTCGTTCGCCTCGCGGTCGCGCAGGAAGAGGAACGCGCGGTTGAAGCCCAGCGCGTGCCCGGCCGTCGCGCAGGTCAGGACCACGTGCAGGAGGCGGTCGAGGTCCAGCACCCCGGCCATGGCGCGGCCGAGCTCGCCTACAAGCGAGAGCTGCTCGATCCGCGACTGGCGCTCGGTCACGTCCTGCGTCAGGACGAGGAACTGTAGGAGCTCGCCCGACTCGTCGAGGATGGGCGCGATGACGTTCTGGAAGTAGCGCTTGAGTCCCCCCGAGGTGTAGATCGACCACTCCTCGCGCTCGGCCTGCCCGGTCTCGATCGCTCGCGAGAGCGAGCAGTTCTCGCAGACGCTGCTCGAGG
>Ga0272441_10006130_pt1 | contig 20392 bp, 29 predicted proteins | sample SSMProp6N_FD_193582 | JGI IMG/M metagenome (GOLD analysis project Ga0272441, IMG submission 193582) | Marine sediment archaeal communities from Little Sippewissett salt marsh, Falmouth, MA, United States - SSM-Prop-6N | ecosystem: Environmental > Aquatic > Marine > Wetlands > Sediment ...
TAGAAACTAAGAAGTTTTTCCAGTTCTTTGTCTCCCGAATACTCGATGTATTTTTCAATAAAGAAGTTCGAGAGATCGCTGCGGTTTTTGAAATCTAGGTCCATTGCCAAGAAAGCAACGTCAGAAGCGACATCACAAATCCTGAATCTTTCATTAAATTCTATGGCATCAAAAATGTAGATTCTGTCCGCAACAAAAATGTTACCCGAATGAATATCACCATGGCACTCTCTAACTCTGTTTTCAGCAATTCTCTTGGTAAAAAGTGCCCCGTTTCTCTTCATGAATTCTTCCACTTTTTCTTGGATCAAATTGTAGCTTTCCTGTGATATTGTTATGTCGACAAATTCCTTGCTTTGGTCAAAGTTTTCTTTCCAATTTGTTTCTATTACTCGTAAGGACCCAAACTCGCCTGTTTTATTGCTTGTTCCCGTTTTCAGGTGGAATTCAGCTATGATTTTTGCCATTCTGTCAACAAGTTTTTTGTCAACTTTGCCTTCCTCAAGAAGCCTTGTCATAATTGTTTCTTCAGGAATCCGCTCCATTTTCACCGCATATTCGATGACTTCTCCTTCGCCGCCGACTTTGATGATGTCTGACTTGGTGATTGGAACAACCTCAAGGTACATGTCCCCACACAAGCGCCTGTTTAGCTCCACTTCTTTCTCACAAAAGAACCGTCTCTTCTCTAAGGTTGAATAATTTAGAAACCCAAAATCTACAGCTTTTTTTATCTTGTAAACAAAATCATTTGTCAAGAAGACGAATGATATATGTGTCTGTTTCAGTTCAATTTTTCCTGTTTCCTCGCCATAAGCTTCGTGATTCATTAGAGCTTCTACAATCTGTCTCTGATCTGTCAACGTCTATTTCCACCTCGTTTCTTTCAAGCTTTCACATTCTATTGAACAAGTCTTCAATATTGATTTTGTTGTCAAAACATGCAGCATTCAAAGTCATCTAAAACTTCAACCAACAATATTCAATTCACTTCTTCTTGATTCATTATATAACCATCTTGAAGTGACTAACTTTTCTTTCCGCCATAAAGGCTTAAATATCCTGCTTGTTACTGACTTGACGATAGATATGCCAAAATGGGGCTACTCAATAACGGACATGGATCCTGAGAAGATGGTCAAAGCTAGCGGACGCGAACTAAGAATATCACACAAGCACGCAAGAGAAGTGTGCAAGACCATAAAAGGAATGAATCTTGATCAAGCAAAAGACTACCTTCATCAGGTTATTCTGAAAAAGAAACCTGTTCCATTCCGTAGATTTAACAAGAAAGTGGGGCATCGCCACGGTTTAGAAAAGGCTTTCGCCGGCAGATACCCTGTAAATGCTGCACAGCAGATTTTGAAGGTTCTGGAAGGCGCTGAGGCGAATGCAGAGTATAAGGGTCTTGACATGGAGAGGCTGCGAATAATTCATGCTTCTGCCTATCCTGGAATGAAGATTAAACGTTTTATTCCACGAGCTTTTGGACGGTCATCACCCCGAATTAACACCCTTTCTCATGTAGAACTTGTTTTGGAAGAACTGGAGGCAACTTAATGTCTGTTGTCAAACACTTCATAGAAGATTCAATAAAAAAGACCGAAATTGACGAATTTTTGCGAAACGAATTCGAGAGAGCTGGATACGGTGGCGTAAGCATCACAAAAACCCCTCTGGGAACCCACCTAGTAATCTACACCATGCGCCCTGGCCTAGTCATCGGAAGAGGCGGAGAAACCATAAGAGCCCTCGCACAGGTTCTTGAAGAAAAGTTCCAGCTTCCCAGCCCCCAGATTTCAGTAGCTGAAATCGAAATCCCTGAACTCAACGCATATGTTGTAGCGTCACGGGTTGCTTCAGCCCTGAAACGTGGTGTTCACTACCGAAGAGCTGGCTTTTGGGGACTAACCCAAACTATGGAAGCAGGGGCACTGGGTGCAGAGATTATCATCAGCGGCAAACTACGAACTGACCGAGCTAGATACGAAAAATTCAGGACAGGATACCTGCCCAAAAGTGGGGAACCCCCAAGAAAATACATGAGAAAAGCCGAGTTACACGTTCAAACAAAGCCTGGAATTTTAGGCGTCAAAGTGCGACTAATTCCCCCAGATGCCCAATTCCCTGATCAAGTGAAAGTGCAGATAGTCGAAGAAGAGCTTGAGCCAGAAACGGCAATCATGGAAGAACCCGTATTAACAGAAGAGAAAGCACCAGAACCCCAAGTTGTTCCCTCTGAAGAAGCTTCAGTGAAAGAAAAGCCGGCTCCTCCTATAGAGGAAAAGGCTGTGACCGAAGAGAAAACCGCTGCACCTGAAGTTCCTAAAGTTGAAAAAAAGTCTGTAACTGAAAAGCCAGTTGTTAAAACAGAGACTGCTCCTGCCAAAACAAAGAAGAAAGTAACTAAAAAGAAAGCTTCCAAACCTGAAACACCATCTGAATCTAAAAAGCCAGCAACAAAGAAGAAATCAGCGCCTAAAGCTGCTAAAACAGTGGTTGTTGAGGAAGAGAAGAAGGCAGCTAAGAAGAAAGTTTCTAAACCAAAAACTCCATCCGCAACGAAAAAACCTGCAACAAAGAAAAAGGCGAAAACTAAAGACGTTGCTGAAACAAAGAAGGAAGCTCCTGAAAAGAAAGCCACTAAACCTAAAGTTGTTGCTGTTAAAGAAGAAACGACTGCAAAAAAGAAGCCAGCTAAAAAGAAAGTAACTAAACCAAAGGCTTCTGAAACTAAAGAAAAAGCAGCACCAAAAAAGAAGGCAACTAAACCCAAAACTGCTCCTGCCAAAGAAAAGAAGGCATCCAAAAAGAAAGTAGCCAAACCAAAGGCAGCTTCAACTAAAGAAAAGAAAGAGGCTGAAAAATAAGATGGCAATTTTACGTTTAAAAGAAATTCGCGAGATGCCTTCTGAGAAGCGACAAGAAAAGGTAAACGAGTTTCGAACAGAACTCGCAAGACTGAAAACAATGATTGCAGCAGGAGGCGCCATCGATAACCCAACCAGAGTACGGGAACTCCGCAAAACCATTGCCCGCATACTCACAATCGAAGCCGAAGAAAAGGAGACTGAAACAGAATGATGAAGGTTTCTCCCAGCATAGTTCAACATGAATTCATCGGTCTTGAGGCAACTGTGGTTAAAAGTTCCAATCCCACTGCAGTGGGAATATCTGGTAAAGTAGTTAACGAAACCCGGAACACCTTCACAATTCTACAGAATGATGCCCAGAAAGTTGTCGTTAAAGATACATCTGTCTTCCATTTTGTCCTGCCGGACGGAACAGTTGTAGAAATAGACGGCAAAGTTATCATGGGACGAGCTGAAGATAGAATTAAGAAACGACCTAGGAGGCTATGGTAAATGTCAGCCATTACGGCAAAAAAACCAAAGAAAACATGCGATGACGTTGATTGTCCCTTTCACGGAGAACTAGCCCTAAGAGGACACACTCTAGAAGGAATCGTAGTCAGCGACAAAATGGAAAAAACCATCATCGTCCGCAGAGACTACCTGAACTATGTTCCTAAATTTAAAAGATACGAACGAAGACGCGCTAACGTAGCTGCCCACAGTCCCCCCTGCCTAGAAATCAAAGCAGGAGACAAAGTGCGGCTAGCAGAATGCCGTCCACTTAGCAAAACCGTCTCGTTCGTTGCCATAGAAAAACTGGAGGATGGATCAAGTGGCGGCAAGAGCTAAGTCTCGTGCTTTTATGGCAAAAGGTGTTGTCGGCCAGAAACCAAAAATTTCTCGAGGACTACCCAACGGTTCCATCGTGAAATGTGCAGATAACTCAGGAGCACGAGAAATCAGGCTAATTCAAGTTGTGGGATACAAAGGACGACTATGTCGTGTTCCAACAGCTTCTGTAGGTGACCTAGTTACTGTTTCAGTAAGAAAAGGCACACCTGACATGAGAAAGAAAATCTTTCACGCCGTTGTTGTTCGTCAGAAGAAACCTTTCCGTCGTGTTGACGGAGTGTGGGTTCAATTCGAAGATAACGCAGCTGTAATAATGACTCCTGAAGGAGAAATGCGGGGCTCAGAAATTCGAGGACCCATTGCCAAAGAAGCGGCAGAGAAATGGCCTAGAATCGCCAGCGCCGCCAGCATCATTCTATAGGAGATTCAAAAGATGAAAACAACAAAACCTACTAAACAGAGAAAAAGACTGTATCAAGCATCAGTCAGTGAACGACACAGAAGATTCTCTGCACCCCTTTCATCTAAGTTGAAGGAGTCTCATGGAACAAACTCTATTCCGATAAGAAAAGGCGACACCGTTATGATAATGAGGGGAGACCGTAGGAACACTGAAGGAAAGGTCACACAAATTGACACACAAAAATATCGGATATTCGTTGAGGGAGCAAATCGGGAAAAGGTTGATGGAACCAGTATTCCTGTTCCTATTCATCCATCAAAGGTAATGATTACCCGCCTGAATCTTGATGACAAATGGCGCAAAAAGATTCTGGAAAGAAAGGGTGCAACTGAGGCTGAAATCGTCACAGAGAAGCCTAAGAAAAAAGAGACAAAAAAGAAAACTAAAACCAGTAAAACAACCAAAAAATCTGAGGGAAAATAATTGGGAAGAAAAGGCGAACGCGGACATCTTAAAAGAAAACCTGCACCAAAATTGTGGCCTATTCACAGAAAAGAAGCAGTTTGGACAGTTATGTCCAAGTCTGGACCCCATTCACGTTCAGGTTCTATGCCCCTTACCCTTATTGTGCGGGATATGCTTGGACTCGCTAAAACGGGTAAAGAAGCCAAGAACATCATTTCTCAAGGAAAAATAATAGTTGACGGAAAAGTCCGACGGGACGAACACTTTCTCGTCGGTCTAATGGACGTCGTTTCGATAGTTGATACTAAAAAATCTTATCGAATTCTGCCATCTAAGAAAGGTCTCATGCTTCTTCCAATCAAATCTGATGAAGCGGCTTTCAAGCTTTACAGAATAGAAGACAAAACTATTGTAAAAGGCGGAAAATTGCAGCTTGACCTTCATGACGGAACATGCTCCCTGATTGGCCTAGATGACTCTCAGTTATCAGAAGAGGATGAGTATCAGACTCTAGATGTTTTGCAGCTCAGTGTCCCTGAAAGAGAAATTCTTGGGCACACGAAGCTAACTGTGGGGGCGAACGCAATCGTAATTGGCGGCAAAAACATGGGCAAAGTTGGCAAAGTCACTACCATCGATAAGAAACCAAACCAAAAACGCAGAGACACCATAGTCACCATCGAGGACACAACAGGCAACCAGTTCCAAACAATCCTTAATTTTGTTTTCATCCTAGGCGACAAGGCATCATCTATATCCGTACCGGAGGCAGCTTAAATTGGCAGAAGAAAAAGCAACTCCTCCTGTAGAAGAAAAGGCTGTAATCGAAGAGAAAACTGCTGCAGCTGAAGTTCCTAAGGTTGAAAAAAAGTCTGTAACTGAAAAGCCAGTTGCTAAAACAGAAGCTGCTCCTGTAAAAGAAGAGAAAGTTTCAAAACCCGAAGCTCCATCCAAAACTGAAAAGCCTGCAGCAGAAGAGAAAGTAGAACCCAAAGTTGTGGTTAAAAAACCAAAGCGGGAATGGACTGGTAACCCCATGCTTATGCCTAAAATCGAAAAGGTGACTGTCAACATGTCCGTTGGAAAGTCAGGGGCACCCTTGGAGCAGGCAGTAAAGATTCTAACGCAATTAACAGGTCAGAAACCATCCAAGAGACAAGCCAAAAAGACCGTACGCGAATTCGGCATCAGAAAAGGCGAATCCATTGCGTGCCTTGTTACTCTTCGAGGAGAGAAAGCAGATGCATTTCTCAAGAAGGCTTTCGTCGCTGTTGATAAAAAAATTTCAAAATATTGTTTTGATCGGCAAGGCAACTTCTCCTTCGGAATCAAAGAACACATAGATATTCCTGGCACCAGATATGTACCTGAACTAGGTATCCACGGCATGGATGTTGCAGTTTCCCTTGGCAGGGCAGGATATCGTGTTAAGCGGAGACACCGCATAAAGTGTGATATTGGAAAAGACCATCTGCTGACTTCCAAGGAAGCGATACTATTTATTAAAGACGAGTTTGATGTTCAAATAGCATAAAATTGGTGAAACCATGGTGAAACAGCAATCTAAAAAAGAGCACCAGTCTGGTAAGGGCAGTCGACCCTGTAGACGATGCGGTTCCTACGGCTCACTTATCCGCAGGTATGATTTGAATCTGTGCCGTCAATGTTTCAGGGAAGTTGCTAAAGACCTAGGTTTCAGGAAGTATGAGTGAAAGGAGATGTATCAGGTTTGCCTATGATGGACACGCTCGCAAACGGTTTAACAACCATAATTAACAACGAGATGCGAAGAAAACGTGAATGTATAATTAGTCAAGCCTCAAAACTTTTGGGGCGTGTCTTGCGAGTAATGCAGCTGAACGGCTACATCGGAGAATTCGAATTCATTGATGATGGACGTTCTGGAAAATTTAGAGTACAGCTTCTTGGTAGAGTTAACAAATGTGGTGCTATAAAACCCAGAATTCCTGTAAATTCTAAAGAAATAGAAAACTGGGAAAAGCAGTTTCTCCCCTCCAAAGACATAGGAGTACTTGTCTTTTCTACATCTCAAGGTGTTATGTCCCATAAAGAGGTTAAAGCCAAGAAGATTGGTGGTCGTCTTTTGGCGTTTGTTTATTAGGAGAAACGGAAAATGCGTGCAATTGAAACTGTGGCAACTGTCAAAATCCCTGACGGCGTAGAGGGTACGCTTGACGGTAGAGTAGTCACGATTAGAGGCGAAAAAGGAGCATTGACCAGAGACTTTTCTCATGCGCCTGTAACCATTAGACTGGAAGGAAAGGCAGTAACCGTTCAAGCGAGTTGGCCCCGCAAAAAGGAAGCTGCCCTTGTCGGAACTGTCCGTTCTCACATAAAAAACATGATTAAGGGAGTAACAACAGGATTTACCTTCAAAATGAAAATCGTTTTCTCCCACTTCCCAATTACTGTGAAAATTCAAGGTAAAACCTTCACCATCACAAACTTCACTGGAGAACGAAGCCCGCGCACAGCCAAGATAATGGGCGACACCAAGGTCACAGTCAATGGAGACGATGTTATAATTCAGGGAATTAACCTTGAGGACGTCAGCCAAACTGCAGCAAACATCCAAAACTCTACAAAGATTAGAAGCAAAGATCCGCGAGTGTTTTTGGATGGCATATACGTTTACGAGAAACATGAGGGACTTGAACAATGACAACGGAAGAACATGAAGCAGTCACAGAAAAGGTGTTCCCAAAAAAGGCGCTAACTAAACGCAAAAAGCCTCGGTTCAGGCGGCAAGAAAGCTGGAGATTTAAGCGTGTAACTGACCGCTGGAGAAAGCCTCATGGAGTAGACAGTAAAATGCGGAAGAACGTCAAGGGATGGCCTGTCTCCCCAACCGTCGGTTACCGAAGCCCCAAGAGCATAAGGGGTCTTCATCCGTCAGGTTTCGTAGAGATTCGCGTTTATTGTGTTGCTGATTTAGGTGGAATAGACCCTGAACTACAGGCTATAAGAATAGCTCATAGAGTCGGGAATAGAAAAAGGGTTGAAATCATGGCCTTAGCTGAAGAAAAAGGCATTCATGTTTTGAATCCACGAAAGATGCGAGAACCTGAAGAGGTTATGGAAGGCGAGGAAATAGTAGAGACAGAAGACCTGTCTAAGGGAGAGAAGTAATGTGAGTCTAAAAAGTCAGCGTCGGTTAGCCGCCGAAATCATGAAGATTGGCGAAAACCGAGTTTGGATAGATCCTGAAAGAATCGATTACGTTGAAGCAGCTATTACAAGAGAAGAAATTAAAAAATTGATTCACGAAAAAGTTGTTAGGTCTCTTCCAGAGAAAGGCATTAGCCGTGCGCGAGCCAGAGTTTTTGCAGAAAAGAGAAAGAAAGGCTTAAGACGTGGACCTGGTGGAAAGAGTGGTCCTGCCCGATCAAAGATTACCAAGAAACAGGCTTGGATGAGCCGAATTAGGCCTGTAAGAAGGAGACTACGGGAATTGAAGGACAGCCGCGCCATCACAGAAAGTGTTTACAGAAAAATGTATGACATGTCAGAAAGCGGAGTTTTCGAGTCAAAAGCTGACCTAGAACGCTACATCCGAACCCATAACTTATGGAGGAGACGATAATGGCAACTGGACCAAGATACCGTGTTCCTTTCCGCAGACGCAGAGAAGGAAAAACAAACTATCGCACGCGTAGAGCCCTTGTTTTGTCACGTGTTCCTCGTTTAGTAGTCCGACTAAGTCTGAAAAATGCTATTGTTCAGATAATAGAATCTGAAGCCATAGGTGACAAAGTAATTGTTTCAGCTCACTCACGCGAATTAGCAAAAACCTACGGTTGGTTAAGCAATGGCGGAAATATTCCATCAGCTTATCTAACTGGATTACTTTGCGGCTACAAAGCAATGGCTAATGGCGTGGAAAAAGCTTTCTTGGACATTGGATTGCATATTCCCTCAAAGGGAACACGAGTTTTTGCTGCCCTAAAAGGTGTTGTTGACGCCGGCGTTGAAGTTCCCCACAGTGAAGAAATACTTCCTGGCGAATCTAGGATAAGCGGACAACATATCGCAGACTACGGAAGTCAGCTGGCTTCAGAACCTGAGGTCTATCAACAGAAGTTTTCTAAATCTCTTAAGAAAGGATCAAAGCCAGAAAAGCTGTCTGAACACTTTTCTGCAGTAAAAGACAAGATAACGTCTTCGTTTAAGAAAAAAGTCAAAGGAAAGAAGGATGAAACATGAGACGCAGAGACAGAGACGATAAATTTGAAACTTGGGTTCCCCGAACAAAGTTGGGGAAAATGGTTCTTGACGGAAAAATTTCCTCTATAGAAGAGCTGTTCATGGAAGGACTAAAGATACGTGAGTCTGAAATCGTGAATATTCTTCTTCCAGACCTCCAAGAGGAAGTCATAAACATAGGTTTAGTCCAGAAGCAAACTGACGCTGGAGAGAAATCCCAATTCAGGGCTGTCGTAGTTGTAGGAAACCGCGACGGCTACGTAGGTTTAGGCTCAGGAAAAGCAAGTCAAGTGCGTTCCGCCATCGAGAAAGCTGCTGTGAATGCCCGCCTCAACATCACTCCTGTGCGTCGAGGCTGTGGATGCTGGGAATGTGGATGTGGAAAGCATCACTCTTTACCCTTTCAGATTAGCGGAGAATGTGGTGGAGTCGAAGTTGTTATAATTCCTGGACCAAGAGGTCTAGGTATTGTTGCAAGCGAGGCAGCTAAAATTATCTTGGGATTGGCTGGCGTAAAGGATTGCTGGACAAATAGCTTCGGTTCAACAAGAACTGTTCCCTCTTTTGCTTATGCCGTTTTTGATGCTCTCAAGAAGACCTACATGTTGGTCACGCCAGAGGATTGGGTGAGTTAACATGGATAAACCGAGAAAATGTTTGGTTGCAGTGCGGATTCGTGGCATGAGTGACATTTCTCAGGAAATCAAAGATACTATGACTATGCTGCGGTTAACCCGAAACTGTCATGCGACATTGCTTGACAATCGTCCTGCCTACAATGGTATGCTACGGAAAAGTAAAGATTACTTGACTTGGGGTGAAGTCTCCCAAGAGAATGTGGCTCTTCTTTTGAAGAAGAGGGGAAAGCTTGTAGGCGACAAGGAATTGACTGACGAATACGCTAAAGAGTTGGATTACAAGTCGTTGGATGACTTGGCTGAAGCCATATTCAACGTGGAAGTGGAGTTCAGCAGTCTTCCAGAGGTTAAACCTGTGTTTCGTCTTCGTCCACCTAAGAAGGGCTTCAAAGGGAAAGTGAAACGAAGTTTTGCTGTTGGTGGAGAAGCTGGATATAGAGGAGACGAAATTAACAAACTCTTGAAAAGAATGGTATAACTGAACAGAATAATCTTTATAGTTACCATATCAGCACAATCTCAGTTAAGGAAGGAATTTGCTTGAGCAATCCGTGGTGGAGACGAAGAAAGAAGAAGAGTCCTTGGTTCAATGATATCTATGAAGAGCTCGAAAAGCTAGAGTACCTGATAGATGAAACTATCCAGAGAGCTTCTGAAGATTCTGATGACAAGTCTCCAGTCCGACGTAATCGTGTTCAAGGCTTCTCCATAAAACTTGGTTCTGACGGAAAGCCTGAAATTTATGATTTTGGTGGTCGTCGACCACGGCAAATTGAAGAAGATGAATCTGATGAGTCTGAGCCTCTGGTTGATCTCATCGCGGATGGCGACTCTTTGACCGTTTTGGCAGTGCTTCCAGGAGTCAGGAAAGAGGACATTGATCTTCGTGTTACTGAGAATTGTTTAACTGTCTCCGTTGATACAGATGAGTTTGATTGGTATAACGAATATAAGCTTCCAACTAAAGTTAATCCGAAGTCTGCGAGTGCGTCATACAAGAATGCCGTGTTGGAAGTGAAAATGGAAAGCTTAGACAAGCATGTTAGAAATAATAAAATATCTGTGAAGAAGTGAGGTTTGAAGTTTGCCGCATAAAGCTAGAAAAGTTAGAAAACAGCGTGGGTCCAGAACCCATGGATACGGTCAGATAGGACAGCATAGAGCTGGAGGAGGACGTGGAGGACACGGAAAAGCAGGGTACGATAAACACAAATGGACATACGTGCTGAAACATGAACCTGACTACTGGCTAAAGAAAGGATTCGTGTCCGCCAGATCCCTCGGCAAATCAGTCAGCATCATTAATGTCGGAAAACTGGATGACTTAGCTGACAGGCTGGAATCTGAGAAGAAACTGGAGAAAAAAGACAAGAAAATCTTCTTGGACCTAGAAAGCCTTGGCTTTGACAAGCTCTTGGGAACTGGTAACGTAAGTAAACCTATTGTTGTTAAGGTTGCATCCTTTTCTGAGGCTGCTTCCAGGAAACTGGAAGAGGCAGGTGGAGAAATCCTCAAAGAAGCAGAAGCATAAACCCCCAATTTTTTGGGTTACCTGATTTAGTAACCCAAGTTGTCAAAGTGTTTATATTTGTGTTCAACATACGCAACTTAACAAATTAGCTTATACCCTAAAAACTTGAGGATGAAGGCGAGGAGATCATGGCTGGCAGATTCCTTTCAATGTTCGGACCGTTATCACGGTACCTGCCTGAAGTAGGTTCACCAATCCGAAAAGTGAGCTTCAACGAGAAACTCTTCTGGACAGGCATTGCGCTGGTAATATATTTTGTAATGAGTCAGATATCCCTCTTTAATATCGCAGAGGGAAATGATAACCTCGGTGCCATCAGAGTAATTTTTGCTTCAAGCCGGGGAACTCTTACAGAGCTTGGAATCGGTCCCATAGTAACGGGCGGTCTAATTCTGCAACTGTTGATTGGATCAGGAATTATTGGCGCTGATTTAAGTAATCCTGAAGACCGGTCTCTGTTCACTGCAGCTAACAAATTTTTCTCCATACTTCTTACTGGAGTCCAAGCTGCTGCCTACCTCATAGGAGGAGTATACAATTACACTGATACAACTACTGGACTTTTGGTTACTCCAGACCTAACTACAACAATAGTCGTCTTTATTCAGCTTCTTTGTGCCGGTATAGTACTGATGCTCTTGGATGAGATGATACAGAAAGGCTGGGGAATCGGAAGCGGAATCAGCCTCTTCATCCTAGGCGGAGTAGCACAAGGAATTATGTGGTCCAGCTTTAGTCCTCTTGGTGGCACTGATGGAAAGTTTTATGGCGCATTTCTTGCCCTTGGTCAAGTGATTTCTGGCGGGGGAAACATAGCTGAAGTCTTTTTCAGAACTAACGCAAATGGCATTCCTACACAAGACCCCACTATGTTAGGTTTCATTGCAACAATCATAGTCTTTATTATAGTAATCTATATGGAAGGTATCAAAGTTGAACTTCCCATCTCCCACGCCAACTACCGAGGATTCCGAGGCAAATACCCCATCAAACTTCTTTATGTCTCAAACCTGCCCGTAATATTTGCGTCTGCACTATTCGCCAACGTATTAGTTTTTGCCCAACTTCTGCAGAGCCAATTCCCAAACAATTTCTTTGTTAACCTTCTAGGCACCTTCAATGCAACACAAAGTACCGCCCCTACCGGAGGTCTTGCATATTACGTAACATCCCCCTCAACTCCATATGCGGTAGCTGCCGACCCTATTAGAGCCTTAGTTTTCGTTGGTGTCATGGTCGGTTTTTCTGTGATCTTTTCACTTACATGGCTAGAAGTAGGAGGATTAGGACCCAGCACAGTAGCAAAACAGCTTGTTGACTCTGGCATGCAAGTTCCAGGATTCCGTAGGTCAGGCAAATCCATAGAAATTATTCTCAAACGTTACATTCCAGTAGTTACTGTCCTTGGAGGCGCGATAATTGGTTTGCTTGCTTCTGTCTCACAATTTTTTGGAGTATTCGGATCAGGTACGGGTATATTGCTTGCAGTAGGTATCTTATATCAGTACTACCAACTGCTTGTGCAGGAGCAGGTTGCTGAAATGTATCCGGCTCTTGGTCGCGTGTTAGGAGGATAAAATATGAACAAAAACGTCAACCTCACAGGAAAACTTCAACCCTATGGGAGATGTAAAGCATGAGTTCAATCCTAGCGCAGCCTCCATACGTAACAATTGTTGTTATCGTTGTTTCCATAGCCATGAGCTTCTTTTCATCAATGATTAACATGCGATTCATGCCTAAAGAGCACCGCCAAAAAGTCAAGGATCTACAACGCAAGATATCAGCTTTAACAAAAGAAAAGAATGAAAACATGAAGACTGCAAAAAGTACAGACGACAAAAAGTTGCTCAAGAAGGCTCAGAAGCAGGAGAAGCAGCTTCTTCAGCTTCAGTCTCAAGCCCTCTCTTTGTCTTCTAAACAATTTAGGGTGTTTCCCATTACGATGGCCGTTTTCTTTATTGTTTGGCTTCTGCTTACTGGAAGTATTCTCGGCATGGAATTATTTGATAGCCCCTTCATTGGTCCATACCCTGTAGCTTATCTTCCATGGTTGGGAGGCGTAATGCAGCTGTCCCTCTTCAACTGGTATTTCATCTGTTCAATTCTATTCTCAACAATATTTTCTCGCGTCTTCGGATTGACGGGAGGAACCGACTAGGATGCCCGAACCTGTTAAACGACTTCGAAGCAAAAAAATTTAACCTGAGAAGGCGGCGCCAGACTGTGAAAAACCTTAGTGTAGACAAAAAGAAAATTGTAATCTGCATCAGCGGAATGACTGGATGCGGAAAAAGCACAGTAGCAAAAAAACTGGCAACCAAATATGGTCTCGATTACTTTTCTGGCGGAGACGCTTTGAAGCTCCTAGCCCAAGAAGAAGGCTACAGCTCGGATGTAACTGGCTGGTGGGAAACGGCTGAAGGACTAAAGTTTCTTGAGCAGAGGATGGGAAACCCTGCTTTTGATAGGCGAATTGATGAAAAACTGTTGGAGCTGGCGAAGCAAGGAAACGTTGTTCTTGACAGCTGGACCATGCCTTGGCTGTTGAAAGACGGCTTCAAGATATGGCTGGAAGCTTCTCCTAATGTTAGAGCCAAGCGTGTTGTAACTCGAGACAGTATCAGCCAGAAAGAAGCATTGAACGCTCTAACCAAAAAAGATGAACAAACACAGCAAATATACAAAAACCTCTACGGCTTCGATCTAGGACACGACCTTTCACCCTTCAATCTTATTCTCGCCACAGACGAGCTGGAACCCGAAGAAGTCTACCATGCCGTATGCTTAGTTACTGACAGTCTAGTTTTCGGAGAAACCTAGTCTTCCTCAGCATTCCGTGTTACCAGCAGAAAACAATCTGATCAAAAAGAGAAAAGATTGGATGCGACTGCAAAAGAAAATATGCTATAAGTATCGCCAGAATGGTCTGCCTAAGAGGAATAATGGCGTGCTTCTTGTATTTGCAGCTCAACAAAGCCAAGCCTATGTTAGCTATAGTCAACAGAATGAAGACACGACTCAATGCAAGACAGATTATTGCTTCGCTGAGTCTGTCAACAGCAACATCCACCATCCACCCATCTCTAGAGCCTGTTTGTCCCTTGGCACGAGCCACAACGCCATCAAGGGCATCCAGTAACAGGACAAAAAAGATTGTGACTATTGAGGCAAGAATGGCTTTCTCTGAGAGTAGCAGGTAAGCTATTGGGCTGAAAACTAAACTCAGTCCAGAAATCATATTTGGGTTCAACTGCCGCAAGAAGGGAAAGCCTGCTAGAACTGGTTTCTGAACTATCCTAAATACTGAATATGCCCTGCCCCTGAAGGCCTGCAATTAAAATCACCCCAAATGTTGCTGTTATGACTGCATCATAGGCTGTCAGTTTCTTCAGGTTTCTCGGTGCCAACCCAAGAAACACCACTTTCTCGTTTAAAGGATAGAATGGTCTTGTAGGTCGCGTCAAAAGGTCAAGGAAATAATGGCTCACAAATCCTATAAGGAGACTTTGACCCAGCGAGGCAGAAAAGAATGTAATGGCTAGTGAAGCTGACATTGCCAGTAGCAGTCCAGGCAGTTCATGCCACATGGTTCTGGTTTCAGATTTGAATCTGTGGGTTTTCAGGGCTGTTCGCAGGTGGGCTAGGTGGTCCAGGTCTGTGATTACTGCTGCAATGCTTGTTACTATAAGGGTTGTTGGAGACACAATTGAGGGTGCACCGAAAACTAGTAACAGGTTAGCGAAGAAGATGTGAGCAAGCGTATTCAACAGTCATTCATTCCAGTTTTTGTATTGAACCTATGTTCATGTAATATTTGGAGATTTCTCCCTTTCTTGTTGTTATGTCAGGTTTTGTGGTGGTGCCCCATCAGTTATATCGTAAATCGGAATATACATTAAATATCTTTTTTGGCATAAAGCCACTGTGGATGCGTGCATTTCTCTTTCCTCCTTTACCGGTTCACAAGGCGACTTGTGCGCATTCACCACCCACACATTTTACAGAAAAATTATTCAGAGAATCGTCAACCAAATGTAGAGCATCATCTGCAAGCTGAAATCTAACAAAGTTCCATATTCTCTAAAAGTTCTTCAAAGTTCTCCCTTGTTCGTTCTTGCTTGTAAGCCCGTAGCGCCCTCACTAACTCTTTCTCATCAATTTTTCCCGCCTTCTCTTTAACTTTCGGCGCAATCTGGCTTCCCAAGAAAAGGTACTGGCAGACGGAAGTAACGTTCGAGACTCTTCGGCTAATGCTGGATGTCTCAAAATCCACCAGAAACGGTTGGTCATGGATGTCAACAAGTATGTGTTTTGGCGCCTTGCTTAATTCTCCATGGTCCAATCCAACTTCATCAAGCCTGTAGCATTGCTCCAAAACATCCTTTAAAACCAGCCTAAGACGCAACTGTCCCCTTTTGTCTTCTAATGTTTTAATCCATTCTGGAAAGTGGTTTCCTTCAATTAGCTGCATGAGGAGAAAGTTTTCGCTGATGTCAAAGAGTTTTGGTCCAACATTTGTGGTGTTTGCTGTTTTCAGCATTTTTCCTTCATGGAACATTCCTTTGCGGTCGGCGTCGATTCTGCGGATTTTCATGGCGGTTCTGCCTGATGTTGTGTGGGCTATAACCACTATGCCAACGCAGCCCTTTCCCAGAACTGGCACATCAGAGATTCGTTTGTCTCCCGTGAACTCTAAAGCTTGAACTCCAAGACTTTTCATCTCTTTGAGGCGCTTTTTCACTTCGGTCTTTTCTATTGTTGGGTAGCATAGAACCTTGTGTTCTCTTTCATTGAGTTCCTCTATGGAGACTACTTTGCTCGCCTGCAACTCTGTTTCACGTCTGATATTAGTTTCTGAGAACAGTTATTAATTACTGCAATTACCATGATTTCAGGGCAGATTTGAATGTCCATAATATCTTTGCTTTCTGATTTCGGTCATAAGGACCCCTATGTTGCGGAGATGAAAGCCGTAATCCTGTCTATCCGTTCCGAAGTCCGTATTGTGGACGTTACTCATGAAGTTGAAAAGTTTAACATCCGCATGGGCGCCTACGTTCTAGCTTCAGCAGCCCCATACTTTCCACCGAATACTGTTCATGTGGCTGTTGTAGACCCTGGAGTTGGAACACAAAGACGTGCCATAATCGTGGAAACCCGCCACAGCTTCTACGTTGGACCCGACAATGGGCTCCTGATGCTTGCTGCACAAAAAGAGCACATGACCAACGTCTATACGATAGATAACCCAAAGTATATGCTGCCTAATGTGTCAAAAACTTTTCACGGGAGAGACATCTTCGCTCCAACCGCAGCCTATCTAGCAGCAGGAACCAAGCCTTCTGATTTTGGAGCTGTAATAGACGATTACACAGTTCCAGACTTTGTGAAGCCACATCAAAGAAATGGAGAACTGCTTGGGGAGGTTCTTCATATAGACGATTTCGGCAACATCATCAGCAACATTTCAGCAGAGGACCTTAAGAACGTGGGCATTAATGAAGGAACCGCTCTTCAGGTGAGGCTTGGAGACAAAATCGTGAGTCTCATGTTCTGTTCAGCCTACGGCGAAGTTGCAGCTGACGCTCCTTTAGCTTTAGTTGGTAGTAGCGGCTTTCTAGAAGTAGCCATTAATCAGGGAAGTGCTTCGAGAACTTTTGGGGCAAAGGTTGGCGACGCCTTTTGTGTCTCCATCGTTTCCGGTCAATGACACTTTGTCAGTATGATTCTATCCAATACTTGTCTTGGCGGGACTTTGCCAGGGCATAACCTATTATCAATCCAGTTGCTAGTCCGCCAAAGTGGGCAACTATGTTTACGCCTGCGCCTGTGCTTAGCATCAAAAGCAGAAACGCATACAACAGTGCTCCTGCAATGGACTGGCCAACGGTTTTTCGCATGTAAATGAGGCCTGCGCCGTACATTCCGAAGATTGCTCCTGAAGCTCCAACGGAGACGGTGTAAGGGGACATAAGAAATAGTGTCATTATGTTGCCTGCGATTCCTGAGAGCATGTAGACAAAAAAGTATTCTTCTGTTGTGAAGAGTTCTTCAGTTCTTAAACCGAATATAAGGAGGAATAGCATGTTTAGTCCAAGATGTATTATGTCCGCATGAACGAACATGGATGATATGAGCTGCCAGTAATGACCCTCAAACACATTGAGATTGTATTGTCCGAACGTGCGCATGACCTCGTAGTCTGTTTCGATGAAGCTTCCGCCAACCAGCGAAGTGCAAATGTAAACCAGCACGTTAGCAACCACCAGAATTATTGTGGGCGAAAGCAAAGACCTGCGTTTCATCATAAAAATCATCATTAAGCAAACACCCCGCCGTATTTATGCATAACTTTGTTTGCTGTTTCTGGTTGACCGTAAGGTAAATCTTGATGAGCTCCTATATCTGCGGGCATGATAATTGATGTTGTGCTTCCGTCAGCTCTTTTTCTGGTCGGAGTGATTGTGCTTTTTCTTTACTCCAGAATAGACAAGAAAGTTGACGAACTCATCGGCGGACAAGAATTTCATCTGAAACACGTTATTCCGCTGGTGCTAGCGATAGGTGTAATGGTGAGCGTAATTATGTTCATCCCCGAGTATGCTTTGTTGGGGCTCTTCCTTTTTGCCTATGTTGCCATTCTTTTTTTGTTTTCTTTCCTTATTTCGCCAAAATGGCCTTTGGCAGTAGTGCCGCCTATCCTGTTTCTATTCTCGTTTTTCTATTTCTGGAACATTTATACCTTCAACTTGTTTGCCATATTATTCGGTATTTCTGTTGCCATTTACATGGGGAGCTTGTTTACGTGGAAAACAACTGTTGCCTTTTCTTCCTTGTTGACCCTAATGGACATCGTTCAAGTTCTAATCACAGGACACATGGGAGAAGCCTTTGAGACAGCCAAAGCCCTTCGGGTGCCAGCATACATCAAGTTGCCGATGTTTCCAGCTTCTGGTATAACCTATCTTGGGTTAGGTGACCTATTCCTGTTTGGGCTTCTCAGCCTCCAGTCCACACGAAAGTATGGAAAAAATTTTGGGTTCAAGTCCACAATCCTGATGGCATTACTTTATCTGCTACTTCAAACAGTCCTGCTGAACTATTACCCACTAGAAAATGGTTTCCCAGCCACAGTTTTGGTTACCAGCAGTTGGCTAGTCACGTTAGGCGTAAAACATCTTCATGACTCAGTAATAAAAAAAATAAGAATGCAACGCCGCAGCTAGACTAAGTAGTCCACAGTGTCTGGTTTGTTCAATTCCCTGAGTCTTGTGTCGCCGCCAATCTTTTCTATGAACTGGGCTACACTCTTTGGGACAAGCTCTTTCCAGTTTTCTCCAGCTAACATGCGTTTTCTGATTTCTGTAGCCAAATAAATCTCCCGTTTTATGAAGGGTAGCGGCTTGACCTTGAATCCTGCTTCAGTGAAAAGCCTAGTTGTTAACGGCTCATTTGAGTAGACTAAATCAAATTTGGGAGCATAAGCTACAATCTGGGAGACCCATAGCGTGTGTTGATGAACGTCAGGAACTGGAATAATCCAGATTCTCTGCAACTTGATTCCTGTTTCTTCTAGGGAGTTTCGGATCATGGTGATGCGTTCTCCTGCAGTAAAGGGGTTGTCAAATTTGTGGCTGTACTGGCTACTGCCCACAATAATGACTAGTTCATCAACTTCTTTGGTTATCTTTTTTATGACTTCTAGGTGTCCTTTATGAAAGGGCTGAAATCTTCCCACAAAGACTCCGCGTTTAACCATCTTCTATTCTCCCCAATGAAGAATCTAGCATGTTCTGCATATATGAATCTTGACTCTGCTCCTTTTTGGGGTCACGTTGCCTGTTGTGTGCTGTTCGTGGCTATTTATCCCGTTCAAACAGCAAGTAATGGTTGACGAGGGTTGGGGAGCCTTGGGCTTGGTATGTGTGGAGATGCCACCCGTTTCTTTGGTATTCGTCAATCAGTTTTGGGATTCTTTCGTGGTGACCAACCTGTACACACTGATATTCTTTCAATCTGAATCACTTTATCAGCTTCTTAAATCAGGTAGTGATATAACCGTTTGCTACGCATGCTGTGGGTCCTTAAACAACAGCGGATGCCCTGTTCTTCAGTCTCTTGGTTTAACCCATTATGCAGGAAACAGATCCCGGTTCGTCGTCATCTACTTTCAGCCTCGTTGCGCGCGCAGTTCTGTGTAGTGAACCCGTATCATGCACGCTTCTCCATTCACAGTATAACTGTTTCTGATTGTTTGCTTTAGAACTTTTTGAGCATGCCCCTCTTTCGCACGTAACCGTCGGTTAAACGGAACACGATTACGCCGAAGAGAATCCAAGCCGTGCCCAACAGTAACAGATGCAGGAAAACGTTGCCGAAAGCTTCTGCGTGGTAGTTTTCCATCAGGAAACTCCGTATCCCAATTAATGCTGGTGCGGTTGGGAAAAGGGCGCTTGCCTTTTGTGCTATGGTGGGAAGCACAACCAGTGGGTATGCGACTGGAGATAGTATCATCATAATACTGTAAAGGGCGTCGGAGACCACCCAGCCCTCCCTTAGAATTAAGCCCAGAGCTGAGATTACTATGCCGAAGCCGTAAAGTGCGAGCATCATGAGGGCAAAAATGGCTAGAGCGGGCAGGGTTCCCTCGATTTTTAATCCTATACCAAAAGTGAGGTATATGAAGATGAACTGAATGATTGTGCCCAACATTTGGTGAACTGTGCTGTGCAACGCCATCCCTAACACTTGACCTAAACGGCTGCTGGGCGTTACATAAATTGACTCTAATGTTCCGAACCATCGTTCTCTTCGTATGCTGAATCCCATTGCCCAAACAGCTGTTCCGATGAATCCCATTAACATGTAACCTGTGAACGTGAATGTCACCACGTCTCCGGTTCCCACTATCTGTTCTAGGTTTGGGCTGTATCTTCCTCCAACTAGAGCTATGCCGTAGAGCATGAATGGTAGCAGGTATACGATGGGAGAAATCAGTTGACGAATGAAACTCACTGGGTAAGCAAACTCTATTTTCCAGTCTTTGATGTATGATTCCCAGACTGCTTTTAGTTCTGCCTTCAGGTTGCTCCAGTTTAGTCCTGTTGGGCAGTTGACTTCTCGCAACCTGTGTTTTTGTTTGCTTTTATCCAATTTGAGTTTCTCCTTTAGTGGTGGCTTATTATCCCTGATTTTCTTGTTTTCTTTTCTATCTTATTGAATAGGTATAATCCTGCGAGTAACAGGACGACATCGATGATTAGTAGTGTTATGACGTCCAAGTAAACCGCTGAAAGGTCAGTTCCTAACAGCATGAGGCTTCTTACGATGATGAGAGCGTAAGTGAGGGGAATGAATTTGCCAATGATTTGAGCCCATATTGGTAGGCTTTCAACGGGGTAGCGTACGGGTGCAAAAATGT
>Ga0272441_10006131_pt1 | contig 20390 bp, 13 predicted proteins | sample SSMProp6N_FD_193582 | JGI IMG/M metagenome (GOLD analysis project Ga0272441, IMG submission 193582) | Marine sediment archaeal communities from Little Sippewissett salt marsh, Falmouth, MA, United States - SSM-Prop-6N | ecosystem: Environmental > Aquatic > Marine > Wetlands > Sediment ...
CGACGCCCCGGCAACCCTCGTCTTCGCTCCAGCCTTCGAGCGCGGTGACCCGCTCCGACGGAGGGTCCCATCCCCTCACGAGAAAGAGCGAAGAGAGCCCCCGCCCCTCTTCGCTCCTTCTACCCCCTAGTGGACTGGTTTCGAACTCCCCCAGTGCCCGCAACACTAGAGCAGTCGGCGGAAGCAGGGTGGATCCTGAGTAGTCCTTCTGGGGGTGCAGGGAAGCGTTCGGCTCACTTCGGGTCTGTCTCGCCCGGCGAACTACTGGAGTTCGGCCACAATGACCGTGACTCCACGCGCTTCCAGTGCGGCAATTGCCTGGGAGGCTGCCGACCCTGAAGCTATGTCGAGCGGGTTTCCCGTAAGGTCTATGACCGTGCCTGACTGAAGACCTGCGTTTAGCGCCAACGGCTGGATGTCCGAGATCCTGTTGTAGCTTAGGTCAAGGCTTCTCAGAGCTGTTAGCCCTGAGAGTGCCGATATGTCCTTCACGCTGCAGTCCGAAATGTGGAGTTCCTGGAGGTCCGTGAGGTTCTGCAGAGACGATATGATCTCGATCCCAGTTCCCCAAGCATGCAGCAATGTCAGTTCATCCAGAGCGGACACCGGGGACAAATCGGAGAGCGGATTGTCGCCGACGTAGAGCGCACGGAGCCGCGTCATCTGAGAGACGACGCCTATGTCGGCGACAGAGTCCGACGTGATGTCGAAGATGGTCAATTGAACCAAGCCCAGAAGTGACGATATGTCTGACACGCCGGGATTCCTGTCTATCGTGAGCTGCCTGAGACCCACCAATGCCGCCAAAGGACTGACGTCCGCGAGAGTTGTGCTCGTGAGCCACAAGGTTTGCAGCGTTGCCAAGCTTGCCAGCTCGAGGATTCCATCCAACGGGTTGCTTGAGAGATCAAGCGAAATCAGGCCCGTGCAGTTCGCGATCCCCGTGAGATCTCTGACGCCTCTCGCAGAGGCATCGAGACTCGTCAACGAGGCGAGGTCGGCTGCGGCTACGGCACCGTGACTGACCCCCACCGCTTCCCTTACCGCTTCCGCAAGCGCCGAATCTACGAATGGTGTACCTTGCTCAGGTCGCGCTTGGCCGAACGGAAACCAGAAGGGCGCACACCCGTGCAGCAGAAGCACACCCGAGGCAAGCACGAGAGTCATCACGCACATCTTGAATCCGGGTCGGCATCGTGACTGGCGACCGCTCATGTGTTCGATTATAGCTCGGACAGGGTGAGTGAGGTCATCCATCGCGACGTTTGGGAGAGAGCTCTCGACGTCGCCTGTGCTTGGCACGGCGCACGGATTGCACCATCCATCAGACCGGCTTGACAACACTCGGCGCGACGAAGTGCCATCCTCCAAGGTCTGCTGCAGAGGCCTTCTTCCATCGGCTATCCTGATGGCCTAGAATGCGTGAGGAAGGCGGCGAGGTGTGGAATGCCGATGAAGCACTACCGAACGCCAGAGCGACACGCGTATATGCGTGCAGGTGCTGCCGTGATTCTCCTGGCTTTGGCTGTTGGTGCGATGGGAGCAGAGCAGTCTTGCTGCGACCCTGACCTTGAGCCCATCAAGGATCCCTCTCTCGAGTACAGGGAGAGAGAGGATGGGAGATGCGAGGGATTCTACGAAGCCGAAGTGGCGGGGAGCGTTGCACTGGAGATTGTCGGCTTCACGCATGGACACCTGCGCTTCGAGTATCCAGAAGACACCGACATCTACCTGAGCTGCCCGAGAGCCTCAGACCTGCGAGTCCATGTCCGAGCTGTCGGGATCCCGTTGCGAACCTACTACCGCATGGACGCGGTCCTTGAGGCAGGTAGTTTCCTGGTGTGGCCGCTAGACGATGTTGTCCATCCTGGAGGGCTGTCTGCAGATGACATCGGTGTCTTGGCTTGGCGCACTGACCCATTGGAATTGAGGAACGAGAGAGTGTATCTGCCCGTGCGGGCAGCTTTGGATCCTGAGTCAGACGGCCTGACTTCGCCAGTGATCCTATGGGTTCGACCAACGGACGACGTCGAGCTGCTGCAGTGGAGGTGGGCCGACGAGGTCGAGGGCACGTGCCTCGAGATGGGGAAGTGGCAGGATCTTGACCCGGCGACTTGCACAGCAGGGCGAGCAGTAGGCATAGAGATCGCGACGGGGACAGAGGGGCGGATCTGTGTGCAAGTCACAGCTAGAACTTGCGAGACCGGACGATGGCTCAGGTGTAGAGCGGTCCTTGAAGTGGGAGAGCATTGAACAAGCGCCTGAGGCGGCTCTGGACCGAGCGGAAGCGCAGGCTGAATGCAGTCGAGAAGCACCTCCTCGCGGAGGGTTCTCTGCACGCTGTTGAGCGGGATCTCCAGTGGGTCGCCCTGTTCGATCGATGGCGAAGGAGGAAGCGACAGACATGGATAGCCAAGTTTCTCGCTTTGGGAACAGCGACGGCAATCTTGGCTGTCGTCTTCTCTGTCTGGGTCCGGCTACCACGCGCTGACTTCCGTGTTGAGCTTCTGGCAACATCAGTGGATCTCCAGCTTGGGAATTCGTGGAGGTCGCCGGCACCTTTCGATTCGCAGGGCGTCGTCCTTGCTGAGATGGATCGCATCGCAAGTACAGGCGGAATTGCCAGTGGACTGGGCAGCCTCAACAGCCCTGCTCAGAAGATGGAGATACGCGGTGCAGAGACCTCGGTTGAAGACCTTCTGATCGAGGCGGAATCGCTCATCAAGATCATTGCGGACGGAACCGAGATGGAGTTGAGCATATCCCGCGGCAGCGTTTCGGGCTTCGCCTACTTGAAGAGCGGTAACGTGTCCTTCGAGGATGAGCTAGGCCAAAGCGACACGACATCGCTCCAGCTGCGCCCGGATGAACCGCCAGAGGAGATCCGCTTTCAGGTCTCGGGAAGTCGCGTCCCGGCTCGCGTCGTGCTGCTAGCTCCTGATCCTGCGATCGTGTTGAGGTTCAGCGACATCGCGTTCCTATCACTTCTTGATCAGTCCCGGACCGATACGACCAAGTTCCACTCCTCTGTTCTTGAAGGTGAGATTCGCGTGCTCAGGACTGACACGACCACAGATCTGCAAGAAGGGGATTTCTTGCAGCTAGCTGGTCTGGTGACTCGCAGAGTGGAGATCACCAGAATCCCCGAGAAGGGACTGAGATTGGTCGCTGAGGGGTCCGCGAAGGAGATCCGAGCGGGGCCGGAGAACCACGTCCGGAATCTTAAGCCTACTCTTCTGACGTTCGTCTATAGCCAGTCGCTCGCTATCGGTCTCCTGTGGGTCGTGTTGGTTCTTCTCCCCAGCGCGGTGTGGCAAGTGAGTGACATGGCAAGAAGAGGGGAGTAGCGAGATGCGTCTTGGCTGTCCTCGAAGCTTGGAAACGGGGACCATTCGCGTACCGATTGCCGCTCTGTGTGTTGCTGCCGGGCTGATCACGTGTGCAGGATTCGCAGCTGCCGGGGACGGACACACCTTCGCCACGCAGCTTCGTCGGAACGTTGTGCTTGTCGAGACTTCCTCAGATGGTGAGGTCGAATACGCACACGGTTTTGTTGTCGGCATGGCCCACGACCAACTCCTGATCGCCACTGCGAGACACGCCATCATGTGCGAGGAACCAGGCTGCGAGAGCGAAGTGCTCGTCAAGCTCATGGGCCACGCTGGCTGGCTCGTCGCGGAGCAGGAGAACGCAGATGCCAGTCTCGACTTGGCGCTGATCTCTGTGGACCGCCCGGAGGACTACTGGTTCTGGACAGATTGCGTAGACCCATTTGAGGCCTCGCCCGAAACGCCGGTGTGGCCATTCGGTATGGATCGCGATTGGGGACTTCCGCTGGAAAGCACCCCAAGCTATGTCAAGTCGATCGACGCAGCGAGGACACGCATCGAGATAGTCCAGGCGAGTGTCGGCCCCGGCGCATCGGGAGCACCTGTGGTATCCGAGAGAGGCATCATTGGCATGGTCCGGTCTGCAACCGCGGATGATGCATCTGCGCTGCCTATAGACGTGATCCAGCGCAGCGTAGATGAGTGGGGTTGGGAATGGGGCTTGACGTATAGCTCGCCACCGGAGGACGAGAACTCGGCCCTCTCCCTTGGGGTGCATTCGTTTCAGTATGTCCCGGATTTGTCGCTCAGATGGGGGAAGCTGGAGCTAGGAGTTCTCGTCGTGCCATACCCAAGCAGCGCCGTTTCGCTACTGCTGCGAGGCGAAATCGCCATCACGCCCGAGACTCCGCTTGGTCTTTATCTCGGCGTTGTTGCCACCGCAACGTTTCCGAGTGGACTTGGAGCTGCTGAAATGGGGGAGTTCGCGACGCTTGGCTTCGCCTTGACTGACTACGTTTCTGTCTACGGTGGTATCGCGAGGATGCACGGCTATGAAGACTGGGGGGACGCGCACTTCGCGCCGATAGCTGGAGTCAGGATCTACTCCAAGTGGCCCAGCACACAGGAGCGCTGGCCCTACTTCTGGCCGTAGCTGCTTGGGTCTGGCGGGAGCCTCTGCCCAAGTCGTAGCGGCTGGTTTGCTGCGAGGACACGGATCACTCAGTTCGAGGGTGGTCCAGCCCTGCTGACCTGACAGGATTTCTTTGGAACTGCGCCTTCCAGACTCGTCCTCTACGTCTCCCCGTCTGTGACTACTATCAAACTCGACACGGCCTAGTCATCCCTGCGGATCTCATTGCTGCGTACGCATCGGAGTAGGGCACGTTCCAGTCGCGCGCCGAGTAGAAGCGGGACGGACCTCTTGTCCGTTCCGCTTCTGCCTTCGGGGTGTGAGAGCTTTCGTCGGAGCGCGTCAGCGCGCTCGGAAGCTGTTCGACAACGATCCCATCAGTCGGACAGCCAGGTTCAGAATCCTCTCGGGATATGATGGTCAGTACATCTGTGGGAGCGACACCAGTTCTCTCGTTCCGCGGATTCAGGAGCTCGAGTCTCCATCCATTCGAAGCTTCGGCCAGGCGTCGCGGAGAAGCCCGGCGCAACTCGTCGGGTCCTCAGGGCAGAGCCGCTTGCCCATCCTCATCCTGGCTGACCGACATGAGTGCGGGTCCCTTGTGAAAGGATGCGCATTGACTTCCATCTGAGGGGAGGTCGCGCCTTGCCCTTCAACGCTTCCAGCAGTCTCTGCTCAGTCGTCGGAGTTGTCGGTGATGACTTGATACGCCTCCCAGACGTTCACCAGCCCGAACCCGGTGTGGGAGTTTGCCATTCCCCAGCCTGTATCCGGGTCGCCAGGCGAGAACGCCATCGGCTGACACAGATAGCTGCACCCGTCTGAGTACCACGAAGAACCACAGATGGGCGTGGCCGAGCGAAGAAGCAACTCCCTGATGGTCGCTGGATCGCTCGGGCTGTTCGTGGCCCTCGCTACTTCAATCAAGAGCGCCGCTGAAGCCGCCACGATTGGGGCGGACGCCGAGGTTCCATTGAAGTACGGCTCATATCTGGGCACGGCAGTCGCGTATTGCGTAGGTGCAACAAGGTCCGGCTTGATTCTCCAGTCAGATGTGGGGCCTCGACTGCTGTAAGGCGCCACACACCATCCTTGATCCGTGAACTCGACTGCACCGACCCCAACCGGCTTCTTCGCTCCTCCCATGTTGACGAAGGATCCCGCTAGGGTGTGCTCAGGCATGGAGAAGCTGGCAGTCGACAGGACATGGAGATGCACGTCAACCGGACGCTCGGCTGCTCCCGCAAGAGGGTACATCCCGGTTGAATTCTCGATGGACACCAGATACGTCCCTCCCTGGGAGATGCTCAACTCCAAGGCCTCAGTAGGATTCACGAGCCCACCGTCTTGCGATCGCTTGAGCTGCGGAGCGTCGCTTCGAGCGACAAAGACGAGCCCGCCGGTTGCCTCGTCCCTCCTGTAGACAACGAGATCGAGATCCTGCTCACGAATGAAGTCTTCGGGCTCCCATTCTTCTAGCGGAACTTCATCACGAAGCAACCAGGGCCACCCGTCCCACTCAAGGCGGAGCGCGAGACTAGCTGGACCGAAGAACATCACCGCTAGGGGGTCCAGCTCCACGATGAATTCCACGCTGTTGCGGTCAATGGGTTCATCCGCGTTTGGGCTCAGATCCAATAGCCCATCGCCATCCTCGTCCTCAAAGGTGCCTCCGAAGAACGAAGTCGTGGTGTCCTCCCCGCGGGCGAAGTTGCCGAGTGCGTTTGCATAGAACACACCACCGTCGACAACCGCGTCTCCCAGCAGGGCGATCTCCCCGCGTCCGTCGCCATGATCGAATGGGTACGGACAGTATGTGGAGTCCGAGAGCACATCCACTTGGAATACCTCATCGCCAACCTCGAGCTCCCCATCTGCGAGGATGCGCAAAGCTTCCTTCCGTGTGTTGATCGTGGGAGCCGAGAGCAGGAAGAGCTTCGCTTTCGGAGCGATGTCGAGTATCCCACGCGCGCAAGCTTCGCCGTGATCACCGCCCCCATAGCTGTCGAGTCCTTCGACGAGGGCATACTCTGTGCCATCGGGGGAGGGCTCCAAACGAAGATACGAGACCTGTCCCTGGCCGTATTCCGCTTCTACAGCCCCCGTGAAGCCCAGGTCGAGGACAACGATGTTGACCCCCTCCCCGTGGAATCCCCTCTCGTGAAGCTGATTGGCTCCGATGGCCTCCTGGAGAGCATCCGTAGCAATCACCTCAGGTACGGGATCGTCGGCGATCTCCGAATACGGTGAGGGCAGCACGCTGTTCACCCATGGCAGCGCCTGACTCCCAGGCCCCAGCGCGGCGAATGCGGTCAGTGGGCCCTTCACTTCTACGGTGCCACCGATCGCTGAGACGACTGCGATCCCCAGGGACTCCAGTTCCGCTCGTTGCCTCTCCGTGATGCCGCCCGCGGTCACGAAGACAAGCTCCCTCTCCGGGACATCTTCAGCGGACATTGCCGTGGACTGAATGATCTCCTCGTAGTCGCGTGAATTGACCCGCCCGCCGTCAGGCGCAGCTTGAAGAGCGCCACAGAGAATCGCCAGAACCGAAGTTCCCAACAGGGCCGTCCGCACCACACTTCGCACGTTATCCTCCTTCTTTCACTCTTGGCGGCGTGACACAAGCTTCGATCGTGGGCATGCTCCCTCTTCATGCGAGAGTGCTGCCAAGGATAAGTCTGGCTCGCGTCGGCAAGCGCTTCTCCCTAATCGTCACCACCTGTTGCTGAAGATGCTCGCTCGAAGAGCGTCGCAATGGGTCCGACGCCCAGTATGACGGCCGGATTCGCGTAGTTCGCGATGTCTCTCTGTGCAAGGCCCAGGTGAAGCGGGCTCACGAGGAAGACGACATCCTGGTTCTCTGTGAAGGTTCTCTGAAACTTTGCGATCAGCTCAGCTCGCCGATTCACGTCCATCTCCTCGGCCTGGGCGGCCAAGATCTCGTCGATCCTCGCTTGATGTGGCGGACGGACGTCTGGATTCTCATCCGAGCGACGGTACATGTGATACGATCCAGTGGAGTCAAAGAACATGAGATCGGACGTTGGATCTACCGTCGTTCCCCACCAGCCGGCGATGAGAGCATCATATGATGGTGTTCCGCTCCACGTATCTTCGTTCATTTCCTGGGTGCTTACTCCGTCGATCTCGACAACGATGCCGATCTGCTCTAGGTCCGCCTCGATGTGCTCTGCGATCTCTCGAAAGAGTCCTCCGTAGTACGTTTGGATTGCGAACCCAAGATCCTGCCCATTCGCCAGTTCTCGAATGCCGTCGCCATCGGCATCTTGAAGACCAAGTTCATCCAGCAGTCGATTCGCTTCGCATGGGGCATGTGGGTACACGACCACCGACTCCTCAGCGTAGTATGGTGAGGCCCCGTAGATCGGTCCGTCCTGCACGACTGCATACCCCTCGAAGAGTTCTTCGACAATCGCTGTCCGATCGATCGCGTAGGATACTGCTTGACGGAACCGCGCATCCCGAAACAGATTGCGAATTGAGTCGGCAGCGATCCTCACACCTCCGGTTGACGTGCCGGCTGCGAGGAGACTACCGCATGCCGAGAACGCCACTGACTCGATCTCCCCATCGACGCTCGAAAGCGTGACGTTTTCCCAGCTTCCGACATTCCACATCTTCACTGTTTCGTCATCGGATCCCGAGGCAACGAGCGCTCCGTCTGGTGAGAATGCCACCGACGTGACGTTCGCGTCATGTCCGAGAAGCGTAGCAACCTCCTCCCAGCTTCCCACGCGCCACACCTTCACTGTGTCGTCATCGGATCCCGAGGCAACGAGCGCTCCGTCTGGTGAGAATGCCACCGACGTGACGTTCGCGTCATGTCCGAGAAGCGTGGCAACCTCCTCCCAGCTTCCCACGCGCCACACCTTCACTGTGTCGTCATCGGATCCCGAGGCAATGAGCGTTCCGTCCGGCGAGACTGCTACCGACGTAATATCCCCGGCGTGACCCGAGAGCGTCGCCACATCCACCAAGCTCGTCAGGCCCCACACTTTCGCGGTGTTGTCATCGGATCCCGACACAAGGAACGTTCCATCCGGCGCGAAAGCCACCGATCTCACATTCTCATTGTGACCGGAAAGCGTGGCAACCTTCTCCCAGCCCTCCACGGTCCAGATTCTGACGGTGCTGTCGTTGGACGCCGATGCAAGTAGGTGGCCGTCCGGGGAGAACGCTAGTGATTCGATCCCGGCGTCGTGATCCCAAAGGGTTGTGATGTATTCACCCGTCCACGCATTCCGGATCTGGATCGTGTCGTCGTACCCGCCTGAAGCCAACAGGAGTGCATCCGGGCTGAATGCGACCGATCGCACGACGCCAGTGTGACTCCCCGGAGGATCGGATAAGGACAGCGCTTTCCCGCCCGTTTCCGTGTTCCACAGGCGCACAGCGCCATCCTCAGACCCCGATGCGACGAGCGTTCCATCCGGCGAGAAGGCGACAGATGTCACATCTCCATCGTGGGCTGAGAGCGTCAAGATCTCCTGCCGGCTCTCCACACTCCACAGCTTCACCGTGTTGTCGCCGGATCCCGAGGCGAGGAGGGCTCCATCCGATGAGAACGCCACCGACAGGACATGCGCCTCGTGGCTAGAGAGCGTTGCTACCGCCTCCCACTTCTCCACACTCCACAGTTTCACGGTACCGTCCGTCGATCCCGAGACGAGGAGCGTTCCATCCGGCGAAAACGCCACCGACTGGACAGACTGCTCATGCCCGGGAAGCGTGACAAGCTCCTTCCAGCTTCCGGTGTGCCACACCTTCACCGTGTCGTCCAAGGATCCCGAGGCAAGGAGCGTTCCATCCGGGGAGAAGGCCACCGATTGCACCCAATCCGTATGACCATCCAACGTGCGTAGAACCTTACCCGTCGCTACGTCCAGCAGAGCCACCGTCTCATCACTCGATCCCGATGCGAGGAGGGTCCCGTCTGGCGAGAATGCGATCGATCTACGCGGAGTACCACTCAGGGTTCGCAGAACCTTCCCTGTCGCAACGTCCCACAGGACCGATAGTCCGCTGGATGCCGATGCGAGGAGGGCCCCGTCCGGCGAGAACGCGATCGATTCGACCCAATCACCCGGATACCCCAGGGCTTGATATCCCAGTGTTCCCAGAACCTCCCCTGTTGCCACGTCCCACAGAACCACCGCTCCGTCGGTCGACGCCGATGCGAGGACGGCCCCGTCCGGCGAGAACGCAATCGACTCAACAGCTCCATGACCTCCGCGCGGTACCTCATCCCGCCAGTCGAGTACACGTCGGTCCTGGTTGAACGTCAGCCAGTAGGACCCGAATTGCGACTCGCCGACGACAGCTTGGATCCCGTGTCTCTCCGTACGTGACTCGAGATCGCGCATCTCGCTGTATCTAGGTCGCATGAAGTCGATCACTCCAGAGAGCATGTCTTGATACGGCTCGTCGACATACATGACGCTCAGCCGATCGGCGTACGGAAGTCGATTCCCCTCCCAGTCTGTCTTCCAGTAGAATGGGTTCCTTTCGTAGGTTTCTCCCTTGTCTCTGTCGACAGAGACAAGCTGGAACGGGCCCAGCCCGACGATGCAAGATGGGTCGGCTTCCAGGGACCACGCTTCCTCGAAAGATCCCTCTTCGATCTGTGCTTCCAGCAATCGACGTGGCAGGATCGGGACGTCAAGCATTCTGAGGAATGGAGCGTAGGGCTGCTTCAGCTCGAACCGTACCACATCCTCTCCCACGACCTCGACTCGCTCGATGACGGGCTCACCTCCGATCGCGAAGCGCTCGCCCCCATAGTCGTTGAGGGGCGCAAGCTCCTCGTTCAAGATGATGTCTTCGAACGTGAATAGAACGTCATCGGCGGTCATTGGCCCGCCGTCAGAGAAGCAGAGGTTGCGCAGATGGAACGTGTACACGGTCGAGTCATCCGACACGTCCCAACGCTCTGCGATTGCCGGCTCCACTGCCAACGTTGTCGGATTCGTTTCCGTGAGGCCCGCGTGCACGCGCTCAACGTAGAGGAGCGCGCCTGCAAGCATCGTGTACGGATTGAAGCTTGACACGGCTCCTGAAGACATCACGAGAGACTGCTGCAAGCTCAGGTCCTCGGCCGTGGGGATGTCCGACAGCCACGTGGAGTCAAGCTCCTTCGGTGTCATCTCGACGCGAGCCCGCAGGATCCGGGCTTGATGAGTCACGCCGGGATCTCGCCCGAGTTCGATGGCCATCTCACACTGGGCCACCGCTTCCTCGTCAAACGCAGCGCTTGCGTATCGCTCGGCGAGGAGGAATTCGAGCTGCTGCGCGGCAGTCCACAACATGTCATTTGCGACGAGGTCGAGGCCGGTTTCCGCATCACCGATCGCTGCCTTGACAGCGTCCAATCCGCCCTGAAACTCGTCATCTGCGAGAAGCGCCATCTCGAAGGCTGCATCGCCGGGCGGCCTTTCGATGTTGTACACGTACTGCTGTTGAAGATTGTCAAGCACAACGTTTCGGCGCATCGCCGTCCCGAAGTCACAATCGCCCCTGGTTAGTACACCGCACAAGTTGGATGCGATCAGATTGCCTGCGATCGCCACGAAGCCGTCCGATCGTTCCGAATCGATCTCGGCGACAAGCCCATCGCTCCCGTTGCGCATGATCATGTTCCCGAAGATTGTCGGCAGCTCAGAGTCGGCTAGCTCAATGCCGTGAAGCCCGTTCTTGAGAATGTAGTTCCGCGATGCACGAAGCAGCGAAGCATCTGAGTAGATCCCGTCCCTCGCGTTTCCGAGAATCAGGTTGCCTTCTATGACAGCGTCGGTCGACTCGTAGATCGCGATCCCAGTTCCGTAATGCCCTTCATCTGATCGGAGGGTGTCGACGATGATGTTGTCCACGATTTGCACGTTTGAGTTGCCCGATGCTTCGATTCCGGCCAGCCAGTTCCCGGGCAACCGATTTCCCGATATTCGCACATCTGCCCCACCGTAGACCATGATGCCAACTCGGTTTGCCTCGATGTGATTGCCGCTCACCATCTCCGCGTCGGTCCTTGTGAGCTGAATGCCAGCACGTGCGTTCCCCGAGATCACGTTCCCGACCATTCTCTCGACGGTGGAATCGGTCCCGTGGATGCCCTCGCGAGCGTTGGCTTCGACCGTGTTCTCTCGGATCGATACAACCGAACCCTCCTGGAAGTGGACCCCAGAACCGAAGTCACCGTTCTCATCAGGGCGTGTCCCAATGATGCGATTGCCCACGATGTCGGCTGTCGACCCTTGCCCCGCGAGGATTCCGACTTCTGCATTGCCCAGAATGTCGTTCCCGCGGACTGTCGCCTGAGATCCCCAAAGCGATATCCCGCGGAGATTCCCCTGGACAAGGTTCTCCTCGACGAGGCCGGACGACACGGAGTCGAAATGTACTCCCATCCCTCGGTCAGCCGTTCCTGAGCTGCCGCCATTGACGCCGCTGACGATTTCGTTGGCCGTCAGCTCGACAGACGCCCATTTCGCGTAGACTCCAACCTCTCGGCTTTGCGAGATGCGGCTTTGCGAAGCAATGACCGATGCCCTCGAGACATCTATCCCGCGCTCGTTTCCGTCGATCCTGCAATCTGTGATCTCGCCATGGCTTTCGGACTCCAGCTTCACACCTTGGGCCCCGTTCTCGACGATCTCCGCCTCGAGGATCGCAAGCGTTGCCCCCTGCGCGGCGTGGACCCCTTCACTGCCGTTCGACGCGATTCTGCCTTCTCGAATCTCCACGACAGCTCCGGCGACGTCGATCCCTGATTCTCCGTTCCGTGAGATCTCGCATGCTTCGAACGACACCTCGCATCCCGGGTTGATCTGGACACCGTCGTCGGGGTGCCCGACGATGGAGCAGGTCTGCACGCTCAGTCGAGTCTTCCCCCATACGAGGATTCCGGGTCCTTGCGCCGTCTCTCCGATCGGCAGAGCCTCGTTCGCCAAGCCCGAAACGGTCAGACCCCGGACCTGAACCTCGCTCTCTATGGCTGCACTGATCTGAATGACCGGCCACGGCCACCCGGATTCCGCTTCCCACGCTGCTTGCGGCTCTGGTGCGGCATCGAGTGTTCCGACTAGATCCCCTGTCTCGACGTCCCACAGTTTCACCGCACCGTCGTCCAATGCCGCAGCAAGGAAAGCGCCTCCCGGCGAGAATGCGATGGATGCAACGGATTCCACATGCAACGCGCGATGCAGCTCGCCTGTCTCAACGTCCCACAGCTGCACCGAGTCGTCCTCCGATGCAGACGCAAGAAGCTCTCCATCTGGGGAGAAGGCAACGGACTGCGCCCGGTCGGCGTGGCGCATGGTGTGGACCACCTTGCCTGTGTCTACATTCCACAGCTTCACCGAGCTGTCATATGACGCTGAAGCAAGGAGCGCTCCGTCGGGCGAGAATGCGATCGATCGCACGGTGTCATGATGGTCCGATAGCGTGTGCAGAGCCACACCTGTCTCTGTGTCCCGCAGCATCACGGTGTTGTCGTGTGAAGCCGAGGCAAGGAGCGCTCCGTCGGGCGAGAACGCAACTGATCGCACTACGTCCGCGTGGCCCGAAAACGCGCGGAGAGCCTCGCCTGACGCCACATCCCAAAGCATCACCAATTGATCGTCGGCTCCCGAGGCAAGGAGCGCTCCGTCGGGCGAGAAGGCGACCGATCGCACCCAGTGACCGTGCCCGGTCAAGGTGCGAAGCAGCTCGCCTGTGTCTACATCCCACAGCTTCACGGTGCCGTCGTGTGAGGCCGAGACAAGGAGGGCTCCGTTGGGGGAGAACGCAACTGACTCGACCCAGTCTGTGTGGTCGGCCAATGTGCAGAGCACTTCTCTCGCGGCGACATCCCACAGCTTCACTGTGTTGTCGGCAGAGCTCGAGGCCAACACAGATCCATCCGGCGAGAAGGCGATTGACAGAACACGTTCGCTGTGCCCAGCCCGTCTTGCGCAAACGATGGTGTTCTCATGTCCCGACCCCACCAGTGAGACAGCGCCGTCGATTCGCAGGTTCTCGGCGTATGTCCCGGGCGCGATCGTAATCGTCTGGACGTCTTCGGCATCGATGGCTGCCTGGATTGTCGGATACTCGTCGGGAACGACATAGAAACGTCGCACGACTGTGATCTCGTGAGCGAGAAGGTTGTTCGCTTCGTCCAGTTCTGCGACGACGTCCAGATCGTCCGCGGCAACGCCGAGGAACAAGCGTCCCGGCTCCACGTTGAGTGCCGTCAGGTCATCCTCCGCAAGTGCGATGCTACCCGTGACAGTCAAGCAGTCTCCCGCGCCGAGTCCCTCGTTGTGCACAGACGTCCAGAGGAGACGGTCACGCGTGTCGATGGCCTCGTCGGCAGACAGATAGATCGCCGTGCGGAACGCCCCCGGGTTCTCGTCTCCCGAGTTGCGGATGCTGTATGCAAACGCGAGTGCTTGGCCGATGCGAACCGACGTAGGCAGCGGTGACGCCAGCGACACCGCGAGATCATTGGTTGGCTCGCGGGCGCTGAACTCGCAGAAGTCGGGCTCACTCCTCGATCCGACAGAATCAATGAGAATGACCTCCAGCTTGATCGTAGAAGCTGTGTCGGTTGCGACAGCGAAGCTGAACTCGCCTTCCTCGATTCCGAATACGGGAGATGCTTCTGGGTAGGTCCGCAGTGGCAACTCGAACGAGCTGTAATCCCCCGACAAGACCTCGAAAGAGGCGCGGACGATGTCGCCGCCGGTGTCTGCGAACGAGATTGTCCCGATGTACTCCCGCCCATCAGCGACCACGTCCTCCGGGCAATGAACGAACTGGATTCTGGGAGGATGGGGCGGGACGGCCTCGAATGATCGCTCAACGACGGAGCTCGGATTCCCGCGGGCATCGACGAGTTGAACACGGAGGACAACCTCCTGAGGTTTGTCGGTTGAGACCTCAAATGGAATGATCCCCTCCATGACACCCTCAAGCCCTGGAATGCTCAGCACGAACACCTCCGTCGGGAGAACGATCGACTCGCCTTTCACAATGCTGAATCGCGCCAGGATCACATCTGCAGTCAGATCACGGAACCGTATTTCCCCTGAATGCGGTGTCGCGTCTGCTTTGAATTCGGGGATCGCGAAGTCGCGGACGACCGGCCCGTACTGGGCTGGATCCAGTAGCCGCATTCCGTCTATCAGCTCCAGGACGGTGTTGATCGGGACCGCGAAGTAGAACGGCTGTGTCTGGAATTGGCTTCCACCCACCACAACACCCACGACTTCTCCGGCCTCATCGAGCAAAGGACTGCCTGACATGCCGGGTTTGACAGAAGCGTCAATCTGGATCAGCCTTTCATAGCCGAAATCCTGTCCCGAAACGTCAAGGACATGTCCCGCATTCGTCCGATTGACTCCGCCACGAGTCGCTGACGGTGAGCCGATGTCGCTGGAGATCTCAGGCATCAGCAGACCTGGATACCCCACAACACAAACGTTCGACCCCGGGGCTAGATCGTCTGAGTTCCCGATCACGAGGGCTGGCTGGTCTGTCACTTCGGTCTTGATGACCGCGAAGTCCTTACCCTGATCGGGCTGAAAACTGAGCTCCTCCACTTCCGCAGACCTGATCTCGCCGGAGTGGGTACGTACGACGATGCTCTTTCTCCCTTGGACGACGTGTGCATTCGTGAGAATGTAGCCGTCATGGGAGATAAGGAATCCTGTTCCCTCGTACTCGTACAAGCCCCCGCCGAGGCCGGCGCGCGACCAGATGGTCACGATGGCCTCATCCTGGAACGGCGGGCAGCCATTGCCGTAGGCAATCAAGGCGTCACTGAATACGACGGAAACGCAGAGGAGAATGACGAATCGAAGCCTGCTCTGCGCAGGGCGCCCCGTCATGCGGTGCACCTTGGCTGCTCCTCGCTCCCGCGAGCGAGAGTCAAGCATGAATTGCAGAGACCTGCCGACAACACCCATCTCCTTGGCCCCATGGTAGTCGTTGCGGATCTGGCGTCAAATTCGACGGGCGGATTACTCCTGTGACAAGTGGTGTGGGCTGACGATATGTCTTGTCGGAGCAGGGTTGGCTTCGGTATCCGAGTGGGGTCTTTCGCTCTCGAAGAGCGGGACATACGCACAGCGCTTCCGAATTGCCGCTCACAGCTTGGGAAGGTCCAGAGTCGCGTCTCGAGCATGGAAGTTCGCAACCAGTCCACTAGGGAGTTCTATCTGAGCGACGCATAGACCACTCTGCGGCCCTCGGATTGCGCTGATGCATCTCGGCAACGTCTCCCGAGAGTTGAACAGCGCAGGCCAAAAGTGTCGGACCCTATCGCATCAGCCTCTGCGCTGTCACGTCTCCGGAGCGTCCTGCCAGAAGTGGTTGTGGCTCGTGCGCTCCAGCGCCTTGATTCGCTCTTCAAGCGGCCCGACCCTCTCCCAAATGGGCGTCCAGCCGTTGAATGCGCTGACGTCCTTGTCTCTGATCTGGGAGAGCCTGTCGATCCGCTCGGTGAGCTTCCGCATCTCCTTCCGTAGAGCCTCGATCTCCTCTGCGAGAGAGACTTGGCCTCGGGCACACAGCTCCGGCTCGTCTCTCTGATCCCGCAGTTCAGCCACAACCTTGGCCAGCTCCTCGTGCGGGGTAGTCAGGATCTCGACAAGGGCATCCTGTAGGGTCAAGCCTTGAGCTTCTGCCTGATCTCGCAGGCGTCCGTACAGCTCGTCGGAGATCTTGATCGGTCTGCTCATGGTCTCACCTCCTCCGGTTACCGGCCAGTAACCACGGTAACCCGCTGGTACCACGCCTTGTAACCCTCAGTTACCGAATCGTCGCAGGGCATGACCTGCGTGATTCGGGATCGTTGTACATCAATCAAATACGTTTGTCAGGCGCGCCAATGGATCGTGTGCTGCATGTGCGAATAGTCCAATCCTTAACGCATATATGTTCGGTATTTCATTGGAGGCCATCTGACAAGCACGCTTGACACGCGCCTGCTGAAGTGCTAGGATGGCTCCCAAAGGAGGGGCCTATGCCCCCAGAACGAGAAGGCTCGGATCTATGGTTCTCCGCCCCCGAAGCAGCCGACGTCCTCGGTGTTAGTCGTCAGGCGGTCTACGCCGCCATGAGTTCCGGCCAGCTACGGGCGGAGGACAAGCCGCAGGGAAAACGCGTCCACGTCCAAAACCTTCTCGCATACGGAATCCAGAACGGCAAGAACCCCAAGGACTTGGTGAGTCGAATCGAGCAGCACAACGGAACGGATCAGCAGGACCTGCTGTTGTGGGTGCTCGGAGGACTGGGGCTTCTGTTCCTCATCAAGACGCTGCTTGGGAAGAAGTGAAGCCGGTGGGTCGTGTTTCGGATGGTGAAGAAGAAGGGTGAACAGGTCGCGAAGCCGCACCCCTGCCTGTTTGACGGATTCGAGAGTGAGGAGGAGTTCGAGGAAGCGCGACGCAACCTCGAGCGATACCTCGAGATGCTGAAGAAGTGGAACGCGCACGTGAAGACCGAGCAGCAAGTCTCCCCACGTTCGCTCAACTAGCCCGCGCACCCGAAAGGAGGTGGGCGTGAACCATGACGACCAAGGTTGTTGTCTACATCCGCGTCTCAACAGACGAACAGGCTGAACACGGCTACTCAATCGACGTCCAGAAGCAGGTTCTCTCTGACTACGCCAAGTGTCACGATCTTGAGGCCTTGGCCACCTTCATCGAGGTGGAATCCGCGTTCAAGCCGGGACGTCCGGAGTTCCGCCAGGATGGTTGAGTTCCTGGAGAAGAACAAGGCGGTACGTGCCGTTCTCGTCTACAAGATCGATCGCATCTCACGGAACATGCTCGACTACTCCCTGCTGGTGGAGAAGATGGGGCTTGAGATTATCAGCGCCACTGAGCAGCTCTTAAGCAATGCCACCGGGCGGTTGATGGGCGACATGCAGGCTGCCTTCTCGCGGTACTTCAGCGCTCAGCTCTCCGACCGGGTGAGTGAAGCGATGGCGGCCAAGGCGAAGAAGGGCATCTATCCTTCCTACGCTCCGGTAGGCTACCTCAACGACTCAGACACAAGAACGATTGCTCTCGACTCCTCCGAGCGAGCTCCCTTGATCCGAGAGGCGTTCGAGAGCTATGCGGGGACGGAGATGACGCTGAAGGAGCTCGTGGAGTGGACACGGAAACGTGGCCTGACCACGCGAGGAGGGGGAACCTTCACCAAGAGCTCGCTTCACCGGATGTTGACTAATCGGTTCTACGTCGGCGAGGTCCGCTGGGCGGATGTCACGGTAGTTGGTGCCCACGAGCCGCTCGTCTCGCGGCTCCTGTTCCAGCGCGTTCAAGAGAAGCTGCACGGTCGTGGCAAGGGGCGCCGAAGCCGGACCCAGACATTCCCGTTCCGCGGAATCCTCACGTGCGGCTACTGCGGCTGCCAGATCACGGCATCGAAGATCAAGAGCCGCTATGTCTACTACCATTGCACCAACGGGAGAGGGAAGTGCTCTCAACCGTACGTGCGGCAAGGAGAGCTTGCCAAGCGGCTTCAGTCTGTGGTGGATAGCGTACGGGTGCCGGAAGCCATCGTGCGACAGTTGCTGAACGAAATCGGCAAGGGCGAAGCCCACCGCGAGGAAGAGGCGAAGTCGAGGCTCGATGAGCTTGAGAAGGAAGTCGCCGAGATCTCGCATCGGCGCGATCAAGCCTACATCGACAAGCAGGATGGCCTGCTGGACATTGACCGCTGGAAGGAGCTTGAAAGAGGCTGGGCGAAGCGGATGGCGCTGGTCGAGGAGCGGCAACAAGGGCTGAGGGCAAGCCTCAGAACACCTGCGGTCGACAGCGCGAGTGAAGCTCTCGAACTCCTAGAATCCGCTTCAGAGATGTACTTGGCGCAGTCAGTGGCTGAGCAAGCCATGGCCCTGAGAATCCTGGTTTCGAACTGCATCGTGAGAGGCAAAACCATCGAGCCCTACTACAGGAAGCCCTTCGACCTGGTGGCCGAAGGGCTTCGATCTGGTGAGTGGTACCCCCGAGAGGATTCGAACCTCTGACCTACGGTTTAGGAAACCGTTGCTCTATCCTGCTGAGCTACGGGGGCACGCTTCGCTAGTATACGGACTCGTTCGCAGCGCATCAGCTTCCACGGCCTCCAGAGAATCGGCGCCCCGCAAGCACCGTCAGTCGGGAGCCGGCCCCACGGGTCTTCCATCCCGACGACGGAACCCCGGGAGGGTCCCAACCCAGAGGATCTTGACGCCGTCGGCGGTCTCTGCAGTGTAGCCGTGCGGTGTACGTGGAGCGATGTGGTAGCTGTCGCCCGCGCCGAGTCGGTAGGTCTCCTCGCCGATGACCAGTCGAAGCCTCCCTTCGAGGACGTAACCAAGCTCCTCCCCGTCGTGTGACGTCGGTGGGTAGTCGTAGCCAGGAGCAATCTCCGCGAGAACGACCTCCAGCTTCCGCCCGACGAAGTTGCGACTGAGAAACCGGTAGCTGATTGTTCCATCTGACGGGCTCACCACCGGGCAGTCCTGCGCCATGAGCACTTCTGCGTCGCGAGTCCGGGCTGCCGGTGAATCGTCGGTGGAAGCGAAGAAGCTCGCCAGCGTGTGCCCCAGCACGTCGCAGATGGTTTCGAGAGACGAGATGGAGATCGAACACAGCCCACGCTCGACTTGCGAGATGAAACTGGTCGACAACTCACAGCGCTGGGCGAGATCTCTAAGGGTCCAACCGTGCGCCTGACGAAGAGCGCGCACATGCCGCCCGACTGTATTCATACGCGCAGTATAGTGAACACGATTCGAGCGATCAAGACAGAAACTGTGTTTCCCCCGGGGAGCCTCCTGCACTATGCCTGAACCCGGTGGATGCGATTCAGGTTCCGACGCCTCTTCAAAACTCTTCCAGCATCAAGTAGAGCTGTTTGGCGGCGGCCTGCTCGGCCTCCTTCTTGCTCCGGCCTCGGCCGACCCCGCGATGCCCGGCGACACTCACGCCGACCGTGAACTCCTTCTTGTGCTCCTTGCCGGTCGAACTGGTCACCGTGTACGCGGGCCGGCAGTCGAACAACCGCTGCGCCGTTTCCTGGAGCAGGCTTTTGTAGTCGCCGGTGGTCGACAGCTCCGCCAGATACCGCTGGATGTCCTCGCGGAGATGACGCACGACGAACTTGGCGGCGTAGGCGTACCCGCGTTCAAGATAGAGAACCGCAACCAGCGCCTCGAAGGCGTTCCCGAGATTCGTCGGTCGCGTCCTGCCTCCGTTCGCCTCTTCACCGCGCCCGAGGAGGATGAAGTCGGAGAAGCGAAGCTCCTCCGCTTTCTCGGCAAGGATCGGCCGACTGACGGCGACCGACTTCGCCTTGGTGAGCCTGCCTTCGTCGGCGTCCGGGTATTCGGTGTACAAGTGCGACGTCACCGCAAGATCGATCACCGCGTCGCCGAGGAACTCCAGTCGTTCATTGGAACCGCGTGGATCGCCAACCTCGTTCACGTACGAGCTGTGGAGAAAGGCGCACTCGAGGGCGTCCGGCGGCACGCGTAGCCGCAGGTGCTTGGCGAGTTCCTCGATCGGTTTGTGCTTCGGTTTTGCCTGTGCCATTGACGACCGTCCGTTGAATGCAGTTCCTGTCGAATGATACTCGAACGAAAGGGTGTGAACGAGTCGCCGTCGCGGATACCGATCGGTTCGTGCAGGCTCCCCCGGATCGAGGGGCCCGTGCTCCGTCAGCTTCGGGTACACGCCGCAAAGCGCCGCGCACCCCCTCGGTGACGGAGGTTCTCACCCCTCCTGGAAGTGGAAGCGGAGGGAGCACACGGAGCCCGAGGGGCGGGAGGATGGCTGGCGGAGAGCCGCAGGCTCTCCGTCAGCTTCGGTTCGCGCCACCAAGGCGCCGCTCACCCCTCGGTGACGGAGGTTCTCACCCCTCCTGGAAGTGGAAGC
>Ga0272441_10006133_pt1 | contig 20377 bp, 20 predicted proteins | sample SSMProp6N_FD_193582 | JGI IMG/M metagenome (GOLD analysis project Ga0272441, IMG submission 193582) | Marine sediment archaeal communities from Little Sippewissett salt marsh, Falmouth, MA, United States - SSM-Prop-6N | ecosystem: Environmental > Aquatic > Marine > Wetlands > Sediment ...
TTGATGGTTATATTATTAGTGAACAAGAATTTGAAGAAATGTGGAACAAGGCCAAAGAATGTGATTTAGGTTATTAAGAAAAACACATAACCCCCACTCCACCTGACAGCCGGTAATGGTGTTCTCAGGTCTACCTCCGGCAGGCAACGCAGACCGTTAGGTGGCTAAAGAGAATTATTCAACATGCCAGACCTTCTTATTTGAATAGCTATATAACTGGAGATATCTCATGTCAAAATTGCCAGCGCGAATTGGATTCTGGGCCTCAGTAGCGGAGACTTTTGTTTCATTGGTCTATATCTTCGGGCTTGTTATCCTTATAGTTTTAGCTCTGTCACAATACTCCGCTTCGGAACTCGCAGCGCAACAACAATGGACTGATATGATCACTTATGCGCAAGATTATGTGGAAAATCCGATTTCGCTCCGCATCAGTTTGATCGTGCAAGTCAGTGCATTCCTCGCCGGGATTTTAATTCTTGTTGTATTTTTGGCTATCCATGAGATGGCTGATCCTACCTTAAAGATTGTTACTCGTATTGCCACTGCATTTGTGTTGATGATGGCCATATTATCTTCCTGGGGCTACTACGTGCAATTGGCTTCAGTGCATCAGGTAATTATTGGAGGAGGAGATCTGGAAGGTCTTAGTCAATTTACCGAATCAAATATTTCATCACCCGGTATGGCAACCCTGCAACTCTCCTGGGCGTTGTTCTACGGACTCGGTTCGCTAATTATCCTTCCCGCGTTTGGTAAGACAAGGATTGAGAAATGGATAAAGGCTGGTTTCTTGTTCAATGGGCTAATCGGTGTTACGGTTGGAATTGCCTACGCCTGTGGCGCAACTGCTATCTTGCCGTTGGCAATATTGGGATTAATTGGTGCTTCTTTTGTTTATCCATTACTGGCATTGAGATTCTACCAATACATTAAGACTATGCCATAATGATCATCTGCGACACCTAACCCCCGCTCCACCCGACAGCCTGCCACGTCCGCGTTTTTGACGGTTTCCCCTTCTTACTGGTTTTGGTTCTATAATCATTAAAAGCAAACCCGGCTGCGGGTGAGCTCATCCGTTGGGTGCCTAGAACTAGGCATATGACTAACAGGGAAACATACATTGAAAAAGATTGAAACGATTTGCATAACTTGGTGCTTGTTGGCGATATGCTCCCTTTACCCTGTGACGCAATTTCTCGGTGGTGCTTTTCCCATCTTTACGGTAATCTGGCTCCTTGTACCTCTCATCGTGGTAGTTATAAGCCAGGACGCCCGTGAAGTTGGTTTTCGTAGCATCCCGCGGGACGAGTTTCTGCGAGTTGCGGCGATCAATCTAGTCGGCTTATTGGTCATCACTTTGCTGATCGAGCCTTGGTCGCATACTTACCAAATGCTGCTAGAAGCGGCCTTTGTCAGCCAACCGCCCGATACCACCTTTGCCTGGTTGATAGAATTCGATCGGGCCCCCGCCCTGACCGCCATGTTGGTCTATAGTGGACTCGTCACTATGTTCGGCGAAGAGTTATTTTTCCGCGGCTGGTTGCTGCAGCAAATGAAGAAACGGTGGCGGGTAGGTTGGGCGATTGGCGTGCAAGCTACGCTCTTTGTCATTCCGAATCTACTAGTAACCCTTATGTTGCCATCCTTACAGAGTATTTTATATGTAGTTTACAGCTGGTTAGCGGTGGGAGTAGTCGGCGGTTGGTCCGCGGCGCGGACAGATAGTATTTGGCCCAGCTTAGTTTCCGTAACGCTTGCCAATTTCTTATTCGTAATTTTGATAGTATAGAAACGCACAAGAGAAAGGGTGAGCAGCAACCAACCCAAGTTGCACGTGACCCGGCTCCGCCGGAAGCAAAGCGGCGCGATTTTTGAGTATTTGGTTCTATGCAAAGAAACGTTCGGGCCCAAAACGCCGGATCACGTGAACAAGCCGTTAGCAGGGCTTGAATTTTGTTAGGAAAAAGTGTTTTGTGGGATAGTTTTGTGGGTTGGCAGGCGATCGTTTGTGATAAGTTAAGCAAAGTCTACTGCAGTCAAATCAGGAACCAAGGGAAATATGCCGAGCAAAGAAAGCATTGAAATCAGAAAAACTATTATAAAAGATACACTTCGTGAAGATATTTCGCTTCAGGAAGAAAGAAAGGAATGGGAAAACTATGCACTTTCTCTTCCTTTAGCCGAAGGAATTGAACTCAGGGAAGAGATCATTGATGGTGTCCCGTGTTTGTGGGTATATGGAGAGCAAAGCCGTCAGGATCAGGTGATTGTTTATGTTCACGGTGGTGGATTGGTTACCGGCTCACCTCGAACGCACCGTGAATTTGCCTCTCGATTGGTGAAGGAAACACAAGTTTCGGTATTATTGGTTGACTATCGGCTGGCGCCTGAAAACCCTTATCCTGCCGGATTACAAGACGTCCAAGCGGTCTATCGTGCGCTGATAAAGGAGCGTTTTCAGCCGTATCAGATTGTTTTTGGCGGGGATTCTTCAGGAGGAGGTTTGGCGTTGTCGGCGCTTGTAGGGTTAAGGGATGCAGGCGAAGATGTCCCGGCAGGAGCTTTTTTTATTTCAGGTGTATTTGATTGTCTGCTCAGTGGAGAAAGTATGAGAACAAGGGCTGAACTTGATCCATTTACATCACAGGAGGTATTAGCAAATTGCATTAGATTGTATGCTCCGTATGCAGATCTTCGTTCACCATTGATTTCGCCGTTGTATGCAGATTTGACGGGAATGCCGTCTTTATTAATACAGATCGGTGATCACGAGATATTACTCAGCGATTCAATTCGGTTGGCAGGAAAATCCAAACAATGTGGTGTTACTTCATATCTGAGGGTGTGGGATGATATGTGGCATACTTGGCCGTTGTATGCTGATTTTCCGGAAGCACAGGGGGCGCTTCAAGAGATTAGTGAGTTTATACGGCAGGTAATAAAAGTCGGGTAGGTGTTTGTTGTTAACCATGTGCAAAGCCCTGCTAACAAAGTATTTAGAGCCGACTGATTGGAGCCTGGTTTTTTAGCGAGACTCGCTGCAGTTGATGTTGGTTTTCGACGGCTCAAATGCGGCGTTAGCAATAATAGAGAAGAATTTGTAGGAGTAAACGTGGAGAGACTGAAAATCAGACTAACGGAGGAAAAGGAGACCCTTCTGGTGCCTTTATTCAGCAAGGCTGTTAAGAGTCAGGGGTCGCACCGCATTATTGTCGATCCCAAAGCTGAGAATATCCTCCAATATATTGATTACAAATTCGAGGATTTGGGTATCCCAAGGCAGACGCTCATCACTCTTGCGATGCGAGCAAAGAAGCTCGATTCCTACGTGAGTGATTATTTGCAGAGTATTGATCACCCTATTGTGTTGCACCTGGGGTGCGGTTTGGATAGTCGAATTCTTCGAGTTGGATTTAGTAAAGGGGCGTGGTACGACGTCGACTACCCAGACGTCATCGAATTACGCCGTCAATTCTATGACGAGACATCCGAGTATCACATGATTGAATCGTCGGTAATAGAGCAAGATTGGCTAGACCGAGTATCGGCCACCAGTGGCCCGGCATGCATCATAGCCGAAGGATTATTAATGTATCTGCGCGAGGACGAAGTGAAGCGCCTATTTATTGATTTGTTATGTTGTTTTCCAGGTAGCGAGATCGCTTTCGATGTATACAGTCGTATGACTGCAAAAGGAGCGAACCGCCATCCGTCCATCAAGAAGACGGGGGCACATATTCACTGGGGGATTGACGACACAAGGCAGATCCAGAGTTGGGGATTAGGAATGGAATTGCTTGATGAGTGGTATTTCACTGACTCTGGGGATATTTCTTCTCTCGGAGTTCGAGTTCGATTTTTGTTCAAGACCATGGGAATGTTCAGAATGGCAAAGAAGGCCCATCGAATACTGCGTTTTCGAATTTAGCAGCAACCTCTTTTATTTGGTGTTGTTAATGTGCTAACCAAAGGCTGAAGACTGACCATACCCGCTAAAAAGCGGCGGGTATGGCGGCTTAGCCACCTGTTGAGCTGAATACATAGAACCAATAAGGAATAGCGAAAACCAGTATGGCGGATCCAAATTTTTCAAGGTTTGTTTACTTCGATACGAATATCATCAGCGAAATCGCATAAGATCGGAAGTTATGGGACAAGCTTTCCAGCTTCTTAATGGCGAATGATTTAACCCTTGGGCTTAGCACAGGCCAGGTTGCCGAGCTTGCCGATGCAACAGCCATCCATGAGCAGCTTGTTGGTTTGTTATTTAGTGTCCCTACCGGAATTCTGAAGGTGTGGGACACGATACTCTCAGAAGAAGTTGCCTCCCATCCAAATCCACGAACTGATTCGCTCTTAATGTTCCCGCTCACGCCATGTTCCTAGAAGAAAGAGGTGTAGAAAGATTCTTCGAGTTCCTTACCTCAAAGGATCTCAAACTGGCAAGGAATGAACAGTTGGAGCATGCTAAACAAATGGCACGTCAACATTCAAAATTCAAGCCAAACTATCCACCATCAAAATCAGGGAGGTATATAAAAGGACAGGGACAGGAATTTGCAGATATTCAAGTTATGCAATGGTTGGTTTACGACCATATTGAATTCTTGAAAGAGATGCAGAGAAACATCGGCAAATTTGTACCCAAGGTTTTCCTTTCAAGTAGACTTTATGGATTGGTGCTTTTCTATAAGTATTATTTGGGGAATCGGGAACCAAATTAATTATCTGATTTTGGTGATCTGGGCCATCTTTTTTATATTCCTTACTGCGAATTAGCGGTAATGGAACGCGATCTTTGCAATGTTCTTAATCAGATTAAGAAGAACGAGGATGTGCTCGATCATACTGTAATCAAGAACATAGACTTCATTTCGAAATGGGATTGGTAATAAGCGTTTGGAGCAAGGTCATGCCTGGAATCCTTAGCGGGCAGCGGCTCAACGAGAATAGTGTGCCACAACATCGGCGGCTAATTTCAACACCCTGATCCGCAGCTCTTCAGGGGCAATAACATCCACGGATGCCCCCATTCCCAATACATATGCCTGGGCTTGTTCAATCCTTTCAAAGGTATACTCTACAAATCGCCAACCTTCCGAATCGGGCCGGGCTTGTTCAACAAGCGCCCGAATATCATTTCCCAGGATATAGGGCAGGACCGGAACCAAATCCGGGCCAATACGCAGCGTCACCGGATATTTTGGCAGGCTGGCCTTGTAGCTGGTTACCCATCCTGTCCAGAACTCAGCTAAATCAAAATCCCGGGGGCGGGTAAAATGTTTTTGGGTCGTTTGAACAGCTTCAATTCGAGATACCCGATAGACGCGCAGCCCCTGTTCAGCGGCAGCAACCAGATACCAGATACTTGCCTTAGCCACTAATCCATAGGGCGAAATTGTACGCTCACTCACCTCCCCGTTACTGCGGCGATAGGAAAGTACCAATTGAAAATCCTGCCAGACTGCCTCCTGTACGGTTTTCAGGTGAGGTACCGGATCATCTGTTTGAAACCAGCTTGCCGCATCCAGGTGCAAACGCTGACGGAGATAATTGGCATGTTCACTGTGATCGCCGGCATATGAACTGGTCAATTTAAGAACAGCGGCTTTAAGCTGCTGGCTCACGCCTAGATCTGATATGGGACCAGGGATGGTCAGCATAAACAGTGCTCGAATCTCATTTTTTTTCAGTCCGGTAAGGGTAGTACGATAGCTATCCAGCAAAGTATAACCGCCGCCAGGCCCTCCGTTGGCGTAGACCGGCACACCGGCACCACTTAAAGCATCAATATCACGATAAATTGTTCGTTTTGATACCTCCAGTTCATTGGCCAGTTCCTCTGCCGTCATTTGTCTTCGGTTTTGCAGCAGCATCATTAATGAAAGAAGCCGGTCTGCACGCATCGTCCCTCCAGGTTCAAAAAATACAGTTGAATTATAACAATGACTGACACTAGATGTCAGCCATAGCGGATACGATGAGAACAATCAACTAAAAAAATTGAATTGTGACAAACAAAGGAGAGAACACGATGTCGGAAAAAATATCCAATATCTACATTGATGATGGCGGAGATGGGTCATTACCGGTGGTCTTTGTACACTCACTGGCCGGAAACACTCAACAATGGGCTGCACAACTCAGTTATATTCGAACAACGCGGCGGGGTATTGCACTTGACCTTCGGGGGCATGGCCAGTCGTCGCCGCCCGGGAATGCTGATTACGCTATTGACTCAATGGCCCAGGATGTTCAAACGGTTGTCGATCAGTTGGGTATTGAGAGATTCATTCTGGTTGGTCATAGTATGGGAGGCAGTGTTGCTGGTGCTTATGCAGGTGTTTATCCTGAACGATTAGCCGGGTTGCTTCTGGTCGATCCGTCCGGCGACTCAACCCAAATGCCAATTGAAGAAGTACAACAGTACCTTGGTGCTCTGGAATCCGAAGCTTACTCAAACGTTGTTGAAGGTTACTGGAGTCAAATTTTGACCGGTTCAACTGAAACAACGCGGTCGAAAGTTATGCAGGATTTGCGCGATACGCCCAAAGCAACGGTTGTTGGTGTTTTCAAAGAACTTTTCAAATACAATCCCGTACCGGCGTTGGAACGTTACGATGGGCCAAAGTTGTCGGTCATTACATCAATCAACGAAACTCTTTTTAGTGTACACAACCTTGTACCTGACCTTCCACACAAAATGATTACAGGGACAGGTCATTGGCTGCAAATGGATAAACCGGAAGAATACAATCAGATAATGGATGAATTTCTTTCGTCCGTTGATAATGGCAGTCATCTTTAACAGGCATACTCAAGAAGTCAGATTGGTAACCCAATACAAGATACACCTGGCACACGACTGCGAAATATTGGAAGTGCGGTTTTCCAATAAGAACAATAACAATCGTGTGCCAGGTTTTACATTGAGTTTTTTCAGCTGTGCTGCAGTGGAGCAGGTTTGGTACATTATCCAATTGAATGGTGGCGTTGGTTTTCCAAAAGCCGATGATCTTTTGATCAACATAGTGAGACTATCGTTTGCCGATTCACCCAACATGTGATCAGGGGGTTTAGGGGGGATAGAGAAGAACCAGGATTTCTATATTTCCGCTGCATCACTCGTTAAAAGCAGATTGGTCAACATATCCACTGCTTTACCTACACTCTCCTGAATAACTGGCGAAAGGGGCTCGCCAAAAGTGGTCTGACCCGGCTGAATACCAAGTATCGCCACCTCGCAGTCAAGTTCATTAATCAGATATTCAACAAAGATGTTCAATGGCAGAGAATGAGTGAATGCACTGATCCCGGTTATCTCCTGCCAGGCTATCCAACGAATTGTGCCCGGATCCGCACCCAGTCGGGCAGCATCCAGCAGCACCACCAGGTCAGGTTCAAAGCGGCGCAGTACTCCAACAAAACTTTCGGGCACCGATCCGGCATCAATCACCAGCAGCCGGTCATGTGATGCAGCCAGTGGTTCCAGTGCGCGGGCTATGGCGATTCCGGCTGCATCATCACCACGCAGCTCGTGACCTATGCCTACGAGAGCGATCCTGATTGGCTTGTCAGGCCCTGGCAGACTGGCCAACATCTGCTTCAAGAATCCGGGATCGGGCATCCTCAACATCGGCAATGTCTCCATACTCTAACGTAAATAATTCTTTACCCAGTGCTGCCAGTTCCCAATCGTCTGAAGACAAATCCAGACAACTACGCGGGCAGCTTACCACACACTGCCCGCAAAAGATGCAGCGATCCAGATGGTAGCGGATCACAAAACGTTTTTCTTTCTTGTCCAGGACAATCAACTCAATCGCGTTAGCCGGACAATCTTTTTCACACAAGCCACAGCCAGTACAGTTTGCCGCATCCCAATGCAAACAGCCGCTCAGCCGTTCAGGCGGCTCCACACGTTCATGTGGATATTGCCGGGTTACCGGGCGTTTAAACAGAGACTGCAGTACATCGCCAGCCATAGTAACAATTTTCATCCTGCAACTCCTCGCCAAAGAATGACCACCAACCACTGTGCCAGGGCCAGCATCGCCACATAACGCCACCATAACCCCACTGTTTGGTCAATGCGCAGGCGTGCCACCAATGCCTTCATACCGACAAGAATAAACAGCAGAGCCAACGTTTTCGCGAAAAATGCCAGGGGTGTTGTTACCCCGCCCAGGTAAAAAGCAGCTATCAAGGAGAGTCCCAGCACCAGCTCAGTCGTCTTGCCCAGGTGGAAAAAAGCCAGGCCGCGGCCGCTGTATTCAGTCAACGCCCCAGCCACGATTTCTGTCTCCGCCTCCGGCGCATCGAAGGGGGGCATTTCCAACTTACCGATCAAGCCAATTAAGGCCACCAGGAAGCCAATCGGTTGGGAGAATGCCAGCCAACTGCCATTGGTATAGGCAGCAATTTCGCTTATCTGCCAGCTGCCAGTGACGATAGCTGGCCCCAACAGCGACAGCAAAAAGGGTGCTTCGTAGGCAAACATTTGCGTCAGTGTACGTGTGGCGCCAACGAGCGAAAAACGATCCAACGTATTCGCCCCGGCCAAACCTGTGCAAAGGGTCAGCAAGCTGAGCAAATAGATGGTCACGATTAAGTCACCAGAGAAGCTGTAGGCTGGTTCAAAGCCAGCCAGCGGGATATAAAGCGCAGCCGTCAGAGGGCCAGTCAGGGCAAAGATGGGCAGCAGGGTGAAAATGGCAGCATGAACATCCTCGGGAACGATTTCTTCCTTGATCAGCAGCTTGACCGTATCGGCTAATGGCTGGAACCAGCGAGGACCGAGGCGGTTTTGCATACGGGCCAGAAGCTTACGGTCTACCCATTCATAGGCTAACCCTGCGGCCATGATAAATAATCCGCCGGGAAAGAACAGCAAAGCAACGATTTCACGCATTGTACTCATTCCGGTTTCACCAAATCTTTGTTCTGGTAAAAATCAATCCCATGCTGTCGCAATTGCTCCCAGGACCAGATTTGCCATCCGTTGTTCTGCGGCTTGACAGCCACAGCCCGATCATTGCAAGAGAAGCAGGGGTCTACCCCTGCCAGGATCACAGGTATATCAGCCAGTTGGTGGCCGATAGCCAGGGTCACGACCGAAGCCATATTACACAGTGTTGGTGCGCGCACTTTAATGCGTGCTGGCTTGTCACTGCCATTGCTCTTGATGAAATAAAACAATTCTCCTCGAGGCGCTTCAACCCGGCTGATAGTCTCGCCCGCCTTAATGCGCCGCGGCATTCGTGTTTTCAAATCACCCTCCGGCATTCGGTCTAAAATGTCGCGGATCGTCTTGTTCGTCTCCAGCAGCTCCTTGAGACGAACCACAAAACGCGCTTCCAGGTCCCCGGCTGTTTCGACGACCATTGGAATGGGATAATCATTATAGAAAGAGTACGGAGCTTCTACCCGGATATCCCGCTCCACACCCGACGCGCGCGCAGTTGGCCCCAACGTCCCTAATTGATCCGCCTGTTCCCTTGTCATCACACCAATGCCTCGCGTGCGCTGCAGAAAGGCGGTATCTTTGGTCACGACGTTCATGTAGTGGTGCAGGCGTTCATCCAAAAAATTCAATCCACTCCGGATTGTTTCCTTTTGTTCATCTGTGATGTCAAATTTCACGCCACCCAACACGTTTGCGGAATAGTTGACGCGATTGCCGCTAATTTCTTCCAATATATCCATCACCGTTTCCCGATCACGCCAGGAGTACATGAATAGCGTGTCGAAACCAGCTTCGTGAGCGGCCACGCCAAACCAAAGCAGGTGGCTGTGGATGCGCTCCAGTTCGGCCACTAATTCCCGAATGGCCTGAGCGCGCGGCGGCACAGTGACGCCTGCCAGTTGTTCCACACCAAGGCAATAGGCTGTCGCGTGGATATGCGAGCAGATACCGCAGATACGCTCTAACAGGTAAAGATTCTGGACCCACGTTCGCTGCTCGGTGGCTTTTTCAATGCCGCGATGAGCATAGCCCAGGCGAACACTGGCTCCAGTTACAATTTCGCCATCCACCGTAAACTCAAAATGCTCTGGCTCTTTTAATGCGGGGTGCTGCGGGCCAATGGGTATAACAAAACATCCATCCTGCCTATCGGTTTTCTCTGTTAGATCTGGCTGATAATCCTGTGCCAGTTCCGCAGAATCAAACCCCTCGCGCAGCGGATATACGCCTTCAGGCCAATCATCGGGCAAGAGCAGGTGCGAAGGGTCGGGAATATTTTCCACCAAGATGCCGAACATCTCTTGCAGTTCACGCTCGTGGACGATGGCAGCAGGAATGATTTCATAAAGACTGGAAACAACGGGATTTTCTCTGGAAAGAGACACACGGAACGTCAGGGTCACAGGTCCGGTACAAAAGTGATACAGGGCCTCCATTGAGCCTTGTTCAACGCCATGATCCAGGCCAGTAATGGCTGCTAGATATCCCCAATGATTTGTTTCCAGAGCGCCAGCGGCAGATAACAAATCCTGTGATGCTATCACAACATCTAACCGATTTGGTTCCGGTTGATTGAAGTTCTCCATCCATGGCTCCAGGAGTATTTGTGCCTGGTGTAAAGGGCTATTTGTTGTGCTCATGCAAATCTCCTGTTTTCGGTTTCTGCCTGACTCTCTGTTGTAGAATCAGGGCCTTCGCGCAAGCTGTGTAGTAACTTCACAATGCCGTCAATGATGGCTTCCGGACGCGGAGGACAACCAGGGATATAAGCGTCTACAGGAATGCAATTAGCAATTCCGCCCGTGCAGTTATAACATCCCTGAAATACGCCACCCGAGAGAGCGCAGGACCCGACTGCTACTACAAATTTCGGGTCAGGCATTTGTTCGTAAATACGCTGTAACCGTGAGAATGACTGCCGCGTTACTGCTCCAGTACAAATCAAGACATCTGCGTGGCGCGGGCTGCCTTGTAATTTAACCCCCAGGCGTTCCAAATCATATCGCGGCGTTAATGTAGCCAGGATTTCAATGTCGCAACCATTGCAAGAACCGCTGTTGAAATGAATGGCCCAGGGAGAATTGATACGCGCCCAGGTGGCAATTCGGTCCATGATGGTGTTCTGTAAATCGATACCCATAAGATGCTCCCATTTACCCTAAGATCAGCGCCAACAGCGACATTATCAATCCGACAAGGTAGGCGACACTGGTCCATGAGAAGTCGCTGCTGCCCAACATCAGGACGCCCAAGTGCAGGAAAGCGAAGAAGAGGGCCACGACGAAGAAAGGTCGATAACCGGGCGCGGCCTCACATGTTGGGCTGGCTTCGCCGCTGGCGTAGGTACTGGACTTGAGCGGCGTTTTTTTGCCCTTGAAGGCCCACGAACGACATACTCTGCTAAAAACACCAACGAGTGCAAAATATATAAGAAATGCGATTGGCGGTGTAAGAAATAAATCCGGCATACTCTCTCCTCAGTTAAGTGCTCGATTGTATCAAGTTGGGAATACAATGGAGCATCTTCACAGTCAAGCTTGTGTAAATGCGCCTGGAACCTGATTCCAAAATTTTATCTTCATAAGCGCATTTACTCAATTAAGTACCACTAAAAATAGCTAACACAGCATTTCCAGCTGGTTCTGTCAGCCAGGATGCCAGATTCGGCCAGATGCCTAATACCACAATAGCGATTGTCAACAAAACCAAAGGGATGCACATGGCAGCAGGCAATGATCGTCCCGCTTTCACAAGGGGCGATAACTCCTGGCGGAAAATAACGTTGATCAGTGGCAGATAGTAGGCCAGTGAAAAAAAGCTGTTAAAGACGGCAAAAACCACCAGACTAATAATCCCAACTTGTTGAGTAGCGATACCCGCCGCTAAAATTTGCCACTTGGACATGAAACCAGCCAAAGGCGGTATGCCGCCCAGACTGAGTAACGCCAACGTCAAAGACAAAGCTGCGAACGGATAGCGCCAGGCTACACCTGAGATATCATCGATTATCAACGGCCGATGGGTATCTGTGCCGGTATGTAATGTATAAAGCATCGCTCCGACCGCTAAAAAGGCTAATCCCTTCATCAGACCGTGGTTGACCAAATGAAAAAGACCGCCCCATGCCCCGGCCCCTTCTTTAGCATAGATGGCAATCCCCAAACCTAACAGCATATAACCAATATGGCTGATACTTGAGAAAGCCAGCAGCCGTTTTAATTGTTTTTGAACAAATGCTAACAGGTTACCGAATATCATATTTAACGCGCCGAAACCCATGAGTAAAATACCCCACGAGGAAGTGAATCCGATCAGACAAGCCAAAGCCCGTAACAATGCCACCAACCCCGCTTCAATAACCACACCGGAAAGCATGGCACTGATACCGCTGGGGGCCAGCGAATGAGCATCAGGCAGCCAGGTGTGTAGGGGAACCAGAGCTATTTTGACACCAAAGCCAATGATAAATAACGCGCCAGCAGCTAACAAAATTGGAGATACTGCTGCCTGCGCCTGGATTTCTGCCAGACCTAACACGCCATATTGCGCGAAAACCAGGGCAATTCCCAGCAGAACGAAAACCGAGCCAACGGCGCTTTGCACCAGGTACTTGACTCCTGCCTCTAATGAAGCTGGTTGTTCCCGGTAAAAAGCCACTAACAGGTAGGATGTGATTGCCATAGCTTCAAACCAAAGCCATAAATTGAACAAATCAACCGCGCAACCCAAACCAATCATCGAGCCACACATGGCTACCAGCAAGGCATAATACTTTTCTTCGCCCTCCTCGCTTGCCAGGTACGGGCCGGAGTAAAGCGAGACCAGTGTGCCCAGCGTTAGAACAACAGCTGCTAACAGTACGCTCAGGCCATCCAGCTTCAGCGATATAGTACCCAGGGTAAAGATGAGCTGCCCTTGCCGGCTGAAGGTTTGCCAGCTCAATATAAATAACACCCACGTACCCAGCAACACCAGCAAGGCCAACCACTGTGCCACTCGATGGGATTTTTTCCGAAACAATCGTCCAAACAGGTAAACGAGCGGTGCAGCAATCAAAGGCAGCCAGATCATCCAGACAAGTACAGGTATATCCATCTCAAACTCCTATGATCAATAGCAGGAGGAGACTGATAAAACCCCCTACGATACCCACGATATTCCAGTTGAGTTGACCAGACTGTGTGGCCTGGAACAGTGTGGCGCCACGTTCTATCAGGCGGACAATTAAACGGTCAAACCAGATTGAAATAGCCGCATCAGCCTGCTTCAGAAAAGCACAAAATTGGTTATACGGCCGAACAACCAGCGCTGCATAAGCTTCATCCACCCACCATTTGTTTTCCATGCCCGCAAAAACCGGCCCGAGCATTCTGCGGAGCGGGTCCGGCTGCCCTTCGGCCATCGGCTTCCGGCCGTACAGCATCCAGGCAAGCCCGATCGCCAGCAAGGCCAGGCCGGTAGAAATGACAGCTACTGAAACATTAAATTCCGGAACATGCAGATGCCCGATGGTGTGTTCCAGCCAGTGAGTCAGACTGTGAACACCGGGCAAATTGAGCGTGCCCATAAGAACAGCGCCGGCTGCCAGAATTACCAGCGGTGTTGTCATTACTTTCGGGTTTTCCGGGGCATGTTCTGCCGCTTCCGTTCTTGGTTTGCCAAAGAAAACCATCAGGATCTGGCGCCCCATGTAAAAGGCGGTAAAAACTGCAGCAATCGCCAGCAGGAGATACACGCCGAAATTCGCGTGCACGGCATCTGCCAGGATTTCATCTTTTGAGAAGAAACCCGCCAGCGGCGGCAGGCCGGCCAGCGCCAGTGCACCGACCAGATAAACCTTGTACGTTGTCGGCATTTTTTTGCGCAGGCCGCCCATGTTGCGCATGTCATTCGGGTCAAAGCTGTGATCGTCATGCCCGTCACCATGGTCATCCCCATGGCCGTGCGCGGCATGGTGATGGCCGTGCTCGATCCCCTGAATGACAGAACCGGCGGAGAGGAACAGCAGTGCCTTGAAAAAGGCATGGGTGATCAGATGGAACATGCCGGCCACATAGGCGCCAATCCCCACGGCTGCAACCATGAAGCCGAGCTGGCTGATGGTCGAATAGGCCAGCACTTTTTTGATGTCGAACTGGCCGACAGCAATCGTTGCCGCGAACAAAGCCGTTGCAGCACCAACCCAGGCAACCACTCGGGCAGAATTCGGAGCGAGATTGAATATCGCCGCATTCCGTGTGACCATGTAGACGCCGGCCGTCACCATCGTGGCAGCATGGATCAGCGCCGAAACCGGTGTCGGGCCGGCCATCGCGTCGGGGAGCCAGACAAACAGCGGTATCTGCGCGGATTTGCCTGTCACACCCAAAAGCAGGAACAGGGCGATAATCGTTACAACCCCGGTATCCACATTTCCGTGGTGGAGATGTTCGGCAATCTCATCAAACTGCAGGCTTCCAAAATGCCAGAAGGTGAAAAACATCGCCATCAGAAAGCCAAAGTCACCGATCCTGTTGACGATAAACGCTTTCTTGCCCGCAATCGCGTTGGCAATGCCGTCTTCGCCAAAGTCGTACCAGAACCCGATCAGCAGGTAGGAACAAAGGCCGACACCCTCCCAGCCGACAAACATCATCAGCATGTTGTCCGCCGAGACCAGGATCATCATGGCGAAAACAAAAAGGTTGAAGAATACAAAGAAACGTGTATAGCGGCGCTCATCTTCATGAAAACGGACATCAGCATGCATGTAGCCAATGGCATAGATGTGGATCAGCGTACTCACAAATGTGACCATCATCATCATTGCCACGGAGAGGGTATCCAGACGCATGGTCCAGGATACATCCAGTGTGCCGATACTGATCCAGTCCGCAATGAGAACCTTGTGCGCCTCATGTGTGCTTCGCAAAACCAGGAACTGAAGAACAGAGACCACAAAACCAAGGCCGACAGCCGAAGCCGCCACCACGCCGGCAAAGCGTTCACCAAATCGGCGACCGAAGGCAATGTTTATCAACAAGCCCGCGAGCGGCAGGAATATGATCAGAGGCGCCAGTTTAAACATTTCCTGACCTGCAGTGAAACGCAGTTGTGGTTTTATATTTCATGTTTTATCCTCGCAGCTTAGATAAATCTTTCAAGTCAAGCGTACCGCACCGTACTTGCACCTGGACCGCCAGAGCCAACGCGATCACAGCTACCACTGTATCAACCACAATCACGGTCGTCACCAGGCTTTGGCTTAAATTGATCTGTCCGCTTGCCTTCCCGGCCAGAACCAGGGCAATTAACGTGCTCTTGACCAGGATTTGTAATACCACCACGATCTTGATCAGGTTCCGCGTGACCAACAAGCCATAGAGTCCAATCGCGAACAAGCCCAATACACCAACAAAAACGATTTGCAGGACTGACCAAGTCATGGTTCCACCTCCTGATCAGGTTGTTGTGGGCGTTTGCGAATTGGCGACTTTCCTTCGGCCAGCAAACCTAAAACGCCTAATGCACCAGCGAAAATGATGGCTATTTGCATCCACATGTCCAGCGATCTTTGTCCCCACAATACATCAGCATAAGCAGGTTCTGTGAGGGGTGGGTTTGCGCCGCTAACCGGCCAGGCCAGCCAGCCCAGCAAGAGAAGTACCAGGATAAACAATACCCAAGTCAATGGTTTTGGGATCAGGGAGGGCAAATCCAGAGTCGCTTCCCCAGCGATACTGATGGCAAAAGCAAACAACACTGTTACTAAACCAGCACCGACGCTCAATTCAATCACCGCCACTTCGGGTGCGCCCAGCAAGTAAAGAATCATAGAGGTCCAAACACTCACTCCAGCCAACCAGAAAGCGGATGCCAGCAGCCGAGATGCTCGAATAGCCTGTAATGCACTCAACACGGCGTTGATGACGATTATGAAGTACAAAACTCCAGGGACTTCAATGGATGATTCAACCGTCATTTATAGATACCTCAACCCGGATTTGAAAGATAACATTGTTGATTCCTTTCATTGATCTTTGAACTTTAGTTTCAGCCGATAGTTGATAATAAAGTCATATCTATGGTAAGTAAAGGATTTCCAAATCCAACCATGAGGTGAGACTATCAACCTCAAAAACCACTCCATGATAGCATTGACGGCAGCTGTTTAGTACCTGCCAATCGTCACAAATTTTGCACTTAACCTATAACCTTATATGCTCATCGGCAGTGCCTTGCACGACAGTCGCGGGGCAATGTTTCCGGCTTTGAAATCGGTTGATTTGACGGACGAAGAAACTCGTTGGGCCTGGGCGGCGATGTGCTCTGGCTCCTGGAAGATCGAAAAGCTGCTGGAAGCCTGGCACGCTACCTCACCCCCTGGCTGAATACCGCTTGCCGTATAGTTTCGTCCGGGATTGCTACAGGAGCCGGATTGACCCTGCTGCCCTTCCTGCTTACCGCAAGAGTCAAAGAGAATCCAGCCGCCGGCCCGGTTTGTGGGCCTCTGCCGGACTGGCCATGGCAATCGGGTTTTCCATTTCCCTGCGGACCGTGAATTACAGCCTGGACAACTCCCTCTTCCCTGAAGGCGGCTGTGCTGGCTGGGTGATGGGAGCTGCGTTGGGATACTGCTCCTATTATGGGCCGAAGACCGTCACCGGCACATTCGGAACAGCGATTTTATCGAGGTATCCGCTGTGGAACACACACTCGATTTTCTCCTACAGCGATATGGATGAAACCGGGACCGCCTCTGCTGAAATCGAAGCGGGCGGGGAAGTTTTTCGATCTTTAACGTCCATCCCGATGGAACGGACCTTTCCACGCTGGTTTTGGCAGAAACACTGCTTGAACAATCCGCCGGCAAGGAGAATGTGATCGCTATGGGAGATTACATCCTGCGGGATTATGAGGAAGCCTATCAACGGATCGACGCGGTGTATATCAACGCCTGAACAAGCGTGCATCCTTCCGAGATCAGCCCGGACGGTACGGATATGTCCAGCGAAAACCGCATCGACCAGATCTTCCTCTCTGAAGGCCTCACGGCGGGCGATCCAATGTATATCCTGCCGCCCGATTCCGCCACGGATCATCCTGTGCACTGGGCGGAGATTGTGTGGGGGGAGTAGCATATCGAGAATCTGTAATATAGAATCTTCGACAGGAGTAAACGATCCCTATCTATGTTACTTTTACATATGGTTTCAGGGATTGTGACAACCCGAAGATGTATACTTTAGTCGAGTTCGTTTTTCGGGCTGGATGAGTTACATAGAGTTATTAATATATATTTAGCGCTATCAAAAAGGTACAGCCCTGCAGGAAGAATTGGATGAATAGCTTGTGCCTTACTACAAAATGCGGCTGTGCAAGGTTGTTATCAGGACAGAGAATGAATGGTTACTGAACGGACTTTCCTGTTGTACCTCTACAACACTACACTCCTGATCATCGCTCTCGTAAGCATGGTGCTGTTGGGAACTGTGACGCTTCTCGTTTTGCAGCATGTCTGGTTTATCCCTGCCTGGATTCAATACATCATATTAACTGTGTCTATTGCAATAGCCTTTGTTTCCTCCAGCTATCTGGCTGCGAGACCCGCAAGGTTTCATATAACTAAACATGGAGTGAAAATAATTCAGCGGAAGGGAAAAGACAGAATAGTACTGTGGAAAGATATCAAAGAATTCGCATACTACAATGAACTGGTTCTGCATAGTTTCAAACTCTTTTTACATTGTGAAAAGACTGTGTCAATTATCAACTTCAAGTGGAAAAACGATGCTGATTTCCAATCCTTCCTGTATGAATTTGAGGCAAGCCTTAATGCAAGTCGCGATGGCGTATCCTCAACCAATTTTGAGAAATCAAAAACAATTTATGAATCCAGGAAGAAGGTCCCTATCACAATCACACTGCTTTTTTTATATATCTGCCTGGTGGTTGTCCTGTATCCTGGAGACACTTTCAACTCCTGGAATCCAGTCTTGAAATATTACTTCTGGGTCGTGCCTGCTGCATTTTTTGTCAAAATGCTGAAGAAAATATAAAGCTGTCTGCAAGTTTAATAGCCTGACAGTTTTTCTCACTCTGTTGAAAAGATAGCGGCATGATCAAACGCAACATTTAGAACCGCCGCTGGTTTAAACAAAAGAAACCCCGCAGTCAGCTGCGAGGTTTCTTTGTTATCAAAGTGTTTTTTATATCACCCGGCTTTCGCAATCGCCTGCATGGTAGCTGTAACCAACGGATAAACTGTCGGAGCCGATGTGAGCAGAGGATGGGTGGCAACCTGGAGGGTTTCCAATTGTGTGGCTGTCATCCGGTTTTGCAAGGCCAATGCGATCAGGTTGATGACTTCACCGGATTCTTGTGCGCCGGCAACCTGCCCGCCGAGCAGCGTCAGAGAATTTTCCGAGAAAATCAATTTTACCTGGATTGGCTTGGCATCCGGCAGTGAGCCCGGGTGCCGGTTCACAGTTTTGGCGCTGCCGACGACGAATTTGAAACCTTCTGCCTTAGCGCGACTTTCTGTGAGTCCTGCCGCAGCAAGGGTCGTTTCGCCCAATCGGGTGGAGAAAGTTGCCAGGGTGCCGCGGTTATCGCGAACGACTCGCAGCTGATAAAGATTCGCACCAGCAATCCGTGCTTCAGCACAAGCGGTGGATGCCAGCATAACCGGAGCAACCTTCCGGGTGAAGAAATCTTTCTTTTCAGCACAATCACCCACAGCGAAAATATCTGGCTCCGTCGTACGCAGATATTCATCCACCCAGATTGCACCGCTGTAACCGATTGTCAGCCCGGCATCTTCAGCCAGCTTTACATTGGGTTTTGCACCAATTGAAATAATAACCAGATCGGCAGGCACCTCGGTCTGATCATCCAGTTTTACGCCTTTGACCTGGCCGTCACCGGTAATTTTCGTCACCTTGTGTCCGGTGTACAGTTTTACGCCCAGTGATTCCAATTCTGCCTCACCCAGAGCGCACAGTTCATCATCAAAGGCCTGGGACAGACATCTAGGCATTAACTCGACAATACTGACTTCTTTGCCCGGTATATGTGCTATTTCTTCGGCGAATTCCACACCGATAAACCCGCCGCCGATCACGACAATACGTTCTGCTGCCTCGACAGCTGTGATCAGTTCACGCAGATAGTCGGGGTCTTTCTTTACGAAGTAGACACCTTTCTGGTCGCTCCCGGGAATGGGTACCAGCAGCGGTGTAGAGCCGACGGCGAGCACCAGTTTTTCATACGTTGTTTTCTGCCCTGAAACAAAAGTTACGGTATGGGCATCCGGGTCCAGATGGGTGGCCTCATCGAGCTGCAGCTGCACATTTTTCGCTTCCAAACCAGCATCCGGGATAAGGTTTTTGTCGACACTTCCCAGGCGCTTGAAAATATAAGGGATACCGCAGGGAACAACAGCCTGCGGAACATTACGTACCAGCGTGATGCTTTTATCGGGATAATAGGCACGTGCTGTGCCGGCTGTGACCAGCCCGGCTGGTCCTCCTCCAAGTATTAGAATGTCGGTTTTTTCCATGGTAAATAGTCTCCTTGTAAACTTTGAAGTAGGGTCTTGAAAAATATATAGAATTTGCACAACTATTTCTCAACAGACAGAAACAACTCCGAATATCATCAACCTTGGGATTTTTCTTAAAGGATATTTGGACATAAATGGATTTTGTAATATTAAGTGTGTTGTTTTAGCCTTTGTGCAAAATTTCACAGGATTAGTATACCAGATTAATGTGCTGCGGCACATAATTTTTTATGCAGGTCCAAAGTCTGTTTGTGAATTCAAATCAGCTTATTTTGGGTGAGGTGTAAGGGAAGTTAGCCTATAGATAGAGCCAGGAACTACCTTACCGCTGTTCGTGAAGGGGTTGATTACCATGAGTACAGGAAACAGCGAGTTTTACTGCGTCTTGTCTTCTACATTAAGAGTTGGGGGGCTTGTAGAAGCGATGATCCTGTCTCAGCAAATTTTCTTTTACCACCAACAAGGTTCCACTTACAAGTTGAATCTATGAAGCAATGACCAATGGAATACCACCACTAATTATTTTATCTTTCTTTGTTTTTGTTTATATCTACACTACGCTTGAGTTAAAAAATGTGAAAAAAGAGACATAGAAAACCGCCCAACCCCGCATAAACCTGACCCGGCTTCCGCTGCGCTGCAGCCTGCATGTGAGTGTTGCCAAAAATCCTTGGCAGCGAGGGTGCGGGTCGAAAGTCACCGGGCAGAGACGCCATTGTTAGGGGTAAAATAGAACAGGAGAATTTGTATGCGAAAAATACCGGAAATTAAGAACACAGTTTTTCTTTCTTCAACTATTGCAATATCGAAAAATGTTGAAGACAGCTTTCGTTTTATCGTCGAGAAACTGCCTGACCATTACA
>Ga0272441_10006135_pt1 | contig 20372 bp, 1 predicted proteins | sample SSMProp6N_FD_193582 | JGI IMG/M metagenome (GOLD analysis project Ga0272441, IMG submission 193582) | Marine sediment archaeal communities from Little Sippewissett salt marsh, Falmouth, MA, United States - SSM-Prop-6N | ecosystem: Environmental > Aquatic > Marine > Wetlands > Sediment ...
CGCCGCAGGTCGTGAAAGGTACCGGTCTCGATACCAGCCTGGTGTCGAATCCTGTTGAAGTGGTGGCAGAACTTGGGCACTGGTGATCGCCCCCGTTCGACAGTCCACCGTCCGGCTCGCCGAAGGTCCTGAACGTACTCGTAGCGAGCAGCTGGAACAAAGATGTACGGGCAACCTTCCGGCTGGGAGTCTTGGTGCTCTGCGAGCATCCTCACCAACTCGGCGGTTAATGGAAGCGCACGGCGATCCGTGTCCTTGATGTGCCACTCCCAGGTATCGGCACGGACGGTCTTCGGGCTCACATCGATGGTCTGACTCGCGAAGTCGATGTCTCGCCAAGTGGTGTTCATCAGTTCTCCGCGCCGCATGCCAGTAGCCAAGCACATGCGAATGAGCAATTCCCATTTGACGGGTGAGCCATTCTGCTCGTATTGACGAGCGGCTGCACACAGTCTCTGGCACTCATCCTCTGTGAACACATGCACTTTGCGCTTGGCGTACTTCGGCGGCTTGAGCTTACGAAGCGGGTGGTGATCGAGTTGGCCCCGCTCTTCCGCAAGGCGAAACACCCTCTTCACGTGCCTGATCTTCTTGGCAATGGTGGCCGGGGCATTGCCCTGGTTGAATCCGTAGCGAATGAAGCGTTCGCCATGTTCGTACTGAACAGCCTGCACGTCGATATCGCCGACAGACGCGATGAAATCAGCCATGGCTTTCGCCGTCTCCTTGAGCGTACTGGTGCGAACCTGCGCCTTGGTACGTTCGAGACTGTCCTTGAAGAAGTCGCTGAGTCTCATCGATATCGGGCTGACCACATGGGCCCGCAGCTCCAATTCCTTCTCTTGGCGTTGACGTTCCGCTCGGCGTTTGTCCGTATGACCAAGGGAGATCTGGCGCCTTCTCCCGTCACGGTCTACATAATCAAGCATGTAGCGAAAGGACTTCTTATCACGCGAGGGTCTCATCCTAAGCCTTACCAGCTGTTTCATATATCCTCCTTTCCGATGCTGGCCAAGGGCTTGGGTTGGTCCGAGCCCATTGTACCAGAGTGAGCTGTCAGTTGCCACCGGTGACGTGTTTGTGCAGCCAGGACTTCACGGGATCTATCAGGTACACGGTCTTCCCGCAGAGATGGACCCGAGGTAGGCCATGCTTGCGTTTCTCCCCCGAGGAACTTCCAGAAATGGAATCGGCGTTCCCTTGATGGGGAATCCGATAACCTATTTCAGAAATAGGAACAGCCGTTGTCTTATTCGGACTACTCGTGCTTTAGATTCTCTCCACCGTGACCAAAGAAATGTACCTGTTCGGCGGTGCGTCGGAGGAGGCAAGCGATTGGGGCACAGGGGTTTCCATGAGAATACGTCCCTATCAGAGCTTGCCCAAGCAAACACGGAATCCTGGCAATTTCTTTGTTGTGCGTGTTGACAATCAAGGTCCCGACCTGTACACTCAAAGTGTCTGCTGTTGGAGACGGCAGCATTTGCATCGCCGTGAAGTGCTGGTCACGGAGGCCATGCCACTCAGGGAGTGTGCTTCGCAGTTGACGCCACAGTGTGGAGCGATGCTACGGCAATCCGATATATGAGGGGAGAGTTCTGTAGGTGGACGGTAGGGGTCGAATGGAAGGCGTAGACGGGGGCACGGTATCGCTACGGCCGTCAGCATTTCGGTCTTTGGAATTTCTTGAACCCAGGCTTCTGTTGAGCGCCGATTCGCTGGGGAACGCCATCTCTATCCCGCAGGAGAATCCGCTCGAACAATCTCCCGTCGATGTCTCTCTGAGGCAGTCAGAGGCACGGGTCTTTGAAAGCGACCCATCGCCCATTCTAGCGTATCTTGCCTCCGCTGACCCTGGCATCGATGAGTGCCCGGCGGCTGCTCGCGAACCAGGCGACCACTTCGATGAACCCCCGGACGAGCCATCTGTGACGGCTGTATCCCAGTCGGTTGAGTTATCTGTCGGAGTGACTGCAAGCCCTATGATGCTGCGGCTGGGCCAGGCTAAAACCGCAGTCCAGGTCGGGGTAAAACGGGCCGACGAAAGTGCCCTATTGCCAAATGAACCTAAGCACCCGATTGTTGCTGATCAGGCTAATCCGATAGGGGGTTCGGAGACGCCATCCATCGAGATACGTGGGCCGCCATCCGACGAGTCCACCTCCATAAGTACTTGTGTCAATTTGGATTATGGCATAGAAGTAGAATCCTCCAAGTCTGCCGACATGGAGGGTGTGCCCCGCGAGACGGAATGGATGGCGCCGGATTTGCCTGGCCTGTATCTGGTCGATCCCGATCCGGCGAACCTCGCTGGGCAGATCATTTATCTCGATTTCGACGGCGCCGAAAATGTCACTTACAAGGGCCCCGTGACGGTCGGTCCCTTCGATATCCCGGCCTTCCAGGGCCGCGGTGAACTAGCTGGACAAGAGCAAGCCATTGTCACCGAGGTTCTCTCCCAACTGGAGCGGCTTTTCGCCGGTTCGGGCGTTACTTTCACTACTGAGCCGACTTGTTCACAGGTCTACTCCAGTGTCTACGTCGGTGGAAATGGTACCCCATTTTCTCGGTATGGATCGTTCCTCGGTTTGGCGGAGCAAGTGGATGTGCTCAACCAAGATCCAGCTGACAACTGCTTCATCTTCAGTGATAAGATCCCCTGCAATTACGGAGGTGCAGCGGAATTCGCCCGAGAGCTTGCATGGATTGTCGCCCATGAAGTGGGGCATCTCGTCGGATATGGACATCGAGATTCTAAGAGGGACATAGGGCGGTTGGGACATGTGGCACAGGGGGAGGTGCCGATCTTGACGGGGCGACAACCCAATGGCCACCTTGACGGCAAGATAGTATTTGTCAATGCCGGACATGGAGTGACCGCTTATGGTGATGCCAGCGACTCATGGCGTTTGCAGCGCCCGGCTGAAAACGGGATGGTTGAAGACTTCGGTAACCAAGATCAGCTGAGTCTGCTGGTTGACTACTTGTTCAACGCGGGGGCCACGGTAGTTCCGTTGCGACCCGTCGGGCACCAGCCTAACGAGGTCCTGCTCGACAATGATGATGGAGAGTTGTTCAACAGGGCGCACGCTGATGCAGAACTCGACGATTCTGCGCTGGAGTACATGCCAGTGAGGTTCTTTGGAGACTGGGACGAAGGCCGGGAACTGTCATACTACAGCAGGGACGTATCGGCCATGGTTCCATACCACTATACGATAGCTAACGCTCTGGAGACGGCCATTGCTCGCTATCGGCCGCGTATCGAGGAATCAGGTTTCTATCCCGTTTACGCTTGGGCTGCGGCGGATGCCACTCGAGTCAACAATCAGCTCTATCGAATTCGCCACGCGGGAGGTGAGACCGAAGTCACGGTGAACCACCGCGCGGTGGGTAACGGTTGGATCTACCTCGGCACGTACTACCTTGAGCAGGGCAGTTCCAGCTATGTGGACATCAGCAACAGGTGTGAGGGCGCCCAGGGCTCCGTTGTCGTAGCCGATGCTATTCGCTTTGGCAACGGCTATGGTCCATCAGGTGCTCCGCGCGAAGACGAAGCCTCTCTGTATTGGATTGCCGCACAAGTGCCGCACGGAATGGACATAGGTTTGTTCACCGAGCGTAGGCCACATGAGAGCGACGACAGCGGGGCCAATATCCGAGCAATTCCCCGGTGGGCCGCGCATATGAACAGGCATGAAGAGGGTACTGTGACAGATCGCCTGCTCATAAGCCTGCATTCCAACGCAGGAAGTGAGAATGCCCGAGGGGCATTCACCATCTACAATTACTTGGAGGCCAGCCGCACGCCCAATCAGGTCGTGTTAGCGGAGACCATAGGGGAGAGCGTTGACAACCATCTGACTGCCAGATCAGGCGAGTTTGAGCACCCTTGGCAAACGTACGCGGGGGGGGTCTTCCTGGATTCCCAGGCCCTCAACGGGTGGGACTTCTACGGGGAAATCAACAACCAGAGCATTGTGGCCAGCAATCCCGACCATGTGGACGAGTTTGACGCCACGATTCTAGAGGTGGCGTTCCACACCAATGCAGAGGATGCCGACCTTCTACGGGGTCCGAAATTCCGCGACGCTGTCGCTTACGCCACCTACCAGGGCATTGTGGAGTACTTCGAAGGAATGGACAGCAGTGCATTGCAGTGTTCTCCTGGGGCTGTCGACAACCTCAGAGCGACTACTGACGATGGCGGTACGGTTCACTTGGCGTGGGACGCCCCGTCAAGCGGGCCGGATTCGGGTGGGCCCGCAGAGGGATACAACGTCTATGTGGCCACCGACGGGTATGGTTTCGGCCTGTTAGCCGCTAACGTGGAGAGCACTTCCTACGCCATCCGAAATCTTGATCCGGCCTGCGCGGTGTATTACTTCCGTGTGACGGCCGTGAACCCTGGTGGTGAGTCTCTGCCATCGCCTGTGGTGGCAGCTTGGCCGGTCGCAGGGGCAGGTCGGCGTATCCTAATTGTTGATGATTTTCGGCGGCTTGATCGATTGCAGAATGGCTTCCAGGAACTGCCAGATCTCGGCGTTGGCGTTGAGAGAGTGCGTCCCCGGGGCTCCAATTCGTTTGACTACTGTATCCCCGTTGCCGAAGCCATTCGGGCTGCCGTTCAGAGCCAATCCCTAGTTTCCACATCGGTCGATACCGCACAGAGCCAGGCTGTTACAGAAAGGTCCGTCGAGCTCGAGAACTACAACATTGTCATCTGGACGCTGTGTGAAGAAGCGGCAGAAGACGACAACGGCGAAACTGATACCCTCTCCAGCACAGAAATGGAGATGCTCACAGACTACGTTGATCAGGGGGGACACCTGTTTGTCTCAGGCACGGACCTTGGCGTGGATCTCCTGCAGAGCGAAAACGCTCACGGCGGCCTGTTCTACTCCAGAATCCTGGGGGCGGATGCAGACAGGTTTCTAGAGGGTCCGGAGGGCCCAGATGTTGAGTACTCCTATTCCAATGCAAATACAGGCATGTTCTCGGGGATTGGGGGTTCGATTTTTGATGGTGTCCTGAACTCGGAAGGGGAAGCCGTCCTGCACTTTCGAAATCCCGATGAGAGAGCCGATCACCACGGAACGGCCGACTATGTCTTCCCAGCAAACGGTCGCGAGGCAAGGAACGCATTAGCCTATCGTTACTATGTGGATGCAACAGGGCAGACGAAATCTGTGGATGGAGCTGCCATTGAGTGCAAAGGGATTGGCAATCAGGGCAATACCGTTGTTCTGGGATTTCCTTTTGAGCGGATCGCCGAGGCATCCGTCAGAGGGGATATGATGGCCCGCGTCCTTCAATTCTTCGGCGTCCAGGAGAAGGGCTTTCTTGATCGATGTCTTGAAGCGATTGTCGAGGGTTGGAAGGGCTTCGCTGAGTGGCTTAGCAGCGTCTTCAGTACGAGCGATGCTAGCGAGGAGGCCCTCAGTCTGCTTGGGGGCGAGCAGATTCTCGGCGAATCAGAGATACTAGGAAGTCCGGGCGACGATTTCTTAGATCTGGCCATACGATTGCCTGGTTTGGGGCTCTCCCTGGGACAGGCTCTCGGGGTGGACGGCGGTTATGTGGGGGTTGGCGCCGCACTGAATCAGAGAATTGTTCAGTTCCTTGAGCAGTACGAGCAGGAACTGTCGGTTGATGGCATCGTCAATTTCCTGGCGGGCTTGAAAGGTGTTGAGCACGTCGACGGTGGTTTCGAGCCAGGAAACAGACTGGAATACGAGTTGCAGTTCCTCGAGCAGGGCAGCCCACGGCAATGCCCTCTCTGGTTGGGCCACGAAGCTGAAGAACTTGGTCTGAGCCTGAGTAGTTCTGCAACAGTGGATTACACCACACAGATCAGCCTCGACCTGGTGTTTGGGGTGGACCTCAGCAAGCTGAGTCAGGGCGATGTTTCGGCAAGCTTTTATGTGAACGTCAGGGCCCTTGATATCTCCTTGAACTGCGAGACGGTTAACGCCCTCGACGGGGAAGGTCAATTCGGTTTTCTAGGCATTCTCATAGAGAATGGAACGGTTGTCGTGAATGCCGAGGCAGCCGTTCAAATCGGCCTTGCTGATGCCACTGAGATGACGCTTGCGGACCTGCTGGCTGCGCCCCTGGAGGAAGTGGTTCGCGTTAGCAGAACCGGTCCGACAATGGTGAATCTTGACTTGCCGGTCAGGGCGGAGTTGGGTTCTCAGACGATTCTTGCGGACGCCTCAGTGGCCATCTCAGACGAGAACCTGTTCGATGACATCGCGCCAAGCTTTGCGACCACCGGTTTTGAAGACGTCCAGGCATTTCGCAACCTTGATGCCAGAGATTGGCTCAGCATGCTGGAGGAGTTGTCGGACGCTATCGGTCTGGTCAGCGGTGTTCCATCCTTGGAGCAGACGGTTCCTTTTACTGTCGATGAGACGTTCGCCTCTCTTGTCGATCTGGGCGGCGCATTGCAGGGAATCCTGGTTGCGCCATTTGCGTCAGATACAGGTGAGATGGCATTCGGGACCATTCAAGAGTATGTTCGCTCCTTATCGCAGTTCTCAGGATTGGCCGAGAACCTCATCAATCCGACGTTTGATCATGACGTCAATTCGTTGTCTTGTGACTTCGTCTTCAGTGGTTGGCCTCATCGTAATAGCACCATACCGATCGGTGAGCTCTCGGACATGGGAATTGTCGGGTCTTTCGTGACTGCCTCACGCATGTCTCTGTCCAGCGAGGCTAGCATCCAGATGGGCGTTCGCCTGGACTTGAGTCCTCTGGGCGGCGACGCCGTGATCACGGACGAAACGGTTCTTACGGAGCTTCATGGAGGAAGGGGTATCCCTGAGATCAGCAACGACGTTCCGTTGTCACTGGAGATATGGACGCAAAATGGTAGCGGCCCCTACGCCGTGTATGAGGACAGCGTAGTGACTTTGGGCGATGTTCTGGAGGCGATCAACACCAGTTGTGGCGGGTCGGTGGTGGTATCCATAGATGCAGATACCGGTGCCCTTGTACTGACCGATAACACCACGGGGGATGAGACATTCCGTGTCACAGTCGCTGACGGATCCGACTCGCTGGCTGCAGCGGCTCTCATGATTCTGGGGGTGGATCTGGATGGGGACGGGATCCTGATGGGAGGTCCGCTGCACGGTGACAGTTGGGCCCGACAGCTTTGCGTCGAAGACGTTTCGTTGACGGGCCGGTTTTCTCTCGAGGGCAAGGACTTGGATGCTGACGCCCGGATCGGGTTTATTGATGCCCAAGTGGGAAATGCAGACGTCGAGATCTCAGGGTCGTTTTCAGTGGGCCTTGCGTCTGCCGATCCCGTGTCGGTCATGGCCCTGCTGGAAGGCTTGATCAAGGACCCTTCCGCAATGGTGACGCCGCCTGTCCTGGCCGGATCAGGCCACATCATGATGACAAATCTCAGCATACCTGACGGAATACTGCCTGACTTGGCCGGCGACGCTTGGTTACGAGTCGAGATGCGGGATCTGCTCAATACTTCCGACGCGGAACTGATTTGCGGCGGCTCGGGGGCTTCCTCGTTCGCCGACTTGCAGAACATTACGGGGGAGGAGATCATCGATGCTATTCGGGGGGCCTTCGATGTCAGGAATGACATCCTGGGTCTGGCCGCTTTGGATCAGCTCTTGCCCTTCCTGAACCGAACCATTGCTGAGCTCATGAACCTGGACGACTATCTCGATGGCGCTCTGACCGACTTGACCCAGACGAAGCCTGCGTCCTGGCAGCAGCTCAATCGTATTCTGAACGAGGTCTTGGAACTGAGAGGGTCCAGTCTGGCATCCTTGAGTCTCAACGCCTCAAATCATACATTCGATATAAGAATCAGACTGCATGAGCTGTTCAATGACCGTGTTGCGCTGGATCTGGACTTAGGCGCTCTGGCTGGTGGTACGGAGCAGTTGGCGGATTTGGGGTCCATCCAGGCCGGAGGGTTGATAGACATTCTCACTGAGATTGATCTTGCCCTGGACTTGGGCATCACACTTGGGGATGGCGGGGGCTCTCCTCTTCTCTACGACTCTACCTCACTGGAACTCAGGTTTCTGGTCGAGATGGAGGACGTCGATTTCAGTGCGAATCTCCTCGGGCAGGGGCTGTTCGTCCAAGACGGCCAATGCGCGCTCAACAACGGTGACGGCATCGGTGCTGTAATCGCGGTGACTCTGCAGGAAGCTCCCGATGGCGACGGTTGCTACGATCTGGACACCGACCTCATTCAGTGGATGACTCCGACGTATACCGGTCGTGGAGAGATTACACTGCCTGTGTACTTTCCCAGTACCAGTACGGCAGATCGGCTGACGCCGGACCTGTGCATTGTTGTCGGCGACATTGGTGATCCCGGTGCTACCGCGTCAGTACTATCCTGCCCGGATCTGAAGGGTACCATCAGCGGTGTTGGGTTCCTGCAGAATGTGTCCATTGCCAGCATTGCAGACGGCCTGGATCAGTTCATCGAAAGGGCCGAAGGCCTCATCAGGGAGAAGGTGCTGCACAAGCGACTGCCGCTTGTGGGAACAGCCCTGAGCAATAATGCTATCGATGTTTTTGCCGATCTGCGAAACGGCGTGCAGAACCTGCGTACAGAGATGATGGCGGGGTATCTCACTGCTGAAGAAGTTCGGGTGAGGCTCGCCAATGCGTTTGGACGAGAGGTCAGTACCGTCGTCGAAAATGATGATGAGGTGAAGTACGCGACGCAGCTCGAAGGTCAAGTGAACGTCGATGTGCCCATCGAGTTCGACCTGGGGCTCCCTGCACTCAAACTTGAGGTTACCGGTGGGGTGGAGATCGTTCTTGACTATTCTCTCCAACTGTATCTCGGTCTCGACACGCAGGGCTTCTATCTGGATACCACGCAACCGGACGAACTGCAGTTGGACTTGACGATTCAACTGCCGAGCGGTGAAATGGCCGACTGTACGCTGGGCTTCCTTGAAGCCACGGTAACCCAGCCGCAAGATGATCCGAGCTCGTTCGAGGCACGCATCTACATTGACATCCGTGACGTGGACTCCAACGGACGTCTGACTCTCGCAGAACTCCTCGGAAATGCATCCCTTTCCGGGATAATCGTCGGGCGTATCGAGAGTACCGAGGGTGCGACGGTGAGGTTGGATATCCTGACGGGTGCGGACAACCCGGAGTTGCCCCGTATCAGGGCCCGGATGTCGGTCGACTGGTTTTTCAGCGGGCAGGATCTGGAGGATCAGATAGGGAACATGCCCACGGTAGTCTTCTCGGATGTTGCCTTGAACGTTGGCGATTTCCTGATTGACTACGTAGGACCCATACTGAAGAAGATCAGGGATTTGATCGAGCCGATAAAGCCCATCATTGATGTTCTAAGCTACCGAATTCCCGTGATATCCGATGTAGCTGGTCGGCCCCTTACTCTTCTCGATCTGGCTGACCTCTACAGCCCCGGCACGAAGCGGCAGGCACAGCCCTTTGTCGACGCGATAGCTGCACTGTACAAACTATCGAGTGTGGGATCGGGAGACCCGTGGTTGCAGTTGGGCGATTTCTCCTTGGGCGGAGGAGTCGACTTGCGGGATCCGGAGAGTCCCATTCCAGTTCCCAGTATTGACATTACAGGGAATCTTGATCAAACGGCGGCCAATGACTTCTATCGATCGTATGCCGGATATGGCTCAGACTTGGAGGGCTTCAGGTTTCCAATCATTGAGAGCACGAGTGAAGTCTTCAAGCTGCTGCTGGGGCAGCCTGCAAGCTTCTTCGCCTATCGCACCCCTAAACTGACGGCCGGCTTTGAATACTCTTACTACTATCCATTTCCTCCTTTGCCCATCATTGGTCTGCGATTCACCGGAGGTGTAAACGTCGAGGCTCAGTTCGAGGTGGGCTACGATTCATTCGGCATTCAACAGTTCGCTCGGACGGGATACACAGACGACATTCTCAACGGGTTCTATGTTACCGATCTACCAGGGCCGGAAATGCAGTTGGGTGGCCGGATCACGGTTACCGGAGAGGTGAACTTGAATCCCTTTGATTACTTCAATATACCCGCTGGGGTAACAGAATTGGTGTTCCGGGCAGGCGCGGGAGGCGGACTCTATGCTTCCGTGCGTGCGGATTTTGCTCGCTTTGACGACAATGATGGCGATGATAGCAGGATCCGCGTTGCCAGAATTCTGGAAGATGCTGTGGGAGCCTTTGACCTCTCAGGGGCGCTTGAGGTCGGCCTGGAGGCCTACGTTATCCTTCAGTACAAGGTCAACCTTCTTGTAGAACAGATCACATATACGCTCGTGAACAAGCGATGGGATTTGTGGCGTGAGACCATTCTCGATTTCAACTTCGCCAGAGACCACGAGAGAAAGCCCATACTCGCCACGGAGGTGAATGAGAGCGGTGATCCGGAATCGGGCACAGAGATATGGGAACTGAACATGGGGCCCAAGGCCTTCAGACGAATGCACGGTCCCCTTGATGGTAATGCCGACGAGGAGTTTCTTGTTGTGCAGATGAGCGATGGTGTCTATGTGCGCGCCCTGGGCTATGAACTGAAGATAGCCGACGACCCTGCGAGGGTGACGGAGATTGTTGCTGACGGTGGCGGAGGTAATGACGCCATTACCGTCACCGGCAATGATGTGGCCTTCGACGTCACATTCAAAGGAGGTGACGATAACGATGAACTGCGGTATCGAGGTACTGGTCGGGCGTGCCTTGAGGGTGGCTCGGGCAATGATATAATTCGAGGAGGCGCCGGGGACGATGAGATCTTGGGGGATGCAGGCGATGATCATATCGATGGTGGAGACGGCACAGACACCATCGATGGTGGCGACGGCAACGACACCATCGAGGGCGGACCGGGAGGGATAGTTGGGGCGCCCCAAATACTGATCGGTGGTGACGGTGCCGATCATATCGAGGGGGGAAAGGGTGTTGATCACATCCATGGCGGACCTCTTGGGGACACGATCTACGGGAGAGACGGCAACGACGTCCTGAACGGAGATAGCGGTAATGACATCCTGTATGGGGGACATCCAGCCGACAGGGCCCATGTTGTCACGGGGATTGATAAGATCTATGGTGGAACGGGCAATGATAGAATCTATGGCGGCAATGGCGGCACACTCGATAACCCTCAGATCCTGGACGGAGGCGACAACGATGATATTATCCATGGCGGCCCAGATGTAGACGAGATCTACGGAGGTAGTGGCAACGATCAGATCATGTCGTATGGGGGGGCTGATGTCATCCATGGCGGCCCAGGTTACGATTTGATTCCCGATGACGATCTGATTGACGCCGGTGACGGCGATGATGAGATCTACGCTGCGGGGAAGGGCTCTGCCGAAGATGTGATACACCCCGGCAGCTATGATGCGGAGAGCAACACGATCTATGCTGGCACCGGGGACGATACGGTCTATGGCAGTGCCGGCAGTGACCGCATCATCGGAGGTGACGACAATGACACTATTGTAGGGGGGCTTGGCAACGATTTCCTCTACGGCAATGGGGGCGAGGACGTCATATGGGGGGACTGTCTAAGTGAGTCTCCTGAAGACGGCAACGATGTCATTGCGGGTGGAAGCCTGAGCGACCTTATATATGGCGGAGGCGGCGACGATGAGATCAATGGGGACAGCGGCGATGACATTGTACATGGCGGAGGCGGAAACGATGAAATCGATGGGGGAAGTGAGGATGATATTCTCCATGGAGATGACGACAATGACCATGTTATAGGTGGTCCAGGTGACGATGAGATTTACGGGGAAGACGGCGACGATGTTCTCTGCGCGGCCCTGGGTGTGGGCCTGTGGGGAATTACCGCAGATCGAGCGGATATCGAGGGAGGATTGGGGTGTGATGTGATCTGGGGGAGTGCCGGCAAGGACTATCTCGACGGAGGCGCGGAGGACGATTCGATCTATGGCGGTCCAGGGGAGGATGACATCGAGGGGGGCGGCGGCAATGATCTCCTCTATGGATGCGAACGGCGTGATAGTGCCGATGCCAGCAGGGACACCTTGAAAGGAGGGGCCGGCAACGATTGGATCTACGGTGCTGCCGGCGGCGATACGATCGAGGGGGGGATAGGCGACGATGTGCTCGTGGGCGGTGACGGCAATGACCACATCTCGGGTGGTGAGGATGACGACGATCTCTTTGGGGGGGGCGGGAATGACCTGCTTTTTGGCGGGCCACAGAATGATCGCTTGAAGGGCGACCAAGATAGCGATGAGCTCTATGGCGGTAGCGGCAGGGACGAACTCATTCTCGACGCCGATCCCGCAGACGCGGATGATATGATGGAGGGGCAGGGATATGAATCCTACATGGCCTCCGTGTCCACGGATCCCGAGATTCACCGGTTCATTGATGATGATCTCGCCACCGACGCCCTGGTGATTGCCGGCACGCCTCATGACGATCTGATCACTATTGGGCGGGATCATGAGGACGAGACGACGGTACTTGTTACGTTTGTCGTTGGAGGCAATGCGCAGGAGTACCGCGTACGATGGCTCGACGGCCTGCGACCTCAGTTCGAGCAATTCCAGATCAACACGGGCGACGGGAATAACATCGTCGTGTTCCTACAAGGACCGGACGATGCCCTGGACCTGAGTGATTTGATTGAAGAGAGCAGAACCACTCATGACATGGTCAGCATCATCCGGGGCGGACCCAAGAGCGATTTGCTGGTTGGCACCCGGGGGCCCGATCTCCTGATCGGCGGGGGGCAGAATGACTTTCTGTTCGGCCTGGATGGCGATGACCGCTTGTGGGGGGACGATCCGGACAACTTGATCCTGCAAATACGAGGCGATGATTATCTCTACGCCGGAGGCGGCAACGACGATGTTCTTGGGGACGATCTTCAGTATGACGGCCGGCTCTACGGCAACGATGTTCTCTTCGCGGGCCCACGAACTGTCGAGCAGCAGATCATCGATTACGTCTATTCTGCGGCGGGTACTGGGAATCCTTTCGAGCGGCTCCGTCAGTTGCTGGACAGTTCCTCCGGGCTTGATCTCATCGGGGAGAATGTGGCGGGGGAAAGCGGGTACAACCGGCTCTATGGCGATGCCGGAAACGACCGGCTCTACGCAGGCCATGGCATCGATTTCATGTATGCCGGTCAGGCGGGGGATGTGGATGAGTTCAGCCAGCCGTTTGACGACCGGCTCTATGACTCGGAGAACGGGGAGCTGACCCTGGAAGGCGAGGCATGGTTGGCCTACGCCCAAGGCTTGGACCGGGTCTGGTACTTTGAGGGAAGCGAGGAAGCGGACGAGATCACGGTCCACCACGGAACGATCGCGCAGCATGAGGACTTCGGGACCATCCATTACTTGGACTACAGGCAGGGCAGTCAGCCCGATGAGACCATCTACCTGCGTGTGGAGGAAGCCTCTCCCGACCAGACACAGTGGTTCACGATGAGCGTGGCGGAGTACGAACAGGAGAGCGACCCGTTTCTCACGTTGAACGACGACAGCTTCGACGTCATTGTCATCAATGCCAGAGGTGATGATGATATTATCCAGGTGGACAACAATGTCGCCAAGACCGTGTGGAGTGCGGGTGGAGCAGGAAATGACAGGATCCGGCATCAGGACCTTGCGGATACCTCAAGCTTGTACCTGCGAAATGCCTGCAGAGATGTTCTGTTGGGGGGCGAAGGTGACGACCAACTCTTGGGAAGCGCGGGTTCCGATTGGATCTTCGGCGGCCCAGGAGATGATGTCGTATGCGGAGGACTGGACAGTCAAGACGGGGACCTGCTCATCGGAGATTCTGGGGATGATATTTTTCAACTGATTCCGGGCGAGGGCGAGCTGGTGGCTGGGATCGACGAACTCACGGGAGGTCCAGACACCGACATGGTGCTATACGCCGGCTGCTACCAGGACGGCACTGGCGACGAGGTCTCCGACTACATGACGCTGAGATACAAGAATGAGGACATCTATGAACTGGCGACACTGGTTCCCCTTCAGGGAACGACTCAGTACCTGGCGGACAGCAGTGGGAGCTTTGCGAGACGCTATGCCCGATTCAAGACGGGCGACCCGATCGAGCACTTCGTGATCGACACGCGTGGAGGCTCCGATGTGGTCCACGCCGATGAGGGCTTCCAGTTCCGCTACACCGATGGGACCGCAGATCCGTCGGACGGGAGCTTCGGGATCTCGGCTTCGGATCTGGTTCAGATGAAGACCCCAGCCCATCTGGTGATTTGGGGTGGAGAAGGGGACGATTTCCTCTTGGGCGGGACAGGCAATGACGGTATTCGCGGGGAGGCGGGCAATGACTATATCGAGGGGGGGCCGGGCGATGACGTGGTGGAGGGGGGCGCAGGCAACGACTTCATACTAGGCGATACTCGCAGCGGCTTGTCGAGTAGCCGGAAGATCACGGTTGGCCTGCTGGTATCAAGCCCGGCGTTTCAGTCGGGTGAAACCGTTAGGGACACGTGCGGCGTTGAAGGCACCGTGACGCATTGGGACGAACAGACCTCGGTGCTAACCATCAAGCTGAGCAGTCTGGAGGATTTCCGCGATAGTGACGATAACACCTACGACTATGACCTGGAGGGCGTAGAGAGCGGGGCCCAGGCCACCATCGAGACCGTGGCTATTGACTTCACCGGTGTACAACCTCCGATCGTTCCTTTGCCTGCCTCTGCGACGGAGGGAGACCCGGTGGCCTACGATCTGGTGGATCCCGCCGATTGGCGAATCGCGATGATCCAAGCGTCTCTCCATGAGAACAGGCTTCCCGGCGTGGACTTGCAGGGCGGTTCACCGGCTTGCCTGGATGATGCCTATGCCTTAACCTATACTGCCGTGGCGGATTTCGTCGTGTCGACTACGGACGATGTGGATGATGGCAATTACGGCGACGGCGCTCTGAGCCTGCGCGAAGCGTTGCACTTGGCCCGGCTGGCCACGGGTCCTAGCACAATCGGCTTTGCCGACTCGCTTGCGGAAAGCGTCATTACGCTGGCCTCCGACCTGGGGACACTGATCCTGGACGACGAGGTGACGATTCGCGGCATGCCGGGGCATCCGATCACGATCGATGGTAATAGCAGCAGCGGCATCTTCTACGTTTCCAACGGTGCAACAGTCACGCTCTCTGATGTAGTCGTGACGAAGAGTTGGGGCAGTGCCATCCTCAACTTGGGCAGCCTCACAGTCGACAGGATTGCGGTCGTGGACAACATGTCGCCGGACTATGGGGGCGGAATCTACAATGCCGCTGGCGCCACATTGTCCATGACCGATTCCATCGTCTCGGGCAATATCGCCGCCTACGAGGGAGGAGGTATCTGGCACGATTATGGCCTTCTCCAAATCGAAGATTCCACGATCTCCCATAACGCGGCGGAAATGGGCGGCGGAATCAATGACTGGGGCCAGATGACTCTCGTCAATTGCACGATATCGGGAAACGAGGCCTATGGTTCCGGAGGAGGGCTCTGCATCAACGCCCAATACCAGCAGTCGATCTCCATTATCAACTGCACGATCACCGACAACGTGGCGGATTCGCATGAGTCCGACTGGGGTGAAGGAGGAGGGATTTGCATCGACACCTCTCCCAACGTGATTCTGTCCAACACCATTGTGGCTGGCAATCGTGTTCTGGGCACCTCTACAGGCTGGGACGTATGCGGTGTTTTTAGCGCTACGAGTTCCCATAACCTGATTGGGATTATCGACGGCTCTGCGAATCTGGACGGGGTCGGCACCCTGCACGGCACGATTGGCGCTCCCCTGGAAGCCGGATTGGGGCCGCTGGCCGACAATGGTGGTCCCACGCCGACGCATGCTCTCTTGCCCGTCAGCCTAGCATGGGACGCCGGCGACAATGCCCTGGCGGTGGACGCCAGGGGCCATCCCTTGACAACGGATCAACGCGGATGCAGTCGGTTCTACGACTTCTATGGTGCCCTTATGGCGCTGGTGGATATCGGCGCCTATGAATTGGGTGCGCTGCCTGTCTTCGATGGGGCGGATCTGCCCCAGTGGCAGAGCATCGGTGACTTTAATGGCGATGGCTATGAAGACTTCCTGGTGCGAGGCCTCGGGGAGGACGACTCTTTCTATGTCCTGCTGGGCCCGATCACCCTGGATGGGCGCGTGCCCCTGGAGCAGCGAGCCCAAATCGTGGTGGATCCCGGTCTCGGTCGTCCGGCGGCGTTCCGGGGCGACTTGGGGGGCCCTGACGGTGTCGCGCCGGATGGCTTTGATGACCTGGTGTTTGTCCGCGTTACCGATGTGGGTGAATGGGATGAGATAGAGGCCACGATTGTCTGGGGTGGCGAGACCACGGAGCTATCCGCACATCTGACGGAGAGTGGCCCGCATGACACGATCACGGCAATCAGTCCCTTCGGCAGCGGCACAGACGAAGTGTCTGCCTTCGCGCTCGACTGGAATGGGGACGGCGTGAAGGACATCCTCTTTTCCGGCGCCGGCGTACTCGACGGTTCTACCGTGGCCGCTCTGTACACGCTGACGAAAATCGATGATAGATTTGAACTTCATCGCCAAGTCACGTTCATACGGGGCAGTGCCGGTTCCACGACGCCCACGTCCATTGCGGTTGCTTCCCCCGGCGACGTGAATGGCGATGGCAAAGACGATTTGGTTCTGGGCGACCCCTCCTATGGCGAGTATCATAGCTATGCGAACTTGGGTTGCGTCTATGTCTTTGCCGGCCGCTCGTACGACGCCGGCGGGGAAGAAAGCACCTACGAGTTGGACGACGCCGACCAGATGATCTGGGGGGGGGGCGACCGCGGAGGCGCGTTGGCGGGCGCCGACGTGGTGTCTGTCGGCGATGTGAACGGGGATGGGCTGGCCGATTTTGGCTTCCTCGCGCCGGGTTACGAGAGGTTGGGCAGCGGGCGCTGGGGCTTGGCGGCCATCGTGTATGGCTCTCGGGATTTGAGCGTTTCAGGCGGGCTGGCCGAGGAGGCCGACATCGTTCTTTGGGGAAGTTCGGATCACGGTATTCCGCAGGGACTGACCGCTGGCGATTTTGACGGCGATGGCTCCACGGATTTGTGCGTCGTGTGGCCGACGCTCACGGACGGCGGGACGCTGGGGGTATACTATGATGTGGCGCCTCGTGTGGCGGACGCTGGGCACAACACTCTCACCCTCGAAGACGCCGATCTTCAGATCGCGGGCGAAGCGGGTGCCGGACCGTTGGGCCTGTCGGCGCAAACCGGCCAGCTTGACTTAAACAACGACCACATCCACGATATCGTCGTGGGCGCCAGGAATGCGATTGACCGCCGGTTCTACGTGCTCTATGGCCGCCGCGCCGATTGGTCCTACAGTCGTGAGGAACTCCAGGAGATCCGGGGACACATCCAGGAGAATCTGGCCAACGATCGCACGGGGTACTTGGTCGCCACGGGAGCGTCAACGGTCTTCCCCCTACCCGCTCTAGACGGGACGCAGGGATCCTATGAGGTGAATCCAGCGTACCCGGAGCTGTGGTTCAGCTTCACCACCCGGGGCGAAGGAGGCGGAATCACCGCCGGAGCGGATGACGATCGAGATACGAACCTGATTCGGCTATTGGATTCTCATGGCGTGAGCATTGCCGAAGGTTACGCACGCACCGTATATCCCGCATGCATCCCTGGTACCCTCTATGAAATCACGCCCGAATGGTACGAAGACAGGTATGGCGATGGTGTCACAATACAGGGACGCGATCATGATTACCTCGAATACGGGATTCTGGAGTACGATCTTTCAACGTTCTTTGCTCGTAACGGCGAGGTCATTACCAGTGCCATTCTGACTGTCCATGTCGAGGACGCATCTTCTGCTGTGGCCGATGGGAGTATCCTCGTCAGGCTGCTGGAACTTCCAGTGGCCGATGGAGACGGCATTGCCATCGAGGCCGATATGCGACTCACCACGCATGACGGAACCGTTGGCGGAACCGTCATTGGCGAGTTACCACTACCTGTGGGGATTAGTGCAGGAACTTACTCCATCGATGTGACGGAAGCAGTCCGACAAGTGCTGGAAGATGGCATTACAAGGTGTACTCTACGTCTGGAGCCCTCTGACCCCTCCGTGAAGGTAACCATTGCGTCGGATGCCGTACGTGCCGGCCTGGCCATTCATGCAGTGCACCAGGGGGTCGTGGCCGATATCTACAACGAACATGGCAGAATCGTCGCGCTGGGCAAGGCGGCCATTGATATGCGATCCTTCGAGAGTGGCAAGTACTATATGCGGGTCTACAACCCGGTGGAACCCGAATACCGGGAGACGGTGCAATTCCGGGTTGAGACGTCCGCGCCGGCGGAAGGTGCCCATCACCCACAGATGAACCGCGACGTTCTCTACGGAGGGGAGGGGGTCGATACCCTGTGCGGCGGGCGTGGGATCGATGTCCTTATCGGGGTTGGCTCTGATGTAGAAGGAGATGCAAAATCGAGCAGGTTCATTCCTGTAGGGGACCTGGAAGGTGGCGGCTACCTCAGCAAGGCGTATGGCGTCTCGGCAGATGGTTCCGTTGTGGTTGGGACAAGTGCATCCGCCAACGGGAATGAGGCATTCCGCTTCCGCTTGGGGCAGGGACAGCTTGATGGTTTGTGCGACGCTGGAGAATTCGACGGGAGCGAGGCAACGGCTGTCTCTCGGGATGGCTCGATTATTGTGGGGAACCGTACGGCAGAGGTACTGAATAGAGCGGTCTACTGGACGACGCCGTATGAGCCAATCGCGCTGGACGGTTTGCCATCGGACTCGACCCTTGCCTATGCTGTTTCGGCTGATGGCCAAATGATTGCAGGTCGGTGGTGGGACTGGCTTGATGATGGCGGTTTCGTGTGGACGACCGACGGAGTACAGATCCTTGATGGCCCAGTCCGTGGCGTATCCTCTGGTGGGACCGTGGTGGTTGGACAGGCCGAAGGGATCGGTGCGTTTCGCTGGACGGAGTCTGACGGCTATCTGGCCCTCAGTGATGACTTCTACAGTGGAGCCACTGCTGTTTCCGCCGACGGCTCGACAATCGTGGGTTGGAGCATGCAGACGGCCTTCCACTGGACTGAGGCTGGCGGACTGCAGTTGCTTGGCGAGGACTGGCCAGGTGAGGCTCTGGCTGTGTCAGGCGACGGATCTGTCGTGGTGGGATGGGCAGATTTCGGCGAGGGATATGAAGCTTTCATCTGGGACGCAGCCGGTGGCATACGCAGTCTCAGGCAGACCCTGATCGCTGACTATGGCTTGGCCGAATTGGCCGGATGGACGCTTACGAAAGCTACGGGGACTTCTGCCAATGGATGTACCATCGTAGGTTTCGGCATCAATCCAGATGGCAATGCGGAAGCATGGGCTGTCGAGCTTGGCGACGTTTTCCTCGGTGCCTCCGTCGAGGTCCACGGTGAGGGTATTGTGGTCGATTCGGTCGATTCGAGCCTGCTGACCAAGGAGCCAGAACCGCTCGATCCCGTTGTCCTGAACCGACATTAGGCTGACCCGGGTCTTGTGGAGGCCATTGCTGATGCGTCCGGCGTGACCACGGCCCGCGGATTGGAACTACCCATCTACGAGAGCGACCTGAAGCAACTCACACGTTTGGATGCCGGCCATCGCAATATCGAGTCATTGAACGGGCTTGAGGAGGCCGAGAGCCTGCGGTGGTTGTGTCTGGCAGGGAATAAGCTGCAAGGGGATGATGGCATACTGGATATCATGCGGCATCTGGACCTTGACTACCTGAGCCTCGCACGTAACAACATCGCTCTGCTGAAACCGGAGGTTCTGCAGGCTCGACTTGGGATTGACCTCGACCAGCAGATTCTCCCCATTCACGAGATACCCGCGATGGGACATAGTCCTTGTATCTCTCGTGACGGCCGATTTGTTACGTTTGAGAGTAGGATGGAGAAGTTCGTCCCGGGATATGTGAACAAGGGACAAGACATCATGTGGTACGACAGGTTGGAGGGAGAGTCAGACCACGTATCGTGGGGCGGCTGGTTGAGCGACCTTTCCATGTCTGCTGATGGTCAGCGAGTGGCATACCGCGAGTACTATCTAACCGATAGCGGCGAGTGGCAGTACGGCGTTTACGTCTATGACTTCGAGACATGGAACCGGATCAGAGTCGATTCTGCCTTTTCATCTCCATGGGCGGAGCGAAAGACCGCAGGCAACTCCATCCGTCCATGCATTTCGGCAGACGGTCGTTACGTTGCGTTCCTGAGTGAGGCTATCGATCTTGTGGCGCCGGAGTTCATGAACTCAGAAACACCGTATGAAGAACAGTACAATGTGTACTTATGCGATCTTGAGGATAAAGAGATAGAC
>Ga0272441_10006136_pt1 | contig 20371 bp, 14 predicted proteins | sample SSMProp6N_FD_193582 | JGI IMG/M metagenome (GOLD analysis project Ga0272441, IMG submission 193582) | Marine sediment archaeal communities from Little Sippewissett salt marsh, Falmouth, MA, United States - SSM-Prop-6N | ecosystem: Environmental > Aquatic > Marine > Wetlands > Sediment ...
AACGAAGTCTGTTTGTATACCAGGCGATAATTTTGGGGTTTTTCTTATATTGGGACTCATATTTTTCCCCTTAGGTTTTTTTGCCACTTTTATTTGGGATTCCTGGGTTATCCACAATAACATTCTGTTGTTCATAGCAGCGGGCTGGATTGTATATATCGGCCTCACCTTATCGGGCACCCTTAAACCCGATCGGAGATTGTTTTTACTACTCTGCGGCCTGCTGCTTCTTAATGTGGGGGGATGTTTGCTCCCCCAAGCAGGAAAGAGTATTTTTGAGGGTATTTTGTAAAAGCGGGTATGAAATGCCCGTCTGCCCCCGCCGAAAGCCCTTAGAAATTTCCTCCCCGGTCAGCATATAATCATTGACAACTCGCCTTTATTTAATTATATTATTACCTTACAGATTTCCTATTTTCTAGCCCAAATTAACTAAATTCAACAATTTCAGGAGGTTTTCATCCTATGGCAGAATGGATTGGTATAGGCAGAAGAGCACGTCGCTGTTACGGCTTCGACGAGGTCGCCCTGGTTCCCGGTCGCGCAACCATTAATCCCAACGAAGTGGACACCACCTGGTCTTTAGGTGGCATCGATTACAGTGTCCCGATCCTGGCTGCGGCCATGGACGGGGTTGTCGACGTGAAATTCGCCATTGAAATGGGTAAATTGGGCGGGATTGCTGTATTGAACCTGGATGGCGTTCAGACTCGGTATGATAATCCCGGAGAGGTCCTGGGTGAAATTGCCCAGGCCACACCGGAAGAAGCGACCAAACTGGTGCAAAGCATTTATTTGAAACCAGTTAAGGAAAAACTAATCGCGGCCCGGGTTGAGGAGATCAAAAAAGCCAAGGTCCCGGCTGTTGTCAGTTGTATTCCTCAAAATGCCAAGAAATTTGCCAAAATTGCGATCGATGCAGGATGTAATACCTTTGTGGTTCAGTCAACGGTTGCCACGGTCAAACATATTGCCAAGGAATACAGCGTGCTCGATCTGGAGAAATTCTGCAAGGAAAGCAAAATTCCGGTCATTATCGGTAATTGCGTAACGTATGACGTTACCCTTGAGTTGATGGAAACCGGAGCCGCCGGAATTTTGGTTGGTATTGGACCAGGCGCGGCGTGCACCACCCGCGGGGTTTTGGGTATCGGCGTTCCGCAGATCACCTCAACCGTGGATGCTGCTGCAGCCCGGGATTATTATTTCACCCGTTCCGGACGATATGTGCCGATCATCACCGATGGGGGCATGCGCATCGGTGGCGAGATATGCAAGGCCTTTGCAGCCGGGGCGGACGCGGTCATGGTCGGATCGGCCTTTGCCCGGGCGGAAGAAGCCCCTGGGGGTGGTTATCATTGGGGAATGGCAACATCGCATGCGAATTTACCGCGCGGGACCCGGGTCAACGTGGGGACAACGGGTAAATTGAGTGAGATCCTGAACGGGCCGGCCAAGGTCGATGACGGTTCGCAGAATTTGGTCGGGGCCTTGAGGACTTCCATGGGATCGTTAGGGGCGGCTAATATCAAAGAGATGCATGACGTTGAGATCATCATTGCGCCGTCGATCCAGACCGAAGGCAAGGTCTTTCAGGTTGGGCAACGGGTCGGTATGGGGAAGTAGGCTCAATACGGAGACTCTTGATTAACAATAAATTGCGGGGATATTATGAAAAAGAGTCGAGGCAAATCGAAATCAAAAAAGAAAAGTACTAAGGTGAAAAAGAGCTCGAAAAAGGCCGTTAAAAAGGTTGTTATAAAGAAAAAGTCCAGACCGATTCGGTTGAAACGCCGGACGTCCATCAATCCCAAAAAACGTCATTTAAGAAAAAAACAAATGAAGCTCAAACTGCCCAAGGGCCGGGCCCGGCTGTCTTTTAAGGTGACGAAACCCCGTAACAAGGATTTGATCCTGGTCTTGGATTTCGGTTCTCAGTACACGCAGCTGATCGCGCGCCGTATCCGGGAAAATAAGGTTTTTAGCCGGATCGTGCCGTTTAATATTACACCCGAAGAGATCAAAAAACATAATCCCAAAGGTCTGATCCTGTCCGGCGGGCCGTTAAGCGTTTATGACGATAAGGCACCGATGCCCGATCCGGATATTTTCAAGATGGGTCTGCCGGTGCTCGGGATCTGCTACGGCATGCAGGCGATCGCGCATATGATGGGCGGGCATGTCCGCAAAAGCAAAGAACGCGAATACGGACGGGCGGAACTTTTCGTCGACCGCAATAAGGATCTGTTCGCGAACCTTCCGACCAATCTGACGTGTTGGATGAGCCATTCGGATCACGTGACCAAGCTGCCCAAGGGATTCACGGTCGAGGCCCATACCCTGAACGCCCCCTTAGCGGCGATCGCCAATCGTTCCAAAAAGGTTTATGCCATCCAATTTCATCCTGAAGTCGTTCATACCCAAAGAGGAACCCAGATCCTGATTAATTTCGCTTGCGATATCTGCGGTTGTTTCCCACGTTGGACCATGGGCCGGCTTATCGATTCCACGATCAAGCAGATCCAGGACAAGGTCGACAAGAAAAAGGTCGTGCTCGGCTTGAGCGGCGGGGTTGACTCATCGGTTGCGGCCGCGATGGTCAGCAAGGCCGTGGGCAAGCAGCTCTATTGCATCCTGGTTGATAACGGATTATTGCGAAAGGATGAGGCGCAGTCGGTGGTCAGGAACTTCAAAGATCATTTCAAACTGAACCTGACGGTGGTGGATGCCTCTCAGCGGTTTTTGAACCGCTTGAAAAACGTTATTGATCCCGAACAGAAACGCAAGATTATCGGAGAAGAATTCGTGAAGGTTTTTCAGGAGGCTGCCAAAAAAATCAAAGGCGTGGCCTTTTTGGCCCAGGGGACGCTTTATCCTGACGTGATCGAATCCATTTCTCCTTTGGGCGGGCCTTCGTCCACGATCAAGAGTCATCATAATGTCGGCGGGCTCCCCAAGACGTTAAAACTGGATCTGATCGAGCCGCTGCGGGAACTGTTCAAAGATGAGGTGCGGATCATCGGCAAACAACTGGGGTTGTCCGAGGCCCTGGTCCACCGGCAACCGTTCCCGGGCCCGGGACTCGCCATACGGATTATCGGGGATGTGACCAAAGAAAGGCTGGATATCCTGCGCGAAGCCGATGCCCGGGTGATGGAAGAGATCAAAAAGGCCGGACTTTATCAGGACGTCTGGCAATCATTCGCGATTTTATTGCCGATCAAAACGGTCGGCGTTATGGGAGATAAACGCACGTACGAAAATGTCATTGCCATCCGGTGCGTCAGTAGCCTCGACGGGATGACCGCGGACTGGGTCCCGTTACCCGCTGAACTGTTGGGCCGGATCTCCGGTCGCATTATCAACGAGGTCGAGGGAGTTAACCGGGTGGTTTACGATATTAGTTCCAAACCGCCGTCGACGATTGAGTGGGAATAGCACATCCTTTGACCTTCGTCCTACATCCATCGAATTCCGCATCTTTCGATAACCCGCCTTTTTGAAAGTCGTAGATCAAAGGCCTTCTGCCATACGATATGCGATGGACGAAATGCGATGGACGTTATAGAATAATCCTATGTACCATTCCGAATTTGTTCACCTCCACGTTCATACCCAATACAGCCTCTTGGACGGGGCTTGTCGCATCAAAGACCTGATCGATAAGGCCGCTGAATATAAAATGCCGGCGCTGGCCATGACCGATCATGGGAATATGTTCGGCGTGCTTAATTTTTATCAGGCAGCCATCAAAGGCGGGATCAAGCCGATCATCGGTTGTGAGGTGTATGTGGCCGGGGCCAGCCGTTTTGACAAGACCCCGCAACAACCGCCGTCTTCCCACATGGTCCTTTATGCCAAAGATGAAACCGGGTATCGGAACCTGATGAAACTGGTTTCCCTGGGATACCTGGAAGGTTTTTATTATCGTCCCCGGATCGACCGGGAGATTCTGACCCGTTACCGTCAGGGATTGTTGGCCAGTTCGTCGTGCCTGCGCGGCGAGGTATCCCAGCGGGTGGTCGAAGGCAATATGAATGCGGCCCTTAAGGCCGCGGATGATTACCGGCATATTTTTGATCACGGTGATTTTTATCTAGAAATGATGGATCACGGGATCCCCCAGCAAAAAACAGCCAATCAGGGGTTGATGAAGATTTCGCGGGAATTGAATATCCCGCTGATTATCACCAATGACGTCCATTATCTCGAGCAGGCCCAAGCCCGCGCGCATGAGGTCCTGCTTTGCATCCAAACCCAATCGGCCTTGACTGATCCCAACCGCATGCGCATGCAATCGGATCAGTTTTATTTCAAAAGCCCCCAACAGATGAAAAAAGATTTTGTGTGGGCGCCGCCCGAGGCCTTAACCAATACCCTGGCCGTGGCGGATAAATGCAATGTCGATCTGCGTTTCGACCAGGTTCATCTGCCTCACTATGATCCGCCCGGAGGTATGGACCAGGAGGTTTATCTGAAGGAGCTTTGTCTCAAAGGCATTCAGCAACGCTATGGGGGGATGAACCCGGAGCTTCAGCAGCGGCTTGATTATGAACTTCAGATTATCAAGAAAATGGGTTTTATATCCTATTTTCTCATCGTTTGGGATTTTATTCATTATGCCAAACAACGCGGAATCTCGGTCGGTCCGGGGCGGGGTTCCGCAGCTGGTAGTTTAGTGAGTTACCTGCTCGGGATCACCAACCTGGATCCGTTGCGCTACGGCCTGCTGTTTGAACGCTTTCTCAATCCCGAACGGCTGGGGATGCCGGACATTGATATTGATTTTTGTTTTGAACGCCGTCAAGAAGTGATCGATTATGTGACCAAGAAATACGGCAAAGACAATGTTGCCCAGATCATCACGTTCGGGACCATGCAGGCCCGGGCCGCGATCCGTGACGTGGGCCGGGTCATGGGGGTGGCCTATGCCGATGTGGACCGAATCGCGAAGATGATCCCGGCCGAACTGGGCATAACGATCGATCAGGCCCTGAAGGTCGAACCGCGTCTGAGCAAAGCGTACAAAGAAGAAAAAAGCACGGCGGACATATTGGATACCGCTCAAGTCCTAGAAGGGCTTAACCGGCATGCGTCGATTCATGCGGCCGGGGTCGTGATCGGCGATAAACCCCTGACTGAATACGTCCCGCTTTTTAAAACCGGGGACGATCAGGTGACCACCGGGTTTACCATGGACGGGATCGCCAAGATCGGATTGCTGAAGATGGACTTTCTGGGATTGCGAACGCTGACGGTGATTAACCGCACCATTCAGTGGATCAAAAAACGCCGGGATATCGATATCGATATTGATTATATCCCGCTCGATGATTATAAGACATATGAATTGTTGGGAGAGGCGGATTCCAGCGGTATTTTTCAGCTGGAAAGCAGCGGGATGCGGGAGCTTTTAAAAAAGATCAAACCGACGAAATTTGAGGATTTGATTTCTATTTTAGCGCTTTACCGCCCGGGTCCCATGGGCAGCGGCATGCTCGATGATTATATTAAAAGGAAGAAGGGAGAGATCACGGTTTATTATCCTCATCCGAAGCTGGAGAATCTGCTCAAGGGAACCTTTGGCATTATCATCTATCAGGAGCAGGTCATGCAGATGGCCAGTATTTTGGCGGGATTCAGCATGACCCAGGCCGATCATCTGCGCCGGGCTATGAGTAAAAAGAAAACAAATGTCATGGATCGGATGCGGCGGGATTTTGTCGACGGGTGCTACAAAAATAACCGAATTCGGGAAAACGAGGCCAATAAGTTGTTTGATTTGATCGACTATTTTTCGGGTTACGGATTCAACCGGAGTCATTCCGCTGCGTATGCCCTGATTTCATATCAGACTGCGTATCTTAAAGCGAACTATCCGGTTGAATTCATGTGTGCCTTGCTGACCTGTGAAAAAGATAACACGGATAAAGTGGTTGAGTATGTCCGCCAATCCGCTCAGATGGGGATCGAGGTTTTGCCCCCAGATATTAATGAAAGTTATCTTGAATTCAGCGTGATCAATGACCGGTGTATTCGATTTGGTCTTTTGGCTGTAAAAAATATCGGGCAAACAGCGATCGAGTCGATCGTTGAAGATCGTAACGCTAATGGTCCTTTCGGTTCGATTTATGAATTATGCGAGCGGGTGGATTTACGGCTGGTAAACCGCAAGGTAATCGAAAGCCTGATCAAATGCGGTGCTATGGATTGTTTCAAGCCACTTCGATCGCAGCACATGGCTGTGGTGGATAAGGCCTTGCAATACGGCGCCGGAGCACAGAGGGAAAAGGCTTCGGGTCAATTTTCATTTTTTAATATGGATACGGGTAACGGTTTTGCGAAAGAAACCCAGGACATTCCTCGAATGGCGGAATGGCCCAAAAATCAGATCCTGGCCTATGAGAAAGAGGTTTTGGGATTTTATATATCCGGACATCCTTTAGCGCATTATAAAATTGAGGTTGAGAAATTTGCCGATTTCACATCACGCACGCTGCAGATGGCGATTGAAGGTCAAGAGGTTAAAGTCATCGGTATTGTTCAAAATATCCGTTTGACGGTCACGCGGCGCACCAATGAACGCATGGCCATCGTCAAACTGGAAGATATTGATGGGCTGATCGAAGTGGTTATTTTTCCATCAACATATGTCAATGTGGCACATTACCTTAAAGAAGGGGAGATCCTGATGGTAATCGGACGTATGTCGATTCGGGAGGATGTGGCGAATATTGTTGCGAATGACATTAAAAAAATCGAAGAAGTCTACCGTTTGATCAAGGGGATCAAGATTGATATCAACGCTAACCGGATAAAGGATTTTACCCAGTTTCGGGAGAAATTATCCCAATTCCCCGGAGAGATACCGGTCTATCTCAATATGGATACAAAGCATAATAAACGCGTTCAAATTATGGTCGGGAAGGATCTTTTCGTAAAGCCTACCACATCTTTAATTAACGAGATTAAGGATTTTGTCGGAGAAAAAGAATTTAGTTTTATTATATAACAGTTTATTCATAGAATAATCGTTATGAAATGGCAAATCAGGGTAGACAGAAGTCAATCCGGGAGCTTATAATTCTTCTTGACACTGTAACATCTTGTTGGTACTATACTTAGCATTAGGAGGTGATTCTATGACGAAAAAAGATATTGTACTCAAGATTACGGACATGACCGGGATTAAGCAAGTGGACGTCAAGACTATCGTACAGAAGACCTTTGATGTTATCGTCGATAGCTTGGTTCGCAACGAGAAAGTTGAGCTAAGGAACTTCGGCGTCTTCAAGATCAAAGAACGGAAAGCTCGTTCTGGCCGTAATCCCCGCACCGGCGAAAGCGTTCCTGTTCCGCCCCGTAAGGTTGTGGTTTTCAAGCCGGGGTTGGAAATGAAACAGAGGATTAAATAGCCAATAACGGTAGTCTGTTTTTGATCCGTCTGACTACTTTATGATGCATTATACATTCAAGGGCGTCCTTCATTTTCTTGCGGGGCGCCCTTAAGATTATTAGATGACTATGGTTAAGAAATTTTCAGCGCCCCGCGGCACAAGTGATATTTATCCTCAACAAGCGTCAGTTTGGCAAGAACTGGAGACCCAAGCCCGCCAAACCTTGGCTTGTTATGGTTATGGTGAGATTCGTACCCCCTTATTCGAAGATACTGAACTTTTTGTCCGCTCGGTCGGTCAGACCAGCGATATTGTTCAAAAACAAATGTTGAACATTGCTCCGCAGGGTACGCTGGATGCCCGGGATATCGAAGGATACAAGTTATCGTTGCGTCCGGAAGGCACTGCAGCCGTTGTTCGGGCATATATCCAGGCCGGCATGGATAAGAAAGAATTCTTATCAAAACTTTTTTATATTGGAGCGATGTTTCGGGGGGAACGACCGCAAAAGGGCCGTTTGCGTCAGTTTCACCAGATCGGAGTAGAAGCGATCGGTCCTGATTCCTGCTCACCCTATCTCGATTCCGAAGTGATCGGACTTTGCCTGGAGCTATTAAAAAATATACGCGTCCCGACCTATCAACTGAAAATCAATTCATTGGGTACCCAAAAGGATAAGCAGGCCTTTTCCGAGGAGCTGCGGCGAAAACTTCAGCCCGCCAAGTCCGAGTTGTGTTCGGATTGTCATAGCCGATTTGACCGGAATGTTTTTCGTATCCTGGACTGCAAGAAAAAGACCTGTCGCCAAATTGTCGGTCAGTTAAAATTGGATCATGCCTACCTTTGTAAGGAAAGCCGTCAGTACTATCAAAAGGTTAAGCAAGGCCTCCAGGCATTAAATATCCCATATGAAGAGGATCCGGCTATGGTTCGCGGCCTGGATTACTATACCCACACGGTCTTTGAGGTCTGTTCGCCGTCTTTAGGCAGTCAGGATGCTTTGGGAGCTGGCGGACGATATGATAACTTGGTTTCGCAATTAGGCGGTCCTAAGGCGGATGCCGTGGGTTTTGCGGTTGGTTTGGAGCGCATCCTTTTAGCCCGCGGCGAGCAAGACATAAACACGGATTCCGCTTTGGATGTTTTTTTGATCAGCTTGGACGGGGCGTCGTTAGCTAATAATTTTAAGCTGGCAAATTCTTTGCGGAAGCAACGGTTGATCGTCGATATGAGTTTTAAATTGGCATCTCTGAAAAGCCAAATGCGGACAGCCAACAAGAAAAAAGCCCGTTTTGTCGTTATTCGGGGGGAGGAAGAGCAGCGCCAAGGCATGATCACATTGAAGGACATGCAGGACGGGCGGCAAGAGCCGGTTGCCGTTAATAATGTTGAACAAAAGATTATGAATATAATTAAGCGATAGAAGCGGAGGAAGGGAAATATAATTATGTTGAGGACACATACTTGCGGAGATTTGAGAAAAGAGGATAAGGGCAAGGAAGCGGTTTTGTGCGGCTGGGTGCATCGCCGCCGCGATCACGGCAAATTGATTTTTATCGATATCCGTGACCGTTATGGGATGACCCAGGTGGTTTTTGTCCCTTCGGTTTGTCCCGAGGCCCATACCTTGGCTCAAAGCCTGGGCCCGGAGTTTGTCATCCGGTTGACGGGTGAAGTGGTTGTCCGCCCGCCTAAAAACGTTAATCCGGACATCGCCACCGGGGAGATTGAGGTCTGTGCGAAAAAACTGGAGATCCTCAATCCGAGTCAGGTCCCGGTCTTCGAGATCGAAGGGGCGGATGAAGCGGCGGAGGAGATCCGCCTGACGTACCGTTATCTTGATCTGCGCCGCCAGAAAGTGATGAAACCGCTTCAAACGCGGCATGAGTTGCTTTTTGCCATGCGGGAGTTTTTGAACCGTGAAAGTTTTCTGGAAGTGGAAACTCCGGTCCTGACCAAATCCACGCCTGAAGGCGCGCGCGATTTTCTGGTGCCGAGCCGTCTTAATCCGGGTGAGTTTTACGCCTTGCCGCAGTCGCCGCAACTTTTTAAGCAGATCCTGATGGTCGGCGGAGTGGATAAATATTTTCAAATCGTTAAATGTTTTCGCGACGAAGACCTGCGCGCGGACCGCCAGCCGGAGTTCACGCAGCTGGATATGGAGATGGCCTTCGTCGATGAAGAGGATATCTTCAGCCTCACGGAACGCCTGTTTGCCCATGTGATCAAACAGGTCAAGGGCATCGATGTCCCGGTGCCGTTTCCCCGGCTTACGTATCAGGAAGCCATGGAAAAGTACCAAACCGACAAGCCGGACATCCGCAAGGATCAAAATGAATTAGCGTTTCTTTGGGTTGTGGATTTCCCATTATTTCAATATAATGATGAGGAAAAGCGCTGGGATAGCGAACATCATCCCTTTACATCCATGAAGCCTCAAGACGTGTCTTATCTTGAGCAGGGGGCGTATGATCAAGTGCGTTCGCGTTCCTATGATTTGGTGTTGAACGGGAATGAACTCGGGAGCGGATCGGTTCGTATCCATCAGCGTGATTTGCAACAGAAAATTTTTGATATTCTTGGCCTTGATGCCGATGAGGTGCAACAGCGTTTTGGTTTTCTGCTGCGGGCCTTTGAATACGGGGCTCCCCCGCACGCCGGGATCGCTTTCGGCATCGATCGTTTGGTTGCGATCCTGTCGGCGATGGATTCGATTCGGGATACGATGGCGTTCCCTAAAACACAAAAAGGCAGTTGTCCGCTGACCGGCGCCCCGGCGGATGTGGATGCCAAGCAATTGAAGGATTTGGGTCTTTTAAAACTTGATCGGGAAAAAATTAAGTAAGCGGAAAATCCAAAGGTTGGTAGACCTTTTTTCATTTCGTATGGTATAAAAAACCGGGAGGTGGGTATGAGAAGACAAATCTTAGGCATCATCATTATTGTCGTGGCGGTCATTGCCGTGGCCGGTTGTTCTAGTACCGGGATAACAACGCGGGCGTATGTCGAAGACCGGGAGCGGGTGGATCAAAATATGAGCGGGGGGAATTACGGTTATATCTACGGGCAGCCCAAACCGGAAGACCGCCGAAATTATAAAAAGACCCGCAAGATGTATGTCATGGAATTTACCAAACAAGAAGATGCATTGGACGAAGAACCGCTTGTGATCACACGCACCAAGACTGTTTATCTGGAACCCGAACCGCTCCCTCCGCCAGCCAAACGCGAAGAACCGGCCTGGTCCCAACCTCTCAATGTACCGACCTTCACGGATGAGGAACCGGTTGCGGAGCCAGTCTCTTCCAGTATGGTCGAATATACGGTAGAAAAAAATGATACGCTGCAGAAGATCTCCAAGAAGTTTTACGATACCTACCGTAAATGGCCGCAGATTTATGAGGCGAACAAGGAAAAGATCCGGGATCCCAATAAGATCAAACCGGGGATTGTGTTGCAGATTCCGGTCGAATAAAAAAGGGCTCGTCGAAAACATATCGCGTTCAGGTCGCTGCGCCCCATTCGCACTTCAGAGACTTATGGCTCGCTAAGCGAAATTATCAAGATAGATTCCCTTCAATGGAAAAAGTTATATTTTTAAACAGTAGTCAGGATCTGCGGGCCTTATTTGGTAAATATGACCAAAACCTGCGGATCATCGAGAAGGCGTTCGACGTTCAGATTACGCCGGCCGAGAAAGGGATAACGGTTAATGGCCGTAAGGACAGTATTCACAAGACTACCGAGCTGATCGATTACTTGATGACCATTGTGGCCGAAGGCCGCGAGATCAAACAGCATGATGTGGTTTATGCGGTACAACTCGCCCGGCCGGAACAGGGAGTTGATTTCAAACGCCTGGCCAAGGAAAAGATCGAGGTCTTTGCCAAGGGCGGATTGGTCACGCCCAAAACGAAGGGTCAGATTGAATACGTTGAAGCCATTAAAAAATACGATATCGTTTTCGGGGTTGGGCCGGCCGGGACCGGTAAAACCTATTTAGCAATGGCGATGGCCGTTAATGCCTTGAAGAAAGGGATCGTCCGCCGCATTATCCTGACCCGTCCGGCCCGAGAAGCCGGGGAACAACTCGGGTTTCTTCCCGGAACCCTGGTGGAAAAAGTATCTCCTTATCTGCGCCCTTTATATGACGCCCTTTATGATATGATGGACCCGGATAAGGTCGAGCAGTTTACCGAACAGGGGATCATTGAGGTGGCCCCTTTAGCCTTCATGCGGGGCCGGACGTTAAACGATGCCTTTGTTGTTCTGGACGAGGCTCAGAACAGCACGCCGTTTCAGATGAAGATGTTTTTAACCCGATTGGGTTTTGAATCCAAGAGTGTCATTACTGGGGATGTGACCCAAAGCGATTTGCCTAAAGGCAGTCCGATCGGTCTCGTCGAGGCCCAAAAGATCCTCCGGGGCATCGAAGGGATCAAATTCGTTCAGCTAACGGGTGCGGATGTGGTCCGGCATGAATTAGTTCAAAGAATCATCAAGGCCTATGAACAGGCCGAGACCGGCTGACATCGCCTCCGGTCCGCAAAAGGAAAATACGCATGCAGATCAAGGTTAAAGAAAGCAGAGGTTTATGGGCCAATCTCGTTGTTTTGATCGTGCTTCTGCTGGGCGTCTTCTGTAAGGTGGCCGATTTGTCTTTGATCATTCCCCTTATATTGCTGTTTTTGGGGATTCACCTTTTTATTGTGAGGAAATCGACCGTTCGGTTATTCCTCGAACTGGGTTTTTTGCTGACACTTTTCCTTTCGGTTGCCTATCCGCTTGTGCGTTATACGGGGATCAATCCCTATTATATCCCGGTCGCCAGTGTCGCGATGTTGACGATCCTTTTGTTCAATGATCTCGAGCTCGCCTTCGTCATATCCTTTGCCAGTAGTGCATTCATGGCGTTGCTTTTGGGAAATAAGCTCAGCCTGTTCTTCGTTTTTTTTCTCGGGAGTGTCGCGGGCTCTTACTTGGTCCGGGATGCCCGTACGCGGGGAACATTGATGAACGCGGGTTTTGCCGTTGCGTTTATCCAGGTGGTCGGGATTATTCTCGTTACGCCGAATGTTACCACTTTGAATATTCGCATTTTTGTGATCGAGGCGATCCGCCCATTGGCTTTAAACGGGATCTTCGCGGTTTTTGTCGTGATCTCCACTTTAAAAATTTTCGAATTGTTGTTCGGGGTACTGACGAATTTCAGTCTTTCGGAGCTGTCTGATTTCAATCAACCGTTATTGCGAAGAATGATTCTGGAAGCCCCGGGCACGTATCATCACAGCCTGATCGTTAGCAATTTGGCCGAGACCGCCGCTGATGCCATCGGGGCCAATTCGTTGTTGACCCGAGTCGGGGCGTATTATCATGATATCGGTAAGATGGAGAAAGCGGAATATTTCAATGAGAACCAGATCCTCTCCGGCAACAAACATGACCGGATCGAACCGTCGATCAGCCGTCTCGTGATTCTCAACCATGTTAAAGAAGGTGTGGAATTGGCGCGTAAACATAAATTGAATCAAAAGATTATCGATTTTATCCCTCAGCACCACGGGACGAGCCTGATGCATTACTTTTATTGCAAGGCGCTTGAGGATGCGGAGGATGAGACCTCGATCACGGAAGAGAATTACCGTTATCCCGGCCCCAAACCCCAGAGCCGGGAGACCGCGATCGTGCTTTTGGCGGACTCGGTCGAGGCCGCCACCCGATCCCTGGATGATACGAATCCCGTTAAAATCGAGGAAGTCGTTCGCAAGATTATTAATAATAAATTTATCGACGGACAATTGGATGAATGCAATTTGACCCTCAAGGAGATTGAATTGATCGCTCAGACCCTGACCCGGGTCTTGAGCGCGATGTATCACGGCCGGGTCAAATACCCCGAGAAGAAAAATGGCAGTGACAATCGAAATCGCAAACAAGCAGAAGAGGATTCCGCTTTGCCCACCCGAAATAACTCGGATCGTAAAGAAGGTTCTTGAATTCCTGGGCATCCCGCAGGCCCGCCTTTCGATCGTTTTTGTTACCGATTCTCAAATCCAGCGTTTGAACAAACATTTTCTCAAGCGAGACTGGGCGACGGACGTCCTGGCCTTTGATCTTAAGGAAACGGAACGGGAGTCTGCTGACGGTCCCGCTGCCCCGGGACTGGACGGGGAAATTGTTGTCTCGTCCACCACCGCGGTCCGGCAGTCGCGCCTTTACGGATTTTCCCCTTATCAGGAATTGATCCTTTATGTTGTTCATGGTATCCTGCATCTGTCGGGCTATGATGATCATCCCTCGTCTGCCAAAAGGAGCATGCGCCGGAAAGAACAGGAAGTCATGCAGCACCTGTTCCCGGGACAGAACCCAACCCCCAACAAGTCGCGATGATCCTTCACACGGAAGGTATTGTTTTGAAGACGTTTGATTTCCGGGAAACCAGCCGGATTGCGAGTTTCTACACCCGTGACCACGGCAAGGTCAGCGGGGTCATGAAAGGAATCCGCAAAGACCCCAAGCGGTTCGGCAGCAGCGTGGAGCGATTCTCGGTCAATGATATCGTCTATTATCAGTATCGCCGTTCGGATCTGCATCTGATCAGTCAATGTGATTTAAGGAATTTTTTCTTTCCGATCCGTCAGGACCTGTCGAAATCGCTGGCCGCGCATTATATGCTCGAACTGGTCCAGGTGATGATGCCGGCGGAGGAAAAGAATATTCAGATTTATGATCTGATGCTGGATTTTCTCGGTACCCTCGAATCATCCGCGGATATCCACACCCTGGTTCATTTTTTTCAGATAAAAATGCTTTTGTATTCCGGATTTAAACCGCATTTAGACACATGCGTCAAATGCCGGCGCACCGTTACCCGGCAGGCCCGTTTCAGTCCCAACGAAGGCGGTTTGGTCTGCCGGGATTGTCATACCGACGATCGCCATGTCCACCTGATCTCCCAGGGGACGATTGCTTCGATTCTACACGTCGAAAAGAGCCCATGGGGACAATGTCTGCGTCTCAAACTTACCAAACGGGTTCGGGATGAATTGAAATACGCTCTCAACAATTTCCTTGTTTATCATTTGGGAAGGCGGATCAAATCCGCACGGTATCTTTGATAAGCGAGCTAAAAAATTTTGATGCTCATGATGCCGGAACAATTCATCAGTGAACCCATCCAGCCTATCGCCAACTCGTTTGATACACGGTTCATGTCGAGCGGGACGCCCGGCCTGCCCCGGGAGTTTCTCTGGCGGGGTACAAAATTCCGGGTCACTGACATCCGCCGGGTCTGGCGCACCACGGGCCCGTGTCGCCACGGCAGCGGGGAACAGTATGTGCGCCGTTACTGGTTTGAGGTCGAGACTTCAGGTGATCAGGTCATGAAAATTTATTTTGATAAAGGAACACCCGGCCGGCGCAAGGAAATGGGATGGCACCTGTTCGCCGTCGGCGAAAAAAAATTATCCGGGCCGTCATAAATCACAGAGATTGCTAATTACTCTTTGCGTCGGGAGAGAGTCTTTGAGGAAAGGGCGGCGACCTGTTTGAGGATATCGGTTCCCACGGTCTTGCCGATCTGCGGGATAGCGGCCAGATCATCGACAGAAGCCTTCTGTAGATTTGAGATCCGGCGATACCCTTTTTTGTGCAGAGCCCGGGCGCGGACACGGCCCACGCCTTTGAGCTGGACCAGGGGGATGAGTTCTTCTTTAATGCCGTAACGGATCCGGTTGCGAAGATTCCCCAGGGTGAAGCTCAAATCCCGCATACCGAACAATTCCGCAAAGATCACGCCCGCGTGCAATAACCATCCGGCGGCTTCCATATGGCGGTAGATATCGCCCGGACCGATGCCGAAGGAATCGCACAGGGTTTCCTCTTTTTCCTCATCAATCCACGTCAAATGCAGCAGCGTGGTTTTTAAGACCGACATGCTGAACATGTAATCGCCGAGGGCCACTAGGTCATCACGGTCCAGGATCAAGTCCTCTTCATGCGAGTTGGCAAAGGCGTCCAACATTTCCCAGTCTTTTTTGGCCACGTTCAGGCGCGGGCTGTCGGGGCAGCAACTGATCAGATGTAATAAACCGATGGGAGAAAAGGGACCGCTCATCGGGAGATGATGGAATCCGTCCCGCAGAATGAGTGCGGAAAGCGGATCGATATAAAGCCGGCTGGTGTATTGTCCGAAGCGTGTGGCCTGAAAACGGAATCCGGACTTCTCGATAAATCCGTTTTCCTGCAAGAATTCAAAGATCTCACCGATCAATTCGATCAATTGGGCATGCTGACGTTGATGGGCTAGAAAGGTATGCGAAATAAAATCGAACATGTCATTAACGTCATGGACATATCCGCCGGCCAGGGAGGCTAGGACATGAATGCGCAAGGCGGATTCTTCTCCGAGTTTTGAAAGTACGGGTTCTGTTTCGGCGCGGACGTATCGATCCATCAGTACCTTGGATTCGGACAGGGTCTTGGCGATCAGCACCGCTTCCCCGCAGGGATCGTATTGGGGCCGGCCGGCCCGTCCGGCGCATTGTTTGTATTCGGAAACAGGGATGTAGGCCGCACCGAGCCCGCTTTCGAATCTTTTGCAGTCGCGGATAATAGCGCGCCGCGCAGGAAGATTGACGCCGGCAGCCAAAGTCGGGGTCGAGCAGATCGTTTTGATAATATTCTTTTTGAAGTTTTCCTCAATCAGTTTGCGCTGTTGCGGTTTCAGCCCGGCGTGATGAAAGGCTACTCCGTGCTTGACCACATCGCTGAGCTTGCGGCAGATCTTGGTCGCATCCGTGCCCGGACCCTCGATTTTTTTCGCTAGATCGGCCAGGGTCTTCTTTTCGGACTTATCCAGGATCATACCCACCGCTGCACTGACCTGGCGCGCCGCTGCCTGAGCCGAGCGGCGTGAATTGACAAAGACCAGGACCTGTCCCTTGCCCCGCAGGGTGTCGATCACCAGCTTACTGACATCGTCGGGCATTTCTTCCCGGATCAAACGGTATCCGTGATCATCGAATTGAATCGCTTCATTGAAATAAACACCTTCTTTGAGCGGGATCGGTCGCCAGGTGCTGTGGACGAGTTCGGCCTTGAGCCAGGCGGCCACGCTTTCGGCATTGCTGACCGTGGCGCTTAAAGCCAGGATTTGAATCTTCGGATTGAGTTGCTTGATCCGGGTGGTCAGGATTTCCAGGGTCGGCCCCCGGGATCCGTCGTTCAGAAAATGGATCTCATCCACGACCAGAACATCCAACCCGTCAATCAGCCATTTGGCGCGGGAACGTAAAAGCGAATCGACTTTCTCCGCCGTGGCAATCAGGATATCATAGCGATTAAGCGTTTTTTCCCGCCCGTCCCGGTCCCCGGTTGTCATGCCGACCCGGATGCCGAGGTCCGTGAATTTCCTTTTGAAGTCTTCGTATTTTTCGCTGGCCAGGGCCTTGAGGGGTACGATATAAAGACAGCGGCCTTTCTTATGCAAGACCGATTGCGCCATGCAGAGTTCGGCGATCAGGGTTTTTCCCGCGGCTGTTGGTACCGACATGAGAAGGTTCTTGCCGTCGAGGATCCCATTACGGATCGCCGCGGCTTGCGGGGGGTAGAGCTTGCTGATGCCGTCTTGCGTGAAAGCCTGAACGGTATGGTGCGAGAACCCGTATTTGACCAGGACGTCCTTTAAAAGCATAGAACGGATTATAGCATAGCCTCCCGCACTTTCCAAACAGCAGTTGCCAAGGAAGCATCACGGCAAAGACCATTCCGTGCGGATTTAGGTTGACCTCAACCTCTATAATATTTATAATCCTACTACTTCATATATAATTCTATCAATGAAAATTATTATCCAACGGGTGAGAGAGGCTCAGGTTCATGTCCGCGGAGAGTTGATCAGCCAGATCGGGCAGGGGATGCTCGTCTTTCTCGGTGTTGAAAAAGGCGATACTCAAGCCGAGGTTGAATACTTTGTCCGGAAGATCGCCGAGATCCGGATGTTCGAAGATGCCGACGGTAAGATGAATTTGTCCGCGGCTGATGTATCTGCGGGTTTTTTGATTGTCTCTCAATTAACCCTCTGCGGGGACTGCAATAAAGGCCGGCGCCCGTCATTTGATAGGGCCGCTGAACCGGAGGTTGCTAAAAAGTTATACCAGCAGTTTGTTGATCAATTACGATCCCGGCAGTTTGACGTGGCGACCGGAGAATTTCAGGCCATGATGGACGTGAGCTTGGTTAATGACGGGCCGGTGACGTTTACCCTTGAAGGGAAGGCCAGGTAATGGAGATCATTGACACCCATACCCATCTGGATCAGGTTGATGATCCCGAAAGAATTCTAACCGAAGCGTTCGATCTTGGGGTACAGGCGGTGATGACGGTGGGCGTGGATCTGCAGGCCAATCAAACGAATTTATCGCTTCAGTCCCGGATATCGTCACCACCAATTCTTGTTGCCTTAGGAATCCATCCGCAGAGTCTTCCGGCGGAACAGGTTGAGGAAAGTTTGGCATTTATCCGCGCCAACATCAACCGGGCTCAAGCCGTGGGGGAGATCGGCCTGGATTTTTGGTACAAACATGTGCGCAAGAATGATGAGATGAAAGAATTGCAGAAGGACGTTTTCTCCCGCCAGCTAGCCTTGGCCAAAGAGTTTGATCTGCCGGTGATTATTCATTCCCGCGGGGCCTGGCAGGTTTGTCTGGAGATGGTCAGGGATGCCGGGATTAGGCGCGGAGTCTTTCATTGGTATAGCGGACCGGTAGAGATATTGGATAAAATCCTTTCGTTGGGTTTTTTTGTTTCGGCCACCCCCAGCTTGGCTTACAGTCCGCAGGCCCGGGAGGCCATGACGCACGCCCCCTTGGAAAAAATTTTGATCGAAACCGATACACCGGTTTATTATAAAAATGCCCAAACCCAGGAAGGTTTTGCCGCAAGGCCTAAGGACGTGTTCAGGACATTGGAGTTATTGGCCGGGGTCAAGAAGATCGCCCCTGATGAGTTGGTCAAAATCGTGAATGCCAATGCCCGGCAGTTATTTAAATCACCCAATGCATCCGTGAGAGCCTCGTGAAAAAGATCATCCCTGTCCCCGTTATTTTGATTGTCGCTATTGTCGTCTGTTTGGCGGCTTTCGGAATCTGGCGATGGACCCGCTCGCTTCCCATCGAGAAAGTATTGCCCCGGGATCCGGTTATCTATATTCGCTTAAGCGATCTGCAGAAAAATTGGGAGGCCTTTGCCCGGACCGAGTTTTGGAAAAAGTTGAGTCAGATCAGTCTGAGGCGTTTTCTAGCCGAGACCGGCGCGCCCCAGCGTGACCTGATTCTTTTTGACAGTCTTACCAAGAATCTTTCCTCTCCCCAGACCATCAGAATCTTTCAGGAACTCTTTGGGCGGGATGTTGCGGTAGCTTTTTATTTGCCGAAAGACAGCGATGCGCTTGATTGGTCGGCCCGCGAGGTTTTCTCACGGATGGCCCTGGTGACGCGTTTGAAACCAGGCCGAAAAGGATTGGAGCTTTTGATCCCGATGGTCGCAAAGGATGAGAAAAACATTTCCCACTCTACGGTGCCTTACAAAAACCGGGACATCCATCTGATCACTTTGAAGGGTACGGATTTAACATTGGCTTTTACCCGGAGGGCCGATTTGTTGATTATCGGTATTTCCGAGCAGATGCCCCAACGATGTCTGGACCTTATCGACGACATACCCGGGACGCTGGCCCGCGATAAAAATTTTCAGAAGATCCGATCAGGCTATGTCCCTGACACGGACCTTCTGGGCTTTATCAACCTGGGAACGTTGGCCGCACGGATTAAAGATTATGTTATTCATCGCATCGCTCAGCGGCAGAAGACCGATCCCGATCAGATTCGGTCGCAAATGCATAAAGATATTAATCAAATGTTCGGTTTCCAATTCCTGGGTTTTTCATTTGCGCCCGAACCGCTATATCAGGCTCAGGTTGATTTGTATTATGACAGCCAGCAAACGGATCCCCGCTTTTTTTCAGTCAAAGATTGCAAGCCGGTTAAAAACCGCAATCTGATTTTTATCCCCAACGATGTTCTGACGTATCAATGGAATGCCTGTTACGACTTTGGATATTACTGGAAAAAGATGCAGACCGGTAGGCTTCAAAATTCTCCTTCCCCGGACAAGCCAGATGGATCGGCGGCGGTATCGGCCTTGGAGAAAAAAACCGGCATCAGCATAGCCGATGATGTTATTCCTTTGTTGGGGCATGAGATCGGGAATGCCGTGTTTGATATCGATACCAGCGGAATGTTTCCGGTGCCGCAATTGTTTTTTCTCGTCAAGGTCAAAGACGTTCAGGCATTTAAACAGATATTAGACCGTTTGAGCGAGCAGTTCCAGTTGATCCGCTTGGAATCCAGGCAGCACCGGGAAACGACTATCAAATATTTTCAGATCCCGATATTAGCGGCTTTTCAACCCAGCTATACGTTCATTGATGATTATCTGTTATTGGCCACCCAGAGTGTTTTGTTGGAAAAGTGTTTGGACAGCCAGAGTCCGGATGCCCCGGCTTTAACAGAAAATCGGTTTTTCCAGGATAAGGAATTGCGATTGCGGGATCCCAAGAATTCTTTCTTTTATATGAATGTTTCTCAGTTTCAGGGCAGGCTATTAAAAGCCATTGAATGGGGCGATGATTGGTTAAGCCAAAAGGAGGCTAAACGGGAGGCTTTTCGCAAAGGGCAGATGCGTGTGTTGGCGGATTTAAATAAACAAATCCGGGAAGATGAAACGCTCCTGGCCCGCCTGCTCACGGAGCTGGCGGCGTCTTCGTCGCAGAAAGAGGAAGGCCTTTTGCTGGAATCACAGATACGATCCCTCTACGGAACCATCCAGGAACAGGAACAGTCCCAGGTCCAAGAGGAAATGGAATTGCCAAAAGGTTCTTTAGCCGAGTTTCGGCAACGCTTGAGTCAACTTGA
>Ga0272441_10006137_pt1 | contig 20370 bp, 16 predicted proteins | sample SSMProp6N_FD_193582 | JGI IMG/M metagenome (GOLD analysis project Ga0272441, IMG submission 193582) | Marine sediment archaeal communities from Little Sippewissett salt marsh, Falmouth, MA, United States - SSM-Prop-6N | ecosystem: Environmental > Aquatic > Marine > Wetlands > Sediment ...
AACGCTGCATTGCGGCGGATGACGGTTTCGTCTGACGAAAAGCGCGCATGCTACTCGCCATCCATCAGCAGCGATGGGAGCTCTGCCGTGTTCTGTAGCGATTCAGACCTTCTTGGCGAAGGAATCACCGACAATCAATTCGAGATCTGGACTTGCTCCCTATCAGATGGGGTGATCCGCCGAATCTCCTATTCCACTGGCGAAGACCGAACCAGCGTACGATGCGCAATGAGCGCTGACGGGGAGATCGTAGTCTTCGCGAGCGATTCGGACATGCAAGAGGAAGGTATTGCCGACCAGCAATTTGAGCTGTGGCTCTGGCAAAGGGAGCCATAGGCTGGTCTCCTTAGACCTGGACTTAACTCTCGTCCATATCGGCTAGAATGCAGAATGGGCAAGGCGTCTGCTCACTTGGGTTTGGAGTCTGGGCTGTTGACGACGATTGGCGCCTGAAGGCTGTTCATGCATGTCCTCGTGAAACGGCCGAAGCCAGCAGCATGCTGTCTAAAAAACGGCGATCAACTACTCCGAGTATCGTTCCTCTACGCAGAGTGACTGGCGAATCCGACATCACGATTGAACTGGATTCACGAGTGAAGGTCACTCGGTACTTCTGCTTCTCTTCACCAAGTCGATTCCATAGGCTAGAGTGATGCTTGCATAGCGATGACAACGCTTGCGAGGAATTGAGGAGGGTAGCAGTGACGAAGCTTATGGAGACCTGGAGTTCTGGATTGGTGCTGGGGGCGGTGCTTTGTATGGTGATCCTTTGTCTGCCTGCAGCTGCAGAGGATGCAACCGCCATCGGCATTCAACAGCGCGTTCGCGGTACGATTGACGCTATGGATCCTCTGGGGCGGTCAGGGTTAGTGTACGCAGACCGGTTCAGCTTCGAAGGGCAAGAGGGCCAGGAGATCTCAATCGCTCTATTCTCAGTAGAGCTCAACGCCTACCTGGTTCTCATCGGTCCCAACGGCGCAGTCATTGCTGAGAATGATGATGGTGGCCTAGGATGCAATGCGCGGATTCCCGCGATAGAAGGCTCCATCACCCTGCCAGACTCGGGCAACTACATTGTGGAGGCGTCAGGACAGCATGCGTTGCTAACCGGGGAGTACGTGCTGACACTAGCAAGCGAAGACGAGGCACCGGGTCCTGAAGACCCAGTCCTCTTTGCGCTCGAAGGAAAGTTCCGACAGGAGACGCTGCACACCTATACGGTCAATGCGCTGTTGGGTAAAGAGGCGGCAGGGACTTCCATTACAGTTTCTCACCCGTCTGCGCACGACACGATCGGACGATCACAGCAGATCCTTTGCCTTCGCCATTCTTGGGTACCCGAGCCGGCAGATACCGTGACGGAGTCTGACCAGATGGGCAATCAATGGGCTAGCGCCACCTGGAGCTCCGAGGTTGCATCGGCTCAGTCCGTGCTTGAGACGCGGTTTCTCGGAGAAGCCTCGTATGCACCCATCCTTACACGCAGTACCTATCCTGTCGAACTGAGCGCGCTTCCGATAGAGGCAAGCCGTTGGGTAACGGTTGATGATTGGCAGGCGCAAGCTTACGCTCCAGAGATCAGAACACTTGCGGCCGAGCTGATAGAAGGATCGACCATGGCCATCCAAGTGATTGGAAGCGTCATTGGTTGGGTACAGGAGAATGTGAGGATGACTCCATGCAACGAGCCTCTCGGAGAGATTGATGCAGTATCAGTTCTCGAGTCCAGATCCAGCAATTGCGTTGGATTCTCAAACCTTACCGTGGCGCTACTCCGTGCCGTCGGCATCCCAGCAGTTCAGGTCACAGGGGTGGTAGCCGATCACTCTGAGCCAGACGTTGCGCATGCATGGGCCATGGCCTACTTGCCTGAGGAAGGTTGGCTGGAGTTCGAGACATCCAATTGGATGCCAAGCTGGGGTGATGTCCCGTCAACGTTCTTGCTTCCCCAGCACGTGACGATGCATACCGGGCCAGGGCGCGGAATATCTAGCGGATCATTCACGGAGCAGCATGTCTGTGACATTGAGATCAAGGAGTGGCCGACTGAACGGGAGGACGTACAGACAGCGATCAAGCCGGGGCAGGCAGCATCTTGGGCTGTGGCAGTGCGCTCCCCCTACTTCTACGAATTCTTCGAGCACAGCGCTGGCTATCGAGATCTGGTTCTTGACTTCTCCTTTGACGGCATTCCAGAGGACTGGCACGCAGACATTGCCGTCTCTAACGTGGTTCTCGGGAGCCAGGCAAATTCACCTGTCCCATCGCGAAGCATACTGCTCACGGTTGTCGCGCCGGATGATGCGGTAGTAGGAAGCTCCATATCGTTTGACTTGATTGCACGGGAAGGAACGACTACCGCCGGGAATCTCACGATTAGTCTGGAAGTCATTGACAACTGAACACCAAGAGGGGCATGAATGCCAGGGACTATTGGCGTTGCTGCGCAGGGCTGAGGGCTTGGTCGCTCCTCATGATCCGGTCCAAAGGAGGCCGAACCGGTACAGAATGACGCTCTGGAGGCAGGACAAGCCTGCGAACACAAAGGCTCTGTCAGACTGAAGTATATGTGCTGTTTGCAGCCTGGGGGACTGAATGTAGAACGCATTCGTGCCCGGCATCATGGAGTTATCACTCCTGCAATTAGGACTGCCTTGAGTATTTAGGTTAGCAGTATGTGATCGTGATCCCACGATTGGCGGTTCTAGAGGTGATGATTGCGGATTGAAGTGTGGTGGAGTGGCATCCCTGAGCCAGGAAGCGATTGCGTTGCTCATCAGCGAGGTTGGCATTGGCAGGAGGCAATTCATGACGTTCTCGATTGTTGCCGTGGACAAGGAGAATGAGGAAGTAGGGTTCGCGATTGCATCATGCAGTTGGGATGCTGGGCAGGTTGTGTTTGCGCGTGCTGGGATTGGGGCGATCGCCTCCCAAGCCAAGGGAAATCTGGACTTCCTTAGCCGATACTTCGAGCTGTATCCGGATGCCCCAAACCTCGACTACATCATTGACGCTTTCCGTGAAGAGGATCCTGACTTCGAGACTAGACAGATTGGGCTCGCATCATTTGATCACGCCCCCACCGCGTTCACGGGTTCGAAGTGCAGCTCGTGGGCTGGCCATCGGGTTGGGCAGAACTGCGCGTGTCAAGGGAATATCCTCGTCGGCTCAGAGGTCATCGAGGCAATGATTAGGACGTTTGAGTCCTCTGATGGCGCCCTTTACGAGAGGCTGTTCTCAGCGCTGCAAGCGGGCGACGCAAGTGGGGGGGATCTGCGAGGCCGCCAGAGTGCTCGCCTGTGTGTGAAGAAGAGAGGATGGGGGCAGCCCGGAACCGACACCCTCATCGACATTGCAATTCCGGATAATGATTGTCCTGTTGCAGAGATGGCTCGTATCCTCGAGGTGCGCGGCCACCTTGTGACGATCCTGGGCAAACTCAGTGCTGCATCGTCGGGATATCCTGCGAAGGATGCAGAGGTACTTGACGAGCTGCGCACTTTCCTGAGTGACAAGCGAGAGCCTCGCTATCTTGACTGGTGGGAGACGCTCGCTGACCGCTATTACGAGTTAGGGTCCGTCGATCGTGCCGTGCAAGCGTATGAGATCTATCTTGAAATCAATCCAGCACTGAGGACAGTGCTTGCTGCGGCTATCGCGTCTGGAGAGTTGCCCACTGAACTGGCACACCGTCTCGGCCTTCTGGGTTGACGAATTCCAGCTCCATGGCAGCCTGGGTAGTAGAGGTCGCAAGTCCTCTTCGGAAGTATGGAGCCTGGTGGACTCGAACGTCCGCAAGCAGCGGACTGCAAACGCTCGCAAGGCTGATTGCTGAACGAGCGTTCTAGCGGCCGTCTTCTTCACGTTCACTGAGCCATTTCACGAGCTCGCAGCGCAGGGCCTGTGCCTCTGCAATGGCCTCCTCAGCTTGGCGAACGGTAACATGGATGCCGCCGGTGTACAGGTCCTTGTTGCGAAGGTCACGTAGTGTTTGGAAGTAGTCCACACGGTCACCTGGGGTTCCTAGCGTATCGCAGAGGGACTCTAGGGCGACGACGTGGTGTCCCCGACCATCCGTCGGGCGCAGACCATTTGCTCTTAGTCCAACAAGAGCGCAGTTGAGGATCGCATGGTATGCCTGCTCCAGCCGAGTCTCCGGGTGATTTGCCTCGATTCCAGCATCCTCCAGTCGGCGGCCGATTGCGTCGAGGAGACGCTTGATTTCTCCGGGGGTCTCAGGCTCTCGTCGCAGTTCATCACGCAACAGCATCTCCGCTAGGCTCACGCGCGCCCTCCGATCACGTCGATACGAGGCCCGTTGTGGACCCGGTCGACAAATGAATCCTCTGTGCGAAGCTCAGATGCATACTCATCAGCTGTATAGCAGGTCGGATTGATAACGCGCCGGAGTGTCCGTCCGGCTGTTCGGATCGCTGAACTAACGTCTCGCAGTGAAACAGGGCCCACAAGCATAAGATCTACATCGCTGTCCGTCCGCACTTCACCCTTCGCGAAACTGCCGTAGACATAGGCATGATCAATGCGATTAGAGAAGGGATCGAGCGCTTCGCGCAGTACCCCAGCCACGCCGACGGTCTTGCGGACGATGGCACGCAGCTCCTCGTAGATCGGGCATTCGGGATTCAGGCGGTAGATGATCTGGTTCCCAACTTGGGTAGACACGAGAATCCCGGCGTCGCGCATCGCATGGAGTTCGCGCGCCAGCCCGTGCTTGTTCAGGCCGCTACGGCGTTCTAGTTCGCGGAGGTGAAGCCCGTCCTCACTGTCGGCGAGCCACTGGAGTACAGCCAGTCGCGCTGCAGGAAACAGGGTGTCTGCGATTCGGGTCGGGGACATTGTGTATCCAATAGTACACATATTGTCCCCATAGTCAAGTTCCTACTTGAAGAGCGTCTTGGATGCATGGCAGAGGATCCACGGTCAGACTGATGCGCGCAGAGGCCAACGTAGCCTGCTGTTCGATGGTGCGCTTCCCAAGGAATCAGCCATATGACTCTTGAGCGCCGAATTCATCTCGCTCGTTGAGGCGATCCTTCACGATTGGCAATCGGTCTTCTTTGCCTGGGGCCAAAGACAGAACCGCCAGCGACATGCCGGCGGTTCGAATGTCCTCGTTGGAGCCTGGGGGACTGAATGTAGAAAGCGTTCGGTAGTTGCTGCATGGTGATGGATGTCCGTAGCTATGCAGGCAAATCCGGCGGATGCGCTGTTGGTGTCTGCTCTTCCTCAGGGATCTTCACGCTCTTCGTGCTCTGCACTCGGTGATGACGTGAGACTGATCTGGTCTCGTGTGTGAAGCTAAGCATGGATGAGCAACTAGACTCGTCAAGAACAGCCATGCTACTCTGGGCCGTTCAAGGGATGCTCGCAGAGGCGAGCGATAGGGGTGGTTCCAGGATGAAGCGGTGGCTCCCTGCATTACTGATTGCGTTTAGCATTGCATCACTCTCAGCGGAAGGATCGGCAACTTCCGTAGAGGAACTCTGGTCAATCGATCTCGGCAAGTACACCCATTCCGTCGCGCACGGGGATGTTACTGGGGATGGGATAGACGACATTGTCCTGTCACTTGGCACGACCGGTAGCTCAGGTGCTCAGTTTCTTGTATTGGAGAACTCTGGTTCTGAGCTGTGGAGCAAGCAGTATCCAAGCGAGGGTCCTCGAGAGGTGTTGGTAGCGAATCTGAGCGAGGATGCTAGACTCGACGTCGTCGTGTCTACTGCGACTGGGCGGGCTGTGCGCGCCTTCACCCCGACGGGGATCGACTTGTGGTCCAATGTTCTCTCCAACTACGTCGACGGCGTGGTTGCGGCAGATCTGGATGGAGACGGATTTGATGATGTCTCTGCTGGCACATGGGGCCAAACCCGAGCGTGGGATAGCGAGGGGACCTCTCTATGGACGTACTCGGGTCCCAGCCATAGTGGAGGCCCTTCGTCTGCTGGAGATCTTGATGGAACTGGAGGGCAAGACCTCCTCGTTTCAAGCCGCGCGCTTGACGGACGCTTGCACGCTCTGTCTGGTGAGGGCGATGTTCTTTGGACGTTCGGCAGTTCAGGACACTCCCGCTATGGATCGCTGGTGGGATTAGACACGGATGCTTACGATGAGGTTGTTGGCTTCCAGATTCCTGAAGGTTCGACATACACCGATGAGGTGTTTGCCCTTGACCAAGACGGCGCCACTCTCTGGCAAGAACAGATTGCCGCCCGAGCGGTCGTGTGCGACGAGCTGTCAGAACATCTCCGGATAATTGCGTTCACAGCGACGAGCCTGAATATCCTTGATGCGGAAACAGGTGAGCAGCTTGCCGCAGTGCCGACGCTGTCAGAGCCAGCTCATCAATCGGCTGCGTGTGTTGGGAGGTTCCCTACGGTCGATGGAATTGGAATCTGCAGTCTCGACCTAGACAATGTCCTCAGAATTCGCGACAGCATGGGCACACTGATCGCGGAGATCGATTTCGAGGGATCCATCGAATACACGCTTGGCACTCAAGTTGCGTTTGTCCAGTGTGCTGATCTCACTGGTGACGGGTTCGACGAGATCCTCGTGGGGGCTTCTGTCTTTCGGGTCTACGGACTGACTACTGCTGACGGCGATGCATCTCCATCGGGGCCCACATCGCGGCCCACGCTAGAGGAGAGACTTGCAGAGAGGCTCGGCGTCAGTCTTGATGAGATCCTTGCGCTGATAGAGACCTACGGGGAATTCAACGTGAAGCGAGCGGCTATGGGAGCGCTGACGTTCGAACAGCTTCTCCTTGCGCTTGAGGGCATTGCCGTGGAAGGACTGGGACCTGACGGAGCGTTAGTGTGGGCGGAGGGGGATAGCATCAGGATGGAGTTCCTCGCAACCACGACCACTGGTACGCCGGTCTCCATCCCGACAGCAAGTGCATCTCTGATACGAGAAACTCCGGATGGCAGGCGAGAGATCGTTGGCTCCTACATGTTTAGGCGGATAGGGAATTCCGGGAAGCATAAACTGGAGATCGCAATGGACTCGCTCGAGCCAGGAACCTATACGGGCTACATCGAGTCAGCAATGTTCGCAATTGAGGTATCGATCTCGTTTGTGATCGACTGAACGCCCTAGAGAACGGCAGTCTGGAGCCTGGGGGACTCGAACGTCCGCAAGCAGCGGACTGCAAACGCTCGCAAGGCTGATTGCTAAACGAGCGTTCTAGCGGCCGTCTTCTTCACGTTCACTGAGCCATTTCACGAGCTCGCAGCGCAGGGCCTGTGCTTCTGCAATGGCCTCCTCAGCTTGGCGAACGGTAACATGGATGCCGCCTGTGTAGAGATCCTTGTTGCGAAGGTCACGTAGTGTTTGGAAGTAGTCCACACGGTCACCTGGGGTTCCTAGCGTATCGCAGAGGGACTCTAGGGCGACGACGTGGTGTCCCCGACCATCCGTCGGGCGCAGACCATTTGCTCTTAGTCCAACAAGAGCGCAGTTGAGGATCGCATGGTATGCCTGCTCCAGCCGAGTCTCCGGGTGATTTGCATCGATTCCAGCATCCGCCAGTCGGCGGTCGATTGCGTCGAGGAGCCGCTTGATTTCTCCGGGGGTCTCAGGCTCTCGTCGCAGTTCATCACGCAACAGCATCTCCGCTAGGCTCACGCGCGCCCTCCGATCACGTCTATGCGGGGTCCGTTATGGACTCGATCGACGAAAGAGTCATCTGTGCGAAGCTCAGCTGCATACTCATCAGCTGTATAGGTCGTCGGGTTGATGACACGCCGGAGTGTCCGTCCAGCCGTTCGGATCGCTGAGCTCACCTCTCGTAGCGAGACAGCACCCACAAGCATGAGATCTACATCGCTGTCCGTCCGCACTTCACCCTTCGCGAAACTGCCGTAGACATAGGCATGATCAATGCGATCAGAGAAGGGATCGAGCGCTTCGCGCAATACCCCTGCCAAGCCGACGGTCTTTCGGACGATGGCACGTAACTCCTCGTAGATCGGGCATTCGGGATTCAGGCTGTAGATGATCTGGTTTCCGACTTGTGTAGACACGAGGATCCCAGCGCTGCGCATCGCATGGAGTTCGCGCGCCAGCCCATGCTTATTCAGACCGCTACGACGCTCGAGTTCTCGCAAATGAAACCCGTCTTCTGCGTTGGCCAGCCATTGTAGCACTGCCATTCTCGCTGCAGGGAAAAGGGTGTCTGCGATTCGATTCGGGGACATTATGTATCCAATAGTACACAGATTGTCCCCGTTGTCAAGTGCCCGCTAGAGTTGCACCGTAGTTAGCCAGGACAGACAGAACCGCCAGCGATGTGCTGACGGTTCCGTTCGATTCTCTTCATTGGAGCCTGGGGGACTGTGAGAATCGCACAGTGCGCTGCTCTTTGGTGATGCAGATCACCTTCCGAAATCCAGACGATCGTTGAAGTAGAACTGGTCAGCGCTTTCGCGTACCGAGCAGGCCACTCCAAGAGGAGCACTTGATGGAGCGACGGTGCTCGTATATAGTTCACCGCAACTAGTTGACGTGAATGAGGAGGCGCTCATGAGTGAACTCTTGCTGCTTGGACTACTCAGCGAAGGCCGGATGCACGGCTATCAGATGAACGAGATGCTCTCGCACTTCGCTGGTTTCATTGGTGAGGTCAAGTCAGGCACCGCGTACAACGCGCTGAGGCGATTGGAGAGAGACGGCTTCATCGAGGCTTCGATTGAGCGTGAGGGCAAGCGCCCCGAGCGAAAGGTCTACGAGCTAACCGAGTCAGGTCGGAATCTGTTCGTGCAACTTCTCCGCGAGAATCTCGAGCAGTTCCACTTCACTCCATCAGCAGATCAAGCAGGGTTCCTCTTCATCGACAAGCTACCGAAGCGAGAGGTTGTCACGCTGCTTGAGGCAAAGCGGGCACAAGCCGCAAAGCTCATGGAAGAGGTTCAGCGACACCCGCCGCACGGCCAGTCTCTAAGCCTTGCGTTTGGACATGCGCTTTCACAACTCAACGCCAGCATCCAATGGCTTGAGGGAGCGATCTCAGCGCTGCAGAAGAACCCCGAGGAGTCCAATGACTGATCGACAAACGTGCACAACACAGACAGCCATCGAGGCCGTCTCATTGACGAAACGATATGGCGAAGATGTCCTTGCCGTGGATGATCTAGATCTGACCATCCCGCGAGGAGCGATCTACGCGTTCCTCGGCCCGAACGGGGCCGGGAAAACCACCACCATCTCAATGCTCACGACGATTCTCCGGCCGAGCGATGGACGGGCCATGGTCGCGGGATTCGATATCGAGAAGGATCCAGATCAGGTTCGGCAGCGAATCGGCGTGACGTTCCAAGAGCTGGTACTCGACGATGACCTTACCGGCAGACAGGTGCTGGAGTATCACGGCCGCCTCTACCAGATGAAGCCGGGCAAGCGTAGGCAGAAGATATTCGAGCTTCTTGACATGGTTGGATTGGTCGATGCTGCTGACCGCCGCACCAAGACCTACTCTGGTGGAATGAAGCGAAGGCTAGAGCTCGCACGAGGACTGATGACGGATCCGGAAGTTCTCTTCCTCGATGAGCCGACGTTAGGGCTTGATCCGCAGAATCGAGCTGCTGTTTGGGAGTACATCCGTGGGCTGAGAGAAGCAGGGAGGCTGACTCTGCTGCTTACGACTCATTACATGGATGAGGCCGAGAGCCTGGCAGACTGCGTCGGCATCATTGATCGCGGGAAGCTCGTTGCGGAGGGATCGCCTCAAAGCCTCGTCAGAGGTATGGGAGCCGATGTCGTGCGAGTCCGCGGAGAGGGAGACCTCGGCGGGTTCTCACGTCAGCTCGCGTCTTTCGAGTGGGTCGAGTCAGCGAGCACGGAAGGTGATTGCGTTCTCATCGGGGTGGATCAAGGAAGCCGAAGACTCGCGGCCATCGTGGAGTCAGCAATGACGTCGAACCTGTCTATTGCCGAGATGAGCGTCTCGACACCGAACCTCGGGGATGCCTTCCTCAAGGTCACCGGTCGCGCGTTCCGCGAGGAGTAAGGTCGCTTAGCCAAGAAGGAGAAGTCAAAGATGAATGCAATCGCAACGATATGGGGGAAGCAGCTACGGAAGATGGTGGTCCACCCGGAGGAGATTATTGGGTTGCTGATTCAGCCCATTCTATGGGTCCTGCTATTCGGATTCGGCATGAGAGGGCTCATGGACGCAACGTCGAGTGGCAACGTCCAAGGGAACTACCTGACATTCATGGTGCCTGGCATCGTCGCGCTGGCAGTGCTCGGGGGAGCCATCGGGGGCGGGAACGAGTGGCTGACAGAGCGCTTGAGAGGATTCGTGAAGGAGTATCTCGTTGCGCCGATCCCCCGCTTCAGCATCCTTGCGGGGAACACGCTGACGATTCTGACGAAGACGTTGATTCAGGCACTCGTCATCCTAGGTCTTGGTTTCCTGATTGGGGCTCAAGGCGGGGGAAGCCTGATCGGCTGGTTGGTCACGCTGGTTCTGATTGGGGGATACGCAGCAGGTTTCGCAGGAATCGCATTGGCGACCGCTTCCTCAACTGACAGCCCAGGCGGCTATCACATGCTGATCTTCATCCTCAACATGCCACTCCTCTTCGCGAGCAACGCTCTCTATCCGTTGGCGACGCTGCCAACGTGGATGAGGATCGTCGCATTGATTAACCCAACAACGCATCTTGTCAGCGGCATGAGGGGAGTTCTCTTCGGCAGTGGGGCGGCGTTTGCAGCGGACAAAACCTTGCCGCTCTGGACGAGCTTCCTTGCTGTCTTCGCGTTCGCCGGCTTCGGTCTGATCCTTGCGGCCCGCGCATTCAGTCGCTCGATCCGAAAGGTCTAGTCTCGTGGAAGAGAAGGAGTGGGAATTGAACGAACGGTTAAGTGAACTTGACGGCAGAAAGGTCTGTGTGATCACTGGATCAAGCGCGGGCATCGGAAAGGCAACAGCCATCAAGATGGCGGAGCTTGGCTATGACGTCATCATGCTCGTGCGCGATTGTGACAAGTCACGACTGGCGCTTGAGGAGATCAAGCAGAGCTCAGGATCCGACGACGTCAGTCTCTACTACGTCGACCTGGCATCGCAGCAGTCGATCCGTGACACGGTTGAGAGAATCAAGAAGGACTTCGACCGAATCGATGTTCTTGTGAACAACGCTGGAGTCTTCAGACGAAGCCTCCAGAAGTCTCCGGACGGACTCGAGATGACGCTGGCGGTGAACTATCTAGCCCCGTTCCTGCTGACTACGCTGCTCCTACCTCTGCTCAAGGCGACACCAGGAAGCCGCGTAGTGAATGTGACTTCTGAGCTCTACAGGAAGGGAGTCGCCGATCTCGACACACAGGCTGACGATGGTCGGTTCAACGGCAACCGAGCCTACGCCAACTCCAAACTGCTGTTGGTAATGTTCACACGTGGACTCGCCAAGAGACTTGAGGAAACAGGCACGACCGTCAACTGCGTTCACCCCGGCGTGGTCGCGACCGACGTCTTCCGTGAATATCCACGGTGGTTCAATCGGCTCTTGAACCGATTCATTTCGAAGCCCGAAGCTGCCGCTGCGCATGTGGTCAGGCTCGCTTCCTCAAGTGCACTGGATGGGGTGACAGGCAAGTACTTCTCGAAGTCGGAGGAGAAGGCAACTGCAACGAGCGCAGAGTCGCAAGAGGATAGGGAACGCGTTTGGACGCGAAGCGAGGAGCTGACAGGGATCCGCTGAGAGGTGACGCAAGCGCTGACAGACGGCGAACACGTGGCCTTCCCTCCAGTTTGGAGCCTAGATCAAGTGACTTCGCATCGATCGTTTGGAGAATACTAGATTCTAATGTGGAAGCTGAGAATACGGGCTTCCGCCCTAACAACGGTGCACGCATCTTCCGGGACCGTTGTCGCGTTCTCCCTCAGCAATGCCGCTATGCTATGTTGCCGCGGGTAATGAATGTAGAACGCGTTCGTGTGTTGCCTCATGGGATGGCTGTCTTCCATGCGAACATGGAAACCGCGCAATGTTCTTGGGTCAACGCTCCTTCCTCCCAGAGACTCGCCCTGGCATCGGCAGTGGTTGCCTGACCTATCTGAAGAAGGTGACTGGCCATGGTGGGCAGGCTAGGGGTTCCATGTACACTATGCTCCGTACGTTCGGTAACCTTGGAGGAGTCCCCGATGCCATCCAGATCACTCGACGGTCTCACGATCTGCGACACCCCGACGAAGGAGGAGAGCTCGCACATCTCGCTCAGAATCGAGGAGTACAACCAACACGCGACCGAGGGGAGAATGCACTTCCCTGGAACCCAAGAACCAGGCTTCTCCTTCGATCTTGCCGTCCGCGGACCGGATGGAGATGTCGTAGGAGGAGTCAACGTCAGTTCGCTCCTCGGCGTGATGTGGCTCGAGGTCCTCTGGACATCCGAGACCTACCGCGGGAGGGGAATTGCCAGTTGGCTAATCCTAGAAGCGGAGCGCATTGCTCACGAGGCGGGTTGTGTCGGCGCAGGCACCTGGACGTTCAACTGGCAGGGCGCGGACTTCTACCCGAGGATTGGGTATCACTTGAATGGCATCTACAACGGATATCCCCGCGGGATGACTGAGCACGTTCTGACGAAACGCCTCCCGAGCGCATCGAACATCCAGGAGGCGATCACTGTTCGCGGCGCTCAGAATCGGAAGAACGGATTCGAGCTGATCTCTTGTCCGAGCAAGGAAGAGATGCGCGTCGTTCACCGCGGACTTCACTCGTACTGCGTTGCGCACATCGGAACTGGAGACGACTACCAGGGTGCCCCGGTTCGCTTGGCCCTGAGAGACAAGAAGGGAGAGCTAGCGGGCGGACTGTCTGCGTCGACGCCAGCTCGAGTGCTAGCCATCGAAGAGATCTGGATTGCAGAGCAGTTCCGAGGTCAAGGATTCGGGCGGCAGCTAATTGAGGCCGCCGAGAACATCGCAGGGTCTCGCGGATGCATAGCGATCCAGGGAACCTGTTTCTCATTCCAAACACCTGAGTTCTTCCGTGCGGTTGGCTACGAATCGTTCGGGCGAGTGGATGTCTACCTCGATGATGTCTGGGAGGATCTCCTGATCAAGCGGCTGTGAGCGTCTGCTTTAACCTACGGAGCTGGCTTCCTGTGGTAGATGGCTCTCACTTGGGAATCCGAATCCAGTTCAGACGCGAAATGGAGAGCCACCTAAAGCGTTGCTTGAGCGCAGCAGCCCGCAAACGCACTTCGAGTCTTCTGACAGGTAGATTGCAGCTGCGTTTTGGAGCCTGGGGACTCGAACTCCCACACTGGATGGGCTTCGGCTGCTCGCATAGCTGATCGCAGAACGAGCCGCCTAGCGGTCTAGGATGCGCTTCAGGCGCTCAAGCATCTCGCGCTGTTTGGTTGGCTCCATCTTCCGGATGTTCTGAAGCTTCCACTGAAGGGCCGGGAGCTGCTCGAGATGGTCAAAGCCAAGACGCGTCCAGTCTGGTTCTCCTCGCTTCATCGAAAGCAGGAAGGCGCGCTCATCCTCATCAAGCCGTGAGACGAGGTCTTCCGGAAGCTGGCGCTGAACCTCAACCAGATCCGCAAGGTCCACAGGTTCTTCAGTCATGCCGACGAACTGCGTTGCGAATGCATCAGAGACGTCTTTGGAGTTTGGGTTGAGTAACTCGTTCATTGGTCGGCTGTGGCTTGCCAAGTAGATGACGAACGCTCGCCGGATCTGCGGGGTGATGCCATCCTCTTCGAGCAGCAGCTTCACGTCGAACAAGTCACGCGGATGCTGACGGTCCAACGCGGCGCACAGCTTGCCTCCGTACAGATCGGCTGGCGATAGCGTGCGTACCCGGGTGTAGAGCCCGAATCTTCGCTGCGCAGTCTCTGCAAGGTCACGGCTCTCAGTCGGGTAGATAGATCCTCGAAGGACGGTGTTGGGCTCAATCTTGATCGTCGCCTCCGGCGTCTCGAGGGTCGCACGAATGAGATACCCCTGACTGAGCTGCTCACGAACGTTCGCGTTGGAGATCCTGCCGAGGGAGTTCTGAGCGAACGCGCGGAGATTGCGGGAGATCTCCTTGAGAGCCTCCGTCCTGGGCTTGAGTGGAAGGTACGTCAGATCAATGTCGACGGAGACCCGAGGCATGTCACGCACGAAGAGGTTGATCGCCGTTCCGCCCTTCAGGGCGAAGCATGAGTGCTCTTCCAGCGCAGGTAACAGCTGGAGGAGGAGTTCCGTTTGCCTCTCGTACTGGAGATCATACATCCGGAAGCTCCTCCTGCCGGGGCACCGTGATCTGGTACTTGGAGTCGAAGATGCCCTCTTTGTACAGCTGGCGCTTGCCAGCTCCAAGGTCCACCCGCTCGGGGGTGAGCAGCTCGAACCAGGCATGCCCGATTCGTTCTGCGCTCCACAAGAAAAGCCGTTTGACCTTGATCGAAGTACAGGCTTCGAGAAGCTGCTGGACGATGTTGGGTCTCAGTGTGGCCAGATTCTCGAGGAGTTGGATCGCGTGATCGATGTCATCATTCGTGCGCACAAGACTCATCTCTTCCATGATGGCGCGCTCAGGAGATGAACCTGCGATCTTGAAGCCGCCGCAGTCGATTTGCCTCAGAGACTCCGGAGACGTGCCCTCGAACAGCTTCAGCGAGTGATGCTCGATCTGCGCCTCCCAAGGGTGTTTCCGGAACCAAGTCGGAAGTGTCTCGGGGACATCGCTGATGAGGACGACGCGCTTTCTTGATCCCAACGGCACGTAGTGGGCACGCCCTTGAAGCTCAAGCGCGCTCTTCGCTCCGGCATGCACGGACATGCCAAGCTGGGACTGCAGGGCGGAGAGTCCACCGGTCCAATCGATCGGGTCACCGGCCTGTGCATATGCACCTCGTCCTACACGTGTGAGCCATCCGGTTCTGGCGTACCACCTCGCCAGATCACTCGAGATCCCTTGCGATTCAAGCCAGGTAGTAGTTGCGACCGTGCCGCGAGGCCACTGCTGCAGCAGGTGGTTTATTTTGGTTCCTTTTGACGAAGGCATACTCCGCTCCTCCCGGCTGGCGTGAACGCTTCGCGTTTCTGAGTTCGCTGTGACTTCTATCATAGGAGTAATCCTCTCGCTATGTCAAGAAATCCAAACCCCTCTACCTGCGGCCTGACGTCCCGAAGCCAGGCTTCGGGGTGCCATAGCCAAAGAAAGAACCGCCAGCACAATGCTGACGGTCCGCTTCATTGGAGCCTGGGGGACTGAATGTAGAACGCGTTCGTGCGTAGCATCCTGGTGATGCATGTCCCGTGCCCGCGTAGCGCCCTCCTGAGAACGTCCTGTAGGTTTTCGTTTCCGTTATTCGTCTCTCTAGCTTCAAGTTTCTCAGCTGACGCTCGTCGCTTCAAGATTAGACGAGATCTTGCGTGAAGGTGAATTGACCCTTTGATGAGATAGTCATACGATGATTGCGCAATCACATACATCTTGCCCAGTACATCGCAACGCACGCGAACTGCGGAGGTGCATGATGTATCTTGCCGATTTCCACCGAAGGTCCGCCAAGATCAAGTTCCTGGCCCTATTCGCTCTCCTGATTGTAGGTGTCGGTTTGTCAATCTCTGGTTACCGAGTCATTGAGGAGATGGAGCAATACATCGACGGAAAGCAATCCACCGTGAAGGGACGCACCACCTGGAAACCCGGGATCACAATCGACGTGTACATCCCCAACGATCCGACTGGAGAGGGAGCAGAAGCAGAGGTTCGTGCCGCATGCAGAGCGTGGGAAGAGAAGCTTCGGAGTGAGACCAATGCGAATCTCACCTTTGCGTACCACGTCGGAGAAACGGCACCAGAAGTGGAATCTCCGCCGCCATATGTTCTTGAAGTGCATTGGACGGATGAGGAGACGACAGATGAGCCAGGACGTGCCGCGCCTCAGACAAAGGTGGAGGAGTCCGACACTCCTGGCGTCTACAACCGAGTAGGCCATGTGCTTCGGGGAGACATCTACATCAACCGCAATCAAACAGGCGGGCAGCCGTATACGTCACAAGCCATCTACAACATCGCGTTGCATGAGTTCGGCCACATCTTCGGGCTAGATCACAAGACCGAAGATCAGGACTCCGTCATCATGGATGATCGCGGTATTGATGATCCAGACAAGAAGCACCCGCTGAAGGGCGATGACGTCCGTGGCCTCCAGGAACTCTATGGCCGCAGGAATACGAGCGCCGTACCCCCTGAGGAGGACTCGGAGAAGAAGTGTTGCGCCTTCGAGTGCGGAGGCGCCTTTGGCTGCGCGATGGTAGATAGCGAGATAGAGTGCGATGCACTCAATGGCGTGCTGCAGGATGGAACGTGCACAGCAACAAGCGAGGAAGAGCAAGAGCAGGGTGTGTTCGGGCGCTGCGAAGGTGACCCTCAGGACGGATGTGAAGAATGCCGCTCGGATTTAGGTGAGTCTCACTGCGTAGGGCCTGAAGACATGGTAGGCGAGGGAGACACGCTGAGTGTCGCACTGCTCGTGAGCAACAGCGGAGGGATGCTGACTAAGTTCTCTGTCCGGGCGCCGGATATCGAAGTCGGAGGATTCTTGCATCTTGAAGGGGAGTTCTCTATGGAAGAAGGATTCGCCCCGGGGAGCGATCCGTTTGACCCACCACCGGCAGTTAGTGGTTGCATTCCGCCCGGTGAAGAAGTCATCGTAACGTACACACCGAAGGTTGACTCCGGAGCCACAAACGAGAGACCCACCACAGTCACACTAGTGCTGGAGGACCTTGTGACACGGGAATTGTGGGTATTTGCAGCCCCTCTCCCGATGAGTAGTCTGCCCGATCCCACGGTGTATCCTGGCGCGCCAGAGATCTGTGACGGCAAGGACAACGACTGTGACGGGCAGGTTGATGAGGAAGGTGCGACAGGCTGCACGACCTACTACCGCGACGGGGACGATGACGGTCACGGGCTAGCCGGAGACAGCAGGTGTCTGTGCGCGCCAAGTGGTGAGTACACGGCCACGCTTGGCGACGATTGCGACGACGCCGATGGCTCGATTCATCCTGGCGCGGAAGAGATCTGTGACGGCCTCGACAACGACTGTGACGGGCAGGTAGATGAGGAAGGTGCGACAGGCTGTACAACCTACTACCGCGACGCGGACGATGACGGTCACGGGATACCCGGAGACAGCAGGTGCCTGTGTGGGGCAAGTGGTGAGTACACGGCCTCGCTTGGGGACGATTGCGATGACGAGCATGACACCATCTACCCGGGGGCTGAAGAGATCTGCGATGGTCTCGACAATGACTGTGACGGACAGGTAGATGAGGAAGGTGCGACAGGATGCACGACTTACTACCGCGACGCAGACGATGACGGTCATGGAGTGGCCGGAGACAGCAGGTGTCTGTGCACGCCAACCGGTGAGTACACGGCCATGCTTGGCGACGATTGCGACGACGCCGATGGCTCGATTCATCCTGGCGCTGAAGAGATCTGCGATGGTCTCGACAACGACTGTGATGGACAGGTAGATGAGGAAGGTGCGACCGGATGCACGCCCTACTACCGCGACGCAGACGCTGACGGTCATGGAGTGGCCGGACACAGCAGGTGTCTGTGCACGCCAACCGGTGAGTACACGGCCACGCTCGGCGACGATTGCAATGACGCCGATGGCTCGATTTATCCTGGCGCTGAAGAGATCTGCGATGGTCTCGACAATGACTGCGACGGGCAGGTCGATGAGGAAGGTGCGACCGGATGCACGCCCTACTACCGCGACGCAGACGCTGACGGTCACGGGCTAGCCGGAGACAGCAGGTGTCTGTGCGCGCCAAGTGTTGAGTACACGGCCACGCTCGGCGACGACTGTGATGACGGACATGACACCGTCTACCCGGGCGCTGAAGAGATCTGCGACGGCTTCGACAACGACTGTGACGGGCAGGTCGATGAGGAAGGTGCGACAGGCTGCACGACCTACTACCGCGACGCAGACGATGACGGTCACGGGCTATCCGGCGACAGCCGGTGTCTGTGCGGGCCAAGTGGTGAGTACACGGCCACGCTTGGCGACGATTGCGATGACGGACATGACACCGTCTACCCCGGGGCAGAAGAGGTCTGTGACGGTCTCGACAATGACTGTGACGGCCAGGTGGATGAGGAAGGTGCAACGGGCTGCACGACCTACTACAGCGACGCAGACGATGACGGTCACGGGCTAGCCGGAGACAGCAGGTGTCTGTGCGGGCCAAGTGGTGAGTACACAGCCACGCTTGGGGACGATTGCGATGACGAGCATGACACCGTCTACCCCGGGGCTGAAGAGATCTGCGATGGTCTCGACAATGACTGTGACGGACAGGTTGATGAGGAAGGCGCGACAGGCTGCACGACTTACTATCTCGATTCGGACGGCGACGGTTACGGGAGCTCGCATGACTTCGGCGTGTGCCTCTGTAGTCCCGGCGCTCCCCCTTGGCATGATCACACGTCTCCGCTGTCAAACGATTGCGACGATAGTGATCCAGCGATCAACCCTATGGCACTCGAGATCTGTGACGGCCTCGACAACGACTGTGACGGCCAGGTGGATGAGGAAGGTGCGACCGGCTGCACAACCTACTACCGCGACGCAGACGATGACGGTCACGGGCTATCCGGAGACAGCCGGTGTCTGTGCGCACCAAGTGGTGAGTACACGGCCACGCTTGGCGACGATTGCGATGACGGACATGACACCGTCTACCCCGGGGCAGAAGAGGTCTGCGACGGTCTCGACAACGACTGTGACGGGCAGGTGGATGAGGACGGCGCCACTGGTTGTACGACCTACTACCGCGATGCAGACGATGACGGTCATGGAGTGGCCGGAGACAGCGGGTGTCTGTGCGCGCCAAGTGGTGAGTACACGGCCCCGCTTGGCGACGATTGCGATGATGGGCATGACACCGTCTACCCCGGGGCAGAAGAAGTCTGTGACGGCCTCGACAACGACTGTGATGGTGAGGTTGATGAAGGACTGGCGCCTGGTGTGCCAACCAGCGTGTCGGCGACCGGTTCATGTGACGAGATAACGATTGCGTGGAGTTCTGTGGCTGGGGCGATCTCCTATGGGGTCTACCGAGCGACAAGCTCGGGCGGGTCCTACTCCGAGATCGGCACGACGGGGTCGACAAGTTATGATGACACGTCTCCTACGCCGGATGTCACCTACTACTACAAGGTGTTGGCGTCAAACAGTTGTGGATCAAGTGCGCTCTCCGACTGGGATGACGCCTTCTGTACGAGCGCGCCGGCAGCTCCATCTGGCGTGACAGCCACGGACGGAACCAGATCGTGCGACATTCGAGTCTCCTGGACATCCGTTTCCGGAGCCACCTCGTATGAGATTTACAGAGCGACCAGCGTGGGCGGCAGCTACTCACTAATCGGGACTGATACAGCCTCTCCCTATGAAGACGGCGGTGTGACGCCTGAAATCACGTTCTACTACAAGGTAAAGGCGTGCAACGGTTGCGGGTGCAGTGCCTTCTCGGATTGGGATGACGGCTATCGTCACAATACACCAACGAATCTTCAGGCTACGGACGGCACGAGTTGCGACTACGTCACGATCAGCTGGGACGACCCGCCGGGAGTCCTCTGGTATGATCTGTATCGGGCCACCAGCGCGGGTGGCTCGTATGCGAAGATTGCCACCAATGTCTCCTCACCAGCGCTTGATGCAGGAACGCCTGGAGTTACCTACTACTACAAGGTCGCCACGACCGGTGTTTGCGGAGGCAGCATGTCCGATTACGACGACGGCTGGCGGGGCGTTGCGCCGGATCCTCCCGGATGGGTGGATGCGACCGACGGCGACTACTGCGATAAGATCACTGTGACCTGGGAGGCAGTAAGTGACGCGACAGCGTACTACGTGCGCTGGGCAACGAGCTCGGGTGGGCCGTACAGCTACCTCGCACAAGTCACCAGAGCAAGCTACGACCACGCCGCGCCGGATCCTGACACAACTTACTATTACAAGGTTCGGGCAAAGGTCGATTGCTGGGGAACGGATTCCACCGCATGGGATGATGGATACCGAACATGTCCGTAGGGAGGATCCTGCTCCAGACGCCGCTGCAGCAGGTGGCTGGGGGGATCCTCGTCTCCATCCGATTCTCGGCTCACAGTTGTGGGCTCCTTGGAAAGGGGCGCCTCGTCGGCGGAAAGAATCGGACGCCTGAACGGATGTCTTCTCTGGGAGTGTGGAGCCTGGGGGACTGAATGTAGAACGCGTTCGTGCGTCGCTATGTGGTGATGGGTATCCTAGAACCAACCCATCCTGGGCACGAGAATCCAGTCGAGATCCTGATAGCCAGCTTTTCGATACGCC
>Ga0272441_10006138_pt1 | contig 20370 bp, 21 predicted proteins | sample SSMProp6N_FD_193582 | JGI IMG/M metagenome (GOLD analysis project Ga0272441, IMG submission 193582) | Marine sediment archaeal communities from Little Sippewissett salt marsh, Falmouth, MA, United States - SSM-Prop-6N | ecosystem: Environmental > Aquatic > Marine > Wetlands > Sediment ...
GTGCCCCCCGGCGGCGAAGAACAGCAGCATGAACAACACCTCGAAGAACATCCCCAGCGGCTGGGTCTGCTGGTCCGTCGACGGGTCGACGATCGAGGCCATGTAGAAACCCATCTGCCGCCCGATCAGAATCCCGCCTTGCTGGACGGCACTGTAGATCAGCCGCACCGCCAAACCCAGCGCCGCCCCGCAGAGCACTTCGCGCGCCAGCAGGAGCACGGCGAGGACCACGCTGCCCCGCTGGGGCCCCAGGACCGGCGGGGGGGCGTAGTGGGCCAGGAAGATCGTCAGCAGCACCGACAGACCCACCTTCAGCACGTTCGGTGCGCTCTTGCCGCCGAACAGCGGAAGCACCGCCACGAACGCCGTCACCCGCGCGAGGATCAGTGCGAAGGGCAGCAGCAGGCTGACATACTGCAGGTTCATCAGTGCCCCATCGTCTGCATGTGGTTGAAGATCTCCATCACGAAGTCGCTGGCGACGTCGAGCATCCAGCCGCCGCACAGCAGCATGGTCACGCCCACCCCGGCCAGCTTGACCACCATGCCCATCGACATGTCGCGGATCGACGTGATCGCCTGGATCATCGCGACCAGGAAGCCGACGATCAGCGCCACCGCGAGGGCGGGCCCGGCCAAGACGAGCGACGTCTCCATCGTCCGACGCGCCAGATGCAGTACCAGCGAGCTGTCCATTGCCTTTGTGGGCCTTTCAATCCAGAAGACAGGAGCAGAAAAGAAAAACCGCTGAGGGCGCTGGGGGCACAGAGAAGAGAAGAGAAGCGGAAGCTCGGAGACTGCCAACGTCCAACACCCGGGTGCAAAAACGTCCGCCGCGGATCCGGGCCGTTGGCTGTTGGTTGTTGGCTGTTCGCTGTAGGGTGCTGCTTCCCATCGCCTCTGCGTCCTCTGCGGTTTCTCTTCCGGTTGTTTGTCCGCCATCGCGACGTCAGTAGTTGAAGCTCCTCACGAGGGTGCGGGCCATCATGCCCCAGCCGTCCACCAGCACGAACAGGATGATCTTGAACGGCAGGGAGATGATCGCCGGGGGCAGCATCATCATGCCCGTGCTCAGCAGGATGCTCGCCACGACCAGGTCGATCAGCAGGAACGGGATGAACAGCAGGCAGCCCATCTCGAAGGCGGTGCGGAACTCGCTGACGGCGAAGGACGGCACGGCCACGTGCGTGGGCACCTCTTGGACGCTCTTGGGCGTGGGCAGTTGGCTGAGCTCGATGAACAGCGTCAGGTCGCTCTCGCGGGTCTGCCGGAGCATGAAGTCTTTCAGCAGGTCGTTGCCCTTCGCGCAGGCCTCCTCGAAGCTCAAGCCGTCGGCGAGGTAGGGCTGGAGCGCCTCGGTGTTGATTCGTCCGAACGTGGGGGTCATCGTGAAGATCGTCAGGAACAGTGCCAGGCCGATGATCGCCACCGTGGGCGGGATGTTCTGGGTGGTCAGGGCCCGGCGGACGAAGCCCAGCACGATCACGATTCGCGTGAAGCTGGTCGTCATGACCAGCAGGCTGGGCAGCAGCGCCAGGCCCGCGAACACCACCGCGAGCTTGACCGGGGCCGACCAGTCGCGGGCCGAGCCGTCGGAGGGGTCCGAGGAGGCCTTCTCGATGGCGTCGATCACCGCCCCGACGCTCGGCAGGTTGCCCGTCGGGCCGTTGGGATCGACCGCGGGGGCGCTCGTCGGGGCCCCTTCCTGGGCGGATGCCGCCGTGGCGAGGGTCGCCAGCGCGAGGAGCGTGACGAGCGGCCCCAGCCGGGCGGGGCACGGTCTGCGCCGGGCAGGTCTCACGGGGCCCCCTCCCGGCCGGTGTGGTCTGCTTGCCGCGACATCGCGTCCTCGCCGCCGCCCCGGGCCCTGTAGACCTGCGAGAACGGGTCGGTCAACTCCGAGAGCATCGTGATGCTGTCGCGGCAGCTCGCCAACAGGAACCGCCTGCCTTCCGCCTCGAGAACGTGGACCTGCTTTCGCGGGCCGAGATACGCACTGTGCACGATCCGCAGCTTGCCGCCGGCGGACGGGCGGGTCCGCGGGAAGTACCGTCGCATCACCAGCAGCGCCCCCCCGCCGAGGACGAGGATCACGAGCGCGTACGCCAGCATCTGTCCGAGCACCCCCGCGCCTTCGGCGCCCTTCAGCGTCGGCAGGGGTGTGGTGTCCTTGCGGACGGGCAGCGCCTTGGCGGCTTTCGCCGCCGGCCGGGTCGTCGCGGACCGCGTGGCAGTAGGTTGCGCGGCCGGTGCCTGAGCCAGCGCGGCCGTTCCGCACGCGGAAAGCAGCAGGCCTACCGACACAGAAAGCCACGCACAGCCAATGCGCAAAGTCCTCATGCAGGGAGGCGTTGCACATGTTGTGCCAGAAGCCGGGAATGCCTGGAAGCCGCCTTGGGCCGCCGGGAGGCTACCGAGGAAAGACGGGTTGTAAAGAACTGTAAATAATAATCTTGTGTCTGAAAATGACCCGGTGTGTGTCCGCGCATGCCTGGAGGACCGCCGGGGGCACTGAGGGCGAGCAACCGCGCGGTTTCGCGTCGAAAAACTATGCGCGCGCCCATCGCCCGTCGATCGGCGCGGCGGGAAGGGGGGTCAGGTCTTGCGGTCCTGAGGGGAGAGGATCTGTTCGATCTTCACGCCGAGTTGCTCGCCGACAACGACCAGTTTGCCCAGGGCGAAGGGAATGCCCCGCAGCAGCAGCTCCACGGGCTCGCCGGCGCGCCGGTCCAGCGTGATGACGGACCCGAGCCCGAGCTGAACCAACTCCCGGGCGGGCATCTCCGTCCGCCCCAGCCGTACGGACACCGTCATCGTCGTGTCCAGCAGGATATCCAGTTGCCCGCTGGTCGACGGCACGACGCGGGGCTCGGCCTCGGGCAGTTGGGCCTCGTTGACCTCGACGCCGTCGGCGGGTTCGGCTGCTTCTGCGGCCTGTTCCGTCTGGGGCGGCTCGACTGCTTCTTCCGGCGGGGCTTCTTCCATGGTGGCTGCTTCTGCCATCTCTGCAATCCTTTACGGGACTTCTAACGTTGTCGCGGGGTGTCGGCCGGGGGTGCCGGCGCGTCGCAGGCCCCCAGAACCGCCACGCCATAGTGGCCCTCGGCGGTCACGGCCCGACCGTAGAGCACGGCCCGGCGGTCCACACGGAGCTCGACGGGGTCCTCGGCGTCCTTGGGCAGGAGGACCACGTCTCCGACCTGCAGCTCGAGCACGTCGCGGACGGGCAGGTCGGCCTCGGCGGCAATGACCTCCGCGGCCAGGGGAACGCGGGCGAAGTGCTCGGCCAGGTCCGCTCCGTTCTCCGCGGCCCCCGCGGCGGCGTGGGCATCGGCATCCGCCGCCACGATGTGGTCCAGCACGTCACAGAGCACAGCCAGAATCGCCTCGGGCGCCGCGGCGTCCTCGGACGACCGGAAGCCGAACACGCACCACTCGGTCCCCTCGTCGCAGGGCAGTTCGGGCGTGCCGCGAGCGATCTTGCCTCTCTGCTCGATCGCCCGCCCATCCTCTTGTTGGAGGGTCTCCGCGATCGCGCCAACCCAGACGGCCGCCGTGTCCGACAACAGGTCCGTCTCCAGTTCCGACAGTTCCCGTCCGGCCTTGGCTTCGTCCGCCCCGCCCGCGCCCAAAAGGCGATTCACCCACCCCGTGGCCAGGGCCGGCGCGATCAAGAGGACACCGCAGGGCGTCTCGCCGGCCGAGAGGTTGACGTAATAGCGTTCTGCCTCCGCCAGGTCCTGGCCCAGGCGCGAGCGGAAGTGTTGGGTCGGGGCGTCCGAAGCGACCCGCACGTCGCCGCGGAGATGCGCGCCGAGCGCCTGGGCGATCTTCCGCGCCAGCACCTCGCCGACCTCCGCCAGGCGCGTCAGTTGTCTGCCGTCGTAGCGGAACGGAACGTGCCAGTCGTAGTCCTCGGTCGCCACGTCGGCATGGATCGGGCGGCCCCCGGCCCCGGCGGCCCGGGCCAGCTTCTCCAAGAGGCACAGCGTGTCTGTATCCCTGTCACTCATCTGGGGGCCTACTGCACGTTGAATTGCTTGAACAGCACGTGATTGATCAGCGGACGCTTTCCGGGCCAGAGCATCTCGTTGAACGCATCGCAAATGTCCCGCTGGATCCGGGTGTGGTTCTTTCCGCGGACTTCCTCAAGCGTCTTCTTGGCCAGGCTGATGTTCAGCCAGTTCTGCAGCTCCAACTGCTTTTTCTTGACCTGCTTGATGCCTTCTTCGGCATCGGCCTTCTTGAAGGCCAGGACGATCGTCACCTTCAGGAACCGCGCCATGCGGGCCTCGTTGAGGTTGACGGTGACCGACTCGAACTCGCTGAAGTACTCGTACTCTTCGTCGTGCAGGGGGCCGACGGAGGGCAGGGGAGGCGCGGCGACGTCCGGCGATACGCTGTCCTCGTCCCCGGCGGCGTTGGGGTCCGCCGGCGCCGAGCCTCCCAGCAGGCCGCCGAGCCCATAGCCCGCCACCGAGCCGATGCCCAGCACGGCCGCCATCAACCCCAGGCGAATGCCGAGCTTGACGATCGAGGGCTTCGCCTCGCCGCCTTCCGCATTGCTCTCCTCAAACGGGTTTTCGCCATCTTCAGCCATCGGACACGCTCTCTTCCACGACCGCGATCGCGATCGAAGTCTTCTCCGGCACCAGGCCGTGCTGGCGGCACCAGTTTCCGCCGTCTCCGGCTCCCCAGGAGATCACGCTGCACTGCGAGCCCGTCTCGGACAGCAGGGCCTCGAGGTATCGTTGGGCGGCCTCCGCTCGTCGCGCCGACGCGTACCATCGCCCACGGCCGTCGGGCACGTCCGCCGCCAGGCCGATCACGTACAGACTGATCGGTCGGGCCTGGACGGCCTGTCGCAGGTCGGACGCGAACTGCCGAAGGTACGCCTTCGCCTCGTCGTTCAGGTCGGCCTGGCCGGCTGCGAAGGTGATCGGCGCGGCCTCCACGCGCAGCGTATGGCGCGACAAGGAGGCCACCTCCGTCTCAATCTCGCTCTGGAGCTTGGCGAACATCTGCCGGATCTTCTCCGCCTCCGCGTCGACGACCCGTTCTTCCGGCTGGTCCTCGGGACCTTCGTCCGTCGGGTGCCGGACCTTCGCGTTGTCGTGCTTCGGGGCGTCCTGCTGGCCGAACAACCACGCGGGCAGGCCGAACGAGGCAATGGCCTGCTTGAACGAGCCCTGGCCCACGAAGAACAACTCCGGGTCCCGCACGCTGGCGAAGCTCTGCAGCAGGACGAAAAACGCAAGCAGCAGCGTGACCATGTCGCTGAACGACACGATCCAGGTCGGGACGCTGTTGCCTTCGTCCTTGGGCTTCTTCGAGCGGGGCATCAGTAGACCTTTGTCGGAATCAACATGACGGCCAACACGCGCCGATCACGCATCCGCGACGGCGGGGCCGGCGGGGTCAACGTGATGTTGAACAGCCCCTCAGGCAGCGCGCTGGCGCGGGCGAAGAACTGCATCACGGTCAAGGGCCGGTCCAGGTAGACTGCCCGGTCGGCCCCGTCGGCGCCGGGGCCGACCTCGCCGATCACTACGCGGGTGGGGACCCGCTGCATGAATCCCGCAATCGCGGACAGGTAGTTGCGTCCCTCGGCCGTCAGGACCTGCCCGCGCCCCAGGAACAGCCAGTCGGACGGCAGGTAGAAGACTTTCCGGTCCTTGTGGGCGTCGTCGTTAAAGACCATCTCGGGCACGGCCGGGTGCCGCGTCATCGTGTTGTCCGAGACCGTGGGCATCTCGCTGCCTTTTTCGGTCCGATCGGCCTCTCGCGGGCGCGGCGGGACGACGGAGTCCTTCGTCATGCGCGAGTTGGGGAAGATCGAATCGTTCGTCTCGCACTTGAAGGCGCCGGCGAGCTTCTGAAGCTCGACCTCGTCGAACGACGAGAACGTCAGCAGCAGCACGAAGAAGCACAACAGCAGCGTCATGCAGTCGCTGAACGTGACGATCCACTCGCCGGGCCCGTCGGGTCCGTCTTCCTGTCTGTTCTCTTTCTTGGCCACAAAACGCGCCTCGACCGCACGGGTCGCCCGCCGGCCGCTGCTAAATGGTCGGCTTCAGTTCCTCTCGCTGACGCTCCGAGACGAAGGCCTGCATCTTCTCGCGAACGCCTGTGGGGCTCTCGCCGCGAACGATGCCCAGCAATCCCTCGACGATCATCTCCCGCAGCATCGTCTCCCGCTTGCTGCGAATGCCCAGCTTGCCCGCCATCGGCAGGAACAGCAGGTTGGCCATGAACGCGCCGTAAAACGTGGTGATCAGGGCCACGGCCATGCCGCCGCCGATCTGGCTGGGATCGCTCAGCGAGCCCAGCATCTGCACCAGGCCGATCAGCGTCCCGATCATGCCGAACGCCGGGGCCGACGAGCCCATGAACTCCAGGATCTTCTTGCCGTTAGAGTGCCGCTCCTGGAGATACGTGATCTCCAGGTAGAGCTGCTTCTCGATGGCCTCCTCGCTCTGGCCGTCGATGACCATCTGGAGACCCTTGACCAAAAAGTCGTCGCCCGCCGTGGCGATCTGGCGCTCCAGCGCCAACGCCCCATCCCGGCGGTTGATCGCCGAGTAGTTCACCATCTTCTGGATCAGCTCCCCGTCGGGCGGCAGGCGGCAAAACAGCGTCTTCTTCACGACCGACAGGATGTTCAGCACCTGGCCCAGCGAGAAGTGGATCAGCGTCGAGCAGGTCATCCCGCCCACCACGATGGCCATCGACGGCACGTGGACGAACGCGCCCGGCCCGGTGCCCATCATCACCGGGACCACCACGCATCCCACGCCGGCCACCAGGCCGATCACCGTCGCGATATCCATGGCCCTACCCCTGCTCCTGGACCCTCTTCATCCTGGCCGTGACTTCCGCTGAGATCATCCTGCCCGATTTGGGGTCCTTGCTGGTCATGTTCTCCAGGAGCTTCGCGGCGACCCGGTCCGTCATGTAGTGCAGGATCCGGATCACGTCCTCCTCCTGGCCCGCCAGGTACATGCTGCTCAGCGTCTCGGCCCCCTTGGTGGGGTCCATCTTGTCGTACTTGGCCGCGATCGCCACCAGGGCGGTCTTTTCATGCTTATCGACGAGTACGCGGCTGCGATCCAGTTCCGCGACGGCATCCTTCAGGCGCGTCAGCGGACCCACCAGCTCCATGCGGAGCTTCTCCAGGTCCTTGCCTCGCTTGATCAGGTCTTCCTCGGCCTGCCTGATGCGGCCCTCGCGCTCGGCCAGCTTGCGCTCCTTCCGCTCGTAGTCCCGCATTCGGGCCTGGAGGTCCTTGATCAGTTCTTCCAGCCGCTGCTGCTTCAACAGGCGGGTGCGCGTCTCCGGCTCCCGGGCCAGCTTCGCCAGCAGGCCCCCGGCCCCGGTCTGGGGCTGCGCCTCCTTCCCGCCGCCGGCGGGGGTGGGCTTCTCGCCCCCGGTCAGAAGCGAGACGCCCAACGAGACGCCGAAGCTCACCACTGCCAAGCCGACCAGGATGATCAGGAACTTCTTGCCGCTCATGTCGCCGCCTCCCGCTCCACGCGCGCCACGCGCTGCCGGATCATGTTCCGGGCCTTGCCGACGTGGGCGCTCTCGTCAAACTCGTTCTGCTCGGCTCGCAGTTGGTCCCGCAGGTGCTCTTGGCGGGCCTCTTCGCGAAGGCGCTCCAGCGCCTCGCGCTTCTTCCGTGTCTGTACCAGCGCCTCGGTCTTCGCCCGGCGTTCGTCGGCCAGCTCCGTCAAACGCCGCTCCAGCCGGCGAATCCGCTGCTCCTGGGCGTCCGATCGCTTCATGACCTCGCCATGCCGGCGGATGCGCTCGGAGAACTCCATCGCGGCGATCTCTGCGACCAGCCTTCGCACCGTGGCCCGGCAGACCAGCGCCTCCTGGCGGAGCTGCGCGATCCGCCGCGAGAGGCCCAGCACCTCGGCCTTCTGCGAGCGCTCCCGCTGGTAGGTCACGTCCAGCAAACGCTGCAAGGGCCAGTGGAATCGCTTCATCGCGACACCTCACCGGTTGTGGCCGCAGGCTCTCCCGGCATCAGGGACTGCCACGTGCTGGTGATCGCCTGCATCCGCGCGAGCGTCTCGTCCAACCCGCTCCGCTCGCCCAGCGGCTGGATGAGGAACCCGCGCACCCGGTCGATCAGCGAGACCGCCCGGTCGATCCGGTGGTTGCTGCCCGGCGCCAGCGCCCCGATGTTGATGAGGTCCTCGGCGCTCTGGTACGTGGCGTAGATCGCGCGGAAGTGCTGGGCCGCCCTGTAGTGCTCCGGTGTGGTCACCGCCTTCATCAGCCGGCTGACCGACTGGAGGATGTCCACCGCGGGATAGTGCCCCATCTCCGCGAGCTTCCGGCTGAGCACGACGTGCCCGTCCAGCAGCGACCGGACCGAGTCGGCGACGGGATCGTTCATGTCGTCGGCCTCGACCAGCACGGAAAACATGCCCGTGATGCTCCCGGTCTCCGTGCAGCCGAGGCGCTCGGTCAGCTTCGGCAGGAGGCTGAAGACGCTGGGGCAGTAGCCCTTGGTGGTGGGCGGCTCGCCGGCGGCCAGGCCAATCTCCCGCTGGGCCTGCGCGAAGCGGGTCAGCGAATCCATTATCAGCATCACGTCGCGGCCCCGGTCGCGGAAGTACTCGGCGATGGTGATCGCCAGGAATGCGACCTTGACGCGCTGGATCGGGGAGGTGTCGGACGTGGCGACGCAGACGACGCTCTTGGCCAACCCTTCGGGCCCGAGGGCCTCTTCGAGGAACTCGCGGACCTCCCGCCCGCGCTCGCCGACCAGCGCGAGGACGTTCACGTCGGCCTCCGAGGCGCGGGCGATCTCGCCCAGCAGCAGGCTCTTGCCCACCCCGCTGCCGGCGAAGATCCCCATCCGCTGGCCCTTGCCGCACGTCAGCAGCCCGTCGAAGCTCCGCAGGCCGAAGCTGAGCGGCTCGGTGATTCGCTTGCGGCTGAGGGCCGGCAGCGTCGCGCTGTCCAGCGCGCGGGACTCGGCGCCCGTCAGCGGGCCCTTCTGGTCGATCGGGCGTCCGAGACCGTCCACCACACGCCCCAGCAGGTCCTCGCCCACGCGAATGTACCGCGGCGCGGTGCGGGCCGTGACCGCGTCGTTCGGCGCGATCCCGTCGATCCCCTCCAGGGGCAGGAGCACCCGGTTGGCGCCGTGGAACCCGACCACCTCCGCCGGCACGCGCCGGCCGTCGGCCAGGTGGATCTCGCACAGCCGCCCGATTCCGACCGGCGGGCCCTTCGACTCCACCGTCAGCCCGGCGACCCGGACCACCGCGCCCTTGCAGTCCAGCAAGCTCGCCCGCTCCAGCCGCATGTGGTATTTGCCCAGGTTCAACAAGGCCATGACTGCTTCACTCCGGCTGGGTCAGCGCCTCGGCCACCCGCGCCAGCTTGGCTTCCACCGAGGACTCGATCGTGCCTTCGGACGTTTCCAGGACGCACTCGGCCGGCGGGACGGCGGGGTCGGCGAGGAATCGCACGTGCCCGCCGTTGTCGGGCAGTTCGGCCGCCGCGGCACATCGGGCATGGTCCTGGGGGTTCAAGCGGACGGTTACATCTTCCCGCACCGGCGCGTGCTCGAGCGCCTCGGCGACGATCGGGTCGATCTCGTGGCGGCCGGCGCGGATCTCCTGGAAGAGCACGCGCCGGGCGATGTCCACGGCCAGGGCCGCCAACTGCTCCTCCGTCTCGGTCACGAGGTCCGCGCGGAGATGCTCCAGCTCCTTCGCCGCCGCAGACGCGGCCCGGCAGGCCTGCCGGAGGGCCGTCCGCTCGCCATCGAGCTGCTGCTCCATTCGGCGCTGCTGGTCGGCCAACTGCCGACGCAGGGCCTCGGCGGCCTCGGACTCGGCCCCGGGCGCCCGGCCGCGCGGCGCGGCGACGCCCCGGGCAGTGAACGAGTCGATCGTCACCGCTCGCAGCCGCCCCGGAAGTTGGACCGCCAGCTCCGTCGTCACAGGCTCATTCCTCTTCAAAGGTCAGCATGTTGTTGGCCGCCAACTCGCGGAGGGCCTCGAGCAACTGGTTTCGTGCGGCCCCGACCTCCTCCTCGCCGGGGCTGGCCAGCAGGGCCGCCTCCTCATCCAGCATCGCGGACTGCCGCTCGGACATGTTCGCCCGCAGCTTCTGAACGACGGCCTCGTCGGCGTGGCTGAGGGCGAGGGCGAGGCTTCGCGCGTCCACGGCGCGGAGGGCGTCCTGGAGCGACCGGTCGGAGACCATCCGCAGGTCGTCCCAGACGACCATCAGGCGTTCGATGTCCTTTCGCGTCGCCTCGTCCGTTTCGGCGATGGCGTCCAGCAGCCCCGTCCGCAGGTCCATCGACAGGCTCCGCAGCAGCGTGGCCACCTTCCGCAGTTGCTTCTCGCGAAGGGCCTGCTCCCCGCCCCCGCGGGCCTGGGCCTTCGCCAGCCGGTCGCGGACGACCGTCGCGACCCGCAGCCGCGTCTCGGGCGTGACCGTGTCCTCGCGCGTCATCCCGCGCACCGCCTCCGTGCGGACCTCCTCGTCCAGCAGGGGCAGGAGCTTCGAGCTCGTCTTGGGGGGAAGCTCGGCCAGCACGAGCCCCGCCACTTGGGGGCTCTCGCCCCGCAGGGCGTCGGCGATCGACGCGGGGTCGGCCGATCGCACCGGCAGGAACGGGTCCCGCTGGGCCAGGAGCGCCGTGACCTCTCCGAGCACCTCGCGGGACCGTTCCGGCCCGAAGACGCCTTCCAGCATCTGCTTGACCGACATCCCGCCCGCCTTCCCTTGCAGGTGGGCGGAGAACTCCCGCAGCGGCGCTTCGGAGGCGCGCGAGGCGGTCTCGCCCGTGGCCTCCAGGTAGGCCAGCTCGGCCGCGATCTGCATGGCGATGGTCGGATCGGCCGCCTTCAGGAGCTCCGCCGCGGCGGGAGGCTCGAGGGTGGTCAGCAACAGCGCGGCCTTACGGATCGATTCCGACGCCACCTAGCCTTCTCCCTTCTCGCTCTGGATCCAACTGAGGAACAACCGCTTGACCTCCTCGGGGTTGTCCTGAAGGGCCCGGGTGATCCGGGCCTTGAGCATCTCGGGGTTGGCCTCGCCCTCGGCGGTCAGCATCCCCGCGCCGCCCGCTGCGGTGGGCAGGGCTTCGGCGCCGCCTGTCAGGGCGGCCTGGGGCTTCTTCCCACGGAACATCCGCAGTGCCAGCAGCGCCCCGAGGACCAGGAACCCCAGCGAGGCGCGCTGGGCGACCTCCAACAGGAACTCCGGCGTGAGGAGCCCACCGTCCTCACCGGCCAGGCCGGCCAGCGCCGGCGGGGCGTAGAACGTCGCTTCCTTGACGGTCAGGCTGTCGGTCCCGGCCGCTTCGCCCGCCGCCGCGCCCGCGCCGCCGCCCGAGGAGGCCAGCGTCAGCCCCAGGGCGTTCTTGACGATGTCCTCGACGTCCGCGAGCTCCATGATCTTGCCGGCCGAGTTGGCGTCCTCGCCTTCCTTCGGCGTCGCCCGAAGGTCCACAACCACCGAGACCGTCTTGCTCTGGATGTCCCCGGCCAGCTCGATGGTCCGCTTGACCTCCTCGGAGACCTTCATCTCCGTTTCGGTGGTCGTGTCGCTGGTGATCTTCCCCTCGCCTCCCGTCTCGGCGGGCGGCTCGGTGCTGCGGCTTTCCTGGATCATCTCTCGGACCGTGAGGCCCTTGTCCGGTCCGTACACCGTTTTCTCGGACTCGATCGTGGTCGTGTTCAGCGTGACGGCCACCTGCACCGTCGCGCGGTTCGGGCCCAGCACCATCATCAGGTGGCGCTGAGCCTTGCGTGCCAGGTATTCCTCGACGCTGCGCTTCTGTTCCAGGACCGACGCCATTCTCGCGCCGGCCTCGTCCTCGGTCTCCCCGGAGAACAGGTTGCCCTCGGCGTCGACGATCACGACCTTCTGGGCGTCGAGGCCCTCCACGGCGCCGGAGACGATGTGCGCGATCGCCCCCACGTTCCCGCGCGTCAGCGTGCAGTTGCCCTTGAGCTTCACCACGACCGTCGCGGACGCGCCCTTGCTGTCGCCCCCCAGGAGCGGGCGATTCGGCAGGACGATGTGCACGCGCGCGGAGGCCACCGCGTCCAGCGTCTCGATCGTCCGGGCGATCTCCTGCTGCCGGGCGATCTGGTGCTTGAACCGCTCGGTGTTCGGGCTGACGCCGATCCCCATGTCGTCCACCATGCGGTAGCCCTTGCCGTCCCCGGTCGGCAGGCCCGCCGACGCCAGCGTCAGCCGCAGCGAGTACACCTCGCCTTGCGGCACGTACACGGCCGTGCCGCCCTGCCGCAGCTCGTAGGCGATGCCCGCGTCGCGGATCTTCTCCACCATGGAGGCGGCTTCCTCGTGGGTCAGCCCGCCGTAGAGCAGGGCGTAGCTGGGCTGGCGTGCCCAGTTGACCAGCATCACGCCCGCGCCCACGCAGCCGAGGACCACACCGAGGATCAGGATTCGCTGGATCAGGCTTGCTCGTCGCCACACCTGGCCGATGTTCTCGAACACCACTGTCTCACCTCGTCATCGCGCTCGGGTCCGTGCCGCCCCGCCCCGCGCCCCGCCGGATCCCGTTGGGGAAGCGCAGGCCGGCCGTTGGCCATAAAGTAATGAAAAACGGAACTTTACGCTCTCTGGACACGTGCGTCACACCTGCATGTTCATCGTCTGCTTGTAGGCCTCGATGACCTTGTTGCGGACGCCCATCAGCAGCTTGAAGCTCACGTCCGCCTTCGCGACGGCATTGACCACGGGCAGAACGTCTTCCGCCTTGCCGGAGATCAGGTCCTTCATCGCCTCGTAGGAGGCCTGCTGCTTGCCGTCTACTTCGCCCACGTACGACTTGAGCATCTGGGCGAAAGACGCCTTGGCCTCGGCCGGCTTCTGCTGCGCCGCCGGCGAGACCTGCGCCGGCATCATCGGCGGGCGAACACCACTTGTCGGGATGATTCCAGCCATCGGAATTCCTCGTTACCGAAGCAGCTCGAGCGCCGCCTCGACCATGTTCTGGTATCGCTTCAGGATCGCCGCGTTGGCCTGGTAGGCCCGGCTGGCGACCACCATGTTGATCATCTCCACGGGCAGGTCCACGTTGGGCATCCGCACCACGCCCTGGGCATCGGCGTCCGGATGGCCCGGCAGGAAGACCTGCTTGAAGTCGCCCGGGTCCTCGGCGACCTGTCCGACCTGCACGCCGCCGGCATTCGCCCCGGCCTGCACGAGGCTCTTCCGCCGGTACGGCTCGCCGGAGGCCGTCCGCGTGGTTCGCGCGTTGGCGATGTTCTCCGCGATCACCTTCATTCGCTTCGCTTCGGCACGAAGCCCGGAGATCGCGATGTCCACGGAACTGTTGATGCGGTTTACGCCCATCACGCAGGCCTCCGTCCCATCGGCCCGAAGGGATCACCACAGAGGCTCAGGGCATTCAGAGACGCCCGGCGGAAGCGCCTGCAGACAGATCGGAAATTGCTCGTGCCATATTCCATCGGACCTTCCAGTCTCTGCTTCTTCTCTGTGTCCTCTGCGCCTCGGCGGTCAAGCTGCACGGCCGCCTACACCTTCTCGCCGATGGCGGACTCGATCTGCCGGTAGTACTTGCCCAGTGTCCGCAGGAGCACGGCCGACTTGGTGCTGTTCTTGACCATCAGGCCGATCTCGAGGTCCATGTTGACGTCGCTGCCCTGGTCGTTGATCGGCGTGGACTGCGGACGGAAGACCTCCGGCGTGACCTCGGCGAGGTCGCTGCTGCCTTCGGAGCCCATCGCCCGGGCCAGCAGGTCCTCGAACCGGACCTCTCCTCGGCGGAAGCCCGAGGTGTTCAGGTTGGCGAGGTTGTCGGCGATCACCTTGCCCCGCAGGCCGCCCGCTCTCAGGCCTGCCTCCAGGTAGCTGACGATATCCGGTCCGTTGGCCATCATGCGTCTCCCACGGGTTCGAGGTGCCCGGCGCTGCGATAGCGTCGGAGCTTCTCGCGAAGCGTCCGGTCGGTAATGCCCAGCAGACGGGCCGCCTTGGCCTGGTGGCTCTTGGTCCGCCGGAGGGCCTCCAGGATGGCATGTCGCTCCAGGTCCTGAAGGCTGAGGTTCCTCGCCTCCGCCACGGCGGCGCGGTCGTCCGCCTCGTCGCGCGGAAGCGCCTGGCTTGCCGCCAGCCCCAGCACGGGGCCGTCGCCGAGGACCAGGGCCGTCCGCACCACGTTCCGCAGCTCCCGGACGTTGCCCGGCCAGGCGTAGGAGCGAAAGGTCTCCATCATGTCCGGGTCGAGCGACTCGATCGCCCGGCGAACCTCCCGCGCGTACTGGTTGACGAAGTGCCACACGAGCACCTCGATGTCGTCGATACGCTCCCGTAGCGGCGGGATCACCAGGTGCACGCCGCGGATCCGGTAGTAGAGGTCCTTGCGGAACCGCCCGCGGCGGACCTCCTCGGACAGGTCGCGGTTCGAGGTGCACACCACGCGTACGTTCACCTGCACCGGCTCGCTGCCGCCCACCCGCTCGAAGTCCTGCTGCTCCAGCACCCGCAGCAGCTCGGCTTGAAGGCGCGGGGTGGTTTCGGAGATCTCGTCCAACAGCAAGGTCCCGCCGTGGGCCCGCTCGAACCGCCCCTTCCGCTGGGTGTGCGCGCCGGTGAACGCGCCCCGCTCGTGGCCGAACAGCTCGCTCTCCAGCAGCGATTCGCTCAACGCCGCGCAGTTCACCCGAATGTACGGGCCGCGGGCGCGGTGGGAGGTGCTGTGCACGTAGTACGAGACCAACTCCTTGCCCGTGCCGCTCTCCCCGGTTATCAGGATCGGCATGGAGGTGGGCGCGACGCGCTTCGCCAGCTTCAGGACGTTCAGCAGCTCCGGGCTCCGGCCGGCAATCTGGTACACGCACCGGCTCCCGGCCTCCTCCGAGGCCGCCAGGGGTACGTCGTGGTTGGGCAGCAGCGTCTCCAGCAGTGTATCGAGGGTCGCGTCGGTGATCGGCTTGACGAGGTAGTCTTCGCACCCGGCCCGCACGGCCCGGACCGCCGCCCGCACGCCTGCCCGTTCTCCGAAGACCACGACCGGCAGTTCCGGCAGGGCGGCCTTCACGTCCCGGACGAAGGGCAAGGCGGCCTCTTCGTCGCCGGCTGCATCGGCGAGAATGAGGTCCCACGGACGCGCGTCGATCTCCCGGCGGGCGTCGGACCATTGGCCGGCGACCGTCCCGCGGATGCCGCGTCGCGCGAGAATCGCCAGCACCCGCCGCTTGAGGCCCGACTCGGCCCGGACGATCAGGACGTTCTGGTAGATCCTCTCCGCCATCTACTCGGCCCCCGATCGTGCCGCGGCGGGTTGCGTGGAAGCCGGCCGGGCGGCCGGCAGGGCCGCCGGACGCGTCGCCGGCTGTGTCGAGACCGGCCGGGTGGCCGGCCCCGTGGAAGCGCGTCCTGTTGCCGCCGGCTGACTGTCCGCCGGCTGGCTGGCCGCGCCGCGAGCGGTCGTGTTGCGCCCGGTGCCCTTGAGGATTTCATCCACCGACTGGATGCTTTGGAGCAGTTTGTCCGGCTGGTTCACGCGGTGCCACATCAGCAGCTTCCGCTCGACCGCCGCGAGTCTGGACCAGAGGCTCTTGCCGTGCTCGGCCACCACGCGCGTGTAGAGCGCTTCGGCGGCGGCGGGGTCCGTGTCGTGCCGGCAATTGGCCATCTGGTACAAGGACCAAGCCTGTGCGTTCGGGTCCTGGGACGCCTTCAGGCCGCGCTCGTACAGCACGTAAGCCGCCTCCCTCAGCCCGCTTCGGTACAGCTCGTCGGCCAGCTCCCCCGGCAGGCTGAGGCCCGTATCGGGCAGGGCCTTCAGCTTCTCGAGTACGGCCCGAGGCAGATGCGGGGAGGCCGTGGTGGGCTGGGTCGCAGGCGAGGCCGGACGGCTTGTCGCCGACGCCGGCCGGGTGGTCGTCTTGCCCGGGCCGAGCGGGGCCTGCCGCGCGGCGAGAATGTGGCTCATGGTTCGGCCGCGAGGCCGGGGCACGATCTGAATCCTCCGCAGGGCCTCCACCTTGGCCATCAGCGAGGCCGAAGCCGCCGCCTGGGGGGGGGCCAGGTCCTCGGCATGAAGCCTGTCGAGACTGTCCAGAACGGCCTCGCCTGCCTGCGAAGCCCTCGCCGGCTGGGTCGCCGGTTGCGTCGTCGCCCCGGCGAGCACGCCCGCAACCGCCGCCAGGCTCGCCGCCGCCACGATCGCCCGAGACGCTCTCATGAGGCCTCCTTTCCCGCGGCCGCGATCCTGGGCGCCTCGACCTTCCCCTCGGGCCTTGGCGCCAAGTTCGTCAGGGCCTCGGCGGCCTGCCGGAACTTGCCTGTCTTCAGGTATGCGCGGCCGAGGATCTTCAGCGCGCGGCGTCTCGCGGGCGCAGGGCAGGCGCCTCGCAGGGCCTCACGGGCCAGGACGATCGCCTGCTCGTAGTCGAGCAATCTCATGCAGATCCCCGCGAGGTCGAGGGAGACCTCTCGAGCCGCGGCCCCGCCGTTCAGTCGCCCAAGCACTTCGGACAGCGTGTCTCGGGCGCCGCGAAGGTCGCCTTCCTCGGCGAGGCAGCGGGCCTGCTCGGCGGCCAGCCTTGCCTGAAGGTCCCTGTCCCGGACGCTCCCGCCGCCCTGACGAAGGAAGGCCCGCGCCCGGTCCGGCAGGCCCATGGACCGGTAGAGCGTCGCGACCGTTCGCAGGTAGCGGTACCGCTGGGCGTCCGCGAGCTCTTCGTTCTCGATTCGCCGGATCGTGGCCATCGCGCCGACGTAGTCCTCGGCCTCGGTCTGGGCCTCGGTGAGCGAGAGGATCGCCTCCACGTAGTCGTCCTGGAGCGGCCGGGCCGAAAGCGCCCGTCGGAACGCCGCCGCCGCCGCGGCGCGATGGGCCTGGGCGGCCTCCGACCGCCCCAGCAGCAGGTACGCGCGCACCACGCTCTTGCCCACGTGCTCCTCGGTCCCCGTCAGGTACTTGCTGAGGTGCCGAGAGGCCTCCGCATACTCGCCCCGGCGGTAATGGCAGTCGCCCAGCTCCAGGTACGCAGCCCCGCGGGACGTGTCGGACACGTCCAGGTCCTCCAGCCTTCGCAGGGCCTTGACGGCCTCGTCGAGCTGCCCGGCCTGCATGCTGAACCGGCCCAGAAGGAGGTAGACGCGATCGACCTGGGCATAGCCCGAGTACCGGTCCAAGACGTCCTGAAGGTCCGCCCGCGCGCCGGCGAAGTCCCGAAGGCCGGGAATCCGAAGCTCTGCGGAGCGGATCAGCGCCTGCGGCGCCAGCCGCAGCTCGTCCTGGTACTGCCGCCCGACGAGCTGGTACTGCTTCATCGCCGCGACCACGTCGTCGGCGTACTCGTACAAGACCGCCAGGGCGAATTGGCCCTCCGGCACACGCGGGTCCTCGCTGTGACGCAGGGCGAACCGCCGCCATGCCGAGACCGCCGCCTCCCCCAGCAGCTTCTTCCGCTCGACCAGCGAGGCCACCGACTGCGGGTCGTGAACCACCACCTGCTCCCACGTGAACCGCGCCAGCAGCGCCGCGGCGCCACACGTCAGCTCGAACGCCCGTTGCTCGGAGACGTCCAGCAAATGCAGACTGACCAAACGCCGCCGCACCGCCGGCGGGACCGACGCCCACCGGACGTCCCGGCCGGCCTTGCTGGCCAACTGGTGCACGACGTCTTCCACGGCCGCCTGGTGCACCGCCAGCCGCCAGCCCTGGGCCGTCCTCTCGATCTCGATGGTCGGCCCCCGCCTGGCCGGGCCCGGGGAAGCAATCTGCCGATCGAGCAGTCGGCGGATACCCGCCTCGTCCCGGCGGGCAAACACGTCGGACGTGCGCTGTCGGGACCACGGCACGCGGCGCTCGCTGGTGTGGTACGATCGAACCTGCTCGGTCAGCGCCCGGGCCATGAGGTAGTCGCAATCGGCCTCGAGGTCGAAAACCTCCTCCATCGCCTTCAGTGCCGCCAGCGCCCGGCACGCCAGGGTCCGCGTTCGGAGGCACTGACCGGCCCGTTCGTCCATGTGGGCAAGGTCGGCGTTGGCCGCCGCACGGATTGGGGCCGACTCGCTCTGCTGAAGCCTTCCCAATACCTCCCGGGCTTGCTTCACCCGCCCGAGCTGCCAGAAGCACTGGCCAATCCGATACTGGAAGAACTCGCCCGCCGCGGCCTCCGCCGGCACGCGGCGACTGGCCAGCAGCAGTTGGCTGAACCGCTCCAAGGCCTGGTCATAGTCTCTCTTGGCGAACGCCGTCTCCGCGGAAGCCCACGACGGCGCCATGACCGTGGCCACCGTGCCTTGCGGGGCCGGCGCCGGCTGATTCGGCTCCGCCGGGCCAGGGTCCGGCCCGCCCGGGCTGGGCGATTCGCTTCCGACGGCGCGTACGGCCTTGATCGCATCGGCCGCCACGCTCGGGGTGTGATCGGTCTTGCGCGTGACGACGTACACCAGGATGCCCCCAACCGCTGCAATCAGGAACGTGTTGACCAGCAACATGATCTGCGTCAGCGGCTGGCGCACGGCCACGGGCTGCGCCGCGGTGGGAGGCGCCTGGAGGGCTGCGGCCGTCGGGGCTGCGGCCGCGGGTGTGGGGCTGGGCTTGGGGGCTGTGGTATTGACGGCAGGGGGGGCAGCGCCCTCAGACAGTGCCCGGCCGGGCTTCTCCGGCGCGGAAGGCGCCTTCGACTCAACGCTTGCGGGGTCTTCCTCGCTCTCGGGGGGCTCTGTGCCGGCCCCGGGCTTCTTCTTGGCCACCTCGGCGTTGAGTTGGGCGCGCCGCCGGGCGATCGCCTCTGCCAAGGAGCCCGTTACGCTCCCGCCGGGTTGTGCGTCTGGATCGTCGGCCATGGACTGTCTCGTTCTCGCCGACCAGGCCGCAGTGGGACAGGCCCACTACGAGCGCACGGCCGTTCTGTCCATAGCGATGCAACGGATGTGCCACGCACTTTCATAGACGAGGATCGATCGGTCGTGGGCGCATATAAGATTTTCAAAAATAAACACTAAGAACCTAAGGAATCGCCTGCCTTGTGGGAAGGTCGCGCGAGGATCGGTCGCTGTGCGCCAGGATATTGATCGGGGGGGTGTGCGGTTTTCATCCACCGGAGATCGGTGGTCAGGCCGTAGCGGTCTGGAGGGCTCGTCGAGGACGTTGGGGGGCAGAGGACTCTCCCGCCGAGTCGGGCGGTTTGATGTCGTACCGTTTGAGCTTCGCGTGGAGCGTGGCCCGCGTGATCCCCAACAGGGCGGCCGCTCGCGTCCGCTGCCAACCGGTTTCCTTCAACGCCCGGAGGATGAACTCGCGTTCGGCGGTCTCCAGCGAGAAGTCTTTTGCACAGAAGGCCTTGGAGGATGGTCTGGGCGGCTCGACGCTCGTCGTGGCCGGCAGGGCCCCGTCGACTGTGTCCAACAGAAGGCTCTGCGGGGTAATCCGGTCGGCCGGCTCCAGGATCAGCGCCCGGTCAATGACGTTGCGGAGCTCGCGGACGTTTCCCGGCCAGTCGTGGGCCAGCAGCTTCTCCCGAGCCGCCGCCGCGAGGCCGACGGCCTTGCCCTCGGCGCGGACCGTCGAAGTCTCGATGAAGAACTCCGCAAGCAGCGGGATGTCGTTGCGCCGGTGCTCGGCCCGCAGGGGGTCCAGCCGAATCGGGAACACGGCAAGCCGGTAGTACAGGTCTTTACGGAATCGCCCGGCGGCCACTTCCGCCAGAATGTCCCGGTTGCTGGTCGCCACTATGGTGGCTCTGCACTCCAAGCCCTTTGTTCCCCCGACCTTGCGGAACGTCCGCTCCTGAAGCACCCGCAGCAGTTTGGCCTGGAGCTCCAGGGGCATTTCGGTGATCTCATCGAGGAAGATCGTCCCCGTGCCCGCCAGCTCGAACAGGCCCGTCTTGTCCCGGTCGGCACCGGTGAACGCGCCGCGAACGTGCCCGAACAGCTCGCTTTCCAGGAGGTTGGCCGTCAACGCCGCGCAGTTGACGGCAATGAAGGGCGCCGTATCCCCGCAGCGCCAGGCATGTACCGCCTGCGCCGCCAGTTCCTTCCCCGTGCCGGTCTCACCCAGCAAGAGGATCGGGTTGCAGCGGCTCTCCGCCACCAGGCGTACGGTCTCCAGCAGGCGCAGGATGGAGGCGCTTCGGCCGACGATGGCCACGTCCGACGGGCACTGCTCACAGAAGAACCTGCTCGTGGCGTCCGTGGCCTGACCGATCCCTTCGCACTGCTGTGCAACGAGCCGCCGGAGGCTGCTGACGTCCAGCGGCCCTTGCACGTAGTCGTGTGCCCCCGCCTTGACCAGTTCTACCGCGTGCTGGACCGAGCCGCGCTGGGCAACGACGACAACACGGCAATCGGGGACGGCCTCGGAGAACTCCCT
>Ga0272441_10006139_pt1 | contig 20368 bp, 17 predicted proteins | sample SSMProp6N_FD_193582 | JGI IMG/M metagenome (GOLD analysis project Ga0272441, IMG submission 193582) | Marine sediment archaeal communities from Little Sippewissett salt marsh, Falmouth, MA, United States - SSM-Prop-6N | ecosystem: Environmental > Aquatic > Marine > Wetlands > Sediment ...
CCTTTTACCTGAGAGTTTCAAGACCTGGAGTTTATCTCCGGTCCCTTTCCCCTTCGGCGCCTTAAACAGGCTTCTCTTGCTATTAGGCTACCTTCATCTCTGGTTCAATTATAATTATACTTTGCTGTTATTGTCAACTCTCTATATTGACAGAAAATGGGTAACGGGAGCAAAGTGGCTATTGCGTGTTGCGTCAAAATAAACTGTTGCCGAAAGAGCAGTTATTGCAGTATAAATTATTGTTGCTTGTGGAAAATGCAGATGTTATTATACAGAGACAGATGGAGAGAAGTGAAGTCAGCAGGAAATTACAATAAACTTTGTAGCTGAGAGTGGGACCACAACTTTGCCTATTTATGTTTTTTCACAGCTTCGATATGGTGCAACTTCTGTAATCAACACCATTGGCACTATTTTCGTAGTACTTCCGATTATTGGATTGTTGCTTATGAATTTCTTGCAGAAGAAAGAGGTGACGTAATAAGGTATAAGGAGAAAACGTTGAGAAATAAAGAAAATACGCCGTGTGTAGAGCTAAGAGGAGTGGTCAAGAGCTTCCCTGGAGTGCTTGCGGTGGATCATATTGATTTAGAGGTGGCACAGGGGAAGGTATTTTCGCTTTTAGGCCCCAGTGGCTGTGGGAAGACCACGACTTTGAGGTTAGTTGCGGGACTGGAGACGCTGGATGAAGGTGATATTTTAATTGACGGCAAAGTGATTAATGATGTTCCAGCATACAGGAGAGATTGCAGCACGGTATTCCAGACGCTGGCTCTTTTTCCTCACATGACGGTAGATGGCAATATAGCCTATGGTTTAGAGCGCAGGAAAGTCGACAAGGGCGAAATAAAAGTAAGGGTAGGAGAGATGGTGGAGCTTATGGGACTTGGGGGGATGGAGAAGCGCCATCCGTCTCAGCTCAGTGGAGGACAGCGCCAGCGGGTTGCCCTGGCGAGGTCTTTAGTTTTAAGGCCGAAGATTCTGCTTTTAGATGAGCCGTTAGCTTCACTGGACAGGAAGTTGAGGAAGGAGATGCAGGTAGAGTTGAAGCGGATACAGCGAGAGGTGGGGATAACCTTTCTTTATGTGACACATGACCAGAAGGTAGCGCTCAGCATATCGGACATAATAGCAGTAATGGCAGAGGGAAGGCTGGAGCAAGTTGGGAGTGCCAGAGATATCTATGAGACACCCAGGACGAAGCTTATAGCTGATTTCATGGGTGCCAGCAACATTTTTGCTGGGAAAGGGAGAAATAGGGCTGGGAAGAATGTGGAGATAGAAACAGAAAGCGGATTGAAGATTATTGCTCTCAAGAGGAAGGATGCGAGTGGCAAAGAAATTACAGGTGTATCGGTTCATCCTGAGTTGATAGACATTTTAGCTAAAGGTGCTGATGTAAAGGGAGGCAACAAGTTTGAGGGGAAGATAGTGGAGATGATTTACCAGGGTGATTTTATTGAGACTAAGGTTCTTATGGGCAGTACAGGTGAAGAGGTAACTGCGAATTTGAGCAGTGAATTTGGGCAGGAAACACAGTTTTCGCCGGGTGAAGAAGTAGTATTACACTGGAGCCCCGCGAGCAGCAATGTTTTGCTCGGCTAAGGCGACTGAGTAAAAACCTGGTATGCTAATATGGTGATTTGCCTGGTTGATTGACATTGTGGTGTGGTCGTAAAACCCAGTTTCTAAAAATATTGAAAGATGTCTTCTATGAATAAATAGGCGATATTTGAAGACTTGTTCAGTGCTACTGTGGATGTAGAAGCAAAGAGAGGAAATGGTTAGTTTCATAGATGTTATTAATCGGGCATGGACAGGGCCTTATTACTCCGAGAAGGATTATAATTTAAAGGTATTTGTGCCGAAATTAAGAGAAATAGTAAAGAAATATGAAATCAAATGTGACCCTGAAAACGTTGTACCTTGTGATGATGATTTAGCTGACAGGGTATTTAAAGCAGGGATAGAGCTTTATGCCAGTGTGGGCACATATTGTGTCGATACGCAACGTATCATTCAGTTTACAGAGGCAGAGCTTCGAGAGGCACTGGCGGGAGCGCCTTTGGCCCCGGTATTTGGTGAAGGCAAAGATGCTAAGGAACTGGTAGCACGCAAGCCGGAGAGTAATACTGCTCCATGGTGTTTCCTTGGAGCTTGCGGAGCTGGAGTTTCTAACGAGGAGATATTTGAAAGCATTGTACAGGGTTATGGTGAAATTCCGCTTGCGAATTCAATCACCGCTCCGTCTTTAACCACATTAGATGGCACACAGGTCCGTGCTGGCTCGCCGTTAGAGATACTAGCCTGTATTAAAAGTGTAGTTTTATTGAGAGAGGCGCTTGAGAAAGCAGGGAGGCCCGGGTTGCCTGTGATGAATTCCATAGCCACAGCGGTGTCAGATCAGGGGAAGATTGCCGGCAGCCAATTTGGGCTCAGGCCCTCGGATGGCTGGCTTATCGGGGCGATGGCAGAGATGAAGGTTAATTTTGAGAGGTTGAATGAGATTGCCTATGTTACCAGCCTGGGTGGGCATGTTGTTGCAGAGACTACTCCGATTATAGGTGGATATTGTGGTGGCCCTGAAGGGACTGCTGTAACTGTTGTGGCTGACCATATACAGGCAATACTCGCATTCCGCGGCTCGTGCCAGGATAATGGCACACCGCACGCCATGTATTCTTGTGAATCGCCGAGGGTATGTTTGATGGCAATGACCCTGGCAACCCAGGGAATAGCCAGAAATAGCCACTTCCCGTTAATTAATATTTCTAACATAGCTGCAGGACCTGAAACTGAGATGGAGTTTTATGAAAATGCTGCTCGTGTAATTGCAACTGTTGTTTCTGGTAGTGCCGGTGTGGAATCGCCTGGTGGTGCTAAAAATGCCATTATAGACCATCTTAGCCCGCTGATAGCCAAATGGACTGCAGAAGTTGCTCACGCGGCAATTGGGATGAAAAGGGATGAGGCGAATGAGATAGTAAAAAGGCTTTTGTTGAAATACGAAGGCAATATTGATAATCCTCCTCAAGGCAAGAGATATCAGGATTGCTTCAACATAAAGACGAGAGAACCCAGCAAGAAATACTTAACACTATATGAAAAAGCTAAGGAAGAGCTTACTGGTTATGGATTAAATTTCAAACGCTAATTTTCCATTTTGAGAAGGAGGTAATAGTTAAAATGGCCATGAAAGTTAGAGCAGTGCAATTTGGGTGTGGCCCTATTGGGTGTAGTGTAGCCAGGTTTGCGGCGCAAAGGTCTGATATTGAAATTGTTGGTGCTGTTGATATTGATCCGAGCATAGCAGGGCGCGATTTGGCTGAGGTTGCCGGCCTCCGCAAGGAGCTGGGTGTTAGTATTTCTGGCAAGGCTGATGATGTTTTGTCTCAGACCAAGTCTGATGTTGTTTTCCTTACTACTGTCTCTTCCTTGAAAGTCGCTTATCCACAGTTGGAGAAGTGCATAAAGGCTGGGGTTAACGTAGTGTCAAGCTGTGAAGAGCTGTCTTACCCATACAGGGAGGAACCGCAACTGTCAACTGAGCTTGATAAGTTGGCTAAGGCGAATGGTGTTACGGTACTGGGGACAGGAGTGAATCCGGGATTCCTTATGGACGTCTGGCCGCTATTTATGACTGGAGTATGCCAGCAGGTTAAGCAGGTCAGGGTGGTCAGAATTCAAGATGCTTCTACACGCCGAGGTCCTTTCCAAAAGAAAATAGGAGCGGGATGTACAAGTGAAGAATTTAAGAAGCGAGTAACTGCAGGGACTTTGAGGCATGTTGGCCTGGCTGAATCTGTAGCAATGATTGCTGGTGGTTTGGACTGGGAATTAGACGAGATTACGACTAGCATTGAGCCAATAGTTGCCAAAGCTCGGGTGAAGACCAATTTCGTAACAGTGGAACCAGGACAAATAGCTGGTGTTAGACAAGTAGGCAGAGGAATCAGGGCAGAAAAAGAGTTGATAATTCTGGAGTTCGAGGCATCTGTGGGCGCTCCCCAGTCTTATGATGCTGTATACATAACAGGAGTTCCAAATATGGAAGTGACTATCAAAGGAGGCACTCATGGCGACATATCTACTGCAGCCATGATTGTCAACTCCGTTCACCGTGTTGTTAAGGCTCCGCCAGGGCTGGTAACTATGAAGGATTTACCGGTGGTTTCAACTCTAGGGGTCAATATATAGGACAAGTTAATAAATTTATAGATATGGAGGCATAAAATGTTAGCTGGAGAGAACTTAATCAAAGAATATAAGAGAACCCACCCAGGGTCGCAGAAGTTGCATGAACGGGCAGTAAAAGTCTTTGCTGCTAATGGTGCTACCCACCAGTCACGCATTCTTAACCCTTTTAGGCCCTACATTACTCATGCTAAGGGCTCGCGAAAGTGGGATGTAGATGGTAACGAATACATAGATTTTGTGATGGGGCACGGGACTCTGATACTGGGTCACAGTCATCTCGCAATAGTGCAGGCAGTGCAAAAGCAAATGGCCAAAGGAGTTCATTATGGTGAAAACCATGAGTTTGAGGTGGAATGGGCTGAACTGATAAAGAGCATGCTGCCTATGGCAGAAAGAGTTGAGTTTTGTTCTTGTGGGCAGGAAGCTAATATGATGGCGATAAGGCTGGGCCGAGCCTTTACTGGCAGGCGGAAGCTGCTCAGATTTGGAGAGAATTATCATGGTTGGGCTGACGAATTGGCACAGCGAGGTTGTGCTGGGGCTGTCGCGGATCAGGTGAATGTTATTCCTTTTAACAATCTTAACAGGCTGGAAGAAGAGCTGGCCAAAAAAGAATATGCTGTCCTCTTGAGTGAAGGGGGTGGTGGCCATATGGATGGGCAGGTCCCAATAGACACTGACTTTGTTCGAGCTTTGTCTGACCTTGCGCATAAGTATGGTACTGTTTGGGTTCTTGATGAGGTGGTCACTGGCTTTCGGGATGCCCCGGGCGGCTGGCAGTCTTTGGTGGGCGTCAAGCCAGATTTGACTACCCTCGGCAAGTGTGTGGGTGGTGGACTTCCCGTTGGTGCTGTAGCGGGTCGAGCTGATATTATGGAAGCACTCAACCCCGAGACTCCCTATGAGCGACGCGTCGACCATCCAGGGACATGGAATGCTAACCCACTCTTAAGTTCAGCTGGTGTCGCTGCCTGCAAGCTCTATCAGGGTGGTAAACCACAAAAAGGAGCTCGCCAGCGAGCTGATTACCTTCGGGAGAAGGGGAACAAAGTTCTGAAAGAGCGCAACGTTAATGGTCGTCTCTATAGTCGGACTATAGTTCATTTCTATCTTGGACCGATTGATTATGAACCGTCTGACGATACTATGCCACCTACCAGGGATATCAAGAAGATTATGGCTCCAACGGCGGCAACCATGCAGAGCCGATTATGTCTTCACCTGCTTCAGCGTGGTGTTGCTACCATGGATGGGGAAATATTTATCCTTTCGTCAGCGCATACCAAAGAGGATATTGACCAAACAATAAAGGCCTTTGGCGACTCCCTTGATGCCATGATTGCCGAGGGCACCCTGAGCCAGGCTTGAGAAGAATGAATATGAGTGATGGTTAAGTTATTCTGGAACACATCTGGCTTGGTGAATAACATGATGTATCACGTATTTAATCTCCAGGCAAAGAAGATAAGAAAATTAGTAGGAGGTATTAGACATTGAAGAATTCACTTAAAGAAAAATTGAAGGAAGGCAAGGTAGTCCATGGGACTTTCGTTGGTATTGGGCACCCAGATGTGACTGAGTGGCTATCCCATCTGGGGTTTGACTGGCTTCTGCTGGATGCTGAGCATGGCCCCCTGGACTTTCAGACATTGCAGCGGCTTATGCAGGCTATGAATGGGACCAACTGTATTCCTATTGTGAGGCCACAGTGGAATGATGGTGTTATTATCAAACGCGTCCTGGATATAGGTGCCTACGGTGTCCTTGTTCCGTGGGTCAACTCGAGAGAGGATGCAGAAAGTGTGGTAAGGGCGTGTAAATATCCACCTGAAGGGCTTAGAGGAGTTGGCCCTAGGAGGGCTGCAATGTTCGACCCGACGTATTTAGATACAGCGAACGATGAGATTCTAATAATTGTTCAGGTTGAGACTGCGGAGGCGATTAAGAATCTGGAAGAGATTCTGTCAGTGCCGGGGATAGATGCATGCTATATCGGCCCCTGGGATCTTTCATGCAGCCTGGGATTCGGTGTCCCTCCAAAATGGGATGACCCTCGGTATTTAGAGGCTTTTGATACAGTGCTAAAAGTGGCTGAGAGGTGTGGTAAGCCAGCTGGTATGTATGCAAGTGTAGATAATATCAAGTGGGCTATAGAAAAGGGCTTCAGGCTCAATACTATAAGTGACGATGATTACTTTCTGATCAATGGAGCACAAATGGCACTGGATAAAGCACGAGAAGCAGTCAAATAGGTGCAATCTTGAAGATTGCTATTGTGACGTGAAGTGTGAAGATGAATGAATTGAATATGGTTTTTGTTGCGTCACAGAGATCTAAAAAACAAAGCAGAAGAACTGAGATGTGGTTAAGTGAATTAAAGAAGCGTATGAAGGGAGTGAACGTCGTGCAGGTTACGCTGTTCAATACGGACGGTAGCGTTGATTTACATGGTATGCGGACTAATACACGTTGGTTGGCTGAATATGGTGCGGGTAAAGATTTTATTATTACGCCGGTAGGGAGCACGGGGGAATTTTATGCTGCAAGATAAATTACGAGTAGAATTTTATAAGGAAGGTGAAAGAATTAAGTAAGATGAATAAGGTTAAAACGAAGTTTGATTTTGGTGAAGCTATTGGAATGCTTGTGGGGAAGTGGTGGTGTTCGGCCGTAGTACAGGGGCATCACCAATATGCACCCACCTATGATTTTCCTGTGCGAATCAAATTTATTGAGAATTACTGGATACAATCTAAAGGGGAATTTAACGTATCAGAATATATCAGGTGTGCAAAGGAGTTAGAAGAAGAAGGGGTCAAGGCTATTGTAGGCAGTTGCGGTTTGATTGGAGGTATGCAGGAGGAATTAGCAAATGCAGTAGATATTCCCGTTTTTTCCTCAAATTTACTGGTAGTACCACTAGCGTTAAGTGTGGTTGGAAAAGGTAAAAAGGTTGGTATTCTAACTGATAGCTCTGAAATTTTATTGAAAGACGATTATAAAGTACTAAGAAAGTGTGGGATACAACCGGAATCTCCTCGGATTACGATAAAAGGAATGGAGGAATCGGAATACATGGATATATGGATTACACAGTTTGGTGGTGGTGAAATAGAGAAAGGGAATTGGTGGGATTTAGATGAGGGGGGAGTTGCTAAACTGGAGCTTGGAGAATTTGACATTCAAAAAGTTGAAGAAGCGATTGTTTCAGTAGCAAAAAAGATGGTCGCTGAAAATCCTGATCTTGGAGCAATCATTCTTGAATGTACAGAAATGCCTCTTTACGCAAAAGCAATAAGAAAAGCGACTGGGTTACTGGTTTTCGATAGCGTGAGCCTGGTAAAGTACATTTATAGCGCTACAGTGAGTGTATAATAATTGGATAATATCACCCAAATGACTGAAATAGAGGAGGAACATGGCATGGGGAAATTAGACCAAAGAATAGCTATTGTTACCGGAGGCAGCACTGGAATAGGGCGCAATATCGCCATGGAATTTGCTAAAGAGGGGGCCAAAGTGGTAATTGGCAGCCGAAACGTGCCTAACCTGGAGAAGGCAGTTGAGGAGATTAAGGCTCTTGGAGGGCATTGTATAGGCATATCCACTGATGTTTCTGTGGCCGAGCAGGTGCATAACCTCGTCAAACAGACGGTGGATAACTTCGGTAGGATTGATATCTTAGTGAATAATGCCGGTATCTGCCATAGCGCAACTTTGCTTGAAATGACCGAACAGTATTGGGATGAGGTTTTGGATGTAAACCTTAAAGGGGTTTTTCTGTGCACCCAGGCTGTTGCCAGGTATATGGTGGAACAAAAATACGGCAAAATTATCAATATATCCTCAAATTCTGGACGGGGCGGTGGCCTCGATGATTATGCTAATTACTGCGTGTCCAAGGCTGGTGTTATCCAACTAACCAAATCTTCTGCCTTTGAGCTAGGATCTTATGGAATAAATGTTAATGCTATTGCTCCAGGAGCAATCATGACCGATATGGACAAAAGATACATGACTCCAGAACACTACAAACAATACAAGGAAGGCAGAAAAGCGATGGCAGTCCTTGGCAGGATAGGCAGCACTCAGGATATAGCCAACCTGGCCTTATTCCTGGCCTCAGATGATTCCTCTTTCATATGTGGAGAGACTGTCGCCATAGATGGTGGCAGGTACGACCGAATGTAGTCTGACTATTATTGACAATCGTGTCGACAGCGATGATAAATCCTGGTGCCTATGGCATGGTTTTAAAACGATTTCATGACAGTTTGGAATTCCCAGGAAGTAAAACAAGAGAAGTGAAGGAGGAATAAATTGAAAACACTTTCTACTCAGGAACTTAATGCTCTGCGATCTATTAACACTCCTACTGTTTCGAATGCCATTGAATCTTTCAACGTGCGCCCCAAAAACGAAGGATTCATGTCGGGGAAGTAAAATGTACTTTTCCTGACATTGGTGCGATGGTTGCCTATGCTTGTACCGCAGTTATGATGGCCAGCTGGCCAGATAAAAAACGTGAGGAGCCACTTGATTTTAAAATGTGGGAACATATACTTCAAATTCCAGCACCGTGAGTAGCTCTTATTCAAGGCATTGACCAACCGCCGTGCATCGGTTCCCTTTGAGGTGATGTTAATGCCAATATGCATAAGGCTCTGGGTTGAGTGGGTGTAGTCACTAACGGCGGTGTAAGGGACCTGGATGAAGTTCATGGGTTGGGTTTTCATTTCTTTGCGGCTCGGGTAATTCCATCTCACGCATATGATCACTTGGTGGATGTAGATAATCCAGTGAGGGTGGGTGTGGCCTGGTGGTCAGTCCTGGTGACCTTATTCACGCTGATATGCACGGCGTTGTGGTCATACCTCGTGAAATTGCTAGCGAAGTGGCGGAAGCAGCGCGAAGGATAGAAGAAAGTGAACGGGAGCTTACTAATCTATGTAAATCGCCAGATTTCACTGTGGAGAAGCTAAAAGATGGGGTAAAAAGCTGTGGGGCGTGGAGCTCTAATCTCGAGTCACACCGCAATGGCTCAGGCAGCGTAAGAACAGCAGAAGAAATCGAGTTTTGTTCCTGCAGGCAGGAAGCTAAAAGGTTATGCCCTCTGTACTCTGAGCAAGTATACTAATCGCCGATTACCTTAGTGATACTGGCTTCCCACATAGCCTTTCATGGTTAATGGTTCTCCAGGAAGGGCACCGGTGTGTTTCCCTTTTTCTACTACCATTTTGCCATTTACAAAGACATACTCTATGCCTAAGGGTAAGCGCTTCGGATTAGCAAAAGTAGCCAGGCAGCTTACTGTAGCTGGATTAAATATCACTATATCAGCTTTCATGCCATCCCACAAAATACCTCTGTCTACTAACCCGAACCTTTGAGCAGGGAAGGATGTCATTTTCCTGATTGCCTGTTCTATAGTCAAAATCTTCTCGTCCCTTACGAGTTGCCCCAGTATCTTAGGATAAGTGCCAAAAGTTCTAGGATTAGGCATTCCTCCTATTCGTATCCCGTCAGTGATGAACATATGTGCTGGATGGGTCATAATAGTCTTGACATCATCCATGTTACCGCCGAAGCTGTAATAGGTCACTTCTAGGTCTTCCTCCACCAGTAAGTCACAAATTGCATCCCAGTGCTCTTTATTAAGCCTGTCAGCAATTGCCGCTATTGTTAAACCTTCGCACCACTTATTCCTTTCTGTTTTAACTGCGCTTATTATTATTTCTCCCTTTGATTCAATCAGCCTGGTGGCCTCACTGCGCATTTCAGTTCTAGCGTGCTTACTCTTTAGCCGCTCCAATAGTTTGTACGGGCCACCACTATGTGCCCACAGAGGAACCAAAGAATGCAAAGTGGTGCTCGAAGCATCCCAGGGATAAGCATCAAAAGTAAGGTCAACCCCGCTTGCTCTAGCCTTGTCTATGAATTGCATCATCTTAGCTGCCTGCCTGCGAAGCCCGATGCGGGCGGAATAATGTGAAATGTGTACTGGGCAACCACTGCGAGTTCCTATCGCTACAGCTTCTCTAAATCCATCAAAAATGCCATCTCCGAGGTCATACCGCACATGTGTTACATAAATTCCACCACACTCAACAACAGTCTTGCATAGTTCAATTAATTCCTCTGTGCTAGCATAAATGCCAGGAGGATATGACAACCCGGTAGAAAGGCCAACAGCTCCCTCTGCCATTCCTTGCCTTATCATATTCTGCATTGCTCTTATCTCCTCTTTAGTGGCTTGGCGAGCCTCCCATCCCACTGTCTCCGCTCTAAGACAACTATTGGGGATAAGGTAAGCAACGTTTCCTGAAGCCTTGTGGCGGAAGCGCCGCAGGTATTCGGCAACTGAACTCCAATTGTAGTCCAGCTTGGGATATCCATCCGCTCCCGAATAATACAGTAACATCATTTCCAGGTTCTTTTTTGAGAGTGGCGCATATCCAAATCCATCAAGCCCCAGCATCTCAGTACAAACCCCTTGCATTATCTTAGCTTCGTTTAGCGGTTCGGATAGGGCAATTAAGTCAGAATGCGTATGAACATCAATAAAGCCCGGAACTACTATATAATGAGATGCATCGATGCTATTTCTCGCCTGTACAGGCGAAGTGTCACCTCTTAGAATCTTTAGTTCATCTCCCTCTATGGCAATATCACCTTTAGATCCAATATTTCCTGTCCCATCAATAATCCTGCCACCCTTTATTAATACGTCAAACACTTTACCCTCCTTATACCAGTTTTATTGTATCACGATGCTGCTACTATCATGGAACCCATCATTTTGGTCGACAGCTAAAGTGTACGTGCAGGAATGTATGTGATGAGCAATAGAACTGTGGTATTTCCACAAAAACCAGAAGCTTCACCCTGGGCGGCACCAACTCTTCATATGGCACATATGTTAATTGAGAGTCTACAAAAATAGAACAAGCCCATGGGGGGTAGCCTAAAGCTGGCAACATTGCCCAGGTAGCTTTCCTGACCTTCTTTACCCCCCCCTCTGTCAGTAGCTCAGCGACTGTGTTGCTGATTTTCGATAGTGCGAGCCTGGTAAAATATATTTATACCGCTACGATCTATTGAAATATGCTTTAGATGATTGCATCAACTTGTCCCTGCAGGTAACCCAGCTGAATGTTGTTGTACTTTAGATGCAACAACATTAGGTACAAACTTCTTGTAAGGGCTATTCTGTCGGCTCTACCAGCGGGGCGCTACATTGTATATTCTATATTGCCTTCTATAGCAAGCTATTGACTATAACCATTCTATAGACTATTCTACACTTCGATGCCCGCTGGACATCAATAAATCTCGAGCGGGATTGTTTGTATCGAAAATGTCTTATATTGCGGTATTGCTGGCTGTGGGGGCATTTTGCTTGGGAGCGAGCCCTTTCTCTCTGTGGATTGGACAAAAGTTCTTGGGCAAGGATATACGTGAATATGGAGATGGCAATCCAGGAGCAACCAATGTCTTCCGTTCTGGAGGCCATGCATCAGGTTGGCTGGCTATTTTCATGGACGTGGCCAAGGGTGTACCCTTTGTGTTCCTAGCGCACTCGTTCTTTGCTCTGCCTGAGGTGGCAGTGATGGCGATAGCGGTCAGTGCAATAGCTGGGCACTCCTTTTCCCCGGTTTTGCATTTTAAAGGAGGCAAGTCAATAGCCGTCACCTTCGGTGTCTTGCTGGGGTTGCTGCCTGAAGGTGAGTTGCTGCTGCTGTTCACCATGTTCACATGCATAGGCGCTCTACTCATGGCTAATCACGCGTGGGCCGTCATGGTGGGGCCTACAGGATCGCTGGTTTATTTGCTCGTCACTGGAGCAACCTACTGGCAGTCCCTGTTCATGCTGAGCGTGCTGGCGCTGCTGGGGATAAAGCACTATACTGATTTGAAGGCTTCTGCTGGGCTCGGGGTACAGCCTGTCAACTGGATTCGAGCGCGAAGGCTTAAAGCGTGAACCATCAATGAGGAAAATAACGCTATGACCTATCAACTGGTAATATTTATTGGCCTCGTTGTTTTTGCCACCAACTTGGTGCTCAACTTGAGGGCGCTCAAGAATCCAGAAGACAACGCCACTGTGCCGGAGCCAGCGCCCTTCGTGTCTGTGCTTATCCCTGCAAGAAATGAGGAAGCAAATATAGAGCCCTGTGTGAAGTCTCTGCAACAACAGGATTACCTGAATTTTGAAATTCTGGTACTGGATGACAATTCTTCAGACGATACGCCAAATATCGTGAAGCGCTTGGGAGCTGCTGATAACCGCACATGCTTGATTTCAGGAAAACCACTTTGTGAAGGATGGGTGGGTAAGCCCTTTGCCTGCTATCAGCTTGCTCAAAAAGCAAAAGGTGATTGGCTTCTGTTTGTCGATGCTGATACCGTGCATGCTCCCCACATGTTGCGCAGCACGATGTCTATGGCAATCAAATCCAGGTGCTCTCTGCTCTCCGGCTTTCCCCGCCAGTTGACCGCTTCTCTATCCGAAAAGGTATCCATTCCCCTGATGTACTTTATCATCCTGAGCTGGCTGCCACTGTGGTGGCTGCAGTCCTCCAGGAAACCGAAGCCTTCACTGGCTATCGGCCAGTTCCTTCTCTTCCCCAGAGAGGAATACTGGCGCATTGGAGGCCACAAGGCTGTAAAATCGAGAATTCTGGAAGACGTCTGGCTGGGGGTTGAAGTAAACCGACATGGTGGTCGACATGTGGCAATTAATTTGGCGCCAGTGGTCTCGTGTCACATGTATCAGAGCGTGAAAAGCATGTGGGAAGGTTTTATTAAATGGATGTACTCCGTAGCTATGCTGTCTTCAGTGGCACTGCTCGGACTGTTGATAGCCGGTTTGCTTTTCTTCCTGCTTCCCTTTTTCTCTCTTTGGAAGGAACTATTCTGGGTTGCCTCTCCCAGCGCATGGCGCTCACTGGTTATTTCTCAGGTGAGCGTGATACTGGCTATGCGATGGCTGACGGATAAGCACTTCAGGGAGCCATTCATCTCAGTACTTGTGCATCCACTCGGTTTCTCATTCGTGATTTTGGCTGTCTTCTGTGCCTTTTCACGACGTATAATGGGTAGCCATGTGCGGTGGAAGGAACGGCTGTATGGAGGAGTATCTGGGCTAGAGTAATAAACCTGCGTTCTCTCTTCGCCCGCCGCCAGTATTTCAAGACGAATTAATTAAAGCGACTCCAATGCGAATTATTTAATGTGTCGCAGAAAAGCAAGAAAGACCTCCTCAACAAATGCATGAGGACTCTGCTGTTGGGTTTCTGAAGGAGAAAGAGGGAGATAAAGGATTCACTATAACCTTTTCTGGAGGCTACTTCGCTTGATGATCTTGTTCCACTTGCCGCCGGTCTTTGCACTCATTTCCCTGAAGCGGGGGATAGCCTTGCGAGTTATTGCTAGTACCTGGTCAAAACTGGTGCCCGTCTTGTCTACTTTGGCTGCCTTCATGACGATGAGTCAACCAGTACTATAATCCCGCTTTCTAGTCGGGACTAATTTCTGGCTTAAAACAGTACCTATAGTAGATGTGCTGCATTCCCAACCTGACTTACACTGGGAACAGTATGAATGTTGGAAATGCTAAGACACGAATACGGATAAGACTTACGGTTCTGGCAGTAGCTCTAGTCTTGATTCTGGCGGGATTTCCGAAACCAGCCGTAGCATCAGAGCAAATAGAGTTATTTGGATATGTCAGAGACTTGAGCGGTGCCCCGATAGCAAATTGCTATATAGATGTCTCTGATGAAAACTACGCCAGTCTCAAGAACACTTATACGAACGAGGAAGGCTATTATGAATTAAGTGTACCTGAGTGTGAGTTGTACCATCTATGGGCTGGCAAAACCGACTCGTATTTGTTCGTTTATGTCCCGCAAAGCAAAGCGGCAACTTCAGGACAGGTTGATTTTAATTTGGAAGCTGGAGCCAATATAATCATAAATGCTTATGATGAACAGGGTAATCTGCTACGGAACAAGGATTTCAGAGAATCTTCGCTATTCAAAATATTCGCCACAGACCTTAACGATATCCCGGAGTACAGTTATTTGGGGGCTGTCTATGATGACCAGTCTAACTGGGATTGGAACCTGGCGATTCCTGCTTTTGTCGTCTTACCGCAAACGACATATAAAATCCACGTCCAGTATGAAGTGCCTGAATTTGGTATGTTAATGCTCTCAGCAGATAATGAAGGTAAAGGCTACTCTGTAAATGAACAGGGGGGGGGGATAAGCATCAACTTAAACTATGAGCTCGCCAAATCCGAACTGGCAATGCTCAAGAAGGATGGCGACTCCACGGTGGCTAAGGAAATAAAAACCAGTGCCAGACACCTCAGCGCAGCTGAGACGTATCTGAGCAAAACCAAACTAAACATGGCAAAAGTCGTTAAAGAGTTGAATTCATCTCTAGAAAGCTCGCTGTGGACTCACGAGGAGCTTGAACTGGCTAGGGCAAAGACAGACATTGAGAAATACCGTAAAGGAGATGTTCAAATAAAGGTGGTGGACGCTAATGGTAAACCTCTCGCTGATTCCATGATTGATTTCACTCAAACCAGCCACGATTTCCTCTTTGGTGCCAATCCGATGGGGGAGAATGGAAGTTATGATGCTGAAGTGGCTGAACTTATGAAGGACGCTGGAATAAATCATTCTTGTATCACCGCGCGCTGGGGAATAATTGAGCCTGAACCAGGGAACTTCGACTGGGAAAACATAGATGGGTACCAGGAAATAGAAGAACAGCTAAAACAGGATTTCGACCTTATGGGTGCGCTCAGCATGTGGTTTTACCCCAACAGTGACTTTGTTCCATCATATATGGAGGACATGGATTTTCAAGCTCTGAAAGAGAATGTCTACGACCACATGTACACCCTGGCTGACAGATACAGTGGCAAAATTGACACCTGGGAAATAAACGAGATGAATCTGGCATGGGCAAATGTTCTTGGCTTGAGCGATGAGCAGAAAAGTGAGATATGCCAGGTTTTCGCCAGTGCTGTAAAAGAGGCAAACCCGCAGGCCAAAGTACTCAATGGTTCATGTGCCTTGCCCTACGAGTTCACAGACAGCACCCCATTCCCTGAATTGCTGAAAGATGACATGCCAGCCGATATTATTGGTCTTGAGTTCTATTATTCTGGTACCAACACCGATGGATACCATAATCTGGGTCTGAATTTGATTTCGGTATCTGATTTACTTGACCAGTACGCCACTTCAGGCAAACCAATATATATCAAGGAGCTTTCAGCTCCGTCGTCTCAGGTTCCCGGTTCGCCCTGGTGGCACCAGCCATGGGATGAAGAAACCCAGGCAGAGTACCTTGAGAGTTTTTACACTATCGCTTTCAGCAAACCGTTGGTCCAAGACATAACATGGGCATGGGGCGTTTCTGACGGAGACGCATTCATTAGGTATGGCGGACTCCTGGATAGTAACTTAAAACCGAAACCAGCCTATTTTGCCCTTAAGCACCTCATTGATTCATGGACAAGCACTGCCGAAGGGATTGTTAATGCAGAGGGAGAATATAGTTTCAGGGGTTTTGCCGGTGATTATGATGTCAATGTAAGTACTCCTGATGGCTATAGCTTCAAGACCACAATACATGTAACTGAGCAGGAATCTAACCAGGTAACTATTCAGTGTCCAAACTGATCTGTGGATGTCAGCTTGCTGAAACCCATCAATTTATTACTGGCTATCGCGTCAAATAATAGTTGTCGATATTGTCCAGTCTCAGATACACAGCACCAGGATATGAACGCAGGCTCCTTGCCTGACGGCCAGAGCTCAATCCAATCTGATGCTCAGGTTTATGCAGAGACAAAACTGCGGTCTGCATCTACTTTTTGAGTGCGCTTCCAGGTTTTCCCTTTGTTGGCTATAAACATTCCGAATCCAATGACAATTGGAATAGTCCACAGCAAATAGTAGAGAAATACGATCACCGGGTTGATACGAATCATATACCATATTCGGGAAGATGTTTTCTCGAGAACAAGCTTCGTGCGCTTCCAGGTATTTGAATATGCCTGTCCCATTACCGTCAGGTAAAGACATATATTAATCAGGGAGAGTACTATCACCCATAACGGAAAAGATCCGTGGTGCGTTAAAAAGAGGTAAAGTACATATATTCCGGTAGGCAGACCGATAACGTTGATTGGCAGAGACAAATTCGGCACAAAGTTAAGACGTGACAGTAGCCTGTGCCGAAAACTCATTCCCATATGTTTCAGAGGGCTGTTTAGCGATTGGAAAAAACCACATATCCAGCGATTCCTTTGAGTTATGCCACCACTGAAAGTCTGCGGTACCTCCTCAATCAAAGGCTCGGCGATTATCCCCAGTCGTTTACCGTTAGCCCAGAATCGCATACCAACCTCGGGGTCTTCAATGGTAATCCAGGGGTTGAAACCACCCAGGTCGAAAAGATCGTTTGCCTTGTAGAAGAGCCCTTTGCCAAGTACATAAAATGGGTGTTTGCCATTAGCTGACATATGAGGATATACATTACCATCCCAGCACATGTGATCAAAAGCATGCAGGCTGCTGGGCATGGAGCGTAGAGGATTGCCTACCACATTGGTGGATTGAAGAACGTCATATTTTTGTAAACCGGCCGCTGCCAGTTTGAAGTGATTTGGCGGTGTAATGCTGTCAGCATCGATATAATCTAATACCCAATCGGTGCCATCTCTTGCTACCAGGGTGTAGAAAAGATAGATAAGCTGCCGAGTTTTTTTAGGTAGCAGTTCTCTGACATTTTTGGTTCTACCTTCGTGGAACCAGTATGCCTTGGGGTTATTTTCCCATGCCTGCCAGGTGGTACTCCATGAAGAGTCGCTAGTAGGAGGAACCTCCATGATTTCCAGAAAAGGAAATTCCACCTGAAGGCGCTTCAATATTTCAATAGTATGTGTGTCATCGCTGTTTGGAATAGAAATTATCCTGTATTTGGATTTTGGATAATCTATTCTGGAAAGGGATACCATGGTGGTGTGCATGGTGTCCTCGTCTTCATTAAGGACAGGGTATGCCAGGACAATGTTTGGCATCTGTTCAGCGGAGAGACCTGCAATGGCAGTTTCATCTACCCAGTTCACTTTCCTGGTAAGAAAATAGAGCATCACCATGAAGGCCCCAAGATAGAGACACTGCGCTATGGTATATATAGTAGACCAGGCTCCGTACGAAGATATAGTGTTAGTAAAACTGGCCCATACGAATGCTATGCGGTCACCTAAAGGCCCAACCCACTGTGGGAGATAAGTAGGAGTAGCCATAAGGATTGATAGACGGTGCCCCAAGGATTTTGCCCAATAAGGCCCAACCCACTGTGGGGGATAAGTAGGGCTGGCCATGAAGATTGACAGGCGGTGTCCCAGGGATTTAGCCCAGTCAAGAAAATTGGCCATGTGGAGTGATAAATAATCAATCATGGCTTCACCTCTCCAAAATATTTGTGCACTTTGACGTCATTTAATGAGTTTCCTTCTCATTAGCTCACCTTGAGCCTGTTGAGTCTTATCTTCAGCCCATGCCTTTTCTCCCCACTTGATAAGTTCTTGCATTCCCTCTTCGAAGTTCACCCCAGGCTCTAATTTCAGCTTTGACTTTGCTCTGGATATATCAGCATAACAATGCCTTATATCCCCAGCTCTGTACTTGGCGATGATTTCTGGCTTCAAATCTCTAGAGTAAAGATTTATCAGCGTACTGGCTACTTTGGATATAGTGACTGGCTTCCCCGTTCCCACATTGAATGTTTCATAATCTGCATCAGCCGTATTCATCGCCAGTAAATTGGCTTGAACTATATCGTGAACGGAGACAAAATCTCTTGCCTGCAATCCATCCTCGAAGATTAGAGGAGGCTTGCTATTTTTTATTCTGGAAAGAAAGATGGCGCAAACGCCGGTGTACGGATTGGATAAGGATTGTCTTGGTCCATAAGTATTAAAATAGCGCAGCGCTACCGTAGGAATTTTATAGGCTTTACCCACCGTCAGGCACATTTCCTCCTGGTCCCTTTTGGAAATGGCGTAAACGCTGGTGGGATACGGGGGTTTATCTTCCCTGGTGGGAATTGGGTCAACAATCTGCTTGCATACAGGACAGGTAAAGTCCCAATCCCCGGTTTCCAGTTGGGCGTTGCTCCTCAATTTTGGATAAACCACTCCACATTCCTTACATTTATATGTACCTTCTCCATATACCGACATAGAAGAAGCGATCACAAGTTTTTCAATACTGCAACGGCCATTTACCATGACATCGAGCAAATTTGCCGTTCCGCAGGTGTTTACATCGATATACTCCTTAATTTGATACATGGATTGGCCTACTCCCACCGCAGACGCCTCGTGGAATACAACATCCACATCTTTTAAAGCTTTAGTGATATCGTTTTCACTTCTCATGTCGCCCTTAATGAATTCTGCGCCTGGATTAAGGTATTCAGGCGTTTTGTTGTGAATCTGAGGATTCAAGTTATCAAGAATCCTTACTTCATGTCCTTCTTCAATCAACTTATCTACAAGGTGACTCCCTATAAAACCAGCTCCACCTGTTACCAGTACTTTCTTTTTTGTCATTTTTTAATCCCTTCAAGCTTCAACTCGCAGATTTTCTAAACCACTTAATTGTTTCTGTCAGTCCCTTATTCAGGTCGACTGAAGGACTCCAGCCCAAATCTTTCAGGGCGTTGCCTAGATCAGGCCGTCTTTGTTTGGGGTCATTTTCAGGCAAGGGCTCGAAAATCAGGCGGCTCTCGGCTCCAGTCAATTCGAGAATCTTTTGCGCCAGTTCCAGTATAGTGAATTCTTCAGAGTTGCCCAGATTTATAGGCCGGGATATGTCCGAAAGCATAAGCTTATTTATACCCTCAACTAAATCTGAAACATAGCAAAAGCTTCTGGTTTGCGAGCCATCTCCAAATATAGTGAGAGCTTTGTTATTGAGAGCCTGAGTGACAAGCGCAGGAATAGCTCTGCCGTCATCGCTTCTCATTCCAGGGCCATAAGTGTTAAATATCCGAGCAATTTTAGTATCAATGCCGTAACGGCGGTGATAAGCCATTGTCAAAGCCTCGGAAAATCTCTTTGCCTCATCATATACAGAGCGTGGCCCCACAGGGTTCACGTTCCCCCAGTAATCTTCCTTCTGTGGGTTTTGGGATGGATCTCCATAGACTTCCGACGTGGAAGCGAGGAGAAATGTTGCCTTTTTCTCTCTGGCTAAATCCAGAACATTCAATGTGCCTAAAGACCCTGCTTTTAATGTTTCGATAGGGAATTTGTAATAGTCAATTGGGCTCGCAGGGCTGGCAAAGTGGAGTATATGATCAACACCTTCGTTCACTTTGAACCTATTTGATACATCTTCATTAATGAACTGGAACTTGTTGTCAGGTAGCAGGTGTTGAATATTCGTCAGATTTCCGCTGCTGAGATTATCCACGCAGACTATGGAATGGCCTTGAGAGATAAAGGACTCACAGAGATGTGAGCCGAGAAAACCAGCTCCACCAGTAACGAGGATCTTCATAATTTATACTCTCCTTTTCTACGTGAACCTCAGGCTGGGTGCTATTCACGTGAAAAAATGAGGTGTTGCTTTACCAGCAAATGCCCTCATATATCTTGGCTCTTTTGGCAGCCTCTATTTTTCTGCCGTCTATGACAATGCTATTGCCATAATCCAGGTGATTAAATTCATCCCACTCGGTGATTATGAGTGTAGCGTCACTTGCCAGCACTTCCTCTGCGCTGGAGTACTCTATCTGGGGGAATAGCTTTTGAAAATTTGGTATTGCCTGAGGGTCATAAGCTCGTACTCGGGCTCCTTCTTTCAACAATGCTTCAATAATGGGCACTGCTCTTGATTCTCTGGTGTCGTCGCTGTCAGGTTTAAAAGACAGCCCCAGTATGCCGATGGTCTTATCTTTGAGCGAAGGGATGTGTATTTTGAGTAGCTCCAGCATCCTCAAAGGCTGTTCCTTATTGAGTTGTAAAACCTCCTGCAGAATTTTTGGAGTGTATCCTGTTTCTTTTGCGTGCATCACCAATGCTGCTGTATCTTTGGGTAAACAAAAACCGCCGAAGCCAACACCGGCTCTT
>Ga0272441_10006140_pt1 | contig 20366 bp, 14 predicted proteins | sample SSMProp6N_FD_193582 | JGI IMG/M metagenome (GOLD analysis project Ga0272441, IMG submission 193582) | Marine sediment archaeal communities from Little Sippewissett salt marsh, Falmouth, MA, United States - SSM-Prop-6N | ecosystem: Environmental > Aquatic > Marine > Wetlands > Sediment ...
AAAGTCCCAGGCGCACCTTGAGATGATTTATGAGAACACCAGGGTGCTGGCGGGTATTCTTGATGTCGATGGTGTCACCGAGGAGGTCATGAAAATTCTCGGGGAAATTCTGGCCTATCCCGCCTGTGGTATGTTGCTCACCGGTCCCGGGCATAATTTGATTTATCGGGGACGAAACATCGGCGGCCAGCTTAATTTCCATCTCAAGGCGGCTGACGGTGAGAAAAGTCAATTGATTCGCCGGGTCATTGATCAGGCTGAATCGGTAAGTATTGTCGATATTTCCTCACGCAAAGACTATCAACCATTGCGGTCAATGTCCCGAGCGGTGATGCTGGTGCCGATGATTGCGCATGGCAAAAAACTGGGTGTGTTGACCGCGGAATCACCCGAAGCCGGTGCTTTTACCGAAAAGGACGAGGCCATGCTGGCGGTGGTGGCGCGCTCGGCCGCCATGGCACTGGATAATGCCATGCTCCACCATAAAATGGAAGAGCTGACCATTACCGATGAGTTGACGGGGATATATAATTACCGGTATTTCACGCAAAAGCTGAAAGAGGAACAACGCCGCGCCGCGCGCTATGATCAGCCGTTGTCGATGATCATGCTTGACATTGACTGGTTCAAGCGTTTCAATGATACCTATGGACACGAGGTCGGCAACCTGGTGCTAAAAGGGATCACGGAGGCGGTTAAACAGTGTATCCGCGACGTGGACATTTTCGCACGCTATGGCGGCGAAGAATTTGTGGTTCTGCTTCCGCAAACGCCCAAAGAGGAGGCGTCTGTAATCGGCGAACGGATTCGGACCAAGATTGAACAGGCCTCATTCGATGGGGGAGATAATATTCCGGATTTGAAAGTAACCGTGTCGATCGGGGTAACTTCGTATCCCGAAAACGGAAAACCGTATGATGAATTGCTGACGCTGGCTGACCAGGCGCTTTATCGCGCCAAAGGAGCCGGCAAAAACCTGGTTTGTGTGATTTAAGATGATTGATCGAATCGGACAACTGTTTATTACGGGATATGAGGGCGAGACTCCGTCGGAGGATTACCTTGCCTTTTTGGAAAGACAAAATCCCGGCGGTATCATTCTGTTCGAGGAGAACTGCAATCCGCACAGCCGGGCCGAAAGCAGTCTTCAAAAAATATCCGCGCGCACCAATGTCCCGCCGTTTATCGCGGTTGATCAGGAGGGTGGTCGGGTCTGCCGCTTCCGGGGTGTTCCGGCCGAATACGGTGCACCGTCGGATTATGCCGAGCATGACAAAATCGATTTGTATGCCGAACACTTCAGCCGTTCCGCCTATTACCTGCGGTCGCTCGGGATCAATCTCCTGCTGGGACCGGTGGCGGATCTAAATCTTAACCGTGACAATCAGTGTTTGCAGGGACGGACCTTTGGAAGTCAGAGCTCTCGCGTCATACCGTTTATCGAACGCACCATTAAAATCGCCCACAAGGCCGGGCTTTTGACCTGCACCAAGCATTTTCCCGGATTGGGTGCGGCCAAGCTCGACCCGCACGAGGAACTGGTTTCCGCCGATTATACATACCAGACATTCCTGAATCGCGAATCATTCACGTTCCAGGCGGCGGTGCGATCCGGAAGTGATATGATCATGACGACTCATCTGCTTCTCCCCAGCCTTGACAATTATCCCGCCACGATCTCGCAGGTGGTGGTGGAAAAACTGCTTCGTGAGACCCTGGCATTCGACGGCATCGTGATCACCGACGATTTGCTCATGAAGGGCGCCGACCGCTTTGGCAATCACGGTGAGCGTGCCTTCAAGGCCTTCCATGCCGGACATGACATCCTGCTGTTCGGTCGAAATTACCGTGCGGCCGATGAGGCCATCCAATATTTCAAACAGGCGTACCGCAAGGGATTGCTTGATAGTGATCGATTGCGATCATCGTTAAACAGGATTTCCGGCATCAAGTCCAAGCTGACGGCGTCGGTTGTGTAAGACATGCTGAAAACCATCAGGAAAAAATCACTGGTTGTCATCGGTTTGAACTCCGGAACGTCTGCCGACGGGCTGGATCTTGCCGCCGTTAAGATTACCCGGCGGAGCGACAAAATTGCCTGTGACGGGCTGAGTTCCAAAACGATTGCTTACCCCAAATCACTGGCGCGCCTGGTGCAACAGGTTATCACCGAAGACAGGATCGGCCTTGACGAGGCCGTGCATCTGGATTTGAGGCTGGGGCGTTTTTACGGTGAACAGGCCCTGCTCATGTGCCGCAATCTCCGTCGGCGCGGACTTCCCGCGGACTTGGTGGCATCACACGGCCAGACCGTACGACACCTGCCCGGCAAAATCCGGATTGACCGAAGCAAGGGTAGCGGCACGGTGCAACTGGGGCACCCGGAATCCATCGCCCGGCGGAGCGGCCTTCTCACGGTCGCGGATTTTCGCCAGGCCGACATTGCCGCGGGCGGCGAAGGCGCTCCGATAACCTCGCAGGCCATGTGGCGGCTGTTGTCAGATCGCAGGCAGAATCGGCTACTGGTCAATATCGGGGGGATCGCCAATTATTTCTTCATGCCGGCGGGACAGCTGTCTGAAAAACTATCGGCCCGGGATTGCGGTCCGGGGAATTCCCTGCTGGATATTATCGCGGCGCGCTATTTCAACCGGCGCTATGACCGCAATGGACGGATGGCGGCGCGGGGAAAGATTTCCCGCCGACTGCTCAGTATGCTTTTGGCTGACAACTACCTGAAAGGCAAATACGGCCCGTCGACCGGACGCGAGCGATTCGGTGTCCGCTTTGTCGATAAAATGATTGGGTATGCATCAAAGCTTCGCCTTGACAAACACGGAGTCCTGGCGACCGCGACCGAATTGACCGCCGTGACCATCGCCCGCCGGATTGCACCACTCTGTGCCGAGCACCGGCTCGAACGGGTCTATCTCTTTGGCGGTGGAGTTCACAATGCTTTTTTGGTCGAACGATTACAATACCACCTTCCCGCCGTGTCATTCTTTTCTGTTGACACGCTCGGTATTGATGGCGATTATCTGGAAGCTGTTTGCTATGCCGTCATGGGGGCGATGACGGTGTGGTCGATTCCGGCAAATATGCCGCATGTGACCGGTGCCCGAACGGAGGCGATCACCGGCCGCATCATACAACCGCCCCCGGTGTGACAGGTATGGAAACCGAAAACAAAACACTGACATCGCATTTGATTCGTTATACCGCTCGTTTCGGAACACTGCTATTGCTGTTTCTGCTGATCTGGGGATGCGCGGCGGTGCCGCGCCTGGAGGAGGGAACCGGCGGCACTTACCTGCGCCTGCCTTTCGTGCGGGTTTTGATAGATAACGGAAAATCGACGATGAGTATTACGGCGCCGGGACAGTTTTCCGTGGAATGCCTGCGGGGCGGAAAAAGTTATGTGTACTATGCCTCGCGTTCGGTGACCATTCGAGCCGATGCCGGGCGTGTTTCGGTGGCCACTTCGTCCGGGAAAATTGGTGATCGTTTCGATGAAGTCCTGCTCACTCCCCGATCGGACAAGCAACATCTCAGTTATATCGGTCACCGCTATCGCGGTGTTTTTCGTGTCATTCCCCACAATCGCAACCTGCGGCTGATCAACGTGGTGCACATGGATGATTATCTCAAGGGGGTCGTGCCGCCGGAGATCGGTTTCACCAAGGAAGCGGAACTGGAGGCGATCAAGGCGCAGGCGGTGGCGGCTCGAACCTACTCCATGTCTCATCTCTCGCAATATATAGATGAGCCGTATGATTTGAAATCGGACGTGTCCGACCAGGTATATCACGGGGTCGAGGTTGAAAACGCGGTGGTCTCCCGTGCGGTCGAGGCGACGCGCGGCTACGTGCTCAAGTATCGGGATGAATTGATCAACGCCTATTATCATTCCACCTGTGGCGGTTACACCGATGATGTCGACGAGGTGTGGGACAAGAAATCCACACCGTATCTTCGCGCCGTACCCGACAGCGGCTTTTGCAGTTGGTCGAAATACTACACCTGGAAGGAATCGTATTCCGTCAAGCAGCTCAAGCTGCGGCTTGAGGAGTACCTTTCGTCCGAACGCGGACGAGTGGTCAGGCTGGGTAAAATAGTCGATATGAATATTGTCGGTCGCACCGCCGGAGGAAGAGTGGCACGGATGAAGATTGAAACCAGCGACGGTAGTTATACGGTCGGGAGCGACAAAATTCGCTGGGTGTTCACGCGTTCCTCCAATCCCGAGCTGATTCTGCAGTCGGCCCGTTTTGATCTGAAAAAAACCTATGACGGGAGCCGTCGCCTGACCCGGGTCGATTTCATCGGGGGTGGTTATGGTCATGGGGTGGGGATGTGTCAGTGCGGTGCAATCGGAATGGCGCGCGCCGGACGTGCCTATGAACAGATTCTCAAGCACTATTACCGCAATGTGGATTTGGTGAAGTTGTACTAATCGGCGACAGCCGACTCAACAGGTGAATTCTCACCGCTTGCTTTTTTTCCGTAAATCCGTTTTATTGTCAATGATTCTTCCAATTCGGGAAGGTGGTATATCATGGATAAAAGGGCGGTGATTCTCAATTCGCGGCAATCGTTGCAACCGAGGGGTGCTGATCGGTGGATCGTGCAAACCCGGCGGGCGGTGCGGTACGCCAAATCACGCGGGTATACGCTAGTAACCTCGGTTGGCATGAGCGCCTGGGAGATGACGCTTTATTTTGCCTCGCGCTTTGGTGCCCGCCGTGAGGTGATTGTTCCCCGTGACGAAAATGCCGAACCGGATGAGATTCGGTCGTTCTGGACCGCGCAGTTTCGTCTTGATGATAAACTGACCGGTTGGCATGAGATACCCCGTGGTCGAATCGCACGGGATCGCGCCGTATTTCAAAAGACTCGTGACCGGATGGCGCTGGAACGCGCGGAGATCATCCTTCCGGTCGATATCAGGTCGGGTGGTAATCTGGAGGGAAGGTTGTTCCGGGCCGAACGGGCAGGCAAGACGATTGACCGGACTTTCCGAACCGTGCAAACGGCACCGGAGCGCACATGCAAAATCGTCGTGGACTCATCGCGGCTTAGCCCGGAAACGGATAGTCGGCTCGGCGATGCCCTGGTGCATTGGACCCGGACCTGTCACGGTCCCTGGCCGGGCGAGACGCGTTACGATTACTATCATGCGGTTGCATCCAATGCCGACAGGTATCCCCGCCGGGCGCTTGATACATTGTGCCGAATCCTGACCGAGCGACGCCTGCGGGCCTCACCGAGGCATCTGCGCCGGGGTCTTCGGGCGGTGGCGTTTTCCGCCCTGCCGCCGACCGATGCGGTTGGTCTTATGAAATGGCGGGCGCGATACCGTGAGATGACCTTCGAACCGTATGGCCTCGCGATCGAACGCTCCCTGGCGGAAAAACTGAAAATACGCCGGGTGTTCTATGGTAATCCTGACATGTACGATTATCTGGAACCGGAAAACCGCGATTATTTCCAGAATCTTGGTCGTGTTGGCGATTGGATGCCGGAACGGGAATACCGACATCTCGGTGATTTTGAACTGGAATCGATTCCCGGCGACAGGCTGACCGCGATCGTTCTGCAACCTGAGGATATAGACACAATACGCCGTGTTCACAGCGGTTCGGTGCTGGCATTATATGCTGATAAGCAGGGGAATATTTCTATATAGGGCGGAGATTGAACTCAGCGTTTCGGGGCACCCTCAATGATATCCAGGTATCGCCGCGCCCATTTTTCCGTGGAATGATGCGCGCGCACATACTCGTGATACCGTTTTCCCAGCCCGTTGCCGTCAATTCGATGCTGGTACAGCCCGCGAATAAGGTCAACCAGTTCATCCGGGTGTTTATCGGAAAAGGTTAGCGCGCCGCCGGCATGATCGAGGAAACGTGTCGCCTCCTGGGCGGTCGATCCGAACACAATGGGTTTTCCCGCCGCCATGTATTCGAACATCTTGACTGGTAATACCGATTGCGCGAAGGGAACATCCTTGAGGCAATCCACCAGGATATCGCCAGCGTGCAGGAAATACGGAATCTGCTCCAGCGGTTGCAGGCCGATAAAGGAGATATTATTCAGGCCGTACTGCTCCGCCAGTTGTCGGTAGGTGTCTTTTTTCTGACCGTCGCCGACAAAGACAAAATGATACTGCTTTTCATCGGATAGGATACGCGCCGATTCGATGATCGGTTCGAGGGTCCGCACGGTACCCATCGTTCCGCAGAACAGGATAAGGTACTTGTCTTCCCATCCGTATTTTTTGCGAATCCCGTTGGAATGGCTGTTGATGAAATTGTCGCCGACCCCGGACTTGATCGTGGAGACTCGATCCTGCGGAAATCGCTCACGCATCCAGCTGGTCAATCCCTCGGTGACACAGACAATCTTCCAGGCCCGTTTGTACACAAAGCGCATCATTTTGCGGATGCCTTCGGTGAGAATCGACTTGTTCAGGCTTCCATACTGCTCACCCATTTCCGGTTGCAGGTCGCGAATTTCGAGCACCAGTTTGGCGCGCCGCATCCGGCTCAGCAGGTAGCCCAGCAGGGCCGAGGTTACCGGGGGAGATGATGCCAGCACCACGTCGTATTTCCCCTTCAGGCGGAAGCTGTGCAGGAGCGTTGAAGCCAGAAAGGTTAAAAATCCCAGCATGCGCTTTTTGGGTTGGGCGTTGGATGCCGGTAAGACGTAAGATCGATAGATTTCAACCCCGTCCATGTATTCTTTGCTGAATATTTTACCCCGATATTCCTTTGGAATAATCCCATCGGGATAATTCGGCATAGCGGTAAGGACGGTTACATCATGACCGTTTTTCCGAAAATACTGGGCGAATTCATAGAGCCGTCGAACCGCACCTTTTTCCGGTGGAAAATGCTGTGTTACGAGTAATATTTTCATAATATCCGCAATAAGTAACCTAATCTATGACAGCCGACCCGAAAAAGCAATATAAAAACGCTGGGCGATCTGCGCTGAAGCATCCCCACCATTTCTCACCCACGAATAGAAACCACGCTTTGAGCGGGCGAAATCAGTTTTATGGAAAGGCGTTTTGCCGGTAAAGATATCGTCCATGATCATATAAAATATTAAACGAAAAAACGGCTGAAATGGCCGAAATCTGGTCAAAATTTTGCCGTTAATTCAATCCCTTAACTCCCATTTCTTTAACAAGTCTGCATATCCAGTGATGAATTTCTACAAAAGTAAGGTTTTGCCCAATAAATGTCAATATCAGATTCTGAAAAAGAAAGGGTTTATTTACGTATTTTGTATCGCCTCAATCAGTTTAGGATTTGGTGTTGATATCGGTTTTCAGGGTGTCTGTTATTTTATTTATAAAAGATCAGGATTACCCGACGGTTTTTCTGTCGTCCGTCCCGGGTATCGTTACTGGCGATAAAATTGGTTTCTCCCTTGCCGATCGGGGTCAGGCGAACGGACTCGATTCCAAGCGATACCAGGTAATCACGCACCCGGTTGGCACGTTTCTGCGATAAGCTACGATTGTCCTCCGGGAGACCGATATTATCGGTATAGCCGAGGATTTCAACCCTCACCCCCGGTGCTTTTTTAAGGATTTTCGCGATTTCCTCAAGCCTGATGCGATTCTTGCGGTCCACCTCGAATGAGCCCGGATCGTATTTGATATGCAATGTAACCGGCTTTTCCAGCATGGCGAGGTCAATGCATCCATAGGTATCCACCGGCAGGCCCGGTTCACTGTCGGGACAGTCGTCAATTCCGTCCGGGATACCGTCGCCGTCACTGTCGAGCGGACAGCCGTTTTTGTCGATGTGCGCGCCGACGGCGTTATGAGGACAGGTGTCAAGATAGTCGGGGATACCGTCGAAGTCCGAGTCAACCGGGCATCCGTAAACATCGACCCTGCCCCGGGCCTCCCGTTTGGTATTCGGGCAGGCATCCAGGTCGTCGGGAATGCCGTCACCATCGTCATCCTTTCCGGAGTACTTTGGTGCTTTAATCGCCGGTTTGGTTACCGTTGTCGCTACCGGTGTCGGTGAAACCTTTGTGGGAGCCTTATTCCACTCCATCTCATGCCGGTCCCAATCGGTGGCCTTCTTTTTGCCGCCGAAGGCAAATGAAATTGTCAATGCCGCCTTGATACTCCAACGGCTGAGGCTGTCCTCAAAGGTGTCGATAAATTCAAGCCCCGCGCCGGTTAAATAATCGGTCCTGACATCCAGCCCGAAAATCCAGTGATTATTGGTGGCATATTCGATTCCCAGGCCGGCCGACAATATCACCTCGGTCGCCGAGGCGTTAAGCGGTTCATTACGCTCACCGGAAGTGAGTATCGTTTTTCCTGATCCCGGATCAACCAGTTTCCAAACCGACACGCCGCCGCCACCGCCCGTATACAGCCGGACCGCGAAATCAGGCGGTAACAGATTATATCTGGCCAAAAAAGAGAGGTCATATACCTTTCGTCCCCAGGTACGGTCTTCCTTGTCCGAGCCAAGTTGAAACGGCGAATCGGCGGTGATATCATCGTATAGCTTATATCCGTTGAGGACCATATCGGCCCGCCAGCGTTGCGAGAGATAAACTGAAAAACCAATTCGATAGGCCATTCCGAGGGTAAAAGTGGGGCCGTTGCCACCGCCCAGAGCCGCCATGCCGGGACCGATACCCAGTGAAAAGGCCGGGTTGTCCTGAGCCCCAACGGGGATAGTATACAGGAGAATACTCAAAATCACTACAATGACTCGCATGATGTCAATTTTATGTGCCGGCTGTCCGAATGCAATAAAAAACTGACGACAGTACCGCATTGTCGAATGTGTTTCGAATAAATACTTAAAAGGTTTTCATTATCAATTTGACTTTGAGTAAGAAACGTATATCTTTAGACGTTGGTTTTTGAGAAGATGCTACCGCCTGCGGTATTGGGCACGAACCGGGGGCGATGTCCCGCTGAAAATATTTTGTATTGTAATGGGCTGGACAGTACACGTTAATTAATAACACGTTTAGGGGTTGGTTTTGGATTACAAGAAACTTCATGATTGGCCGCAAAATATCAGCGAGGCGGTCAGAATTCAACATGATTTAAAACCACAAATAAAAATCGATAGTGCCTTCGACAAGATTGAACTGGTGGCGGCCGTTGATACTGCATATAACGACAAAGTCAATCGGCTGTATGCCGCCGCCGTCACCATGAATATCTCCGAGATGGTGGACGTTGAGCGGGCGGTGGCGGAGATGGATGCGGTTTTTGAATATATTCCCGCCGCCTTGAGTTTCCGGGAAGGGCCGGTATTATTAAAAGCACTGTCGCGTTTGCAAATACGACCGGATCTGATTATATTTGCAGGGCACGGTATCACGCATCCCCGCTCATTCGGGATGGCATCGCATTTGGGATTGTTGATGGATATTCCGTCGATCGGATGCGCCAGAAAACTCCTGTCCGGTGAATTCCAAATGCCCGACGAGGAGAGAGGATCATACAGCCCGTTATATGTGGCCAACATTCATTGTGGATATGTATATCGTACCAAGACCAAAGTCAAGCCGATGTTCATTTCACCGGGGCATCTGTGCTCAATCGAGGATTCGTTGGAGATTGTTAAAAAATGTCTTACCGAATACCGCATGCCCGAACCGCTTCGTCTGGCCCATCTCTTCGCCAGTAAGTACAAGCAGTCCGCTGAGAAAAAGATGGGATTTCGCAAGAAAAGACCACACCCGCGAGACCGCAACTTCAATCGTAATCAATAACCAAACCGGACCTTGTCCGGCCCGTTATCGGGGGGGACATCATGCCGGATGACATTCTGCGCCTGTCACGCGAACTCCTGCCGCTACAGGTAGCCTTTCGACGCCATATTCACCGGCACCCCGAATTGGCGTTCCGGGAGTTTGAGACGAGCGCCTATATCGCCGCGCAATTACGCAAACACAAAATCGATGCGCGCGTCCTTAAGGATAAAACCGGTGTGATCGCCCTGGTCAATCCCGACCGGGAGCGCGCCGTGGCTCTTAGATGCGAACTTGACGCCCTGCCCGTGGTGGAACAGACCGATTTACCTTATGCATCTGCCCACGAGGGAATCATGCACGCCTGCGGTCACGACCTGCACATGGCGGTTATCATGGGGACGGCCATCCTGCTGAACCGCCTGAAGAAGAAACTGCCACTGGCGGTCAAATTTTTCTTTCAGCCGGCCGAGGAGGAACCGCCCGGCGGTGCTGTCGAACTGATTAAAGAGGGATGTCTTGAAAATCCGAAGGTCGAAATGATTTTTTCCCTTCATGTCGATCCCGGTGTCGCGACCGGGCGTATCGGTCTGCGCGATGGTCCCACGATGGCTTCGGTGATGGACTTCGATATCACCATCAAGGGCAAGGGCGGCCATGCGGCGCGTCCGCACGCCACGGTCGATGCTGTCGCGGTGGCGGCCGAGGTGGTCGAGTCGCTACAGAAAGTGATTTCGCGGGAGATCGATCCACTCAATCCGGCCCTGATAACCATCGGCGTCATTGAGGGTGGCACGGTGCGCAACGTTATCGCCGAGCAGGTAATCCTGCGTGGAACGGCCCGCACGCTGACGCCTCAAAATGTCAAACACCTTCCCCGGCTGATCAAACGAACCATCGGCGGAATTTGCCGCGCCCGGGGTGCGTCTTTCTCGCTTGATTTTATTTCAGGCTATCCGGTGATGACAAACCACCCGTCCGCCAATGCCATCCTGCGCGACAGCTATCGAGAGCTCTTTGGGAAGGGGGGGATTGAGGTTACCCCGCCGACAATGGGCGGCGAGGATTTTGCCTATTATTTGCAAGAAATTCCCGGCGCAATGTTTCGACTTGGTGTAAAAAATAATGCCATCGGCGCCAACAAGTCCTGGCATGCGGCGGACTTCACCGTCGATGAAGATGCCATTTTTTATGGAACATCCCTGCTGGCCAAGGCGGTTATAAAATATTGTGAAACCAGTTACTGACAGTGTTTTAACAGCAGTCCTTACCCTGTGCGTACTGGCTGTTTTGCCCGCGACGGGGTATTCGTTTCATATTCTGCAGGAATTGATTGTCAATTATTCCGATTTTTCCGAGGTCCGTTCGATTGCCGTGGGTTATGATTATGTCTATTTCGGGACAACCAACGGCATTATCCGCTATCATATCGAGGATGATAAGTGGGGGATACCGCTGACCGGCAAAGATGGATTGGAGGGACGGGATATTCTTAAGGTGCAGGTATCATCGGATGATGAATACATCTGGGCCAAAACCGATTTCGGGATATATGAGTATCGCGGTATTTCCGATTACTGGTTGCCGGTCGATGAGATTCCGCCTTCCACCAATACGATCAGTCGCCACCTGGCGCCGGACCCGCTTTATTTCCCTCCGGAAGGGTATAATTACATGTCCGACGGTTACTTGATAGACTTCGAGGGGCGCCGGTTTCCGGTAACTGATGTGGTTGACGACGGCTGGGGGAATTTCTGGATTGGAATCCGGGGGCTTGGCGCGGCCAAGTCACGATCCGCCAACTATCATCTGGAGCTGTTACCCTATGGCCTTCGCCAGGAAAATGTCGCCACCATGTTTCTCGATGACAGCCTGCTATGGCTGTGCGGGAGTCCGAAATACGCCATGCGTCCCGGCCTGACCGAGTTCGACTGGCGTGAAAATCAGTTTGACTATATCGATCTGCCGGCCGAATTTGTGACCCCAAACAGCTATATATTTGATTTGTATGCGAATGGTGATGATATATTTCTTGCCACCGACTATGGCGTGGTTGTTATTGATAAAGAAACCCGCACCGTGCGGGATCATTTTTATCGCTCATCGGGCATTCCCGATGAAAACGTTCTTGCCGTTGCCGCCAATGGCGATACGGTATTTGTCGGGACCCATTACGGTTTGGGTTTGCTGAAGCGGTATCAAGATACCGTTGAAGCCCGTGTCGAGACCTATCTTCCGTCGCTGTCGGTGAATTGTCTGGAACAGACCGATGAGGCTCTGTGGATCGGTACCTCGCGCGGTGTGTACCGTCTGGATTACGAGTCAGCCAGGCTGGGTCGGCTTAAAACTCCGGAGGTTTCCGGTTCGGGAGAGGTGTTTGATATTGAACTGGCCGGAGAACAAATCTGGGTCGCTTCCGAGAACAACCTGGTTTCCATTGACCTGGAAACCGCCGAAGTAATGGAGTATCCCGAGGTTAACGGCTATGGCGGTGCGACCGCGGTGGCGGTCGCGGATACGCTGGTGGCAGTGGCGGTAAACCAGGGGATGTTGCTGATAAATACCGGGAAAAAACGGGCGCGGTATCTGTATACCGTTAACGACGGATTACCTTCTCACTATATCAGTGATTTGATTTTCGACGGAGACTATCTCTGGATCGGTAGCAATCGCGGTCTGACTCGTTTCTGGTATAAAAATCCCCGTTTGCCGCAATAGTGGCATGTTCTTTCACGCTGTAATTTAACCGTTGTCGAACGGTTTACAATTGCTTATCTTTTATATGGTATATACGGACGAATCCGATTGCCGATTTTAAGATGAAACGCATAACTATAAAACATATCGGACTGACGGCCTTTGTCAGCCTGCTTAGTCTTTTGTTTATCGTGTCGGATGGATATGCCGCCGACCAGGATGTCTTTACCGTGTACACCCTTGAGGTGGAAGGTGAAATATTCGGCTATGTCTGTGGTGATATCAGCGGTGATAAGCTGTCTGATGTTATCGTGGTTTATTCACCGGCGGATGATCCTGACACGCGCTATGCGGGATTGTATCTTCAGGGACAAACCAGCGGCTTCAACCTGAGGCCGGATTACCTGACCCGACTTCCCCATAACGCCTCTCAAATGGATATCGGCGATATTGACGGCGACGGGATTATGGAAGTCCTGATGATTGACGCCGATGGGGTCAGCGCGTTACGCTATTCGCAGAGTACCGGTTTTTCCAAACCGGTCCGGCTGATTCGTCAGAAGTCAATCTACAACGTCCCTTATTTTCGGGGAATTATCGTCGAACCGTTTTTAATTGAAATCAATGATCGCCCCGGCCCTGAAATCATTATCCCTACCTCCCGGGGATATGTTATTTACGAGCGGGGAGATGCCGATCGATATGAAGTCCTCAACGAGCTTTCGGTTGACCTGGTTACTCAAAACGGTGAGAAAAGCCTGGCGGATTTCTCTCGCCCGGGAGGCGTGTCATTCCAGGTCTCACTGGCGAAGTTATATACCGGTGACTGCAACCTTGACGGGCGGCTGGATTTGTATTTTCTCTGGGATCGCAAAGTCGCCTGCTTCATTCAGGATAACACCGGCAATTTCCCCCAGACTCCCGACCTTAAAATGGTATTGCAGTCGGATCGGACCGGTGGCTTTGCGCAGAGTTGGCTGGCCGATTTTAACGGTGATCAGCGGCTGGATGCCGTGGTATCGTATACATCCGGGGGGATTACCAATACGGAAACCAGCGTGCAGTTTCATCTTTGCAATCCCGATGGGCTGTTGGAACCGAAAGTGAGCCGGGAGCTACGGTTGTCGGATTCTCACTGCAATTTACTGGTGGATGATTTCAACCGCGACGGTCGTCCGGAACTTGCAATTCCGGCGGTCGAACTCGGCGCCATCGCCGCCACCAAAATGCTTCTGATGAAAGAGGCGGATTTACATCTTTTGATTTATCCTATCATTGGCGGGTTTCCCGATGATGAACCGGCCAAGCGCAAGAAACTGGAATTCAAATTCAATTTCGATGATCCTCATCCGACCCGCGAAATCGCGCTGAGCTGGGCGGCCGATTTCAATGGCGACAACCTCCTGGACCTGGCCTATTCCGACGGCAACGGACATATTAAATTCTACTGGGGGCATAATTCGGACTACCTGTCCAAAAAACCCGATGTCGAGATTTCCCTGGAGCATCCGTCCGGGGTACGCCCGGTCACGCTAAATACCGGACGCCTTTCGGATGCCATCATAGAACACAACCTGGCCGGCAAATTTGATCGTTTGACGGTCTTGAAGAACCGCAATAACAAGCTCTGATTGAAGGGACGTTTATGGCTGAAAGAGAATTTCCAATGTGTCTGAAATGTGGCAAAGGAATGCTGTTGCCGCTTTCGGATTACGGACGCAACGGGGCAACAATCATGTATAAAGCCTGGGTTTGTTCAAATCCGGACTGTGGTTTTTCGTTACGGATCGACAATGGGGAGATCAGTTATGGCAAGCCGATTCCCACCGCAACCAAGTGAGCGACATGCCGAGCCTGTTTAACAATCTATGGGTAAAAGTGGCGGCTCTCCTGCTGGCGATACTGCTCTGGTTCCATGTCGCGACCGAGAAAGTCTATCAGAATCAAATAACCCTGCCGGTCACCCAGGTCGATCTTCCAACCGACCTGGTGCTGGTGGAGCCGCCGCCGGAATCGGTCCTGGTGACTGTCTCTTCCGGCGGTAAGGCGTTGTTGCGAAGCGACTGGAAACGGCGCGGCGCCAAAATGCAGATTACCGACGGTCGGCCGGGACGGTTCAAGCAGGATATTGCTTCCGACAATGTCGCGCTGATCGATGCCCAGGGGGTGACCCTGGTTGACGTGGTTGGCCCCCGGGAGTTTTATTTCAACTGCGATCGCAGGGGGGAAAAGGAGGTGCCGGTCAAGTCGCGGGTCGTGATTCTGCCGGATGAGGGTTTTGCCCTTGGCAATGCCGATTCGCTCATTCCCGCCACCGTAACCATTACCGGACCGCGCGCGGCCCTGACGGCAGTCGAGGCGGTCGAAACCGAAACGGAACGACTGGAGGGGGTTCGCAACGATTTCGATGTCACAGTCGCCCTGGTCTATCCGGATATTTACAACCTCAGCATCACGCCGGACTCGGTCACCCAGTATATCAGCCTGGTCCCGCTTAAAACCCGCGAGTTTGTCGACCTGGCTTTGCGTCTTACCTATACCCCGTTCGGGCGGATGGTCAATTATGAACCGAAATCAATCGATATTATCGTGCGCGGTCGGACCGATTTTATCGACCGGTTCGAAGCAGACCAGATAACCGCCACCGCCGATTACCGTGAGGCCGATTCCGCCGGGGCGGTCCCGGTCGTTGTCTCCCTTCCTGAAACCGTTTCCCTGGTTCACCAGTCGGTCGACACGGTGCGTATCACCCAGTAGTCATGATTACGCTTGGTATTGAAAGCTCCTGCGACGAGACCTCGGTCGCCGTCGTCGAAAACTGCGAAACCATCCGCTCCAATATTATCCTGAGCCAGCTGGTGCATTCCAAGTTTGGCGGCGTGGTTCCCGAACTCGCAAGCCGCGAGCATCTCAAGGCGATCATGACCGTCTACGAAGAAGCGCTGGCGGTCGCGAAGATCAAACCGGATGAAATTGACCTGATCGCCGCGACGTACGGTCCCGGGCTGGTGGGAGCACTGCTGGTCGGGCTGAATTTTGGCAAGGGACTGGCATTCGGTTATGACAAGCCGTTTATCGCGGTCAATCATCTCGAGGGACACCTGGCATCAAACCTTCTCATGCACCCCGACCTTCCGGAAAAGCATCTCACGTTGATCATCTCCGGCGGGCACACCTCGCTGGTGCTGGTTAATGCTTTCGGTGACTATCATGTCCTGGGGCAGACCAAGGATGACGCGGTCGGGGAGGCGTACGACAAGGTCGCGAAACTGCTGGGGTTGGGTTATCCCGGCGGGCATGAAATCGACCGGTTGGGGCATATCGGCAACCGCACCTATTTCAAATTCCCGCGCGGGGTAATTAAAGAAGACAGCTATGATTTTTCTTACTCCGGGTTGAAGACCGCGGTGGCGCTTCATGTGAAAGACATGTCCGAATCCGAACTGGAGGACAAGCGCGCCGATATCGCGGCGTCGTTTCAGGAAGCGGCGCTGGACGTGCTGGTGGCCAAAACTGTTCGCGCGGCGAGGACATTCGGGATTGAGGCGGTGACGTTGTCGGGCGGGGTGGCCTCGAACAGTCGCTTGAAAGAGATGATGAAAGAGCAGTTAAGCCGGATCGGAGCGGAATTCTATTTTCCGCCGCCGGCACTGTGTACTGACAATGCCGCGATGATTTCAGCGGCGGGTTATCTTCGTTACACGCTCGACGGCCCGTCGGAGTTGAATGTTAATGCGGTGCCGTATTTGAAACTGCAGTAACAGCTCACATAAATTTATCGCTTTACGGGCATACCGGGTCGGGGCCGGGTGGATGGCCGTAGAGATAATCGATCAGATACAGAATATCCAGCAAATTGACCGCGCCATCGTCGTTGACATCGCCGGCTTCGATCGGTTCGGGGGCCGGCCCGGGGGGGTTGCCATACAGGTAATTGATCACAAACAGGATATCAAGCAGGTTGATGGCATCATCGCTGGAAAAATCCCCGCATAGGAATATCTGGGTCTGCAGGGTCAGGGTGTCGGCATGACAGGCATCCTCGACGATTACCGTAATCGGCTCGATATACGCGGTATCCGGGGCGTGCCCCATCACCGTGTCATTCTGCACCGTGCACCAGTGGGGAATTTCGGTATAGGTGATCGTGAACATGCTGTCGTCGGGATCGTCAATGTCGGGATAGAACGCTAAATCATGATGAAACTGTATCAATAGCGTGTCATCCGGCGGGATAATATGCGGCTGATTGAGAGTATCGTTGACTACCATTGTTATGGTCTGTACCGTCGAATCGGTTCCGTCAAAAACACTGATCGTAAACGATGTGTCGACGCAATTACACTCAACATAACCTGATACCGTGTCATTGGCAAGGGTGCACCATGAGGGGAGGTTGCGTATATCTTGCACCAGTTCGGTGCCGTCGCAGTTGGGATCGGAGATCTCAACGGCATAGACAAATTCTTTGCCAAGTACCAGTGTGTCCACATGTGGCGATGCCACCTCGGGCGGATCGTTAATACCGATTGGATTGCAACAGTCATTGGCCGGGTGTTCGGGACAGACATCGCAGGAATCGCCGATCCCGTCTTCATCGAAGTCTTCCTGGTCGGGATTATATACATACGGGCAGTTGTCGTCCGGGCACTCATCTGCTACCACATCCGGGTGGCCGTAGCCGTCATCGTCAGGATCAGTACAGCTGTATTTGAGCAGAACTGATATTTGATCGTCATTTCTATCTGTAGTAACAATGTCCAGATCACCGTCGTTGTCAAGGTCGGCGGCAATCACGCAATCCGGATCACGACCGACCTCCGCGATATCGAAATACTCTGTGAAATTGCCGTTGCCGTCATTGATCAGCACCGATACGCTGTCGGACATGTCGCTTGAAGTTACGATATCCATATCCCGGTCGCCGTCCATATCGGCAACAAAAACTCCCAAAGGATCCCGGCCGGTTGAGAAAATAAGTGGGAAGTAGAATGTCCCGTCACCCCGATTTTGCAGGACACACACGTTTTCGTCTGAATTCTCATTAATGGTGATTACTTCGGGGTAAGTATCATTGTTAATATCCGCCAGCACCAGATCATCGCAATCCCTCGGCATGGAATAGGTGACATCATCGCCAAATTTCCCCTTTCCAATATTGGGCAGAATGGTGACGTCATTTCCCTCCAGCATCACCAGATCCTGATCGCCATCGTTGTCGATATCTCCGAATTCGAGTGCTTCAAGAGAATTTATGCTGTACTCGTCGGTGAAGATAAAAGTTCCATCTCCGTTATTCGTATATATTTCAATGTCGCCGCTTCGATTGATACCTGCCAGGTCAAGAGAATTGTCTTCATTTATAAAGGCACAATCAATTGCGAGTATTTCATCTTCAGTATCAATTGAAACTTCTTCCGCCAGCGTTCCGTCACCGTTATTGGCCAGAAAATACAGGTAAGCTCTGTCTCTCAGACGCGCTATAACATCAAAATCGCCGTCATTATCAAAATCGCCGGTACACATGTCATTGAGGGATTGACCAATGTGATATGAAACCGTATTCCCAAAGGAGCCGTCACCGTTATTAATGAGGACTTCAATTTTCTTTTCGCCATCAGCAATAACCAGATCGGTATAGGTGTCGGTATCCATCCGGGCCGGGATGACCTTAAAAGGGGCATTGTTGGTGGCATAGACGCTCGCTGGAAGATAGGTCCCCGGGCTGTCGATTACCGCCGCTGTGAACGACCCGACATATCCCGCAAATGGCGTTGCGCCCGTGGATTTGATACTATCAGTCAGGCGGACATATACCTGTTCGCCATGAACAAAATTGGTATCGGGATTAATCGCCAGCGTCCGAGTGATGTCATTGTACGTGAAGGCGCAGGTATGAATGCCTGAAATTGATCCAATTGCCTTCACCGTCGAGCTGTCAAGGGTCGATGATGTCATCGGCATATTGAATGTAAAATTAAAATTGGCATTTACCTCAACGGTGTTATCATTTTGATTCGGGTCGGTGTCGACAATCTTCGGGAACGGGACATTCATCAGCACTGTCATGGTATTGCTCGACCAGTCGGCGGTGGCCAGGTCGATATCACCGTCACCGTCGAAATCAGCCCCGGCGATACCGTGCGGGCGGCCGGTTCCGGGGAATGCCACCGCATCGGCAAACGCACCGTTGCCATTGTTTGAAAGAATAGCAATTGTGCCGTCATCATTATTGCAGGCGGCGATATCGATATCCCCGTCGCCGTCATAATCGGAACACCAGAGATTGATTGGCCCATCGCCAATGGCGTAAGTAGCTTGCGATGAATATCCGCCGCTTCCATCGTTTAACAAGATCGAGACCGTGTTTGACATCGCATTCGACACGGCCAGATCGTTATAGGTGTCGGCATTAAAATCGTGGGCGGCGATATACCGGGGTTGGGTACCGACTGCAACATACATGGCCCCGGAAAAGGAACCGCCACCCTGATTGGTCAGGATAGCGATGTCATTTGAAAGCCTATCGGCCACCATCAAATCAAGATCACCGTCATTGTCAATATCCGCCGGGCATATCATCTCAGGTGATGAACCCACGGGATGCGATGACGCGGTTCCAAAACTCCCGTCACCGTTGTTTGGCAATATGCTGATGCTGTTGGCGGTTTCGTTGGCCGATACCAGATCAATATCGCCATCGTTGTCGATATCGGCGCCGGCGATTCCGCGGGCATTGGAAGCGACCGGATAGGTTGTCGCCGTCGCAAAGGCTCCGTCGCCATTGTTGAGCATGACGGCGATAGTGCTTGATGAGAGCGAATTGGCCGAGGCCAGGTCGATATCGCCGTCATTGTCCAGATCGCCGCAGTGCAGACGCAAGACCTGTTCACCTATATTGTAGCCGGTTGGTGGCCCGAATATTCCGCCGCCGTCATTCAGAAAGACCGAATAGCCATAACCGCCCTCATCAGCCGTGATCAGGTCGTAATCCCCGTCGTTATCAATGTCGGCGGTTTGTATGTCGTGCGGGGTATCACCGGTGGCATATACGGAATCCATCCAGATTGTCCCGTTACCGTCCGGGACTACAGTGGTAAACTGCCAGGTATAGGGAGTTAACGGATCACCATCGGTCGATTCAATTTCATCGGTGAGCGTTACTGTCACAACCTCGCCGTATGCAAAATCCAAATTTGGGTCGAATGTTACCGCTCGGGTTGGTTCATCATATGTTATCACGCCCGTGTGCAGGCCGGTTTGGGAAGCGCGGACAATGAAGGCGGTATCCGTAAAAGAATCGGCATTCATGGTTGAGTCGAAGGTGGCGGAGATATCTGTTTCTACCGGAGAATCGCAGGTGTTGTTTAAGGGGGTCATCGTGGCAAATTCAGAATGATCTGTATATATGGCGCAATACTCAGATGCAATAAAGAACGCTACATCGATCCCCCAATCGTCGAGCATACTTCCCCACGTTCCGTCCCAAAATTCACTGCTTCGTTCTTCTCCGGAATACGGTCCGTAAGCATCATCGGATATGCAAGCCAATGTATCTTCGGGTGTATTCTGTACCGTGTTCCAACCGATATGATATTCCTCACCAGATGAAAAAACCCAGGTGTTTGACCAATCGGCTGGTACCCAATAAGCAACATTAGCGCCTTCAAGACCAGCGCCGGGATCTGGTACGAATATAGAGTCCAACAGATTTCCGGGAAGACCCAATCCATCGTCATCCCATAAATAAATCATCATATCCGGATCACCAGTCTGAGGCATAGCATACATTAATACCCACGCAGTTCTTAAGGTACAAGCGACAATACTGTTAAGAACAGTGAATCTCATATTGAAATGAGAATTACCATAGTAATCGGGAATAGGCCAATAGTAATAAAGGATGCCATCATGATAATAAT
>Ga0272441_10006141_pt1 | contig 20366 bp, 16 predicted proteins | sample SSMProp6N_FD_193582 | JGI IMG/M metagenome (GOLD analysis project Ga0272441, IMG submission 193582) | Marine sediment archaeal communities from Little Sippewissett salt marsh, Falmouth, MA, United States - SSM-Prop-6N | ecosystem: Environmental > Aquatic > Marine > Wetlands > Sediment ...
CCGTCGCCAAAGACATTTTTAGCATCCTGACGATCACGATCTATTTCGGTATTTCCGTCATCTTTCTCGGATTGCTATTTAACTGGATCAATCTCATACGAACGAGAAAATGGATGAACCTGGTCTTCGACAAGGGCGGCATCCTCGGTGCGTGGATTTATGGCGGAGGAATCTATATTGCCTCCTATATGATATCGCACGAATACAAAGCATTCCCTCCGGGTGCGACACTCTTTCTTCTGATCGGGCTGCCGTCACTGTTATTATTGGTTAAAGAGCCTTATCATTATTTCACACATAGACATCAACAGACGGCGGAGGACTCCAATCCCGTTTTTACTTTCCTTCGGTTTGTGATGGAATGGCTCGTCGAGCTTCTCGAAATCTTCAGCGGCTATCTTTCCAACACGCTTTCTTTCATGCGAGTAGCCGGACTGGGTATCGCTCACGCCTGCCTGATGATCTCTTTTTTCACCATAGCCGGGATGACCTCAGGCATTTTTTCCGTTCTTATACTGATACTCGGCAATCTGCTGGTCATCGGCCTCGAGGGTCTGACCGCCGGGATTCAGGCCTTAAGGCTGAGTTACTATGAATTCTTCACCAAGTTCTTTCACGGAACAGGAAACCTGTATACACCCATTTCACTAAGCAGTCGCGATAAATAAAGAAAGGATGAAAAACGATGGATACATCATGCCGAGAACTCAAATCCCAAATCACCCAAAGTATGGTCCTGCTTATCACGCTGATGGCGATCGTCGGAACGGTGTTTTGCGCCAACGCGCTGGCGGGAACCGGCCAAGACGACGCATCCGTCGAGCCGGAAATGAGCTCGACCAAGGCCGACGTCATGAAATACGCCCTGATTGCCGCCTCCGTCGCGTTCGGCCTCGGCGCGATTGGGGCCGGTATTGCGATTTCTCACGTCGGCGCCGCCGCGATGGGTGCCGTGGCCGAGAAGCCCGAGGTCGGAAGCCAGGCCCTTCTATTTATCGCACTGGCCGAGGGACTTGTCGTCTTCGGCTTTATTACATCCATATTGATTCTGAATAAGGTATAATCGACCAATGAAGTATTCGATCATAGGCGACGAAGATACCGTTCTCGGATTTCGGATGGTGGGTGTGACCGGAAAGGTCGCGACGAATTCGGACGAAGCCAAACGTGCTTTCGATGCGATGCTTGAGGATCGAGAGAACTGCATCATCATTATCACCGAGCGCGTTGCGGACATGATACGTCCGATCGTGGACAAATTCCTGTTTACCGAACGTTTTCCGCTGATTGTGGAGATTCCCGATCGAAACGGGCCGAAGCCTGGCCGCTTGGGCATCCGGGAAACCGTCAACGCGGCCATCGGGTTGAAGTTGTGACAATGACGTTAAGAAGATGTCGTTGAAAAGGCATAAGCATTCATGGAACCTGTAGATAAAGAGAAGGCCGAGCTCATTTCGGGCATCGAAGAAGACGCCCGCATCGAAGAGGAAAAAATCCTCAAGGATGCGGAAAATCAGGCGGCCGAGAAAAGAAAGTACGGTGAGAAGAAAATCGAATCCCTCTTGAACGACGCCCGAGAAAAAGCCCGGGGGCAGGCGGACGCCGTCAAGAAGAAAATCATCTCCGGCGTAGAGCTTGAGGCTAAGCGACTATCGATGCGCATTCAGGATTCTATCATTCAAGACATCATGAATCGCGTCGAAAAGAAGCTCGGTTCGATGATCGACGATCCGAATTACAGAACCGTCCTTGTCAACTGGACGACCGAAGCCGCCGTTGGTTTGGGCGCGGACTCCGCCGAAGTCAATGCCTCTGAAAGAGAGCGAATGATAATCAATGACGAGCTGCTTTCAGAGACCGGAAGGAAAGTTTCCGAGCTTACCGGTAAACAAATGGCGCTGAGATTGTCCGACGCGCCGCCTTTGAAAGACCAGGGAATCGTCCTGACCGCCGCGGACGAACGGACCGCCTTTAATAACCAGGTGAAGACGCGAATCCGCCGACGCCAGCGCGACATTCGAACGATGATCTACGACGCGTTATTTACTGAGAATCGAAAAGAATCATCATGACTGACAGAATGATAGGTCAGGTCAAACGAGTGAACGGCCCCGTCATTGAGGTGATGGGCATTACTGACGCCGAGATGTTCGAGCTGGTCCGGGTCGGCAAAGAGAATCTCACGGGCGAGCTGATCAAACTCGAAACCGACAGCGCCGTTGTTCAGGTATATGAAGATACGACGGGGATTGCGCCTCACGATCCCGTGTATGGCGCGGGAATGCAGCTTTCCGTGGAGCTGGGCCCGGGAATGATCGGCACGATCTACGACGGCATTCAGAGACCGCTGGAATCGATCCGGCAGGCTTCGGAAATTTACATCCCGCGGGGCGTCACCATCCCCTCGCTGAACAGAGAGAAAAGGTGGCATTTCGTGCCTTCGGTCAGCCAGGGCGACCGTGTTTCGGGCGGAGCGATTCTCGGCACCGTTCAAGAGACGCAAAATCTCGTTCATCAGATTCTCGTTCCACCGATGGACAATGGGATCATTGAGTGGATCGTGGGAGAGGGAGATTATACCGTCGAAGATACCATCGCCGCATTGAGAACGGATGATACGCAAACGAAAGACCTTTTCCTCATGCACCGATGGCCGATCCGCGTCCAGCGACCGACGCAGAACCGTCTGGCTTTGGATATCCCGCTGATTACCGGCCAGCGCGTCATCGACACCCTCTTTCCCGCCGCTAAAGGGGGAACCGTATCCATCCCCGGCGGCTTCGGTACCGGTAAAACCATGACGCAACAGGCCGTCGCAAAATGGTGCGACGCCGACCTAATCGTCTATATTGGTTGCGGCGAACGCGGCAACGAGATCACCGACGTGCTGACCGAGTTTCCCAAGCTGATCGATCCCAGAAGTGGCCGCTCCCTGATGGAACGGACCATCCTGATCGCCAACACCTCCAACATGCCGGTGTCCGCACGAGAAGCAAGCATCTATACGGGCATCACGATGGCGGAATACTTCAGGGACCAGGGGTATGATGTGGCCGTGATGGCGGATTCGACGTCGAGGTGGGCCGAAGCGCTCCGCGAGCTTTCCGGGCGCATGGAGGAAATGCCGGCCGAGGAAGGATTCCCCGCGTATCTGCCGACCAAAATTGCCGAATTCTACGAGCGGGCCGGCGCGATGGAAACCCTCAACGGCCAAAAGGGCTCCGTTACCATCATCGGCGCCGTCTCTCCTCCCGGGGGGGATTTCTCGGAACCGGTCACTCAACATACGAAACGATTTATCCGCTGTTTTTGGGCGCTCGATCGAGACCTCGCCAACGCCCGGCACTATCCCGCCATCTCCTGGCTCGACAGTTACAGCGAATATCTCAGCGACATGGCGATGTGGTGGGAACAGCAGATCAGTCCGGAATGGCTTTCCGACCGAACCGAGATCATGGACCTGCTCCATCGGGAAGTGCGTCTTCAGCAGGTCGTGAAACTAGTAGGCCCCGACGCCCTGCCCGATTCCCAGCGATTCATTCTGGAGGCCTGTACGCTGTTTAAAAATGCCTTCCTCCAACAAAACGCCTACGATAAAATTGACACGTTCTCGACGATTCAGAAACAGGCGAAGATGCTACACATTATTGTGACGTATTGGAAACGCGGCTACGACGCGATCAAACGAGGCGTCGTCCTTACCAAGTTGAGGAAAATGAAAGTTTATCAGGATATTGTGAAGATGAAATTTACCGTACCGAACGATGATCTGTCCGGCCTCGATAAAATCGAAGCCCGTTTGGAGCGGTCCATGGACCAACTGGAGGCCCTGCATGCCTGAGATTGCAAACAAGCACTTGCTCTCGGGCCGCGAATATATCGGCGTGGACCGCATCGACGGCCCGCTGATTTTCGTCAGCAAAACCCATCCCGTGGGATACAGAGAGCTTATCGAGTGCGTGGACAAACAGGGAAACGTCCGGCTGGGCATCGTGCTGGAATCGTCCACCAACATGGTGATTGTGCAGGTCTTCGAAGGGACCGCGGGCCTGACCCTTCCGGATACACGGATACGCTTCTCTGGAAAGCCGCTGACCATTTCCGTTTCAAAGCAGATGCTGGGAAGGGTTTTCGACGGCCTGGGACGTCCCATCGACGGGGGACCGCCGCAACGAAGTGACGTCGATCTGAATGTTAACGGCATGGCGATCAATCCGACTGCCCGGCAGTACCCCCGCGATTTCATACAAACCGGCATTTCAGCCATCGATGGTATGAACACGCTCATCAGAGGTCAAAAGCTCCCCATTTTTTCCGGCAACGGTTTGCCTCATAACGAGCTGGCCGCCCAGATTGCCCGGCAGGCCAAAATTCGAGGCTCGGATTCCGAATTCGCCGTCGTCTTTGCGGCCATGGGCGTCAAACACGACGTGGCCCGATTTTTCACCCGCTCTTTCGAGGAAAGCGGCGTGCTCGAAAACGTCGCCCTCTTTCTCTCGCTGGCGGACGATCCCTCGATCGAGCGGCTTATCACGCCTCGAACGGCCCTGACCCTCGCGGAATATCTGGCGTTCGACGAGGACATGCACGTGCTCGTGATCATGACCGACATGACTAACTATTGTGAATCCCTGCGGGAAATCTCCACGATCCGCGGTGAGATCCCCTCGCGGAAGGGATATCCGGGATATCTCTATTCGGACCTCGCCGAACTCTACGAACGCTCCGGAATGATCAAGGGACACGCAGGCTCCATTACGTTGCTGCCCATTCTGACGATGCCGAACGATGATATATCCCATCCCGTCCCCGATCTGAGTGGGTATATCACCGAGGGGCAGATCGTATTCGAGCGAGAGATGGACGGCCGGGGGATTTACCCGCCCGTCGCCGGACTGCCCTCGCTGTCGCGTTTGATGAAGGACGGCATCGGCGAAGGCATGACCCGCGAGGACCATCCGCATCTGGCCAGCCAGCTCTTTGCCGCGTACAGCTATGTCAAAGACGTGCGGAATCTGGCCTCCGTCATCGGAGAGGAGGAGCTGACGCCGCTGGATCACGACTATCTTGAATTCGGACGCCAGTTCGAGCAAAACTTTATCTCGCAGCGCAACGATGAGAATCGAAACATCGAGCAAACCCTGGATCTGGGATGGGAAGTGTTGAGGACGTTACCTGTCGAAGAGCTGCATCGAATTACCGATGAGGAAATAGAAAAATACTACGGCCGATAGAAGATCGATACAATGCCGCAATTGAACTATGCGCCAACGAAAACGAACCTGTTCAAACTGAAGAACGATCTGAAGTTTGCACAGCAGGGTTACGAGCTTCTGGACCAAAAGCGAAATATCCTGATCATCGAGCTTCTGGCGCTCGTCGATCAGACGGTCGATTTTCAGAACCGCGTCGAAAATGCGCTCGCAAAAGCCTATAAAGCCCTGGAGGAGACGGTCCTGGATATGGGCAAGCTCAAAGTGCAGTATCTGACCGGGGCCGTCCACATCAAAACGGATATCACCGTTCGCTCCAGACGCGTCATGGGCGTGAACCTGCCCGTCATCGAGACGGAATTCAAGGAATACGCCCCTCACTACAGTCCGATGGGAACCAGCTTCTGGGTGGACAGCTCGTTGCGATCGTTCAAGGACGTGCTCAGGCTGCTCGGCAAACTTTCCGAATTGAAGATCTCCGTGCTGCGCCTTGCCAATGAAGTGAAGAAAACGATCCGGAAGGTTAACGCCCTGGAGAAGATCGCCATTCCGGATTTGAAAGAGACGGTGCATTATATCCAAAGCAGACTTGAAGAGAACGAACGGGACATGTTCATTCTGATGAAAATGGTCAAGGCGAATCTCGAGAGCAAACGGCATAAAAAAAGGGAGACGGATCGTGAGTAGCCCCATAAAAAAAATCATGGTATATATTGACGGAACCGAACAGTCGATCACCGCGGCGCAGTATGCGATCTGCCTCGCGTCGTTCTCCGGAGCGGAGCTCATCGCCTGTTATGTGATCAATACCCGGGCGATGGAAGACCTTTTGAGGGCGAGGATCTTCCTCGAGGACGAGCAGGTGGAGTACGAGCACGACATGGAGGCCGACGCCGAACGGTATCTCAATTACGTCAACGAGCTTGCGGTCAAGAAAGGTGTATCGATCACCAAAAAATACAGCAAAGGGACGGTTCACAAAGAAATCATCGACGCCGTCGTTGAAGAGGAGATCGATCTTCTGGTGATTGGCGAGCTGTCGAGGATCAGAAGCCGACGGGACGAGTTCTATGATGAGTCCGAGCGGGCAATGCGCGCCGCCGGCTGCTCCGTCCTGATTGTCAAGGACGAGGACCGAGTTTGGGAAATGTATGAATCCCTTGGGTAAAACGGAAACGAAACAAATGGTGAATAGACTTTCATAGTGGAAAGTCCGGGAGACGTAAGTTATGGCGCTGATTGATATGATTGTAGAGAAGGTCATCAAAACCCCCCTGGTCTCGAAAGACAAGCCGGATGTGTTGCGCGAGCTTGTGCAAATCTTGAAGGATGCGGGTGAAATAAACGATTTTGAGACGGCCCTGAAAGCCGTGCAGGAACGCGAGGATAAAATGAGCACCGGACTGGAGAAAAGCATCGCCGTGCCCCATGCCAAGACGGAAGCGGTCTCCAGTTTGAAGCTGGCCATCGGCATTGCCCCCGAGGGCATTGATTTCGATTCTTTAGACCAAGAACCCGCCAAGCTGTTTTTCCTTTTGCTGGCTCCGCCCGGCCAGGCCGGCCCACACGTGGAAGCCCTCTCAGAAATTGCAAAACTGGCCAAATCAACCTCGTTTTGTAAGGCCCTGATTAACGCCGAAAACGCTCAGGAAGTGGTGGAACTCATGAAAGGAGAATAACGGCACTCGATCATAACAATAAAGGGGAAATCTCGATAATATTCAACCTGCCCCCCCTTGGAGAAAACTAAAGGATAACGGATATGAAAACCAAGCTGTCTTTGTTGTTCCTGCTGGTCTGTAGTGGATTCGTATTGGCCGGCTCCCAGGAGCAAAAACTCGCCCGCTTACTCAAAAAGTATCCGGACGCTGATACCAATGGCGACGGACGCCTGACCATCGAGGAGGCCAGGGCATATCGACAAAAACTGCGCGGCCAGGCAGCCCAGGATCCTTCTTCCACCCAGCGGGGCGCTCCAAGTCAATTTCAAGTCCATCCGGGCTGGGACGCCGACCGTTTCCCCGATCATGCCATCTGCTATCGCTCGTCGGAAGAGATTAAAGCGATCTACGCCAAGACCCTAAAAGGCAACCAGAAAGCCGTCACCTCCTTCCGGAAACCCACCAGCGGAGCACTGCGAATCGTCGGCACCGGCCACAGCTTCATGGCCCCCGGCTACAAAACCTTCCCCATCATCTGCCGCGCCGCCGGTTTCGAGCAGCCTCTGTTCACCCACACCGGAGGCGGCATTACCGGCAGTGCACGCTACAAATGGGAACAGGAGAACGGTATCTTTCAATTCGACGGCAATCCGAAACCCAAACTGCTTGCTTCCATCGCGAACGCCGAGTGGGACGCGATGATGTGGGGGCCGTACTTCAACGACCGCCCGGCCTACTATGCCTGCTGGATCGATTTCTGCCTGAAATACAATCCGCACATGACGTTTTATCTTTCGGATGCCTGGCCGCAGTTGGGCCAGCTCGAAAAGATCCCGACATCCGAGGACGCGCTCACCGCAGAGACCTTTGTCCGTCTTGGCAACGAGAGAAATGCACGTACTGCCGAACTCATCGGAGTGCTCAACAAGAAATATCCAGGCAAAGTTTTTGTCATGCCAACTTCCGACGCCATGGTTCTGGCGACGCAGCACTACTTCCGCGGCGAACTCCCGGACATTGAGGGCATCAATCGGGCCGTGGGCAAGAAGGAACGATCGCTGTGGCGCGATCGCCTCGGCCACATCGGCCCCGGCTTCGATCGCTTCGAGGGCTACGTGTTCTATGCCACGATCTACGCCCGTTCGCCCGAACGCATCGACGGCGATATTCGATTCGGCGAACCGTCAGACTTCCCGAGCCGAAAGCTTGACCGCCTCTTCCGAAAGATCGCGTGGCAGGCGGTCGTGCACAATCCTCTCTCCGGCGTGATCGACAAAAACCGCAACGGCATCGGAGACGCCCTCGAACGATCAAGAAACTAAGTAAGGGTGATATTCGCGAATCAGGAAAATGATGATTATCCCGGCTTGATCATCCACAGCGAATGGTGTACAACCATCGTTGATAAACGAAAACAATTCGTTAAGTGTTAATAGGAGACCGGATCATGACAAGGAGCAGATATCTTTTAGCAATAGCATTCATCGTGTCGGCGACACTGATCGTCGCGGCTGGCGACCAACCAAAAGAAGAGGGATTCGTACGGCTCTTTCCGAAGGATGGCGTGCCGGAAGGCTGGCTCGTAAGGAGCTGGAGCGATGTGAGCAAGCCCGTCGATCAATCGGTTAAATGGACCGTGAAGGACGGCATTCTGAACGGCAGCACAACAAGAGGCACGTGGCTGATCAGCAAGCGCCAATATAGCAACTTCATCCTGAAGTTCGACTTCAAGCTGGGTCCGACGGGCAACAGCGGCTGTGCCTTGCGGGCACCGCTGTTCGGCGACCCGGCGTTCGACGGGATGGAGCTGCAGATGGCCGACTACCGCTACAACACGAGCGCCAAGGATTCGGAGCTGACCGGGGGCATCTACCGGGCCATCGCACCGCTCAAGCAGGTCTATAAGCCCACGAAATGGAACAGCTACGTGGCTTCCCTTAAGGGATCGCATCTGCACGTTACCCTTAACGGTGTGGTCATTCACGATCTGGACTTGAACGAACAGGACCAGGTCGTGCTGCGTCATAACGGGCAGCCTTGTCCGGCCGTCAAGGACCGGCCGCGAAAGGGCCACATCGGCTTTCAGGAGCTCAGCCGGGGCGACGTCCACGTCAAAATCTGCAACGCCCGGATCAAGGTGCTGGACAAGCCGTCCCCATCCGAATCAAAGTGACGCTCGATGGATGCCGGCGTTTAAGGGACCGCTTCTTGCTTGCTTCCGTTTTTGCCGTTCCGGAACACCATCGGATCACCCTCGGACGAAAAGACTTCGATGTTCGTCAGATTTAAATGGGTGATCCATTCGAAACGCATTCCCCGCGTTGATGTGATAGATAAATCAGTAAGAGTAAGATCCCTCAGAGGTTCGTGGCGGGGATCTTTGATCTCAATCTCCAAAAATTGTCTCCTCTTGCCAGTAACCTATCAAGGGGACCTGGAAGTTGGTGATGTTTCTTTTGTCATTCACTTGCTCTAACGCAAGTTCAAGACTCTTGATGACCAGTTGCCGTTTAATATTCGGATACCCCTTCATGATTTTGTCTGCCGTGGCTTCCAAATCGATTGTTTTAGAGATCAATCCTTTCTTCTCTACTTTGACATCAACCTCCTTTACATTTAGACAAGACGATTTAATCCTGATTTGATGTTTTTTCCAGGGCTCAAGGGCAAGCGGTTCTTTTCTGGACCAATCGGGATCGGAAGGTTTTGAAACGTGCATTTCGACTTTGTCCTGACAACGCACGAAAGCCGTATTCGGGGCTTTCAAACCGTGCCCCTCAATATATAAGGATGTATCAATATTAAGGGGGAACGGATCAAATTGAATGTGGCACCAATCAGGATTCGTTTTATTCTGAGTGCGTGATTGATCCAGTTTTACGCCGGATGCATATTTTTCGACCAGTTCATGATACTCGTCTTCGTCCTGTAAAACGGGTCTCCTGGCTTCAATCAGAATACGCCTTCTTTCCTCCTGCGAAATTTCCGCAAGCCGACTTTTCAGATCTTCGAGGATCGCTCTTTTGATTCTTCTACTGATATCCGGCTCAAATCCGTCATAATCTGCGTAGTCATCGAAAAATTCCTTCATGGACATCTTCCTTTTCATTACATTTTCTTTGGCCTCATGAGCCTCTTGTATCTTCGCTTCCAGATCGTTGAGGAGTGCAATCGTACGAAGATCGCCCGCAAAATCTTCTTTTGCGAGTAACACGCTCATGCGGGCGGAAATGTAGAAGTGATTATCATAAAGCGACTTGGCTTTTCGCCAATATTGTGTCGCACTCCGCTCCAGAATCTGCAATGTTGTCTGTAATTTATTGGCGTCGTCAAATTCACAATTTGCTTCCAAGGCCTGATGAACGTACCACAGCGCCTCGGGGCATTGGCCATTTGCTTTTGAGGTTCGCGCTTTCTGTGTTAGCCTATTCGCTTCATTGAATCTTTCAAGTGCTAATTTATTCTGCCCCCTCAAGTCTTGTAATTGTTCGCTCAGTTTCTCGTCATTCGCATCGCGGATAACTTTCTCATTTCCCAAAACACGGGAAAGCAAGTTCAATGCCGTATTGATCTTAGCGTGGTCTATGGCTTCTTGGGCTTCTCGATCCAATCGGGGGAACCACTTAACATAAACCGGCGACAGATCATGATGGCGGTCTATGCGTTCCAAAATAAAACGTTCAATTTGATCATGATCTCTCTGATCTAACGTCCGTGCAAATTTAGTAATTTCATCTGTCTCACCTGTTAAAAAACGATCTATTTCTTTTTCCAGTTTCTTTGCTTTTTCAAGTGAATCATGTGTATCACCCATCTTCCAGACGGTCCATACTTCATCGATTGTTTCTTTCGCGCCAAGCCAATCATTTTGTTCCTTTTGCTCATTGGCCTTATCGATAACGCCATCCAACCACTTGATTTTTTCAATCACCTCATTCATCAGTCGAGCCGCATCGTCTTGAGTTGAATCAAGATCATCGAAAATCAACTTAGCCTTTCCCCAATATCCTCCATTCACGAGACTTTTTGCTTGGGCAAGTAATTTTATCTCTATCAATAAACCTTCCAGATTTTTCCTGCGGTCCGTTATTTTTTCGTATAGAACTTGGTAGCCGGGACATTGCTTGAACAAGTTCAAATCTTCGAGGGCGCGACGACACTGATCTTCTTGTCGTGTCATATCATTAACCTCTTTCGGAAGAGCCTGATCCCAAAAATCGTATTTTGATTTCGCCCTTTGAATGCAGTGTTCTTCCAACTTTTGCCTGTCGCGGTGACGAGGTGAAATCTCAATGAGACCGCGTATGTGATCGCTCAGACTGATGAGGTCGATGTTAGGATCCCAAACGCATGCTTCCAATTTTCGTGCTTTTTGGGTTTGCCTGAGTAACTCATTAACACAATTGTGATCGGGATAATGGAGCCGAAATCCATTACAGTCACTCATGCCGTTGTCATACTCCCCCTTAACAAGCTTATCGTTCACATCAGCACACAGCTCATTTGTGTTCTGCTCGAACGTATCAAATGCGTTTTGAATACTCGGCTTAAATTCCGTTGGCGGCATATTCTCAAGTTTTTTCCGTCCTTCTTCATAGGCACCATGGGCATAGTCTTCCCAGGCAGATTCGCTTCTTTCCAGGCTTTCTCTCCACTGTTTCCATTTTTCCTGAACTGAAAACAAGAGTATCATCCGAGATTGCTGCTGCCCATCCAGCCGTTCACTGGCTTCATTTTCTGTCTCTTTCAGATTCTCAAACGTGAGTCCCTTGTAGGATATTTCCAGTTCCGTTTGCATCTTCCGGCTGAGAACCAGACTGGCCGTGCCGTAGGTGAGGCCCGCACCGATGACGAGAACTACGGCGAGATAAGCGACACTTTTCCATATCCATCTGGTCATCGTGGCACGATGGTGAAGACTGTCCAATTCTTGTTGAAGGCGCAGTCCTTCCTGTCCATTGGTTTGCAGCTTGAAGTATTCATCCAGGGCCAGACGTGTCTCAACCCAATCACCCGCCTCCAATCGCTCCTTCGCCCGCCGGAGCGCCTGTTCCATGGCTGTTTTTGCCTCGCGGATGGCGGCGATTCGGTCCTGGATGGCCTTATATTCGGGTGAATAGACGTTATGTTGCGACTCTATTTCGGCATCGTCTTTTGCACGACGTTTGCCCAAGTGATAATACTTTTTTGTCTGCTGGTATGTGGTAATCGCCTCGTCATATTGCTGGTTTTGAAAATATTCTTCCGCCTTGTCAACATACGATTGTATGGCCTGAACCTTGTCCATGCAATCGAGCCTGTACTGCTGTGCCTTCGCATGTTCCGGCTGAAGCGTTAAAATGCGCTCCGCCGCTTCAAGACAATGACGGTAGCTTTTATTCTTCCAGGTGTCGTCCATGTCGGTTAAGGCGGTGGAAAGCTCCTTGACCTCGCTTTGGAGCCGATCGAGCCGCTCTATGGTGCCGGGATCCTCGGGTGCAATATTGTGAAGGACCTCATTCAGCAGAGACATGGCGGTCTGGTAATCGGACGATGCCCGTGCCTTTTCCGCTCTCTGCCAATATTGTTTAATCTTTTTCAAACCATCTTCGCACGCCTTTCGCAGGGCAATGATTTTGGGATGGTGACTGTCAGAACCGGGCGTATGCTTGAGTGTGTCCAGGGCCTGGGCATAACGCCTTTGTTGAAGCAACGAATGTGTTTTTTGTAATCCTTTACTCACCTGTTCCCGGGTCTGCTGCATATGCCTCTTTTTTAGCATTGTTTGGGCTTGATCGTGAATCCGTTTGGCGTCACGGTTTTGATTATCAAGCGATAGAGCCTCCCTTGCCATGCGACGGGCTGCTTCAAATTCCTCTGCCTCAAGATGACGTGATGCTTCCTCGATGTACTGTCTTAATTGTTCTCGAATGATTAATTGGGGACATTCACGGATAAACTTATGGATCTCTTCGTCTTCGACACAAAGGGTTTGGAACTGTTCAGAAACCGCCAGAGCATCGTCATACTTTTTCTGGCGCCTCAAGTCCTGTATCCGGCTTTTCAGGTCGTGTAAGATATCCAGTTGTTTTCGCATAAACGCCTTAACATCGAGAACCTCGGGATCGTCCGGAAAAATCATGACCGCCTCGTCCAGATAGCGATTCGCCGAGTAGCAGCGCTTGGCCTGGAATTCTGCGCGGCACTTTTTCAGCGACGCCTTACCATCCAAACTGGCCAGCACTCTGCGACCGCGCTGTAGCTCCACGAGCATCGCTGCCGTGTTTGAAAAGCGGTCTTTGGGATCCTCGCGAACACTTTGATCGACAACCCTTTGCCAAAAGGCGTGTAAGGTTGCGTCTTTGTTCCGGATTTTTTCGCCAGGACTCGTATAACCCGTCAAGAGCCTGTAGATCATCAAGCCGACCGCGTAGATGTCGCTGCGCGCATCGATCTGTTTTCTCTGCTTTTGCTCAGGAGACATATAGGCATAGGTTCCCACCAGCGATTGTGTGGACAATCCTTGGGAATCCTCCGTTCCTTCAGTTTCCCTTTCTCCCAGGCTCAGTTGTGCGGAAACGAGCGTCTTCTTCAGCAGCCAATCTTGTCCAACCAACCGCACCAATCCGAAATCAGATATTTTGGGGACAATGCCTCCGGTTATTTCTTCTGAATGCGCCAAGAGGATGTTGCCGGGCTTAAGATCCCGATGAATCACGCCCTTCTCATGGGCGCACGACAGCCCATCTAAAATCTTTTCAAACAAACCAACCAGCAATCCTTGTCCAATCCTACCGCCGTTCTTTGCGGCCAGATCCCCCAACGTGACTACTCCTTCTTCTATCCCTTGAATTAATTCCATGCGAAACCAGTATTTCCCATCCGTTTCATCGAAATAGTCCACACTCACGACATTGGGATGCTGTAGACGGGCCATGACCTGGGCTTCGCGTTCGAAACGACGTATATTCTCAATTGTCTGGCGAATCTCAGAGGACAGAACCTTCATCGCATAGTGAGTACCGTCCAGCTCATGCTCAACTTCATAAACCTCCCCCATGCCTCCTCGTCCCAGGAAACGATGGACCTTATACCGTCCAAAGGATGAGCCCGGCTTCAGGATCCCTTTCCAGGAAGGTTCTCCTCCACTCGGCACAGTCGGCATGTCGCCTATTGAACGATCCATATACATCCTTAAAAGAAGTCACTACTGCACGGCGCGGGACCTCATGACGACCCATTCAATGAATCAATGTAAAGTTGATATTTACGATGGAACGTCATGTCCAGTTCTGCCATTTGAATGCGGTCACCAAAACGTAACGGCATTAATTTCCCTCTGCTCAACGAGTGATTGTTTACCTTGACGTTCATTACGCCACAGAGATTCTCCAGATGAAAACAACCTTTCAAATAGACAAGGGCGGCGTGGCACGATCTCAATCCTTGATCTGTAAAGCAAATGGCATTGTCGTCGTGTGATCCAATGGTGGCGACTCGATAGACGACACAATAATTCTCGCAACCATTCGAGTCCTCACAACCCAAGTTATTGATACGCCGCAATACCAGTGCATTCACATCTGAATCGGAGGCTTTGGCCCACAAGGATCCCTTGGCGTCACCCAAAACGTCTTCATAGCCTGACATATCCAAGCAATCCTGAACGCCAAAATATCGAATCTCAAGGTCTAACACATTCGCCAAGCTGAGCGTCCGATAACGGCATTGAACCTGCCTGCCTGCTGAATCCACTGCTTGACCATCCAGTTGAGTCCCGTTCCGCGAGTTAAGGTCTCTGACATAGACTCTCCCTTGGGAAAGATCAACAACACACTGAGGTTTGGTAGAGGCAATCCTGAGTGACAACTGATCGTTTGGCTCATTGCTCGGCAGGAGACGGGCAACAAGGTCATAGGACTTACGTCGTCCAATCTTGACGGAGGCCTTGGCGATCAACACCAGGTTCATCGATCGTCCATTCCATTGAAGAGACAGCGATGCCATGTCCGTCACATCCCCCCTTTGGGGCCAAGAAATCCGCTTGGCTCCGGAAAAGGATCGATCAGCGGCCACAGGATTCAGGGCGTTTTGGGTGATGCGATGATCATGAGGAACTTTGTGATCCTCGATCCACTTAGACATCGACGCTCGCAATTGGCGTACAGTCCGATACCGCTTGTCTATGCTTTTGGCGCAAGCCTTACGCAATAATGATACTAATCTTGCATCGATCGGCGTTGCCTCTATACAGGGATCGGCGATCTCTTCTTCAATGACTCGTTTCAGCACTTGATACTTCGTCCCGGACATATCATGGGGTAAACGGCCCGTGAGGAGTTGGTAAAGAATAACACCCAATGAATAGACATCCGTGCGTTCATCAATCTCCTTCACGCGTCCCGCCGCTTGCTCCGGAGACATGTAGGCCGGCGTTCCGACGGTTTCACCGTCGAGAGAGATGGTCACGTGCCAGTCGTCTCCGGCGGAAGCCTTTGCCAGGCCAAAGTCTAAAACATGCGGCTCACCATCCGAGGTCACGAGGATATTCGAGGGTTTCAAATCGCGGTGCACAATACCCGCCTCATGAGCAAATTCAATGGCATGACATACTTTTTGCATCAAGCAAAGTATCGCCCATGGATCGAGCTTGTTGAACTGCACGTAGTCATCGAGATGGACGCCCTCCACCAATTCCATCACATAATAGTATTGGCTCCGGAGCAATCCACTATCATAGATGCGCGCAATATTCGGATGCGTCAACTGAGCTGAAAGCGTCACCTCCCGCTCGAACCGACCGCGTGCTCTATCTGAAGTGAGTCTCTTGCCTTCGAGAAGTTTCAATGCAACTTCTCGTTTGGTGCTTAATTGGATGGCACGCCAAACAGTGCCCATGCCTCCTTTACCCAAACGGCCGAGGATTTCATAACCTTCAATACGCGGAAATATCGTCTCAGCCGTAGCGAGATGCGAATCGGTATTTTCTGATACATTAAAAGAAGGGGCTTCTTTTCCTAATACCTCACTTTCGCTGACACCGGGCATTTCATGTAAAGAGGTTTCGATTGGATGGTTGTTTTGGGAAGATCCTGTGTGTAGAGCTACACGATATGGACCAATCTGTTTGAACTGGCCTACCTCAAGGACCACTTCCTTCTCGTTCAGACGAACGGCATAGCCCTTTTCCGCAAGCGCGTCATCGACGTGACGACGCTTAATCAGCCGACCATCCTGTCTTACCTCCAGGTACGCCAATGCTTTTTGCCCTCTCCCCCCCATGAATTACCTTTAAGGCTTTATTATAAGGTACTGATGAATGATATGCAAGCTGAGTATGGCTCAGGATGGGCTTTCCAGGGGCGAAGATCTGAATGGTGGGTCCTGTCCGGGCGAATCCGGAGTGATCGATCTGACGCATTGCGAGGAAACGGCCAGACGTCATTTCAAGCCGTCAAACGACTGGCCGTCTTGCAATTTATGATCCTGCTTTTTCTTTACAGACCTTGCCTGCCATTAGTAAAAGAGCAGACAGGTCTTTTGTGATCCATTCTTTGTTAACCAAACGGGAAAAAGCACTTTCAAGCTCCTTATAGGAAAAGCGGGTAATTCTCCGGTTATGGAAGACCAGGGCATGGGCAATCGAAGCGTAATAAATGGCAACCGCCACGTCCTTTTCTTCTATTGATTCGGCCTGAGTTGACCATTCTTTACTAAAGCGTTTTATACTTTGAATAAAAGGTATGCCTGTCGATGGATTGCTGAGCAACTCACTGATGGTCTCTCCGGCTAAAAGGCTCATCGAATGACATAACGGCCCAAGTGACGACGGGAGCAAGTCTATTTGGGATTGATCGAGAGGCAACGGTTGCGATAGCGAACGGTACAGCATCTCCGCCCTCTGTTGGTTACTATCCTTTGCCTCGTCAGATTTCTTCGTATCCCGGCCGATGTCGAAGAGACGCCGGAGCTGCTCCGGATTCACACCGTGGGTAGTAGATTCTTCTTTCATTGATTTAACTCATAAAAAAGTACTTCACTTTAATGATATATCATCTACCCTTATGGATACGTAACCCATGCCGTTATCCTGCGCGGCCGCCGGAAATTATTCCAAGCAATTCGTTAATTTCATCTTCAATCTCGGTATCCGTCCTCACAAAACGCCGCAAATGATCTTCCAGCACCCTCCTGAAGCAACGCTTAATGGTAACGATCATATTGGACGCTTTGATTTCATTTTCTATGCCATATCGGACACAGAGTTCCTTTAACGGAGGGCCGGCCCGATTATCTATGATCGGGGCGAGAATCTTGGCCTGAAATACCTGCCAGTGCGTTTCCTTGCCCGTATCGCAACACTCCTTCTTGACTTGCGAGATCACGTCATCGATGACCCCCGTCGCCCACATATAGTGAAACACTTGATTCGGAGTCATATTTGAATGCGCGGCTGTTAATCCGGTTAGATTGCTATCTTCGAGTGCAACAAAGCCACCACGCGGGGCGTGTTTCCTGGCCTTTTCCTTACGATGCACGTCGATGAGATAGTGGTCGAGCGCCGTCAGAAGGAAGGTGCGAAATCGCCCCTTTCTTTGGTCCGCCTGCCGGATCAGATTGCTGTTAAGTACAATCTCGTGAAAGAAGCCCTGGGTCAGATCCTTGGCTTGCTCATTATCATAGCCCTTGCGTCGAATATAACAGTAAACGGGTTTCCAATATCTACGCAGCAAGGCGTCAATAATCGCGTTTCGACGGACATCATCTGTAGTATTAGCGTTGAAGATCTCAGACCAGTGTGTGGTCTGAAAGCTCTCCTTCGAGCCCCCGATGCTCGTTTTGTCGAAGTTTTTTGACATCACAGTCTCATGGGACCAACCGTACTTTTCATTGATCGGTTTGGTGACTCCGCGACGGACAAACTGTAAAAAGCCACGACCGCCGCAAAATCAGGTCAACATCTCCACGAATCCACTTCGTGCCGAGAGACATTATACGACAAATGCCGGGTGTTCCCAAGCATTATGACGGCCAAGAAAAAGTATCGCCTTCCCCTCCGAAGACATCACCAGCTTCAGACCGGGACAAGGATCGGGAATTAAAGAAGAAAATTCTTCACGCTGCGCGCAGGATTTCCTGTATTTCTCCGCATCTCATGATGACAGAGATGTGAAAAAGTCAATCGTGGATGCCGGAAAGAAAATCGGCTGGATTAGAAAGGAGAAAAAAATGAAGACGAACATCAACACAACAAGCAAAAAAACGGGTTTTACCATCATAGAGCTGCTGACGGTGATGAGCATTATCGTCATTCTTATCGGCCTGTTCGTCCCGGCTTTGAACAAAGTCAAACGATATGCAAATGAGATCAGGCAAAAAGCACAGCTCAACAGCATCGCCACCGGATTAGAGTTTTTCAATGCCGAGACCGGAGACTACCCGGACTCCAGCGCTCTCGATCCTGCCGGTACGCCGTACAATGGTGCGATGAAGCTCTTTGAAGCCCTGATGGGCCAGGATTTTATGGGCTTTAATCCGGATTCGGGTTTTTACAGCAATGGCATAGGCGTTACGGGCAACAGGCTCTATACGGAACCAAACGTCACAAATCCAGAAGCCTACAAGAATAGTCTGTGCATCCGAAAAGGCCCGTACCTGCCATCGGAAAGTGTCGATGCCTTTAAAATAGGAGACCTATACCCGTACACCAGACCTTTTGCATCGCAACACTTCGTTTTATGTGACGTCTTCAAACGCGTTACGCATCACAGGACCGGCAAGAGGGTCGGGATGCCCATCCTTTATTACAAGGCAAATACGATGAATTTCAAACATAACGTCACCAATCCGAATGATCCCGGGAACATTTACAACTACAGGGACAACCATGCCCTTGTTTCGCTTGGCAAACCCTGGGATCCCGCCCCTTTGACGAATCCCCAGCATAGTCTTTTCTCGGCGAGTGGTATCGAAGGTGTTCGATTCTATATGAATACACAAAACCACAAGATCACAACCGCTTCCAGACCCTACCGAGCGGATACGTTCATCCTGATTTCCGCCGGCTACGACGGCGAGTATGGCACGCCCGATGATATCTGCAACTACGATTGGAAGTACCGCGAACTTCAATAACAGGCCGTTGAGTGAATCTGGAAAGTATTTCGGAAAAGAGACGGAAAAATGAGAATTGCAGAATGGATAAATCGAGAGCGAAGCCGGCTGCAAGGACTTGTCAGAGTCAGACGGGGAAGCCGCTGTCCGAAAATCTTACACATTCTGCACTCATACGTAGCCCAAGAAAGCGATACGAATCATGGCGAGTGCGGAGGGAGAGGGCCGGCAAATCACATGAGTGAGATGATCCCCCGAAGGATGTATCGCCACTTGTATCTAAGCTGCTGGCTTGATGATTGCATTTGTATGTTCTCGCTAAATTCGGAGAATCAAAGATAGTAGAGCGTGTTTTTTTCAATCACAAAATCAGAAAACGGTGTTATATCACCTCATTATCATGTGCATTGTCCTCATCGAGAGAAAACGATTTACTCGAAGATAACGGTATCTTAAGCACGTGTCACAATGGTGACGTACAATGACGCTCACACAATTTTCGCGACAATCCATATATTTTACCTTACTGTGGCCGATGATTTAGGCCACCGTGCGAGGATCGCAACTGCCCAAGACATGCGCTAACAATTGGTACGCCTTGGTACGCATCCTTTTGGAGACAAAAGAACGGTTGACAACATGCGCAGGAAACCGTTACACTAACGAGAGTTATGACTGAAGCGCCCGTAGCTCAGTTGGACAGAGCAACGGATTTCTAATCCGTAGGTCGCAGGTTCGAGTCCTGCCGGGCGTGTTTTTTTAACTGCCTATATCATAAGAATTTACATTTCTCTTTTTTTTTCTCAGGAACCGAAAAACGTCCGATAACAGTCATTTTCAGCAATAGTTCGTCAATGAGATCCTAACTTTGGACTTAATGTCCCTTGCAGTTTCCATATCGCTGCTCTGGACGGACAAGTAGTATTTCCTTGTCGTGGCAATGTTGGAATGACCAGCCAGAAACTGAACCGTTTGAATTGGGAGTCTCTTGGCCCAGTTGGTGATGCATGAACGACGTAGATCATGTGGAGTGAAATACTCTATATTAGCCCAGCGACAAAAAACTTCTATCGACCGGGTGAGATTGTTTATTATCTCATAGTCCGGCTGCCATGTTCCTTCTGACCGTCGTTTTAAAATGTGCTTCAATCGCCCAGTTGAAACAAAAAAATAAGGATTACCCTCTTCACTTTCTGTCTGAAGATTTGCTAAAATTTGGATGGCTTCTTCTGGAATGGGGACTACTCTGCTCTCATGATTCTTTGGCTGCCATGCTAGTATTAACTTCGAAGCCTTCTTGGGGACGAAGCCGACGTTCTGCTTTTCAAAATCGATGTCTGACCATATGAGATTCAAGAGTTCGTCACGTCTGCCAGCACTTGTATAGGCTAGTCCGTAC
>Ga0272441_10006142_pt1 | contig 20357 bp, 19 predicted proteins | sample SSMProp6N_FD_193582 | JGI IMG/M metagenome (GOLD analysis project Ga0272441, IMG submission 193582) | Marine sediment archaeal communities from Little Sippewissett salt marsh, Falmouth, MA, United States - SSM-Prop-6N | ecosystem: Environmental > Aquatic > Marine > Wetlands > Sediment ...
CTTGGAGGAAAGCCTTATTACTGGAAAGCTGGACATTCGCTGATAAAGGCAAAGATGAAAGAATTGAATGCCCTATTTTCGGGAGAACTTTCTGGCCATATGTTTTTCGCTGATGAATATTTCGGTTTTGATGACTCTTTTTATGCAGCCGGCAGACTGCTCCGAATAATGTCAAATTCAGAGCAGACCCTTTCAGATATGCTTTCTGATATGCCTGTGTACTACAGTACGGCTGAAGTCAGGGTAGATTGCCCTGATGACAGAAAATTTCAGGTTATTGAAAAGATCATGAAAGAAGCGCTGAAAGACCACGAAGCCATTACCATTGACGGCGTAAGGATCAAATACCCTGAAGGTTGGGGGCTTGTCAGGGCTTCCAATACACAACCCGTTCTTGTAACAAGATGTGAAGGAAAAAGCCAGGAAGTCCTTGACTCTATAACCAGTGATATGAAACAGCGTATGATGGATGCAGGTCTTCCTGATTTTGATTGGACCTACTGATCGTTCAGGATCAGGCTTCTTTTTGGTGCCCTTCCAGTTCACAGATTTATTCAATTACTCAGGCCATCCAAAAAGGATGGCCTTACTTTGTGATCCAGTACAATCTCCCTTCCCTTGCAATTGGTTCAAGACTTCCATTTTCAACAAGGAAAGTGATATGGGCAGAGACAGTAGCAAGATTGAGTACATACTGGGTTGGGTTCAGCTCGATAGAATAAATACTGCACAACAGAGCCAGGATATCCTCCCTGCTTAAGGGGGTGTTCGAACAACCCTCAAGTATCCTTCCACCTATTTCAAGAATGGACTGGCGATTTATCTTGATAAGATCCCTGATATTCTCACTCGCTGGAGCATGACATGGAACATACCAGGCTGCCTCAAGCCCATCGAGAAAATCCAGGGTCCTAAGAGTTGCTGCAACATCATAAGTAAAGAACAGGTGGTATTTTTCAATTATTTCCTCAGAAAAGAGGCTGTCTGCAATATAACAGACATCGTCAGGGCTTCTGATCCCAATCATGTCGATGAAATGTCCTGGAAGTGGGAAAGCCACAAGGCTCGTACTGCCTATCATACCGTTATTGGAACAGCAAGAGGTCACCGAGGACGGTTTTGCCTGAAGAAATTTGTTGCGCAGTTCTTTGAAAGGAAAGGCGGACCATAGAAGGAGCGGCTCAATTTCGGGGTACCGTGTAATGAGAGCTTCCTTCTCCGTAGTTATGATGCTGCAATCAGTTTTTTTCTGGAGGTACTCATTGCCTCCTACATGGTCTGCATTTGAATGGGTGTTAATTATGCCCTTAAGGGAAAGCCCCTCTCGTTGAAACAGCCTGTAAATTGCCCTACCGGAAGATTCATCTGCACCTGAATCAATAAGCCAGGCACCCTCCTGTGCAGAATAGAGACCGAGATTTACTCTTCCTGGAATGTAATAACTCTGGCCCTTCAGATGCTTCAAAGAATAGTCCATGCTATTCGCCTCTTTTCCAGTGTAAAGGTAAAGTCATCCACACAACTTATTGTACTGAAAGAAATAGCCGGAGAGAGAGTGTATTCATTTGAATATAATCTTTCTATTTAGACTTCTTAAAAACATACACATATCACCGGAAAAAGCTGCTATAATCTTTTTGCACGTTGGTACGGACCAATTACGACCTGTTCACTTATGGTACTTATTATCTGGAGGGCTTGATCATGGAGAATATCTGCAAAGACACTATAGCCGGGAAAAGGGAAATGGGCGCTGTTCAACCTGAAAAGGACGAAAGGATAATGGCCCTGAAAGATCTTAATAACGATCAGTTAAGAGCCAGGCTTGATTTTTAAAAGGTCAGGCCATATCCATAAAAACAGATCCTTGGGGAAGATAGCCAGGCTATCTTCCTTTTTTGCACCATAACTCCAGTTCCCGATATAAATGAATTTCCGCACAAAAAGTGATATGCCTGCTTCCAGAAGTGAAGCAGATCCGTGAACTGAATTGAAAAGATCCAATCACGACTCACGGTATGATAAAAGAGAGCAACAGAAAAAGCCTGCTACCCCCCTACGATTGATGTAATACCCTTCATAGAAAAAAGTCAGTTCCTAATACCCCAACTTTGATGGATCCAATTGCCCAGGTTCGATCCTGATCTGGAATATCAGGGGAGGTCGTAAAACGGGTGATCCCTGTTTTCCGGGATCACCCGTTTGGGAACTTCCATACTGGCAGACCAGCAAGTGAAGAACCTGTTTCTTCAAACCTTGCTTCCATTTTCATGGGCAAGTTCAATTCCTTCTCTAAGTTTTCCGTAGCGACTCATCTCCTGATCAGCTTCAATGGCATCCAGGTAACCCCAGCCCGAATGGACGATCTCTTTTATGGACATCTTCTTTTTCCTTCTCAGATCCTCCCACATTGACATGGTAAGGTACATCCAGACCCTTAACTCGCCATACTCATCTCCAGAATACTGGATCATCAACACAAGATACCCCAGAGCATTGGACAAGACCACAGGATTGGAAAAGTTGGAATTCATTTTCAGAAGATTGTCCCTCGTAAATCCCAATCCCTCAATCTCAGCCAAGTCGGTCTCACCGGGGAGCTCGGTAAGTGAAAACCATATCTGGGGATGTCCAAAGGGCTCGAAATCAATATCAGATGCAAAGTTAAACCAGGTCTTGATCCTTTCAAGCATAGGAGTATTCTTGTGCACAAGGGCCTTTCGGATGCCCCAGTAAGCTCTCCTGAGGACAATATTCTTGCTGATATGTGACAACACCCAGGTTTCATTGGTCCAGGTATTACCATCATTGAAGATTCCAAGGTCTGTTCTAAGTCCCTTCAGGACAAGGAGGGTAGAAACATGGTTTCCCGGGGGGCTTAACTGCACCAGCAAGTGCTCCTTTAAAAATACTACCTGTTCCTGATCCAGCTCTATATCAGGAATATCATCCCCTCCCAAAACAAGAGGACTGTCTTCATAAAGGAATACTTCTTTCCACTTTCCTGTCCCAAGCTTTCCATAAAACCAGGAATCCATATTGTCTAACATACATGTGCCCACAAGGACCCTGTTAAAAGGAAGCAATAAAATGACCCTGGGCAAGAGTTTTTCCGGTAATCCGTCTATATTCATGGTATCAGGGAGTCTGACGATCTTGCCTTCCGACATCAGTTCAAATATCATCTCACCCACCTCCCCATCAAAAGATTATCACGTTAATATGATAGTAGCAAGATAAAAAAGAATAAAACAGGGGAAAATACCTAATACATTTTATGATATTTCACGAAAAGAGAGTTTTTCTACTCCAGCTCTTACCTCCACCTCCGGTGAAGCCAGAGCCATTGATGTGGGAAAGAAATGATCCCTTTCTCGATCTCCCTGTTGCACATAAGGGTGATCTCCCTGATCCTTTCCTCTCTTGAAAGGCCTGAGCCTAGGGACATTGCAAGGGGTGGCCTGATCACGACTTTATGTTCAAAGGGCCTCAGCCTGTACGAAAAAACCGGTATTACAGGAACTCCTGCAGTAAGAGACAGAACAGCAGGCCCTGTCACCGTAGAACATTGTTTGCCCCAGAAAGGCAGTTTCAGCCCAGATCTGCCTCCATCCTGATCTGCGAGGACACCCACGAATTTGCCCCTCCTGGCTGCTTTCGCAGCAGAAAGGACCTTGTCCTTGGGGATAGAGACAAGTCCGATCCGGGTACGGCACCTGTTTGTTATCTCAGCCACTGCAGCATTGTTGGGATCCCTTGTTATCGCCTGGAGAGGATACCCTCTTGCACAGAGCCAGGCTGCCAGGATCTCCCAGTTACCTATGTGTCCTGTCAGAATGATAGCTCCTCTTCCAGAATCCCTGAGTTCCTGAAGGTACTCCTCTCCAGAAACCTCCGTTACCCATTCCAGCACAGTCTCAGGTTCATCCATGAGACTCATGTATTCGGCCACACTCCAGGCAAGGTAATCATAGACCTTTTTCAGGAATTCTTTTCTCCATGCCAGATCCTTTTCAGGATAAAGAACAGAGATGTTGTCCAGGGCCACTGCTCTTCTGGGCCCTGCAATATCAAGAATAATGGAGAGGGCCCTTGAAACAAGTGACGCTCTCCATCCGATAGAAGTGAAAGAACATAGTCCCTCAAGAATCCTGGTTTGGATACTCACAAAGTCAAACCTCCACGCCGCTCATTCTTTCCGGATTTTTCGCTATCCAAGGTTAAGCATGTAAAACCTTTTTTTCCCCATCCTTAAAAAGATATGTTTTCCATGGAGGACATCCCTATCATTAACAGAATAATCCTCTGCATTAACCCTTGCGCCATTAACATATATACCGCCTCCCTTGATCAGTCTCCTGGCTTCCCCCTTGCTTTTGCACACTTTTGAATCTGCAAGGACATCCACAAGAGAAGAGGGCAACTGAATATCAAGTTTCGCGGAAGGTACTTCTCCGCACAGTGTAACAAGCATTGGATCATCAAGCTCGGAAGGATCGAAAGATCCTCCGAAAAGAATCTCGCTTGCTCGTTTGGCCGTTCTTGAGGCGTTTTCACCATGTACTATGGAAGTTACTTCCCAGGCCAGTCTTTTCTGGGCTTCGCGCTTCTCTGGAGATACTGAATGAGAGTGAACGATCTCATGTATTTCATCCATTTCAAGGAAAGTAAACAGCTTTAGCAGTTTTTCGATCTGGTCATCTTCCGTGTTTATCCAGAATTGATAGAACCTGTAGGGCGAAGTCCTTTCAGGATCAAGCCATACTGCACCTTCCTCGGTCTTGCCGAATTTTGTACCTGAAGAATTCAGCAGAAGAGGGTTCGTTCCACCAAAGGCTTCCACGCCTTCTTTTCTCCTGACAAGTTCTATTCCGGAAACAATATTCCCCTGCTGGTCGTTTCCACCCATCTGGAGACGACATCCATACTCCTTGAAGAGATGATAGAAATCGAAAGCCTGCAGGAGAGAATAGGAGAATTCTGTAAAGGAAATACTTTTTTCAGGGTCATTGAGTCTTGAGCGGACATGTTCCTTGGCTATCATGTAGTTGATGGTAAAATGTTTACCTACATCACGCAGGAACTCAAGGAAGGTCATGGCATTCAACCAGGTGTAGTTATTTACTATGATAGCTGAATTTGCCCCTCCATGAAAATCCATGAAATGTTCCAACTGTTTTCTTACTCCTTCAATGTTTTTCTCAATTGTTTCAAGAGTCAGCAAAACCCTTTCCTTGCTTTTGAATGACGGGTCGCCGATCATTCCTGTACCTCCCCCTGCAATGCATATGGGGCGATGACCAAGCTTCTGAAGCCACGCAAGACCCATAATAGGGATAAGATGCCCTACATGAAGACTGCTGGCTGTAGGATCGAATCCTACATAAGCAGTAACCATCTCATTCTGAAAAACTTCCTTTAATCCCTCGGGATTGCTGCACCATTCTATGTATCCACGTTGTTGTAAAAGATCAAGCGCATTTTCATGCATATACCGTTCCCTCCAAAGAATAATTAATTGGTCATGGTCTGGACCCGTCCCAGAAAAGGATTCCCCTATCAAGGGTTTGCATCACTAAAGAAACCTTCCCGAGCTGTTCCAGTTTTTCCGCAGCCTCAATTATATCAGCTGTCCTTTGCCCAAGGTCAGAACCCAGCTTTTCGGCAAGTTCACCCGCCCGGGTTATCTGCTCAAGCTTATCTGATAATCCTGGTCCGTCTATGAAAAACCAGAGAAGGGCCTTATCATCAGACCTCAAAAAAGGGATCATTTTCCCGGGAAGCCCCATCTCTGTCGATTCATTGGCAACGAGAAAACCTGCAGCAGCCATCTCGTCATTGGCCACCCCAAGGATGGATAAGGGAAGGTTTGCGGAACCACCAGTATCATATCCCTGCACTTCCTCTATAGAAGGTACAAAAGCACGCCACTTGGAGGTCCAGAATTTCCTGATCAGTTCCTTTCCTGCCATTCCTCTTTCCTGAAGCTGTAACAGCATCCCTGGCAGTTGAAAAAGTATGAACTTGCTCTCACCTGCCACAGTAAGGACCGTAGGTCCCTCCAACACTGACATCAGATCTTCAGGTTCCATTTCCAGGTCCTCTTCAATACCTGATAGTCCCAGCGCTTCATAGTCTTGACCTCTAAGGTCCGGAGTGTTGACCCCAAAAGCAAAAAGAACAGGGTCCGGCAGGATCAAAGGATTGTTCCAGGAAAAGGGTTTCAACCGGGCCAGCAATTCCTCGGGGAAGACTTCATCGAGGCCTTTGATCCTCCATTCCATCTCGACAACTGAATCAGTACTATCCCAACCACTTAGCAGAGTAATATTTCCCGGGGTTGTGGATATACCGTAAAGAAGGGCCATCTGACTCACAAGTCCTGCATCATGGATCTTGAGGAAATTATCTCTTTTCCCATATAAAGTTACTCCGTGAAGATCTATAGGTTTAACTTCCCCTGAGAGGGTCCTGCTCATAAGAGAGAGATCCTCACGCGAGCCTGCCACGAGAAGAAGACCTCCATCTCGTTTTATCATCATGGGTTCCCTGATAGCAGGGGGTCCCAGGTAAAGAACTCCATCTTCCCTCTTTTCAATCCTGACATCTTTTATATCCTTCCAGTTTCCAGGAAATTTGCCGGCGGAAAGGACCTGAAGGTCCTCGAAAGGCAATTTAAGAGTTGCCATAAAAGTTATCCTGTTATGTTCCCAATATGCTATAAAAGCCACTTTTTCAGCCTTGGAGGCTAACGGTGAAATGGCCTTGATAAAGGGTGCAACAGGAGTATCATTGCCGGGATATTCAAAAAGAAAATCTTCCAATTCAGAATTGAAAAAACTGCCGTCACAAACAGTAAAAAGATAAGGTTCACCTTCATTGGCTTCTGGCAAAGCCTTGATAATATCCCTGCTTTCAGGCTCATGACCCAGGAATATTAAAAGAGCCCCTACCAGGACGACTCCAAGAATTATCCCAGACCAGAACAGAAAACTCTTCTTCATGAGTGTCACCTCTATAATCTTTCCTGTAATATCCGCATAATTGCTGTTTCCCTTGCGGCAAGAAACTACTCTTTTTCTGATATCTTCGAATGAACTGTTTCCAGGAGGATCTTAGTTGAATTCAGTATCGGCATCAGGTCTTCCAGTTTTTCCAGATCATCCCCACGGGAACGAAGACCCTCGGCAAGATCTGCAATATCTGCCAGAACCATGATCGCTTCTACCTCTCTTTGCACTGGTCTGAGGGGAATGATCTCTTCAGATACCATTTCTTGAGAAGCTGGCAGAAGTTCATATTCCTGGTTGACCTCAGGAATGAAGGTAGTCAATCCTTTTGCTTCCAGAGCCTCAGATAAGGCCTTTGAGGATTTTTCTTCACCGTGGGTTATCAGGAATCTGGGGTTGGTCCTGAAATTACCTGCCCACGCAAGCAGATCCTCCCTGTCGGCATGTGCGGAAAAACCATTGATAGTATGGAGCTGTGCCTTGACTGAAACCTGTTCCCCCATCAGCCTGATACTCTTTGCTCCTTCCACGATCTTTCTGCCCAGGGTGCCATAGGCCTGGTAGCCCACAAAGACCAGGTGATTCTTTTCGTTCCATACCCCATGTTTTAAATGATGTATTATCCTTCCTCCATTACACATACCGCTACCCGCAAGGACAACAGCATGTCCAACTTCATTTATGGCCTTTGAATCCTCCGCTTTTTCCACAAAATGAAGATTATCAGGACACAGAGGGGTCTCCCCTGACCTGATGTGTTCCTGCACTTCTGTTGAAAAGAGGCCAGGATAATCAGTGTATATCTCTGTGGCTTTTACTCCCATGGGTGAATCAAAATAAATTGGGACATTCCCTTTCATCAATCCTTCTTTCTGCATGAGCATCAATTCATAAAGAAGCCGCTGGGCTCTATCAACAACAAAGGTAGGTATCATCACCTTGGCTTTTGTTCTCAGAGCATCAAGCATGATATCCCTGAATTCAGAACGGGTCTCATCATTTCCACGATGAGATCGGTCTCCATAAGTGGATTCAATAACAACCAGATCGGCATCTTCTATGACGGCCGGATTCCTTCCCATCACAGGTTTCTGAGGCCCCAGGTCTCCAGAAAAGACAACTTTGAGTTCCCTGGTACCATCATCGAGGAAGATCTCGAGGATAGCACTGCCCAGGATATGTCCCGCATCTCTGAACCTTGCCTTTACCCCAGGGGCAACATCGAGCACATCATCATAACTTACGGGATGAAGGAACTCCATAGCCTGTTCCACGTTACCTTCATCGAATAACGGCTCCAGCGGGGGAAGGCCTTTCCTTGCATTTTTTCGTGTCTTCCATTCAGCCTCTTCTTTCATGATACGTGCAGAATCTTTCCAGAGCACTTCAGTAAGCCTGACAGTCGGGAGGGTCGCAAAGACCTTCCCCTGGAAACCTTCTCTGTAGAGAAGAGGTATCCTCCCCGAATGATCTATGTGCGCGTGCGTGAGAAGTACTGCATCAATATTTAGTGGGGAGAACTGAAAGGGCTCACGGTTCTTCTGCTCATCGTTCTTTCCCTGGTGAAGGCCGCAATCGATAAGTACCTTGCTGGTTCCTACCTCCAGAAGATAATTGGATCCCGTAACTTCTCCTGCTGCTCCCAGAACCTTGATCTTCATCTTGACTTCCTCCTTTAGGACATAGTAGACATTAGATCTGCAGATCAGAAACTGAAAAGTGGTTAGAGAACATCCTGATTTTCTGGAAGGATACAACGCAATGTCGCACCCTTTCCTGGTGAAGAATCTATCTCAAGGTGCCCACCCAGAAGCTGTAACCTTTCAGTTATGTTGGCCAGCCCACGATGGCCTTCGAGCCTGAGCCTTTCATAATCAAGCTCGGGCTGAAAACCTGAACCATTATCCGATATTTCCATTAAAATAGTTCCCGAGATCCTGAATATCCTTCCCGTTACACTACTTGCATTGCCATGTTTGAAAGAGTTGTTCACTCCTTCCTGGAAGACCCTGAAACAGGTCAATATGGCGTCCTGACCAAGTTGGAGATCTTCCTCAACATCCATGGTCACTTCAATATTGAAATATCGTGAAAGTCTGTCCGCCAGTTCTGTCATGGCATGATCAATACCGAGTTCAAGCCATGGTGGAGAAAGCTCGTCACAAAGATCTCTAAGCTCTCTCACAGTATTATGGGCGGCATCCTCCGCTATGACAAGATGATCAGTGCCCGAGCAACTGGCCTTACCTGGAGGAGTCATCCTGAAAAGCCTGATCTGCTGAATAAGAGCCGTAACAGCCTGTAGAGGACCATCATGGATCTCCCTGGCAATTCTCGATTTCTCATCCTCCTGGACCTTGACAAGATCATTGATATACCGTTTTCTAAGTTCATCCCTTTCTATTGACGCTTTTGAAAGATCATAGAGCACTCTTCTAAGGCTTCGGATCTCAGACACTGCGCTGGTGTCATCGATATTAGGTTTCTCCCTTCCCCATCGGAGCGAACTTATTTCACTGACCAGGCTCCTCAGGGGTATGATTACCCACTTCCACAGAGGGATAAGGGCAACCAGCGTAGAAACCCCAACAATTGCCATTATCAGAATGAGCAGGTGGTTGAACTGGGTCATGGGACCAAGGAGCTGTTCCCAGGCGACAGCGGCCACTACATAGATGTCCCCTCCCGATGAAGGAAGGATGGCTATGGTATATTTTTCCCCGCTTCCGTCTCTGACCTCTATGCCCTGCCCAACAGGCACTTTGTATCTCCAGATAGACGCTATCTCTTCAGCCCCGGGCGAAGCGAACAGTATATTGCCTTCCGAGTTCAGAACTGCAACCCATCCCGGGATGGATGTCCCTATGGAGAAAATATCCCATCTGTTCATATTTAGCATATATGGGAACACCCTTTTCCATCCCTGGGATTCCTGTTCCAGTTTAAAAAGCACATTCTCGGCAAGGTTCTCAACATAAGACCTTGCAACCCTTTCCATGGTCTTCTCGTGGTGGTGAAGGCCAAAACCTGCCGTAAGGAACACTGCCATGGTGGGAAGAATGATAGCCAGAAAGAGGACAAGCAGAAGATGCCTCTTCATTCAAGAAGTTCCTCAAGGGTAACTATGCCGTATTTCAGCGCGAGCAAAAGGGATTCTGTCTTGTTCTTGGCTCCCAGCTTGTCATATATTGATGCAAGATGGGTCTGGACTGTCCTTTCGCTGATATACAGCTGTGAAGCTACCTCCTTGCTGGAATAACCCCTTGCCGCAAGAAGAAGCACTTCTCTTTCTCTGGAAGATATGCTCTCGGGCATGAAGTCCTTGTCACCCACTGCCGAAGCCACCTCGGAGTCAAGGTAAAGGCCACCCCTGGAAACGCTTATGATGGCTCGGGACAACTCATCAGGAGGCGCTGTTTTAAGTATAAAACCCCTTGCTCCTGCCCTGAGAGACGCAAGAACATATTGCTGAGCATCATAGGAAGTCAATATTATTACCGATACCGGCAGACCTGACTCCTTAACCATTCGGGCAACTGAAACCCCATCGTTATTAGGCATCCTTATATCGAGCAAGGCCACCTGGGGTCGGAGTTCTCTTATCATTTCCCATGCCTGCTTACCATCCTCCGCCTCTCCCAGAAGATCGATCTGCGGATCTTTTTCCAGGTAGGAACGCAGACCTGCCCTCGTCAGGGGATGATCATCGGCCAGGATAACTGTAATAGACATACAAGCCCTCCATTCATCCTTCTATATTGAATCTTTTTCCAGAATATCATCAAGTGAACATGCTGAAGGAGGGTAAAAATACCTAATACTAACTGGTATCCCGACTCAACGCCTGTTCACAGATCAGAAAGAGATAACCGGGCATATCAAAGAATAAGGTTATCCCTTGTTCGCTTCCATGAGGTGTCCTACAGAAGGTTCTGTAAGCTCTGCAACCTTAAATGATATTTCCTGGCCTGAGCGATCAAGATATACCAGCCGTTGTATCCTCGCGTTCTTGATCATTCTCCTGCACAAGAGGCAGGGCTCACCTGATGCAAGGGTCCCATCCATATTGAAACCTACCACGTATATGGTGGCACCATTCATTTTTCCAGGATCACCATTGATTATGGCGTTCTGTTCGGCATGAACTGCTACACAAAGCTCATATCTCTCTCCCTTGGGGATCTTCAATTCCTCCCTGACACAACGCCCTGCATCCGAACAGTTGGTTTCTCCCCTGCAGGCACCATTATATCCAGTACTTACTATTACGTGGTCATTCACGATAACCGCCCCATAATGTCTTCTTATGCAAGTGGAGCGCTGGGATACCACCTTGGCAATATTGAGGAAATAAGTATCCCAGGCGGGCCTGGCGTGTTCTTTTGGACTCAAGACATCCTCTCCCTTTCTCCATTTATCTTGGAAACCTGCCATAAGACTTACCTGTTTACCGCAGGTCCCAGAATTAATTAAACCACATAACAGTCTAAATGCCATGACCTTCCTCTGGTTCTTTCCGGCCTTTCCATTTATCAGCTGCAGAGTAATTGTTCCCCTCGATCCTTAATTATGTTACTCTGAGAGTATTCTCACTTTTGAGGTAGCCCTGATGAGAAGTTTCCTTAAGTTGAAAACCCTTGATCAGCAGAAAATATCCTGGTGTCTTTATGATGTGGGAAATTCCGCTTTTGCCACAACCATAATGGCAGCTGTCTATCCAGTGTATTTCCGGGAAGTGGCTGCATCCACACTTACCGGAACACTTCCGACTGCATATTGGGGATACGCTTCCTCCATCGCCCTCCTTTTCAGTGCATTCCTGGCCCCTTTCCTTGGAACCATGGCCGATCTGAAGGGGACAAAAAAACGTATGCTGGGGATCTTTACTCTTGTGGGAATAATATGTACTGCCCTCATGGCTACTGTTAACAGTGGAGAATGGCTCTCTGCTCTAATGCTTCTTGTGTTGTCATCGATAGGCTTTTCTGGAGCTATCATATTTTATGACTCCCTCCTGCCCCATATTGCTTCAGCCAGCGAGATGGACCTTCTGTCTACACAGGGATTTGCGGCAGGCTACCTTGGAGGGGGCCTATTGCTGGCTTTCAACCTGATGATGATACGATATCTCCCATCCATGACCGGGGTAAAACTTTCTTTTATAAGTGTCGCTCTCTGGTGGTTCATATTTTCCATCCCGGTAATGACAAAGATCCCTGAACCTGCTTTTATCCGACAGAAGGATGAAATAGGAACTTCTTCATTCATGTCAACATATATACGTTTAAAACACACCTTTGCCGAAATACGCAAGTACAGGGAAGTGTTCAAGTTTCTTCTTGCTTTCTGGCTCTACAATGATGGAATTGGAACGATAATCAGAATGGCTGCTATATATGGATCCCAGGTGGGAATAGGAATGACAAGCCTAGTAGGGGCTCTTCTGTTGACCCAGTTTGTAGGAGTTCCCTTTTCAATATTTTTTGGGAAAATGGCAAAACTGATCGGTGGCAAAAGGGCTATCATCATAGCCCTGATATGGTATTTTATGCTTAGTATTGGAGCCGTCTTCCTAAGGACCCAGCTCCATTTCTGGCTTCTTGCAACAGGGGTGGGAATGGTGCAGGGAGGTGCTCAGGCCTTAAGCAGAAGTGTGTACGCTTCAATGGTTCCGAAACTCCAAAGCGCCGAATTTTTCGGGTTTTATGACATTTCAAGCAAGTTTGCGGGGATCATCGGTCCAGCTCTTTTTGGTTTGATCACCCACATCACTGGTTCAAGCAGGATCGGTATAGGGGTTCTGTCCCTGACCTTCATTTTTGGGATCCTGATACTATCAAAGGTCGATGTTGAAAAAGGAAGAGCTCTGTCGGTATGACATCGAAAAGGTTTCCTATCCTCCTGCCCCTTATCTTCATATTCCTGCTGTGTCTTCCATGCCAGACCGTTTTCTGCAACTGTTGTTACAGAAACTTACCAAGGCCGGCCATCAGAGCCCCAGGCCAATTCCCGTGGGTAGCTCTCACTTTTGATGACGGACCCCATGGCTGGGAAACTCCCGAACTGCTTGATCTCCTGGATGAACTGGAAGTTAAGGCAACCTTTTTCCTTGTGGGTAAAGAAGTACTCAAATATCCTCATCTTGTTGAACAGATCATCCAGAGAGGACATTGCATAGGCAACCATAGTTTCAGACACTGGAACCTGCCCAGACTTGACAGGGAAACCATTTATCTTGAATGGTCATATTGCAACCAATGCATTGCGAGGATAACCGGAAAGAATCCCAGATTCTGCAGGCCCCCCGGCGGGAATTATTCGAGAGATGTCCTTCTGGCAGCAGAACAAGCCGGCCTTTATACCGTACTGTGGGATATAAACAGCTATGATTCCGGGGAGGGATCCCCGGAACAGATAGTATCAACGGTTACAAAAAGAATGAAACCTGGTTCCATAATCCTCTTTCACGACGGTTTTCAATCTACCTTGAAAGCCCTGCCACAAATTGTGAAAGCCGGAGAAGAGCGTAATTTGTCTTTCGTCACCCTGGATCAGCTCTTTTTCAGGTAGTACTTTCACATCCGCATATTTGAAAAAGCTCACAGACATCCATATCAGGCCTGATCCCAAACCTTGTGAGTGCAAAATCATATTTAGTGGGATCTTCAGGTGATATGGATTGAAAAGCTGATGTTATGTCCAGGGCTGTTTTCAGGTCAACGCTTTTTCTACGGGTTATGTCGAGAACCCTTGAAATGTTATATACATGGGTATCCACCGGCATGATCAGCCTGGATGGATCGATCCTGCTCCACCCACCAGGATCGACCTGATCCTCTCTGACCATCCATTTAAGAAAAAGGAAAAACCTTTTGCAGGCACTTTTACGCAAGGGGCACACCAGAAGGCTCGATCTCATAAGCCCTCCGGCTTTCCCCAACTCTTTTACAAAGCATGAGATACCTGAAATCAGATCTTCTTTCTCTTCACCGTTTATCTTGTCACATAGAGCATCCTCAATGGATCCATACTGAAGTATCAACTGTCTCATACCTTTTAGAAGAGATATCATCTCGCTGCCAGTGGTAAAGCGGTGCTTGAAACCTGCATACTCCTTCTCAAGGAAACTGTCTCCGCAGGAAATGAGAATGTCATGAGGATTCTTGCCAAGAGGAAGAAGTATTCGGGAAACACTTTTAAGGATCTGCTGGACTTTCCCATAAGCCAGTGACGATGCTATAAGACCTGCGATCTCCCTGTCTCTTATATCCGGGTAATCATAAAGGAACTGAAGGGGATCCGGGCTGACGAACTCTCTTTTGTTGAACTTAAGGTATATCTCCTCAAAAACAGGTAAATACCTTTTCATAGATCCATAATTTCCCAAGGTTTATCCTTTCTTTGCAGCAGGGGAAGCCTCATTCAGAATGAATGTAGGAGCATGTTTTGGTGATTTTCCCTTCTTGATCTCATGGTACATCCTGTATGTAAGGGGAGTTCCTGACGCTATAAGGTCAGCACGAATGACTTCACCAACGAACAGGATGTGGGTATGCAATTCATATTCGTGGATCACCTTCGCACATAGCGTGGCAAGAGTGTGCTGGGTCACTATCGGGAGACACTGGCCATGTAACTGAAATTCACACTTTGCGAATTTATCCACATCTCTGCCACACTTGAAACCGAAATTGCCGATAAAGGTCATCGGTACGGTTTCGTCAAGCACGGAGAGGGAAAATTGCCCGCTCTTTCTCAGCAGCTCAGTTGTATAGTTATCCTTATGAAGGGCTGTAGCCAAACATATCTCTGGAGGTCCTGTAAGCTGCATAGCCGTATTGGCGATCTGGCCATTGAAAGTCCCCTCATAGCCTGTACTTACTATATATACGCCTGAAGAGATCATATAAAGTGCCTCAGGCTGGATATCCTTTACAGTCATTATTATCATCCTTTCATAAAAGAGTTCTGATCTTTCTTGAGCTTCAACATTCATTATAGAACAAGGGCAAACCGCAAAGGGTTTGCCCTTGTATCAGTCAAGACAGGAATAGAGAAACCCTCTTTTCCGTCAATCTGCCTGTCTGGCACCCAGTTCCTTATCAAGCATGTAAAGGGCATGCCTTGAATCGCCTATCATCTTCAGTTTATTCACTATTTCTTCGGCATTAGCCTCTTCCTCAACCTGCTCGGAAACAAACCACTGAAGCATGATATTGGTAGCATGATCCTTTTCTTCTATGGCGAGGTTGGTCAGATCATTTATCCTTGAAGTAATATACTGCTCATGTTCATAGGCAGCCTCAAAGACATCCAGAGGAGAAGCCCATTCAAAGGGTGGCTCTTCCAGGGAGGTAAACTTGATCCTTCCGCCTCGTTCCACAAGGTAATCATAGAACTTCATTGCGTGGGCCAACTCTTCTTCGGACTGTATATCCATCCAACTGGACATTCCCATGAGATTGACAGATGCAAAATATGCAGACATGGCCTTGTAGATATAGGCTGAAAAAAGTTCCGCGTTTATCTGTTCATTGATGGCTGTTTCCACTGTTGATTTGATCATTCCTCTATCCCCTCCACAAACCGTGAATATTGCAGTACTCTCTTGCGAATTCCGGGTCAAAGCCCTCAAACAGGGCTTCCGGTGATTCACCAGGCTTAAGAAAAGTTCTACAGATCCTGTCACCTGAAACTATCTCGATCCATTCAATATAGTGTTGATCCGTCATGGGGTGGGGAACACTTCCAACCGTGACCTTCTTGCCTTCTATGACGGGAACATGTTTTTCTGTAGAAGAATCGGCTGTCTGTTCTTCCAGTTTGTCCATGGGTTTTCCGCAACATACCAGTTGCCCGGCTCCACCATGAAGCACCTCAACGATGTTTCCACAAAGTTCACACTTGTAGACTTCCATCTTTTCAACCATAAGATCACCCTCCTTAACTTGATATCCAGAGATTCTCTAATATTTTAACACGCTGACGGGTTTTTACCAGTTAACATAGATTTTATTTTCTCTTGCATATTTATACCCCATAGAGGTATATCAGTCAAGAAGATCCGCAAAAAAAAAGGCGGGGATATCCCCCGCCTCGATATTCTCGAAATGTTAACTTTCGAGGCCTCTCTCCTTCTGTGTTCCCGGGATTAAATTGTCTAAAACACATGCCGAGAAGCCGGCAACCGCCATGGCAGTATTTCCGAGAGCCCACAGGATCTCTCCCAGAATCCCGAGAGAAAAGAACATGTCCTTATGTTCTCCGACCCATGAGGGCAGACCAAGTGCCATGAGGAATGCAAAACCCACTATCATGATGTTTCTCTGGGACCCCATGTCAGCCCTCATCAAAGCCTGGATACCCAATGCACCAATTATGCCAAAAAGAGCTATATAACAACCGCCTATAACAGGCGTAGGTATGGTAGCGATCAAGGCACCCAGCTTACCGATAAGGCTCATGATCAGGAGGATCACGGCCCCTGCCCGAACCACATTTCGTGAAGCCACTCCTGTCAGTCCTATAAGACCTATATTTTCAGTATATGAAGTACAGGCCACAGCACCTGTCATTCCTCCGATAACACATCCAATCCCCTCAGCGCCAATTCCTTTATTGATGGTCTCTGCTGATGGATCGGGCAAACCTGCAGCATTGCTGACATTGAAATAGTCCCCTATGGATTCTATAAAAACTGCGAAGAAACCAGCCAGGATAGCTCCAAAGGATATCAGGCTGAACTTGGGGAAACCCCATGGAGCTATACCGGTAAATCTGAACCAGGGGGCCGCATACACGCTTTCCAGGTTGACATATACGGGATGATCGACACCAACCAGTCCCGAAACACTTGCGACAAGACAAAGAAGATATATGATCACTACAGATGAGAGAATGGAAAAGATATTCAGATACTTGTTATCACATTTCAGACTGAATAGAAAGATCAGGAAAACAACCCCCAGAGAGGCGGGCCAGAAATTCGCCGCATTCATTCCCACAGCAACGGGAGCAAGACTGAAGCCTATTGCCATAATGGTAGGTCCGATAGTGATGGGACCAATGAATTTCTTGATCCTGCCGACGAGTTTGGTGTATCCAATTAAACTCAGGAGGATGCCTCCCAGTATCAGTGCTCCACCCACATACTGCATGCAGACTTCAGGTCCCATGCTTCCGTAGATACCTATAACGGTCATTACAGGCGGAATAAAACTGAAAGAAGAACCCTGAACGATTGGAAGTCCTGAACCAAAACGGCTCGTCTGGAGAAGAGTCGCAAGTCCCATCGCCAGGTAAACACAACTTACAAAAACTGCTATCTGGGCAGTGCTCATACCCATGGCAGGCCCAAAGATCAATGGAACAAGGGTGGTTGCACCAAAGAGGGTCAATACATGTTGTGCGCCAGCAAGGATAAGAACAGGTGGTGGGGGAGTATCTTCAACTGAATAAATGATATTTTTTGCCATATAGGGCACCTCCAAAGGTCATTTGAACTGATTTTACCATTTTGTTAAACCGGTTGCATAGTTTTGGCGGGAAATTTTTTCTACATTTTCTCACCAGATTTTGACCGAGGAGGTAAAATCCTTTCGGGGAGGCTAAAAAATGACTTCAAAGTTGAAAAATCAAGCCGACAAATGTGCTGATCTGATAGAACGTTCCAAATCCATAGTTCTCCTGAGCGGCGCCGGGATGTCTACCAATGCAGGTCTTCCAGATTTCAGGGGGCCTAACGGCATCTACAGACAGAAAATGCAGGTGGACCCTGAAATGATATTCGATATTGATCACTTCAGACTCCATCCGGAATTCTTTTATTCCTTCCATAGCGGTTTTATCGATGCAGTAGAACGTATCAGACCTACCTTTGGACACATCTTTTTCGCAGCCCTTGAGAAAACAGGCAGGATGCTTGGCACTATAACCCAGAACATCGATGCCCTTCATCAGAAAGCGGGCAGCACAAATGTCCTTGAGATCCATGGAAGCAGCTGGAAGAATTACTGCACTCGATGCGGCAGGGAATACGATTATGAGACAATGATCCGAAAGATGGAACTTCAGACAGTACCCGAGTGCGATAGCTGTGGCGGGGTAATAAAACCGGATATAGTCTTTTTCGGGGAAAACGTGAAATATCTGCATGAATGCCAGCACATGTCATCAAGGGCAGATCTTATGATAGTGGTAGGTTCTTCCCTCGCAGTATTTCCAGCAGCCCTTCTGCCATCCTTCTGCAGGGGAAACATTATCATAGTCAACAAGGGAGAGATATGCCTTTCTTCCCTACCCCACGAAAGGGTCTCTCTTCATGCCGAAGAGGACATTGACGAGTTCTTCCTGGAAGCGAACCATTTTCTCGATATTGTTTGATGGAAACTTTTTGATTGTGCAATAACAGCAGGATCATTCTTCAAGATATATAACTGAAGAATAGAATCTCTGGATCTCCTTTTTCAATGAAGAAGACCGGGCTATTCTGAATTCAATTTGCCGATGGGATATCATTTCCAGTTCAACCACTTTTTCATGCAGCAGGGGTTCGGCAGTTGCAACCAGAAGAACACCATCTTCCTGTTGTTTCAATGGCAGGACCTGGTATTTTTCAGCGATCTTTTTGGGAATCAGCTGCAATACCTTTGAATCAGGATTGTAGGAGGAGATCATAACAGCGGGAACCCGCATCTGCCGGCTTATCCCCTCAGTGAGTTGCTGCTCATCAAGCCATCCCTTGTTGATCAGTATCTCCCCTATTCTGCAATTCATTTCCTTCTGTTCCTGCAAAACAGTGTCAAGTTGATCCTCGTCTATCATTCCTGCGTTTACGAGAACCTGACCAAGGAGGGTTTGTTTAAATATCTCTCCGGACGCAGATACATCCACAGATCGGTAATAGTCCGGAATGGCCTTCCGGAGCTCTGATGGCATACCAATAAACACCTCAAGTCTATGATCGGTCAGTTCCCTGAGTTCATCAGCAGACAACACATTAAGTGGTTCGCTGACAGCAATTTTGAGCACCCTTTCATGAGTGACCTTGAGAGGAAGGCACTGAAGCCTTTCTGAGACCTTCTGTGGGACAAGCCCAAGGGCTTTTTCATCCGGGGGGTAATCCCCGGTAGAAGCAATAGGGATATTGAGCTGAACGCTTAAAGCCTGTATCAACTGGGGTTCAGTCACCCAGCCATTTTTCAGAAGGATCTCTCCAAATCGGAGTCCCGACTGTTTCTGTTCTTCCAGGACAGCCTGTATCTGGGTTTCACTGATCACCCCATCATTAAATAGAATGCTTCCTATAAGAACACTCTGAACCTGTATCTTCTCCTTCTCCCTTTGCTGACTGCCGAATTTATAGAATCGACTTATCTCATTTCGTATTTTTGAGGAAGGTGCAAGGACAAGGATAATATCATGGCCTGTATATTGATGGACCTCGTCGATAGATAATAGATCGGTTGGCTCTGAAGTAGCGATCTTGAGTTGACCCTCCTCCGGGACGTTAACGGGTAATATCTGGAGTCTTTCAGCCATGGATTGAGGAACAAGTTTGAGCGCTTTTTCATCAGGTTCAGAATTCTGCAGATCCACCATGGGAATGGAAAGTTGTTCGCTTAGAGCCTGAACAAGTTCTTTATCAGAGATCCATCCATTCTTTACCAGAACTTCTCCAAATCTCATATTAGTGAATTTCTGCTCTTTTAAAGCCGCTAGCAGTTGCTGTTCATAAATCATACCTGCCTTAAGCAGTATGTCCCCGATAAGCTTCCTTCTCTGGCGGTCAGGCATGATATTTCCTCCCCTATTTGTGTTCTTGCTGTTATATGGAATGGATCGGGTGCAGGACATTTATATTAACCAGATTAATATACCACCCGTTAATCACCATTTCAAACAAGAAATAGTGATGGTACCTGTTATGGAACTTGCGAGAAGAATGAACACGATTACTTTTCAGGCTGCCCTTCACTATCAGGAATTGATTTTTTCTACGACAGTTTTATGGAAGGGTTCCGGATATTCCCATAATGACATACCTGCACAGCAAAATACCTGTCCCCCGGAATACAAAAAGGATACAGGGTTTTTCAGAGCCACATATTTCGCCCATGTCTCAATATTGCGAATACGGCGTATAAGGGAGCTGGGCGTTAAGGAAGTTGTACAGTCAGGGCAAGTTCTGTTTCGGGGGTGTCTTTTGAGGCAGGAATGACCTTTCCGGGGGTGGTTCAAGGGCAGATGCCCTTCTGGAACAATAAAAAAAGGTCCCTGGCAGCGACCTACTCTCCCACGGATACCCTCCGCAGTACCATCGGCGCTGGAGGGCTTAACTGCCGGGTT
>Ga0272441_10006143_pt1 | contig 20353 bp, 18 predicted proteins | sample SSMProp6N_FD_193582 | JGI IMG/M metagenome (GOLD analysis project Ga0272441, IMG submission 193582) | Marine sediment archaeal communities from Little Sippewissett salt marsh, Falmouth, MA, United States - SSM-Prop-6N | ecosystem: Environmental > Aquatic > Marine > Wetlands > Sediment ...
CTGAAGCCGAAGATAAGTATAAAGAACAGCAGGGTCAGAAGGCTGCCCAGGGGCGAGGACTTTTTAGCCCGGCCCCGCGGCGCGGGAAGCCCCCTGGACTTGTAATCGAGTCCTACCCCGTATTCCGAGCTGACGATCTTGGCCAGCATGACAACCCCCTGGGCCACACCCAGGTCGTAATTCCCCTGCCTGAAGGCCGGCAGCATGAGCTCGTTTATTATTATCTTGCTCTTTGCGTCGGTTATCGCTCCTTCCAGCCCGTAACCGACCTCTATCCTCACATTTCTGTCCTTCACGGCAAGCAGTACCAGCACGCCGTTATCTTTCCCCTTCTGCCCGATGCCCCACTTCTCGAAAAGCTCCACGGCGAACTGCTCTATGGTCAGCGGCGAGGTCGTGTTCACCGTCACTATGGCTATCTCGGCGCCCGTTTTCGCGCGCAGTTCCTCGAGCAGCGCGTTTATCTGCGCCTCCGCCGAAGGTGAAAGAGCGCCGGCGTAGTCGTTGACAAGACCCGAGGGAGAAAGCTCCCCGACCGCTTCCGGGAAGCAAACCGAAAGCGGCGCGGCCATAAAGAAAAACAGTAAAACAACGGTAAAAAGACGTTTCATCATTTAAAGCTTATCTATTATCTCCGATAACCTCTCAAGCTGGGCCAGGAATTCCTCCAGGAATATCTCGGCGCTCTTGCCGGCTATCCTGCCGTCGGTTTTTTTGTCCCTGAACACCTCGAGAAAAGCCCTGACGTCGATATCGAACTCCTCCGCCATTCCCGCCATGACGGCCTCTTTTTTCAGGGGCGGGGGGTTGCCAGTCTTGACGTTCAGCATGGCCTGGAATACCGGGATAAGGGACCGCAGGGACCTCTTGATAAGGTCCTCCAGACCCCTGCGGCTCGTTCCCCGCTCCAAGTAAGCCTGTCTTATCGTCAGAAGCTTGCCTTTGAGCTGGTATTCGCATTCCCTGCGCAGGTCCTCCCTCTCGAACGCCAGGTCCGCAAGGACATCCTCCCCGTAAAGAACGCGCCGGGTATTTTTCATCATCATGAACTCCATGGGGAACGTATCCAGGGACATATTTATATAAGACGGCGTCATAAAAAGCGGCGCCGTCAAGCCCCGGCGCCGGTTGGACCTTATCGTCCTCAAAAGGGGTTTCAGCCTGTCTATCGAGGCGTCTTTCAATACCACGGCGGTATTGATATCCGACGTCTTGGGGGAGTAATCAGTCCCGGTAACGCTCCCGTAAGCCATGACCGATATTACCCCGGGCCCCAGGGCCTCTAACAGGAACGAGATAAAAGGCCTCAACACCTTTCCCGCCTCGGCGGGTAACCTGTCCATATCCTTTATATCCATCACAATACCTCCGTCCGTATGCTCGTGATCTTTGTCGGCCGCGAAGCCCGCGGGATCTATGGTCTCCCTGCTGAAACCGCGCCCGATCCTGTAAAACAGCGAATAGAACAATATGCTTTTTTTCCTGCGGGAAAAAGTGTCTATTAACAGATGAGCCGTCATCCCGGCCGCCAGGGGCGTGATCCACAGGAACGCCAGCGAGCCCAGCCACAGCGCGATGACCAGTTCCCAGGAATGCAGGAGCACGTATATCTTCCCCGAGGCCAGGTGCCTGTGGGTGAAAAAGCCCAAAATGTTAAAGTTAAGGCCGAAATGCAAAAAATAGTCCACAAAATGGTCCATGTCTATCAGCACGCCTCCGATTATCGCCAGGACCGGCCATGACCATCCCCCGGTCAGCCAATAGAAATATACGGCCATGGCGACGGAGACCGCCAGATGCAGCGCCAGATCTATAGACGTGACAAGCAGCCTTTGTCTTGCCCTCTTATTGTATAATATTAACATAATATTATGATTATTATACCTTAATTATCGAGTATGTCAAAAGCGCTGTTCGTTGTTTCGCATCGTATTTGAACCAATATTAACTTGAACCTTGCATAACCAGGTCGGGCAATATATAATTGTGTGTAATAAAACATGAGAACCCGTAAATTCAACACTCTTTTTATCCTCACGCTGTTCGTTTTCTTCGTATCGGCGCTCCTACCGCAGAGAGCGGCGGCCCAGGAAAAGACCCGTGACAAGCTCGTCTCCCCGCGAGGGGCCGAGATAGAAGCTAAAAAATCGATACAGGACCTTAAAGAGGCAGAGCTTATACAAACACGCCTGCCTTCTGACGCGGAAAAACCTCTCCGTTCCCGGGATTCATTCGTTTTCGCGGGTAATCAAGCTTTCGCGCCCTACTCGTATATTACAGAAGGCGAACAGACGGGGTTCAACGTCGACCTTATAAAGATCCTCTCAGCCACGGTCAACCGGGATATCGAAATAAGGCTCATGCCCTGGGAAAGATGCCTTGACCGGCTTAAACGCGGCGATGTGGACGGGCTGATAGGGGCGCCCATATACAGGGAGCGGGAACCTTTCATGGATTATTCCGACCCTGTGGCCGAGATAGATTTCGCGATATTCGTCGAGACATCCAACCGTTACGTGAATTCCTTGAAATCGCTCGAAGGAACAGTCGTCGCCGTCCACAAGGAGAGCCTTGTAATAGAAGAGATCCGGGAACACGGCAGGATACAGCTTCTCCAGACGGATTCCGTCCTCCAGGCGCTGTGGAAACTCAAGAACAGGGAAGTTACCGCCGTTATAGCGGAAAAGAACGTAGCCCTTTACTACATGCAGCAGGAGAACATCGAGGGCCTGAAAATAGTCGGGCCGACCATCGGCCCGGTATACGAGTACGCCGTCGCGGTCAGAGAAGGCAAGATACAGCTGCTCGAGGATATCAACCGCGGGATAAAAGCTCTGGAAGATAACGGCACGCTCAGCAGGCTGAGAAGGAAATGGTTCGGCCTGCACATCGTCCATCCGTTCCCGTGGACCATGGTAACCCTTATCATAGGCGGGATCTCGGTCGTGATGCTCGTCCTTATGACCCTGCTTTGGGTGGTCTCTCTCAACGCCACCGTCAAGGCAAAGACGCGCCAGATACAGCTTATGAGCGAGAAGATGGTGGAAAAGGACAAGCTCGCCGTCCTGGGGAAACTCGCCGGCCAGATAGCGCACGAGCTCAGGACGCCGCTGAGCATAATAAATAACTCGGTTTTCCTTCTCCGGAAAGAAGGCAGCAAGAACAGGGAGGTATTCGAGAAAAGGCTCCATACCCTGGAGGAAAAGATAAAGCTTTCCAGTAACATCCTCGAAAGCATCCTGAGCTATTCCCGCGTCAAGGCCGAGATGGCCACCATAATATCAGTCAAAGAATGCGTGGAAGAAGTCCTTAAGGATATCGAAATTCCGGACGAAATTGAAAATGAGGTAAGCTTCGAACACGAGGACACCCTGCTGGTATTCATGGACTTCCACCAGCTGTACAGCGTCATCCGCAACCTGGTCCTGAACGCCATCCAGGCCATGGGAAAAGAGGGGAAATTGTCCATCAAGGTGTTCCCTTCCGAGGACAGGACCACCGTCAACACGCGCGTATGCGATACCGGCCGGGGCATTATGGATAGCGCCAGGAACAAGGTGTTCAATCTTTTTTACAGCACCAAGATAACCGGGACGGGGCTGGGCCTTCCTATCTCAAAATCAATCATCGAGGCCAATGACGGCCGGATCCTCCTCGAGGAGACCAGCAAGAAAGGGACCTGTTTCATAATAAAGCTCCCCTGCGCCAAAAAAATGAGAAGAAGATGAGCAGCGCTGAAGGGCAGAAAATACTACTGGTCGACGACGACAAGGACATGTGCGAGTCCCTCGCCGACGTACTCACGCTTGATTCAGACTATGACGTGAAATACAGGACATCCCCCCTGGAGGCGCTGGAAGCCCTGAAGGAAGAGGATTTTTCCCTGGTGATCATAGACTACAAAATGCCCGAGATGAACGGGGTGGAGCTCCTGAAACGCATAAAACAAGCCAAGCCCGGGACGATCGTCTTCATGCTCACGGCCTTCATATCCAACGAGCTCATAGAACAGGCCAAAAAGGAAGGCGCCGATAAAGTGCTTTCAAAGTTCATCTGGCCCGAAGAGATCCTCAAGCACATCAAGGAGACCATCGGATAACGGAAATTAGGGAAATTAGGGACAACTCCCTATTTTGTTATTTTTGACTTTTCATAAAAATAGGGAGTTGTCCCTAATTTCCTCAGGCCACTTCCCTCTTGAAAATTAGCCTGAAGTGTGATATCGTGTCCCTGATTTTTTACTGTCCGCACTATTAAATATAACAGGAGACCACAATGATCATCATTCCCCTTCTCGGCGCGGTCGGGATCATCTTCGCCATTATCACCTTTTTCGCCCTTTTAAAGAAACCCGAGGGCCTTGACAAGATGCGCGAGATATCCTCAGAGGTCCATAAAGGCGCGATGGTATTTTTAAGCCGCGAATACCGCATAATACTGATCTTCGTCGCGATCATGTTCATCGTCATGTCGGTCTTCCTGACGCTCAGCACAGGGATAGCTTATGTTTCCGGGGCTTTCTGCTCCATGCTGGCGGGGTTCATCGGCATGAAGGCCTCCACCAGGTCCAGTTCCAGGACCTGCGAAGCCGCCAGGACAAGCGGGGCGGCCGACGCCCTCTGCGTCGCCTTCAAGGGCGGCTCGGTCATGGGCATAACCGTGGCTGCTCTCGGCGTGCTGGGCGTAGGGACCTGGTTCATGATAACGAAAGACACTTCCGTCATCACCGGCTTCGCCCTGGGTGCGAGTTCCATAGCCCTTTTCGCCCGCGTCGGCGGGGGCATATTCACAAAGGCCGCCGACATGGGGTCCGATCTCGTGGGAAAGGTCGAGGCCGGCATTCCCGAGGACGATCCGCGCAATCCCGGCGTTATAGCGGACAATGTCGGGGACAACGTAGGGGATACGGCCGGCATGGGCGCCGACCTCTTTGAGTCCTACGTTGGTTCGGTGATAGCCACCATGGCTATCGGCGCCATGATGTCCAGCCCGCTTATAGCCATGTCCTTCCCGCTTGTGCTGATAGCGATAGGCCTTGTGGCCTCCATGCTGGGTGTCATGTCCATAAACCTCCTCAAGAGCATGAACCCGCAGACGGCCCTCCGTAACTCCACGCTGATATCGGCCGTCATATTCCTGGCCGGCGCCTTCGCCGCGTCGAAGATCATGTTCGACGGGACAAATTATTTCTGGGCGATACTTTCCGGCCTTTTAGCGGGGACCCTTATAGGTTTTGAGAGCGAGTATTTCACCTCGGGCAAGCCCATCAGGGAGATCGCCAAAAGCGCTCAGTCAGGTCCGGCCACGACCATAGTGGCGGGGCTCGCGACGGGATTTGAGAGCACCATACTTCCCATAATAACGTTGAGCGGCGCTGTGCTGGTGTCTTACCATTTCGGGCAGCTTTACGGAATAGGCCTTGCGGCCGTGGGGATGCTATCCACCATAGGAATAGTCATGTCTACGGACTCGTATGGACCGATAGCGGATAACGCCGGCGGCATAGCCGAGATGGCGGGACTGGAAAAAGGCGTCCGCAAGATAACGGACAAGCTGGATTCCCTGGGGAATACGACCGCGGCCATCGGCAAGGGCTTCGCCATAGGCTCGGCCGCGCTTACCGCCCTGGCCCTCTTCGCGGCCTTCCAGAAGGTCACCGGCCTGAAAGAGATCGACCTTGTGGACCCGCTCGCCATAACCGGGCTCTTTATAGGCGCTCTCGTTCCGTTCTCGATCGCTTCCATGACGCTCAAAGCCGTGGGGCGCGCGGCGGACAGCCTGGTACAGGAGATCCGGCGCCAGTTCAGGGAGATAACGGGCCTTATGGAGGGAACGGCTAAGCCCGATACCCAGAGATGCGTAGACATCGCCACCAAAGGCGCGCTCAAGGAGATGGTATTCCCCGGGATATGCGCGATCGTCTCCCCCATCCTGGTAGGCGTCATCCTGGGCGTGGAGGCCCTGGGCGGATTCCTTGCCGGCGCGACCATATGCGGCGTGCTGCTGGGGATAATGATGGCTAACAGCGGCGGAGCGTGGGACAACGCCAAAAAGTGGATAGAAGAAGGTAACCTCGGCGGCAAAGGCACCGAGACCCACCAGGCGGCGGTCGTCGGGGACACGGTGGGAGACCCGTTCAAGGACACCGCGGGCCCTTCCATGAACATACTTATTAAGCTGATGGGCATAGTCTCGCTCGTCTTCGGGGCCCTTTTGGTGACGCTGCACGATAAGCTCGCGAGCCTGTTCTGATCCTAAAAAAAAGGAGCGCACATGGACCTGGATAAGATCATACGCAAGGTTCCCGACTTCCCGAAGCCGGGGATACTCTTCTACGACATAACCAGCGTCTTCGCCTACCCCGAAGCCTTTAAATACGTCCTGGAGAAAATGGACGAGGTTTATAAAGACAGGAAGATAGACGGGGTAATAGCCATAGAGAGCCGCGGATTCCTGCTGGGGGCACCCTTCGCGATAAAGAGGTCCCTGCCGCTTGTCCTGGCGCGCAAAAGCGGCAAGCTCCCCGGCGATACCGTGAGTCAGGCGTACTCCCTGGAATACGGCGAGGAGACGCTCGAGATACACACAGCCGACCTCACTCCCGGGAAGAACTGGCTTATCGTGGACGATCTCATAGCGACCGGGGGGACCCTCGAGGCCGTAGCCAAGATGATAGAGAAACAGAGCGCTAAAGTGGCGGGCATCTTCTCCATCATAGGCCTTCCCTTCCTCAACTACATGAAGAAGATCGAACGTTACGACCCGGTTACCCTGATCAACTACGATAAGGAGTGATATATGAAAAGGCCTATTTTGATATTCATATCATTACTTGCGCTTATCGGATTTTTCTCCATCGGGATGTCGCCCGCCGAAATAGTGGAACACCCCAGGCTGGGGACCTGGGTAACCGTCTTTACCCCGGAGAAAGCGCTTTATTCAAGGGAGAACGCCGATAAGCTGATCTCTTACTGTGAAGAATCAGGTATAGACGACATCTATATCCAGGTATACAGGGCCGACAAGGCTTATTATGACTCGTCTTTGACCGACAGGGCGGAATACGATAAGATGGTCAGATCCGCCGGCGATGACCTGCTTCCCTACATAATCGAGAAGGCCCACGAAAAAGATATAAAGGTCCACGCGTGGGTGAACCTGCTCAGCATCGCGCAGAACGAAAACGCTAATATCCTTAAAAAACTGGGCAAGGGCGTGATAGTCCTCGACCAGTACGGCAGGACCTCCATGCGGTCCGGGGAGACGGATGAGCTGGACAAATACTATATCCGCGAGAACCAGCTTTTCCTGGAGCCCGGAGACCCGGAGGTAAGATCATACCTCGCGGGGATCTGCGAAGAGATAATAACAAAATACCCCGGTTTTGACGGGCTGCACCTTGATTATATAAGGTATCCCCGGGTAGTCCCCCTGGTGCCGGGCTCAAGGTTCAGTTCCCACGGCGTCAGCTACGGTTACGATGAGGCTAACCTCGGAAATTTCAAAGAAGCGACCGGGCTGGACGCCATGTCAATGGAAGCGACGCGCGATAATTTCCAGAAGTGGGACGACTGGCGCAGGGCCCAGATAACCTCGCTTGTAAGTGAGATATCGGAAAAGATAAGGCCCCTGTCGCCCTCACTGGAGATCTCGGCGACCACCATACCCTCTCCCAGCCTGGCATATCTGACCACTTTCCAGGAATGGCCGACCTGGGTATACAACGGGCATGTCGATTATTTAGTGGCCATGAACTACACTGACGACCCTGGCTTGATGGGTATCAACTCCGCCGCGACGATACTGCCGGACCTCGAAACCCGTGTACAGATAGGATTGGGCGCTTACCTGATGAAAGATGACCTCGGCCCGCTTAAAGAACAGTTGGAGGACCTTATGTGGCTCTCGCCGTCAGGCATAGTCATATTCTCATACGACGAGATCGCGGGCAGCACGGAATTGCGGGGATTTCTGGGAAAGCATTTCAGCCAGAAGCCGTCGGAACGTCAGTTCTGAACAGGGGGGCCCGCCGCCTTCCGAAGCCGGTTCATGACCGCCAGGCCGAGGCCTTTTTCAGGTATGCTCTCGGCGATTATCACATCGATCCCCTCGTCGTCGAACTCCCTCAAAATATGGAAAAGCCTCGATGCGCATGTCCTGCCGTCTTCGGCGGGGCCCAGCACCTTGACATCATAACCGCCGAACCCGCGCGCGTGTTCCTCTTTGGCCATTATACCGACCTTCTGTCCACCGTCCGAGCGCACGGAGGCCTCGGCCAGCGCGTTTTCGACCTGTTCCGGGCCCTCCTCAATAAGTATCACGTTCGCCAGCGGCGAATAATGGCTTGGGTATTTGCCGGGTGAGTTTTTCGCGTGATCCGGCGCGCCGTCCGCCAATTCCACATCACCGGCTATGGACGAGAGTTCCTCCAGGCTTATGCCGCCCGGGCGGAGCACCAGGACCTTGTCCCCGATGAATTCCACTACAGTCGATTCGACCCCTATCTCGGCGGTCCCCCCGTCCAAAACCAGGTCTATTTTCCCGTCAAGATCGCCGATGACATGCTCGGCTGTTGTCGGGGAAGGCCTGCCGAACAGGTTGGCCGAAGGCGCGGCGACGGGCACTTCCGATATCTCGATCAGGCTTCTGGCTATGGGGTTGGACGGCATCCGCACGGCGACCGTCTCGAGGCCCGTGGTCACAAGCTCGGGCACCATGCCGGTCTTTTTGAGCACCACCGTCAAAGGGCCCGGCCAGAAACGGCTCACCAGCCTGTCGGCCTGGCGGGGCACTTCCGCCGCCAGCGAATAGAGGTCTTCTATATTTGAGATATGGACTATAAGAGGGTCGTCAAGCGGCCTTTGCTTGGCCTCGAAGATGCCCGTTACGGCCCTGGGGTCCAGCGCGTTGGCTCCGAGGCCGTAAACGGTCTCAGTGGGAAAAGCCACCAGTCCTCTGTTATGGATGATTTCCGCCGCCTGCCCTATAAGGCCCCTGTCGATACGCAGCGGATCTATCTTCAGGACTCGCGGCTTCATCAAAGGTCTCTGCCGGTGAGTATGCGGTAAGCCTGCAGGTATTTTTCCGTGGTCCTGGATACGATCTCCTCGGGCAGCTCCGGCCCCGGAGGGGTCTTGTCCCAATCGAGCGTCTCAAGGTAGTCCCTGACGAACTGCTTGTCGAAGCTTTTCTGCTGCCTGCCGGGCTCATAATCGTTCTTCGGCCAGAACCTTGAGGAATCGGGCGTGAGGGCCTCGTCCATGAGGACTATCTTATCGCCTATCTTGCCGAACTCGAACTTGGTGTCCGCGATCAGGATGCCTTTGGCATCGGCGTAGTCCCTGGCCTTTGAGTATATCTCCACGCTCTTATCTTTCAGCAAGCCGAAGACCTCCTCCCCCACCTCGGACCTCATCTGCTCCTGCGTGATGTTGATATCGTGCCCTGTCTCAGCCTTGGTGGATGGAGTGAATATAGGCTCCTCCAGCCTGTCCGAGTTCTTAAGGCCTTCCGGCAGTTTTACCCCGGATACGGCCCCGGTATTCTGGTAATCCTTCCAGCCCGAACCCGATATATACCCGCGCACGATGCACTCCACGGGAAGAGGTTCGGCCTTGCGGACGAGCATGCACCTGCCGTCAAGAAGCTCCCTGTAGGATGAAAGAGCCCTTTCCTCGGATATGATCTTGTCGATGTCGACCGTTATCATGTGGTTCTCGATCACGTCCTTCATCATGTCGAACCAGAAGGCGGATATCATGTTCAGTATCCTGCCCTTGCCCGGGATACCGTTGGCCATGATAACGTCGAAGGCTGAGATCCTGTCTGTCGCCACAAAAAGGAGCTTCTCCCCCAGGTCGTAAACGTTCCTTACCTTGCCCTTTTTGAAAAGCTTCAGTTCAGGTATTTCCAGCGAGACTATTGTTTTGACCTGTTCCATGTCCGCCTCCTTGATCTTTTGTTATTTCTCGAACACCGAGGGCGACACATAGTCCCCGTGCTTCTCCCTTAAGTCCTCAAGGCGCTTTCTCTGGTCCTCCAGGGCCTTGATGAACGAATGGGGCGTGTCAAAGACCTTGGTATGGTATATCTCGAGTATCCTGTCCTTCTTGGCCAGGCGCTCGGGTATGCGCAGGACGAACTGCTGATCGTACTGCTCCCTGGTATATTCCTTGTCCAGGACCTGTTTGAAGAGTTTAGCCAGGTCCTCGTATCTGGGTATATAGCCCGTGGGGGTCTCCAGCGCGTCGACGTCGCCGTTCACCCTCAGCTCCATCCACTTCACCCACACGTGCTTATCCTTTATCCCGTTGAGGTATTTCCCGTTCTTGTCTTTGAGAAAATAGTTCACGTGGAAAATAAGCGGGGGTTTTTTCACGCCCTTGACTATGTCCAAGTTGTTCTGTATATACCTTCCTATCGGTATGGAAAGAAAATCCAGGTTGGCCATGAGGTTGAACTTCCTCACCCCTTCCTGCCCCAGCGTTGCGGCTGTCGTCTCGGACTCTATGGTCGCCGCCTGTGTGAGTATGCCGTGGTCCCAGTCGAACGACTGCTCGACCGGCATATTGGTGTCGGAATCCCTTCCGCCGTATATGATGCCTCCTATATCGACGCCGTCGGGGTTGTTGAGGTTCTCGTCGCAGTTCTTGAGCGCCTTGATGTCTATCGTGTATCGCGCGTTCTTGTGGGCGTAAGGCACTTCTTTATCGTCCGGCCCCTTCTTGCCGGGGATCCACTCGCCGGAGAAGTTGACACCGTGGGTGGGCGCGGGCCTGCCGTCGCCCAGCCAGCGAGGCTGGTTCTCGGGATCGACCAGGATGTTGGAGAATATGACCTCCCCGGGAGTGGTCAGGGCCTCGAATATGGCCGGATCGTTGTCATGGTTGACATCCTGTATTATCCCGAAGATGCCCTTCTCGACGTTGACCGCCTTGAGGGCGCCTCCTATATTACGTATATAGGCTATGTCGTCCCCGACGATCTTCTCTCCCTCGAGCATGGCCGTCGCGGTCTTGCCGCAGGCGCTCGGGAACGAGCCTATGAAATACGTCTTCCTTTTGGAGCCCGGGCCGTGCACGCCCATAACGAACATGTGCTCTGTCAGCCACCCCTCTTCCGAAGCGCGTTTGATGGCCAGGCGCATAGCGAGTTTTTTAAGGCCCACCGTGTTGCCGGCGTATTGCGTGTTCGCGCTGAAGACCATCTCTTCCTTGAGGTCTATGTAAACGCGTCTGTTATAAACGTCGCGGCTGACGTTGCCCTCAAGGGCGCCCGCCGTGTGAACGAACCTGAAGAACCTCAGGGAGCCGCCTATTTTTTTGAACTGCCCGTAACCGGAGCGGTAAAGTATGGACTCCGAATGTGCGACGTAACTGGAGTCCGTTATCTGGACCGCGGGTATCGAGAACTCGGAATCGGTCGGCCCCAGGCAGAAAAAGCAGATATACACCTCTTTACCGCGCATGGCGCCCTTGAAGATCTCGTGTATCTCCTTCAGCCCCTTTTCTCGGTCCTCGGAGACGATATCCGAGCCCAGCACCTCGTCCGGCTCCAGCAGGTATTTGGTGTTGGCCTTGTCCCTTCCCTGGTCGTAATACCCGTCGAAATGTCTGGTATGCCCCTCTATGTCAAGCGGGGCCTCTTCGCCGTTCTTTATAGCCTGCTTCCTTATATATTCAGCGTCGGCTGGATCGTCCGTGCGCACGAAGACCTTTGACGGCTCGAAAAGGTCCACGTATTTGAATATGAACTCATGCATTTTCGGGTTATCCAGCGCCATGAGCTTTTTGAGATTCTCATCGCCTATCCTGTTCTTAAGCGCTTCTATCTGCTGTTTTTCCATATTTATTTGACCTCCATTTAACAAATTGACACTTGGATCTCTGGCCCCTCCTCCAGGGCCTATATATGTTATAATAATACCGTGAAGGTGTCAAATATTTCCGCCAGCCCGCCGGAACGCGTTTTCGGGGATCGAAGATCATGAAATACAGCGATCTGCACAGATGGGACCTGCCGCCTAAAGAGGCAGTAAAACTCCAGGAGCGGCTAAGGAAAAAGATCGTCCTCAGAAAGATCGACCTTGCGTCGGTCCGCCTTATAGCCGGCGTAGATGTCTCGGTCAAAGACAACATCTCCCAGGCCGCCATCGTTGTCCTTTCATATCCTGAGCTAAAAGAGCTGTCGGCCGTAAGGGCCAGGATGAAAACACGCTTTCCTTATATACCGGGTCTTCTCAGCTTCAGGGAGGCGCCTGTCATCCTGGAATGCGTGAAAAAGCTTAAAGAGGCCCCGGACGTGTTCGTCTTCGACGGGCAGGGAATGGCCCACCCCCGGGGGATAGGCATCGCCTCCCACCTTGGACTTTTCCTGGGGATCCCGACCGTGGGTTCGGCCAAGAGCCATCTCTACGGTTCATTCGAACCGCCGGACCGCGGGAAGGGCGGCTTTTCTATCATTAAAAACTGTGATGGGACCCCGATCGGCGCCGTGGTCACCACCCGGGAGAACATAAACCCGGTCTTTGTCTCGCCGGGACACCTCTCTGACATCGGATCCTCGGTCAGTCTCATCCTCGAGTGCAGCCCGAAATACAAGATACCGGAACCCGTTCGCGCCGCGCACCGCGCCGCGTCGCTCGTAAGACCTTGACCGCGCCGTGCTTTGGTTATATAATCAAGCTTATATCTTCAGAACGGAGAGATCCTATATGAATAAAAGCCTCAATACGATCTTATGCCTTTTCCTAACGGTTATGCTTCTCTCAGGATGCGCTTCGGGCTCGTACAACCTCCAGTCCGTAGCCGGCATAAACATATCCGACCTTGAGCACGCGCGTTCCAGCGGCAAGGAGATGACGGTCCAGATGCCGTATGACGCCGCTTACGATAAGGTCATGGAAATAATCAGGGACAACAAGCTTACCGCCTTCAGATACGATAAGAACAGGGGATATATAGTGGCCATAGGCTTCCCCAAGCAGGAGACCACTACACGGGTAGGCATATTCTTCGACACAGCGGGCGAGAACAGCACAAAAGTGACCTTAAGCTGCCTCAGCTCGACCTGCCTGGCTAAAGCCCAGAACATCATTTTCGGCGGCCTTCAGAAATAGCGGGGGATATCATGAAAGAAGCTGTTGAGGTACGGGTCGGGAACCTCCTTCTCATAGACGGCACTATCTACAAGGTCATGGAAGTGGACGTAAAAGGCTCGGCAAAGGCCCACAAGACCATAAACCTGAAGATGCGCGGTATCCTCGACGGCAAGTTCATGGAGCATACCTACCAGCAGGACGACAAGCTCGAGGAAGCCGACGTGCTGCACAGGAGGGCGACATACTCATATGAGGAGACGGACCTTTTCCACTTCCTTGACGAGGAGACGTTCGAGGACTACGGCGTCAGCAAGAATATCGTCGGCGATAAAAACGTCTTTCTCAAGGAGAACGAAAAATACACGATCGCCGTATACGAAGGCAAGCCGATAGACGTCATATTCCCCGAACGTATGCGCCTCAAGGTGACCACCTCACCGCCCGGCATCAAACAGCACGAGTCCACCACGCCCAAACAGATAACTCTCGAGAACGGCATGGAAGTTGAAGCGCCTCAGTTCATCGAGGAAGGCGATATCGTGGAGGTGGACACGGAGACCGGCAAGTATATCGACCGCATCCAGGATTAAGAAAATAGGGACAACTCCCTATTTTTATGTTTTCTAAAAATAGGGAGTTGTCCCTATTTTACAGAGTAACGGGTTTAGAACGCGAAGTTCCAGTCTTTCAGAGAATACTTCTCCCGCGCCAGCCTTCCCAGTTCTTCCAGTTCCCCAGAAGCGAGTCCGGGAATAGTCCCCGACGGTTCAAATACTTCCATAACGAGTTCCATGATATCATCGCGCGAAAGAGGGATGTTGGCGAGAAAATCCTTATGGCGGCGGCCCTTCCTGTACGCGGGCTCCGCGCCCGGGTGCTTCAGGTAAAGCGATACCTTTTCGATATCCAGATCCACGAGGAAAGTGCCGTGATGGAGAAAATGATCTTTTTTGCGGGCCTGGGCGTTGCCCGATATCTTTTTACCGTCGAGCGCCAGGTCGCAAACGGGAAAGAATTCCACGCCAAGCCCTCTCCCGGCGAAAGCTTCCGCGACCCGGCCTAGTATCCCGCGGTATGAACCGTTTATATCTCTCATGTCTTTATCGCGGGAATATGAAAGCACAGCCGAATAATTCAGGCACCCTGGCCCCTGCAGCACAGTTCCCCCTCCGGATATCCTCCTGAGTATCCGGACGCCGTCGCGTTCGCAGGCTCCGGTGTCGCAGTCCACGGCAGTTCTCCCCGCGCGCCCCAGGACGACGGAATACTCCTCCCGCGACCAGAAGCGGAGCGTCTCGCCGCGATCCCCGGACTCAGCTCTCGCGAGCATCAGCTCGTCGAGGGCGAGGTCCTCTTCTATGGAAGCGCAAGAGTGGTCTATAAGTTTCATAAGGAGGCTACGTCCATGTCGCGCGCGGCTTTCACCTCGTCCGGACGGCGCGCGGGAGCGTTCCTGGGGAATTCCTTGAATGCCTCGGGGTCTTTTTCGGCGAGCTCCGCGATCTCGATCATAGCCTGGATGAAGTTATCGAGCGTCTCTTTTGACTCGGTCTCGGTGGGCTCTATCATCATGGCCTCCTTGACTATGAGAGGAAAGTAGATGGTCGGCGGATGTATGCCCCTGTCTATCAGCGCCTTGGCTATATCTATGGCGCGGACCCCCTTCTCGGCCTGGCGCGCGGCCGAGGCCACGAACTCGTGGAGGGTCCCTTCCGGGTAAGGGACCTCGTAATGCTTCCTGAGTTTCTCCTTCAGGTAATTGGCGTTAAGCACGGCGTTCTCGCTGGCCTCTATGAGCCCCTCCCTGCCGAGAAGAAGGATGTACGCGTACGCCTTTAGAAGCACGCCGAAATTCCCGTAAAAAGGCGATATGTAACCTATTGAGCGCGGCAGGTCGTAATTAAGGTAGAAACTCCCGTCCTCGTTGCGGCATACCCTGGATATCGGCATGAACGGAGCCAGGTCCTTTTTGACCCCCACGGGCCCGGCTCCCGGCCCCCCGCAGCCGTGCGGGGTCGCGAACGTCTTGTGAAGGTTGAGGTGAACGACGTCGAAGCCCAGGTCCCCGGGGCGCGCCTTGCCCAGGATCGCGTTCAGGTTCGCCCCGTCATAATACATCAGCCCCCCCGCCTCGTGCGTAAGGTCGGTTATCTCCCTGATATGGGGATTGAACACCCCGAGGGTATTTGGGCAGGTCAGCATGACCGCCGCCACTTCCTCGTTGAGGTTCTCCTTGAACACCTTCAGGTCCAGCCCGCCCTTTTTATCCGACGGTATGGGCCTGACCTCATATCCCGCTATAGCGGCCGTGGCGGGGTTGGTCCCGTGGCCGGAATCCGGTATAAGGACGAATTTCTTGCGGTTGCCCCTGTGCTTGTGGTAGGCGGCTATGAGCATTATTCCCGTGAGCTCCCCGTGGGCGCCCGCCATCGGGTGCAGGGTGAACTCGTCCATCCCCGTTATCTCGCAGAGCAGGGCCTCGAGGTTATACATTATCTCCAGCGCGCCCTGCGTGAGGACCGCGCCCTTCTGGAGCTGGGGCTGGAGCGGGTGAAGCGCCGTGAACTGCTCCAGCGAGGCGATCTTTTCGGTGAATTTCGGGTTGTATTTCATTGTGCAGGACCCGAGCGGGTAGAAATGCGAGTCCACCCCGAAGTTCATCATGGAAAGCCTCGTGAAATGCCTCACGGCCTCGGGCTCCGAGACGCACGGGAGCCGGGCGTCTTCCGCCCTCCTGTACTTCGGGTCAAGTTCGGCCTTTTTCGGGACGTCCTTATCGGGAAGCGTCCCGCCCTTTTTCCCTCTTTTTGATTCGTGGAATATCAGCTCCAAATCGCCTCCTCGAGAGCCTCGGCGTACATATCTATCTGCTGCCTCGTCCTTTTCTCGGTCACCGCCACAAGCATGAAATCCTTGAGGTCCGGGTAATACCTGCCGAGCGGGAACCCGGCCGCGATCTTTTTCTTTATAAGCTTGCCTATGACCTCTTCCGGGTCCTTCGGGAGCCTGACGATGAACTCGTTGAAGGTGGGCGCGGTCCTTTTGACCTCGACGCCCTTTATCTCGTCGAGCCTGTCCTTGGTGTATTCGGCCTTGTTCATGCAAAGGCGCGCGACCATCCTCAAGCCCCCGCTGCCGGTAAGGCACATGTATACCAGCGCGCGCATGGCGCAAAGGGCCTCGTTGGAGCATATGTTGGAGGTCGCCTTATCCCGCCTTATATGCTGCTCCCTGGCCTGCAGGGTAAGGACGTAGGCCCTTCTCCCGTCCATGTCGGTGGTGGCCCCGACCACACGTCCGGGCATCTTTCTTATAAATCCTTTTTTCGTCGCCATGAACCCCAGGTAAGGCCCTCCGAACGAAAGGGGCAGGCCGAAGCTCTGGCCTTCGCCCGTCACTATATCCACCCCCATCTCCCTGGGCGTTTTCAGTATACCCAGCGAGACCGGGTACACGCTTTCTATTACCAAAGCGCCTCTTTTGTGGCATTTCTCAGCGATATCCGAATGGTCGTCCACGGCGCCGAAAAAATTAGGGTTCTGGAGTATGACGGCCGCGGTCTTCTCGTCCAGATACGTGTCTATCTCGTCCCTGTGTGCCTGCCCGTGTTCGACGGGCGTTTCCACGAACTCGATGTTCAGGTTGCTGGTGTACGAGTACAGCATCTTGCGGTAGATCGGGCTTACGCCGCCGTCCATTATGATCTTGTTCCTGCCGGTAAGGCGCAGGGCCATCATCGCGGCCTCGTAAAGCGCCGTGCCGCCGTCGTAGAGCGAGGCGTTGGATACTTCCATCTCGGTAAGCCGGCAGATGCAGCTCTGGTATTCATATATGGCCTGCAGGGTGCCCTGCGACGCTTCCGGCTGGTAAGGCGTATAAGCGGTGTAGAACTCCGAACGGGATACGACCGCGTCGACCGCGGCCGGCGTGTAATGGTCGTAGAAGCCGCCGCCGACGAAATATATCAGGTCCGTGGCGTTCTTCGCCGCGAGGCTTCTCAGGTACCTGTCAACCTCGTACTCGGACATGCCGGGGGGGATGTCGAACGACCTGGCCCTGAGCTTTTCCGGTATGCAACTGAAAAGCGCTTCCATGCCGCCCGATCTTACGCCGGCCTCTTTAAGCATCTGTTCCCGGACGTCGTCCGGATGGGGTACATAGCTCATTTTTGTTCTGTCCCGGTCAATGCGCCTCGGCCAGGAATTTCTCGTAAGCGGAATTATCCATAAGCGAATCCGCTTCCTCTTTGCCTTTAAGGCTTACCCGGCAGATCCAGCCGTCGCCGTAAGGCGAGCGGTTTATGGCCTCGGGCGCCTCCTGCAGGGCCTCGTTGACGGAGATGACCTTTCCCGACACGGGCGCGTATACGTCGCTGGCGGCTTTGACCGACTCCACCGTGGCGAAACTGTCCGACTGGCTTATCTCTTTTCCCACTTCCGGCAGCTCGACGAACGTGATATCCCCGAGCTGCGACTGGGCGTGGTCGGTTATGCCTATCACGGCCTCTCCTCCCTCGATCTTGACCCACTCGTGCTCTCTGGTGTATTTAAGGTCCTGCGGTATCATCGATCCTCCCTTCAAAAAACGCTCAGTGCTCGTAAAGAGGCACGCTTTTTATACCTGCCTCTATCTCCACCCTGCCGTCGGTAAGGACTATCCCCGTCCCCTCGCCGGCAAGTTCTTTTTCTATGTAACAAAGACCGATGCCTTTTTTCAGGCACGGCGAAAAGGCGCCGCTGGTGACCTCGCCGACCTCTTCCCCGTCCTTTTTCACCTTGAAATGGCTTCTCGCGCTCCTTCTCCCGGAGCAGATAAAGCCGGTCAGTATCCTGGAGAAGCCCCCGCTTTCCTGCGAAGCCAGGGCCTCCCTCCCGATAAAATCCTTTTCCATGCGCACGAACCTGGCGAGGTTCCCCTCCAATGGTGTGTGTTCCTCGTCGATGTCGTTGCCGTAAAGCGAATAGCCCATCTCCATCCTGAGCGTGTCCCTGGCTCCCAGGCCGACCGGCCTCGCCACGCCCTGCTCCATGAACCTGTCCCAGAAGCGCTCGGCGTGCTCCGGCGGGAAAAAAAGTTCGTAACCGAGCTCTCCCGTGTATCCCGTCCTGCTTACCAGCGTCGTTACGCCGTCAAGGTCCATTTCCGTGAAATTGTATCTTTTCAGGCCTTCCACCGCCTCGCGCCCGTCCCCGGCCACCGCGCCCAGTATCTCGCGCGATAAGGGACCCTGCAGGTCAAGCTTGGCCGTTATGTCCGATATGTCCCGGAATTCCGTCTCGGGAGATACGCGCCCTTCTATCCACTCCCTGTCCTTTGATACTGTCCCCGCGTTGACGACCACCATGAAATCGTCTTCAGCTATCCTGAAGACTATCAGGTCGTCGATCACCCCCCCGGCCTCGTTCAGCATGAAACCGTACCTGCACCGGCCTGCCGGCATGTCGTCCACGCGGCAGGTCACAAGCTTCTCCAGGTCCGCCGCGGCGGAAGGCCCCTTGAGTATGAACTCTCCCATGTGGCAGATATCAAAAAGCCCCGCGCGGGTCCTGGTGTAAAGGTGCTCCTCTATTATGCCGGAATACTGCACCGGCATGTTCCAGCCCGAGAACGCGACCATCCTGGCCCCCGCCTCGAGGTGTTTCCCGTGGAGAGGGGTATTCCTTAATACTTCGTGTTCCACTGACATTTGATTTTGTGATCGTAAGATAAGCTGACAAAAACCCAGGCGCGCGGTTCTTGAGCCAATGCTCCCGTGTGGTTACCCACTAGGCCCGGGGCGCTTAAGAATAAACGCCTGCTGGAGTGGTATTGAACGGGCCTTCTGCGCCAGTCGCACTTTCAATTATTATATTCCAAACGGCCGTTATGTCAACAGTGTTGAAAGGCCGGCCGCCTTCGCCTTTTTGTACGCCCCGAAGGCGCGGTAGGAACTCCTGACCATCGGACCCGAAAGGACCGCCTTGAAACCCATTTCCCCGGCCGTTCTTCCGAGTTCATCGAACTCTCCGGGCGTGTAATACTTCTTTACCGGCCAATGCCTTTCTGTCGGACGCAGGTACTGCCCCATATATACTATATCGGTCCCGGCCTTTTTCAGGTCCCGGAGGGTTTCCAGGACCTGGCCCTCATCCTCGCCCAGCCCGAGTATCATAGAGGATTTGACCAGAAAAGGCGGCCCGCCGTCCCTCAAAGAACTCAGGGTTTTAAGGACCTCGAGCGACCTGTCGTAATCGGCTCCGGGCCTTGCCGCCCCGTAAAGCCCCCTGGGGATCTCTATATTGTGGCCTATGACAGACGCCCCGGACGAGGCGACCATCCCGATAAGCGTCTTGTCAGCCCCGAGGTCCGGTATAAGCAGCTCAACCAGGACGTCCGGCCTGCGGCTTTTTATCCGGCTGACCGTCGCCGTGAAATGCCCGGCGCCCTTATCCTCAAGGTCGTCGCGGGTCACGGAAGTTATCACGGCGTAGACAGCGCCCAGTTTTTCCACGGCAAGGCCCACGTTCTCCGGTTCCAGGCTGTCGCATTCGACCGGTTCAGCGGAAGAGACGTTGCAGAAAAGACAGTTCCTCGTGCACTTGTCCCCCATTATGAGGAAAGTCACGTGGCCCGATGCCCAGCATTCCCCCCTGTTGGGGCAGGCCGCCTCAACGCACACGCTGTGAAGCCGGAGCTCCCTCAAAAGGTCTCTCACTCCGCCCTCGTCGCTGTCCCACGCCGCCCTCGCTCTTATCCATTCCGGCCGTTCTAACATCCCAGAGCTTCAGTCCTTTCCTGCCAGTTCGATAAGCTTAAGCGCGTCTTTAGGCGCGTTCGCCCCGGCGTCGTTGTTGAAATACGCGTACACTTCCCTGCCCCTCGTTGCCTGCTCCTTTATTATCCCGGCCCACTCGCGCAGCTTTCTAACCGGGTACTTCCCGCCGTAAAGACCCGTTGTCCCGTGGAACCTTATGTAGCACACCGGCCCCACCGGCAGTACAGGTGAGGCCGACCCCTTCATGTCATGAAGGCACAGGGACATCTTCTTGCGTTCAAGTATCCTGTATATATCATCCCGGTACCAGGAAGGGTCCCTGAACTCGAAGACGCACTTGATGCGGCCCGGCAGGATATCCGTGAAGGCGTCAAGCCTTTCAGGGTTTACGCGCCAGCGCGGCGGCAGCTGGAAAAGCACGGGCCCCAGGTGTCCGCCCAGCATCCCGGCCCGTCCCAGGAATCTATCTACGGGGCCGCGCGGGTCTTTCAGCTTTTTCA
>Ga0272441_10006144_pt1 | contig 20347 bp, 15 predicted proteins | sample SSMProp6N_FD_193582 | JGI IMG/M metagenome (GOLD analysis project Ga0272441, IMG submission 193582) | Marine sediment archaeal communities from Little Sippewissett salt marsh, Falmouth, MA, United States - SSM-Prop-6N | ecosystem: Environmental > Aquatic > Marine > Wetlands > Sediment ...
GGCCTCGCCATCGGTTTCGCCCTCCAGGGATCCCTGGCCAACTTCGCCGCCGGGGTGCTGATCCTGGTCTTCAAGCCCTACCGGGTGGGAGACGTTATCTCCGCCGCCGGGGTCATGGGTTCGGTCAAAGAGATCCAGATCTTCGAGACCATTCTGGCCACCCCGGATAACGTGCGGATCACCATCCCCAACGGCAAGATTTACGGTGACGTGATCAAGAACGTTTCCGCCTACGACACCCGGCGGGTGGATATCACGGTCGGGATCGGTTACGATTCATCGATGAAGAAGGCCCAGGAAATCCTCGAGGGCCTGTGCCGGGAAGATGAGCGGGTGCTTGATGAGCCGGCTCCCCAGGTGGCCGTGGCCGAGCTGGGCGATTCCAGCGTGAATTTCGTCGTCCGGCCCTGGGTGAAGAAGGAAGACTACTGGGCGGTGAAGTTCGACCTGACCCGGAAGATCAAAGAGTCCTTCGACGCCAACGGGATCGAGATTCCCTTTCCCCAGACCGTTGTTCATATGGTTTCGGAATCTTCTTCCTGAAAAATAAACAGGTTACAATCAGCTGATACGGCGGTAAACGCATATTCCAGCTGCTCTTGACTTTTAAAACCGGAAGCTCAACAAGGGAGATGAATTATGGATAAAATCAAGATTATCACGTGGATTACGGTTCTCAGTTTAACGTATGGGTCGGGTGCTCTCGCCGACACGGTGGTCATGAAAAACGGGGACGCGGTCAGCGGAAGCGGATGCTCGGTGGTTGAGGGGAAGGTTTCCCTGACCAGCGATTACGCCGAAACCGTGAAGATCGATCTCGGAGCGGTCGAGAAAATAACCTTCGATCGGCCCGCTCTGCTCGTTCTGACCGACGGGACGGAAAAAGAGATAAACGAGTATTCTCCCGCCGGGGCCGATCTCAACCAACTGAAAGCGATCAATCCACCCGCTCCGAAAGTATGGAGCGTCGACGCCAGCGCCGGCTACGCCCTCTCGCGGGGAAATTCCGATACCCAGGATGTCAATCTCCAGGCCACGGTGGTGTATTTCCAGCCGGAATCCTACCGGCTCACCGGCCACGGCGAATACGCCTGGGGTGAGGTCAAGGACAAAGACACGAAGGAGGAGCAGAAGACCACCGACCGGGGTCTGCTATCCCTCCAGGGCGACCTTTTCATGATCGAAAGCGGCTACCTCTACGCCCGGTCGGAGATCTCCTACGACAAGATCAAGGAGATCGACCGTCGGCTCGACAACGGCCTCGGCCTCGGCTACGAAATTTACCGTAGCGACAGCGCTTTTTTGGATTTCGAGTTCGGCGGAGCCTACATCGATACGAAGTACTCCGACGGCAGCAAGGATCACGGGATATTCCTGAGGTTGGCCGAGAACGGTGAATTGAAAATCAATGATCGCCTCACCCTGACGGAGAAGGCGGAGTACAAGCCCAACAGCGATGATTTCAATGACTATCTTCTCAATGGGGAGATCGGTCTCAAGGTGAGCCTGAGTTCGGTTCTCTATCTCCAGTTGAGCGTGGTCGATCGCTACGACAGCATTCCCGCGGCGGGAACGGAGAAAAACGATATCTCCATAATCAGTTCGCTGGGTTTCAGTATCTGATGGGATTTAGCATCCCGCGACGGGATTGTGGGCGCTGCGGTCTGTCACCCGTGAGTACTTCGGTCTCCGGGCGATCAAAGATTACACCCGTATCTACTGGGGCGGCCCCGAATTCGTTCCCATCTCCTGGTAGGAATTTGAATGTGTCCGGCCCACAGCCAGCTCTCAAGAGAGAGAAGCGGATTTAATGAGGGGGAGAGGCGAGGCGCAACCTCTCGTAACCTTTAGTAACTTATTCGTAACCTCTTGTAACCGCTAACGTGTCACCGGAATATCGCCGCTGGTACCGAAGTAGATCCGGGTGATAGACCGCACCGCCCAGAGGCCGGAGCTATCCCGGAAGATGGCGATATCGTCGGCGGCATTTCCATTGTAATCGGCCGGTACCGGCTCATCCGTGCTGCTCCCGAAGTAAGCTCTGCTCAGCCCGCGGATCGCCCAGAGGCCGGAGGCGGGCTGGAAAATCGCCTGCGTCCAGGACCCTCCCCCGTCGAAGTCCCCGGGGACGGTCAGATCGGAGGATGAACCGTAATAAACGCGGGTTATGTCCCGGACGGCCCAGAGGCCGGATGAAGGCCGGAAAACGGCAATGTCAGAGATGGCGTCCCCGCCGTAATCACCGGCAACGGCTTCATCCCCGAGCGTGCCGTAGTAAACCCGGCTGATATTTCTAATCGCCCAGAGGCCGGAAGTATCGCGGAAGATCCCGATGTCGACCGTCCCGTCGCCGTCGAAGTCACCGGGGACGGGTTCGTCGGTCGTGCTTCCATAGTAGATCCGGCTGATGTTCCTCAGGGCCCAGAGGCCGGAGGCGTTCCGGAAGATTCCGATATCTGTGGTCCCATCGCCGTCGTAATCGCCGGGAATAGGATCGTCGCCGGTGGTTCCGAAGTAGAGCCGGGTGATTCCCTGTACCGCCCACAGGCCGGAGCTGTCCCGAAAGATGGCGACATCGGAGGTCCCGTCACCGTTAAAGTCGGTATGGGCCTTATCTTCCATTTGAGGCGTCGGCGTCCGGGTGGGTGGAACGGTGGTATGCCAGACCGTCGGAGTCGGCGTGACGCTGGGTGACGGTGTCGCTGTGATAGCGGGAGTCGCCGTTGGTGTGGTTGTGGGTGGCGGGGTGGAAGTCGGCTTGATATAAGAGTTGAAGTGGAAGTCGGTGAAGGCGGAGTTTTCCGTCCATGAATTCCAATCAGTTTCCTGGTATCCCCAGCCGACGTAAACGTTCCCGTGGATATCAACCCGGAGCCCGGGCCATTCGCACTTTGCGCCCAGGACCCCGTCGGTGTTGACGATCATGTCGGTTTCGAGCCAGGTGGCTCCCCGGTCGGTCGAATAGTTCATGAAGATATCCGGTTCGCCGCTGCGGTGGTCCTCCCAGGCGATGTAAACGCCGTCGTGGGAGTCGCAGCCGAGCTGGGTGCGGAAACAGAGGGCGGAACCGAGCGCGTTCCGGTTCAAACGGGTCGTCGCCGACCAGGTCGCGCCGTAGTCGAGAGAGCGGGTGAAAAAAATGTCGCCGACCTCGCCACTGGTAGGCCCGGCTTCCCAGGCGACATAGATCGTTCCATCGGTGGTGCAGGCGATCTGGGGACCGTACTCCGAGCCGGATGTGGGCGGAGTTCCCATCCCGTCGATCCGGGTGTCAATTCCCCAGGAGGCGCCGTAATCGGATGAGCGGTTGAAATAAATCGAGCCGGGTTTCCACATTCCCCACTGGCCATTCCCATCCCGGTAGTCCTTCCAGGCAACGTAAACATTTCCTTCCTGGTCGGAGGCGAGGTCGGGGCAGCCTTTGTGATAAGTCGCCGCCGCCCAGTCGGTATCGACTCTGAGGTCGTGATCCTGGCGGGTCAAGCCGAAATCGGTGGAGTAGTTGAAAGTCACCTGCCGTCGGCCGCTCGAGTACCAGAGGACATAAACGTGTCCGTTTTCATCGCAATCTATATTGACGGAACTCTCGCCGTTGTTTGTCGAATTATCCCAGCGGACGTCCTCGGCGAGCCAGGTTTCGCCCCAGTCGGAGGAGCGGTTGAAGAAGATGCGGTTTCCGGGGACGGGATAACCGCTCTTCATTGAATACCAGGCGACGTAAACATTGCCGCTGCTATCGTTGGCGGCGACCGGCATCGCGCAGCGGGGATAGGTGGCCGCAGTCCAGGAATTGATCCGGGTTTCCTCGGTCCAGGAGGCTCCGTAATCGGTCGACCGGGCGACAAAGCCGTCTTCCCACCACCCGGTACCGGGATTTAAACCGCGGTTGGGATTGTAATAATCGCGCCCGTCCATCCAGCCGCAGTAAAACTCCCCCCCCGGCCCGCAGCCTAAAAACTTCGACCAGACCAGAACGGTGTGGTCGGGATCACCGAGGAGACCCTGCCCCCCGGCGCAGGTATCGGTCCCCCAGGACGCGCCGTAATCGCTGGACCGGTTGAAATAAACCTGAAAGGCGTAGTCTTCTCTCCAGGACTGGGCGGTGAAGCGGGAATCGTTGTAGAAGGCGTAAACATTACCGTTGTCGTCGCAGGTGAAGAAGCCGCCCGTATAGGAGCTTCCCGCCGGATTGCTGTTGATTTTGATATCGGGCGGATCGAACTGGACGGCGAAGACGCTGGAAATAACGGCCATAAACACTATGGTTGAGATTGAGGCAACTATTCCTTTCATTATTTCCTCCCGGTCGAACGGTTGGCGTTGGTATCAAATTATTAGTGGAAAAGAAAAAATTTGTCAACGGTACTTTCACCTTCGAGATCCCTTCTTGGGGGGGTTGGGTTTCTCTTTCGGCGGGAACCGAAGAAAAAAATCCTTCATCTCCTTCAGCCGCTGAAGCTTTTGGCCGGCGGAGATTTTTTGGTAGTCATCCAGATGTTCCGGCCACTCTTCCATTAAATTAGCGTCTGCGGCGCTAATTTAATGGAGGTGAATTGAAATTAACGCCGTCTGATTGCTTTAAAATCTGTTGAGCTAATATGATGTCTCAGGCGTTATATGAATATGTCATTAAATAATGACTTTGGAGTTATTGAGCAATATTGTTTTCGGCGGAGAGGATTACCAGCCGCGTTTTTTCAGCTCTTCCCAGATTTTTTTACTTTCGGCGGGTGTAACTTTGCGAAAAAATGAATTTATTTCTTCCAGGTAATTGAGCTTTTCTCGGGCGGAGAGGGCCATATAGCTTTTCAGGTTATCGAGGTTAAAATAATTGTCTTCAAATCTTGTTCTCATTTTTCAGTTCCCGGATTTTTTTGAGAGCTCTGATGTCAATCTTGTCCCTTTCTCTCCCTGCAATCTGTTTCGTTTTTATTAAATCGTCGATAGAAATAATGGGTATGACGATGTCCCCGGCCTTTATTTCACTCTTTTTCTTTTCGGCCCGGTTGAAGTCCAAAGGATTATCAATCATGATGTCCATGTGCTCCGCCTCACGCTCCGGATTATAAACCGAAAAGACCTTCATGTGCTTTTCTTTCTTCCAGGCTTCCAATTTGCCGGTGTCGGCGAGTTCCTCGATCCCCACAGGCACTTTCGGCTTCCAGCCCAGGTTTTTAAGCATCCCAACCAGTTTTTCGAGGTTCTCCGGCTCGAAAGAAACCATAATATCAAGATCACCGGTGATGCGGTTGAAACCGTAAAGATTGACAGCCATTCCACCGATAACCAGATATCTGATCTTGCGGCGATCAAGTTCTCTCAATATCTCCTCGAAGAACATAATAATGTTCCCCCCGGTAATGTTAGTGAAATCTGCTCAGTCTGTGAATCGGAAGCGGAGGAGAGTGATCAGGGCGACGATTCCGTCCTTCCAGGTTATCTTTTTTCCCTCTTCATAGGTGCGGCCGAAGTAGGAGATGGGAACCTCGTAGATCCGCTGCCTGGCCTTGGCCATCTTGGCGGTGATCTCGGGCTCGAAACCGAAGCGGTTGGATTTGATCGTGAGCGGCGCCAGCGCTTCTTTCCGGAAAACCTTGTAGCAGGTCTCCATGTCGTTGAGGTTGATGTTGTAGAGCATGTTGGTGATCAGGGTGAGAAGTTTATTCCCGACGTAATGCCAGAAGTAAAGGACCCGGTGGGGCCCGCCGAGAAAGCGGGCTCCGTAAACCACGTCGGCTTTATCGTCCAGGATCGGCTGGATCAGACTCCGGTATTCATCAGGATTGTATTCGAGGTCGGCATCCTGAACGATGATAATCTCGCCGCCGGCTTTCTCAAAACCGGTCCGCAGAGCAGCCCCTTTTCCCTGATTCCGCTGGTGAAAAAATGTTTTGATCTCGGGGTCGTTGAGCTTTTCGAGAATTTCCCGGGTCCCGTCGCTGGAGGCGTCGTCAACGATGATGATCTCCTTGTCCAGTTCCTGAGCTCCGACCCGGCTTAAAATTGTTTCTATCGTCTCTTTTTCGTTATAGACAGGTATGACGATCGATATCTTCATCTTATTTTTTTTCTTCGAAAAAAATAGTTTTGACTTAACGCCACCGGCGCAACTTTTTATCATATTTAGACAGGATTAACAGGATGAACTGGATTACGCTCTGTGCCAAGAGCTCCGATGGCTATCGGAGTTCCCGTCAGGAGTTGGCGCAGGATGAAAAATCTCTTGTCTCCATCTGCGACCAATCCTGACGGGATAGTGCGGGGCTTAAAAGCCCCGCACGTAGGGCACAGAGCGTCGGGCTGATCTTTATCTTGTCGATCCTGTATATCCTGTCAAAAAAATGGTTCAGTTTTTTCTTTCCGGAAGAGGGACTTTAGCATTTTCCAGTCGGCCCTGTCAATCTCGCCGAAGGCCAGCAGGAGCAGCAGATACCCTCCCGCCAGAAGGAGAAAAACCGGCGGAATGAAAAATCCTTCCGCCGAAATAAGGAAGGCCGCACCATAGAGTACGCCGGAAGCGGTCACAATTTTAAAAAGTGATGACACCGCAATGAGAACGCGAAAATATCTCAGAACCAGAAGAGCCGCCAGGAGCGCCCCGGATCCGGAGGCGATCGTTGTCGCCGCGGCCGCTCCCAGAATGCCGTGGATGGGGATGAGAAGGTAATTCAATAGTATCGCCGCCGCCAAGGTCGCGCCGACCAGGAGGAAGGAGAGCCAGGGCCGCCCGCTGGCGGTGAGGATGGTGGTCAGGATCAATAGGAAAGAGAGAAAGACCTGACCGAAGATAAGAAGGCGGAGCGCCTCGCCCCCCCCATCGATGCGGGGATAGACCCAGGAGATAACTTCATTAGCTTCCGCGCTGATGAGGCAGGCGATCGGAAGAACGATGAGCAGCCCGGCCCGAAGGGCCTTCCTGATCGTCTGGGAGGTCACCTGCTCGCCGCCGGGGATGGAGGTGCTGGAGGCGATATTGGGAAACAGGGTAAGGCTCAAAGCGTAAAGGAGCATATAGGGGACCCGGGCGAACTGCTGGGCGGCCCCGTAATAGCTGCTGACCTTTTCGGCCAGATCGGCCGGGAGCAGGTGGCGGGCGATCAGCATATCGATGTGGCCGATCAGGGCGATGATGAATCCGAAGAGGACGACCGGGACGGCGAATCGGACTATTTTTAAAACAGGAAAAGTTTCCCCCATGCCGCCGCCTATCGGGCACATCATCCGGGCAAGCACGGTAGCGGCGATGATCGCCGCCAAGTAACCGCCCACCGCTCCGTAGAGGCCAAGGATGTAAATGAGGGCGAAAAAACAGACTACTTTTATCAGAGAATAAAGCATCGATATTTTGGCTTCCCGCCCGAAGAGTTTTAAGCCGTTGAGCGAGCCCCGGTAGACAGAATAGATTCCGAAGACGGGCAGGAAAACGGCGGTGAGGCGGATGGGTCCCGCCAGTGCTGATTTTTGCCAGTAACGAGCCAGCATCGGCGCGGCTATCCAGATTGCTCCGGCGGAGATGAGTCCGATAATCATCTGGAGTTTCAGAGCCTGCCTTCGGATGAGGCGGGCCCGGGAAGGTCCTTCGGCGATATATTTCGAAACCGCGCGGTTAACCCCGGTTTGAATGAAGAGGCGGTAAAGGGTGAGGAGGATGAGGAGAATGACGAAATCGCCGTAATGCTCCTTTCCCAGAATATATCCGGCGGAAATATGGATGATCCAGCCGCTGAGGACGAACATGACCTCGGCGAGCATCAGGTAAAATGTTCCTCGTCCCATCCTCATTGCAATTTTTCCCCCGGAAAAATTGTAGGGTTACAGTCCAAGCGGTATTTTCCGCTTAAAAGCGGCGATTTTAACGGGTTTAACGGTTTCAACGATTTGAACGGTTTTGGTACGCTCTTTCTATCATTTCCAGGATGAGGTTTATATATTGCTCGGCGACCCCTTTGATATCGTAGGCCCGAGCGGTTTCAAGAGCTCCTTCCCTCATTTTTTCCCGGAGACTTCTATTTTCAATAAGCACGGTGATTTTTTCTTTCAGTTCAGCTTCGTTTTTCGCGATGAAACCGTTTCCCCCTTCTTCGATCAGGGGAGCCACCGCCGGGTTGAAAGTTGTCAGAAGCGGCACCCCGGCGGCGAGGGATTCCAGGGCGGCCCGGGAGTAACCGAGGACCGAGGTAGCGGAGCGGTAGGGGAGAACGACCAGATCACAGGAGCGGATCCAGGGGCCGATATCGGGAACATATCCCTGGAAGATAATCGAGTCGTCGCCGCGGGCCTGCTCCTTGAGTCCGGCCAGCATCTCTCCCTCACCGTGGATCAGGAGTTCCGCCGTCTCCGGCTTCACTTGCTGAAAGATCCGGAGCAGGATATCCGGTCCCTTATGGGCTTGAAGATGGCCGAAATAGCCGATGCGGAGCGGGCGGCGTTTCGGAACCACCGCGGTGGATTTCCCGCCCCCGGCCTGGAGTTGAACCCCCGGGGGAATGTAGTAGATCTGTTCGGGATAGAGATGACGCCAGTCGGTTCGCAGCGCTTCGGTGGTTACTATGACCGCGTCCGGCCGCGGGCGGAGAAGTCCGCAGAGAGAAAAAAATTTCGAGGTCATATTCGAGTACTGGGTGAGAATAACCGGTCCCCGAAATCCGGTTAAACCGGCCCGGAGCAGTTCCCAGTAGGGGAAGAGATAATGAGGCCGCCAGAATCCGGATCCGAAGATCACGACGTCGGGCCGCCATCCCTTCGCGATTCTGCCGGCCCGGATCGGAAACGGCGCGCCGGTTCGAATTATCTCATAAGCTCGGTGTTCTTCTCTCGCCGCGACTTCGGGCGAATAGCGATAGGTGATGAGGCGGATTTGGAAATCTTGAGATAGAAGCCCGATCAAGTCGTAGGTAAAACGGAGGATACCCGAGATACGGGGCATGGGGTGGTAGTATTTCACCACGTAGGCCAGGCGGATTTTTCTTTCTGCGTTCATCCTCCGTTATTTCAGGACGATAGATTGTAAGGTACGTTGGAATGTCGGAGTAATGGAATGTTGGAATGATGGAATGTCGGTTTGGAAAGCCTCACATTATTCCAATATTCCATCACTCCAAGGAGATGGTGGGGTTAAGAGGATTTCTTTTCCGGAGAGACGGCCTTCTTCTCGTTTGCCTCCAGCTCCAGCTTCTTGACCCGGCGGAGGGCGCTTTCGGTCAACTTACGGTTGGCGGCGATGGTATCGGCGAGGAGGCCGATGACCAGCACCTGGAAACCCACGATTAATAATATCGCCGCGAATATCAGGGACTGGATGTGGCCCCGGCCTCCTTCGGTGAAGAAGTAATAGAGAAATCTTAAGGAGAGGGCGGTTCCGCCCAGAATGAGCGCGCCTCCGATCAGGCTGAAAACCTTCAGCGGCTCGTACATCGTGTAGATTCGGATCAGGGTGGCGACCGAGCGCTTCAGGTATTCGAAGGTGCTGGTGAAGAGGCGGGAAGGGCGGGTTTGGGGATTGGTCTGGATGGTGACGTGGGCGACGGCGAGGTCACCCTTGCCCGCCTGGATGAGGGTTTCTAGGGTGTAGGAGAAGTTGGAAACCACATTCAGGCTGAAGGCGGCTTCCCGGTCGTAGGCGCGGAAACCGCAGGCCGCGTCGGGGATCTTGGTGCCGGAAAGTTTTCTCACCACCCAGCTGCCGATTTTCTGAAGGGCTTTTTTAATCAGGGAGAAATGCTCGATATTTTCCACCTCCCGGTCTCCCACCACGATATCGGCTTTCTTTTCGAGAATGGGAGCGATCAGGCGGGGAATGTCCTCTCCCCGGTACTGGTTGTCGGCGTCGGTGTTGACGATGATGTCGGCTCCCATTTTAAGCGCGGCGTCGATCCCGGCGCTGAAGGCCCGGGCCAGTCCCTTACGATTGGTGAAGCCGATCAAGTGGTCGGCGCCCGCTTTTCGCGCCATTTCCCGGGAGCGGTCGGTGCTGCCGTCATCGATGACCAGAACCTCCACTTTGTCGATCCGGGGAATGCGCCGCGGAATATCGGCGATGGTTCGCCCGATGGTTTTTTCTTCATTCAAGCAGGGGATCTGGACAATTAATTTCACGGAAAATTTCGTTTTGGGGTTACCGCGGCTGTTTTACCGCTGGAAAATAATAAAATTCAGCCCTGCGTTTGTCAACCGGAGGATTGTCCGTCCGCCGGTGCCTGAATACCTGAGCCCAGCGCGTTTATTTTTTCTTCCTGGCCGGTCTTTTCTTCTTCTTTTCGATAGCCGCCCGCAGCTTCCGTTCGAGATCATTTAAATCTTTCTTGGTGGCCAGATTCATCCGGTCCAGCAGGGCCCGGGTAATAGATTCAACGTTTTTTTTGAGGTCCTTTCTGCTTTGATCGGCCTTCTTCATCAGGTTCCGGGAGAAAGCCTGCGCTTCTTTACGGGTTACTTCTCCCTCCCGGACCAACTCTTCGGCGAGCTGCTTGGCTTTCTTCTCCGTCAGGGAAACCAGACCGAGCCCGATCAGCCCCGCTTTTTCCAATAGATCAGACATCTTTTCACCTCCTTCATTATTTTTCGTTTTTCAATAACTTCGTGAGCTTCGTGTCTTCGTGGTGATAATCAATTTTCTTGGAATTACTTTAAATCCACTCTTTCCAATATATACCTTTGTTCGGTTATTATTCAAGGTAATCGACCACGCTCTCGCAGATGGCCCGGGCAACTTTCTCCCTGAAGTCTGCATCGAGAAGTCGGGCTTCGTCTTCCGGATGGGTGAGGTAGCTCACTTCGATCAGGACCGCGATCATATCGGTGGGGCGGATCACAGCCAGGCTCTTCCAGCGGACTCCGTTTCCGGAAAGTCCGGTTTCGAGGAGCTTTCGGTGAATGATCCCGGCGAGTCGCCGCGAGGAAGGATTATAGTAAAAAATTGTGCAGCCGGTTTCCCCCCGGGGATCCTCGTATTCCGGCAGGGAGTTGAAATGGATGGAAAGCAGTATATCCGCTCCCGCTTTCCGGGCGAGCTCCACCCGCCGGTAAAGACCGAGTGTAGAATCGTCATCGCGGCTCAAGACGGAGCGGATACCGCGCTCTTTCAGATCGGAAGCGACCTTTCGGGCCAGGATCAGGTTGGCCTCTTTTTCCTCGATTCCGATCGGGCTTAACGCCCCGGGTTCATCTCCGCCGTGACCGGGATCGATGAAGACCGTAACTTCATCTTTTTTCCGGGGTCGATCGCGCCATTCGAGCAGGTAGCCTCCCTCCTCCCAGCCGAGAGACCAGCGCCGGCAGGAAATTGGTCCACGGAGTCTGAAGACCGCTTCTCCGTCTCTTTCCTGCTCCCAGCTGCAGTTGCCGCTCCAACTTCCCAGATTGATCTCTTCCGTGTCCACGATGGAATTGTAGAAGATTATCTCGAGCTCGGAAGGCGAAATGTATGAAACCCGGGCGGGGACGGAAGTCTGGGCCCGGAAAAAGGCGCGTCCCTTATCTCCCTCCACCACCACGTTGCTGATCGCGAAGGGAAGGGGAGGGAAACTATCTCCCACCTCGATATTATCCTTCGGCACCCAGCCGGAGAGAGATGCGGTAAGCTCAACCCGAAAATATTCCTCGCCCTCCCCGCTTATTTTAAGGATGCTGTTTTTCTTTAGCGTCAGGATCCGGGTCCGACCGGGGAGGAGCTGGAGGGGAGTATGGGGAAGGATGACCCTTCCGAGGCGGGGATGGTCAAAATCTTTCCATACCGGTTGGTCGGGAATGATTTCCTGGCGCTCGAGCTCTATGGAATATTCGCTTTCGCCTTCGCCGTCGCGGGCGAGGAGAGCAATTTTATTTTTACCCGGCTCCAGCGGGACCAGCTCGACGAAAGCGCCGTCGGGATAGATAAAAACCGGTTTCCGGTTGATGCTGAGGGAGGCACCGGGGGCCACCCGACCGGAGAGGCGGACCGCTTCGTAACCGGCCGTCACCTCTTCCGCCGGGGGAGAGGTGATGAGGATTCCCGGACCTTTCTCTCCCGCCGGAATCACCCGGTAGCCGGGCCGGTCCCAGAAGCTCCTCCTCAGGATTTTACCCCTTTCCAATCGGGGGATGTGAAAAGGGGAAAAATCTTGATGTGAGTTTTGTCCGGAAAGCAGAATTGTCGGCAGCAGGAGACCGAGGAGCAGAATTATAAGTTTAATATTTCTCAACTGATTTTATCTTCTGTCGCGGGCGCTGATCTACTGCCTCGGAATTTCAAAAAAATTGTAACCCCGCGGATTACGGCGACCACGGATTAAAATTCTAATCAAAAAATTCAAAAAATAATCCGTGGTAGTCTTTATCCATGGGGAAAATATAGCAGTTGCGCCGGAGGCGCTAATTTTTTGTATCGGGATTTCAATAATTTCAATGCCAAGTGTAAGGTGTAAATTGCAAAATAAGCAATTTTCTTATCCCGTCGTCTGTTGATTTGAAAGGGCTGAGGTTGGGGGCAATAGTCCTGTCTTAAATCGTCCTGTCATAAATAGTCCTCCCGGCAGAGTGGGGACTATTTCCCTTCATCCCAGATCGACTGGAAATAATCCTTGAAATAATTAACAGTATCTTGGTCTGAGATGATCAGGCTGCTTTCATTACGTTTCTCCAGGGCGGAGTAGCCCCAGTTGGCCGAGCCCACTATCGCCCGGTTATCGGCGATCACCAGCTTGGCGTGGGAGGTTATTTCTTCAGGGTCGAAACGGACCGGAACTCCCCCCGCTTCCAGGTGCCTTTTTGTTTGGTCGTTGATGTCGTTCAGGGTCTGATTGTAATCGCTTTTGTCCAGAACCACTTTTACTTCCAGCCCCCTTTTCCGGGCCTCGATCAGAGAATCGATGAGGCGGTTGGTCTTCGAATCGGGGTATTGATCGTAATATTTCATCCCGTACATCAGCACCCAGACCTTCTTCCGGGCGGATTGTATCAAGCGGAAGATCTCACCGAAGTGCTGGCGGTTGATCACCGTTTTCAAACCGGATAGTTCCAGGGTGGAATCCTGGGGCTCCTCCAGACTGTTCTTCCAGAGCTGGCGGAAGTAATTTTCAAAAAATGCTCCCAACCTTTTGTTTTCAACGTAGATATTGGTCTCATTGTTATTATCCATCGAGTTGGAGGAAAGGTTGGTCGAGCCGAGGAGAACTTTTTCACCGTCAACGATAAAGAGCTTGTTATGAAGCATCTTCTCGGGGGTATCGAGTCTGGCTTCGATGCCGAAACGGTTGAGGTATTTCGCGCTGGTTTGATTGAAATCGATGTTGTCTTCCAGCAGTCCCCGGACCTTTACCCCCCGCTTCAGGGATTGGCGGAGGGCGTCCTGGATCCGCTTGACGGTGGGATCGTAATGAAACTCGAGCTGGATGAAATCGATACTTTTTTTCGCCTCCCCGATCATTGTCAGGAGGGTGGGCAAATATTCACGATTGACCACCGGTTTGATCAGGGGCGCCGGGATAGACGGCGGCGGAGCAGGGGTTGGCGGAGATGGTGCCGCTGTCGCTGCCGCGATAACGGAAAAAAAGATGATTGAAGCGGCTTTCGAAAATTTTCTCATGATGGTTCTTTTGTTTAATTCTATTCCGGTCCGCCGGTGAAATCAATGAATATCACTTCAGCTTAACCTTCCTTTTGCCTTCGGTGAATGTGCTCTTCGGGACTTTCCTTGAAATAGGCTGGGGATTATGCGATAATTAAAAAAAGTTAGCCAAAGGAGCCGGGCCTTATGAAAAAAGCAGCCGCGGTGTTGGTTCAGCTATTCTTTTTTTCCGTCGTTTTTTCCGCCTTTCCCCAGGCGATCATAATCGACCATACCTGCACCGATCTTTCCCGGATTCCCCAATACTGGCTGGAGCAGGCCAAACAGCTCACCCTCCATTACGCCCATACCTCCCACGGAAGCCAGGTCACCTCGGGTGTTTTAAACCTGGAGAGCCTCGATACATATTACAGCGTCGCCATCCGGACCAGCTCCTCCGAGGGGCTGCCTCCGGCGGAAGATCCCCCTGCTCTGAGAATTTACGACGGAAATCCGCCCGAGACCTACATCCAGCCCAATGATTACTGGGAGGGTGCCGGCGCCTGGGCGCGGACTACGTCGGTAGCCGCCACCGGAAACTACGATTTTTCCATGTGGTCCTGGTGCGGGCAGGTTTCATATTACTCCTCAACGCAGATCAACGATTATCTCTACCGCCTCAATCAATTCGAGAACGAGTTTCCCGGCATGCGCTTTATCTACATGACCGGTCACCTGGACGGGGGCGGGAGCGGTGGGACGCTTCACCAGCAGAATGAGATGATACGAAATTACTGCCGGAACAATAACAAGGTACTCTTCGACTTCGCCGATATCGAGCGCTACGACCCCGGCGGCGTCGATTACCTCGACCTGGGGGCGGATGACAACTGCGATTATGACAACGGCAACTGGGCCCAGGAGTGGTGCGCCGCCCACTCCGGCTCCGACCTCTGCGACGCCTGCAGCTGCGCCCATTCCCAGTCCCTCAACTGCAATCTCAAAGGCAGGGCATTCTGGTGGATGATGGCGAGGCTCGCCGGCTGGAGCGGCGAGACCTCCCCCACTGCTACCCCCACCGGCCCTCCCGGCACCCCGACACCGACACCGACTCCCGTCTGCTCACCCTGTCAGGTGGAAGCCCGGGGAGCGGTTTACGACAGCCTGACACTTCAGCCGATCGAAGGCGCCTTCGTCGAGCTGACCGGCGCGGACTGGCAGCACGAGTGGTACGGAAACGATTTCACCGATCAAAGCGGGGATTACTGGATTCTGGGAGGGAGCTGTTGCGGCGCCGGGACCGGTTCGATCCGGGCCGGCGCCTGGGGATATCATACCGGGATGGAAATCATTTCCTCCTGCTCTTCCAATTATATTGACTTCCAGCTCGACCCGGTCACCCCGCCGCCGCCGTTTCCGGCGATCGACCGCGGTGATTATAACGGCGACGGCACCTCCGATGTCGCCATCTACCGGGGGATTACCGGTCTCTGGGCCATTCGAGGGTTGACCCGCGTATATTACGGTTTCGCCGGCGATCAACCGGTCTCCGGCGATTATGACGGCGACGGCACCTGCGAGATCGGGGTCTACCGGTCCGCCAGCGGTCTCTGGGCGATCCGCGGATTGACCCGGATTTACTTCGGGAGTTCATTGGATGATCCCGTTCCCGGCGATTACAGCGGTTCGGGACAAACGCACCCGGCTCTTTTCTCAAAGGGTAGCGGCCGCTGGACGCTTAAAGATTTGTCCACGTTCTACTTCGGAGCTTCGGAGGATCTGCCCGCCCCTTCCGACTATGACGGTGATGAACGTAAGGATGTCGCTATCTTCCGCCAGAGCAGCGGCCTCTGGGCGGTCCGCGGATTAACCAGGATCTACTTCGGAAAAGCCGGAGACCTGCCGGTTCCCTGCGACTTTGACGGGGACGGTTCCGACGAGGTAGCGATCTTTCGGGAAGAAAGCGGACTCTGGGCGGTCCGGGGCATCACGCGCTTTTATTTCGGCCGGAATGGAGACGCACCGGTCCCGGCCGATTTCAACGGCGATTCGATCCGGGATGGGACCATCTTCCGCAGCAGTTCCGGACTTTGGGCTGTTCGAGGTATTACAAGAACCTATTATGGGTTAAGCGGAGATATCCCAATCACCCGATAATAGCCGTTTTTTTACTGACCGCTGATTACTGTTTGCTTATTACTTTTTTTTCAGTGGGCGGTCCGGGGGCTGTCCCGAGTCTATTTTGGAACGACCGCTGATCTCCCGGTTAGCCGATAGTGGATCAGTAATCAGTGGTCAGAGGTCAGTTATCAGGAGGCCCGGAGATTCTTCGCTCTCCCGAAAGAATTCGGGATCGCTCGGAATGACCTAAAATTGGGTGTCATTCCGAGGAGCCCTGAGCGAAGTCGAAGGGCGACGAAGAATCTCGCATTTCTTCAGCCGGAGATTTTTCGATCATACTTGAAAAGATTGTTGACAAATAATCCGGGCGATTTAAACTAATTTATAGGAAAAAAATCGCTTTTTTATTTTTCCCTATCGGGTTTTTATAATTTTCCAAATTTTTAAAACGGGAGGAAAAAATGAAAACCGTCGGTCTGGCTCTGGGTGTCCTGATCTTTTTAAGCGCAACGGCTCAAGGCGGACCAATGCCCATGAGCTTGAAGTGGGAGCAGCAGCCCAACATGGTCGATGGTTTCAACGTGATCTCCTCCTGGGCGCCCTCGACCAGCATCGTGGTCGCCGACGACTGGATGTGCGATGACCCCCGCCCGATCGTCCACGTCCGCTGGTGGGGATCTTGTCCCGGCTGGATGGAGGACACCGACGGCTGGGTCCCGCCCCCGGTTCCCGCTCCCGATCACTTCAAAATCAGCTGGCACGCCTACACCCACCCCCAGGGCTACTGGAGTTATCCCGCCGATCTCATCATGGAAGAAATCTGTACCGAGTACACCGAGGAGTGGTACGGCGCTGTCCCCGACTGGGAGACGGGAGCGGGCTGGGAGCATGAGTTCCAGTACGACCAGGATCTGACCGCCCCCTGGCCCCAGGAGCCCGGCTATTATTATTTCATCAACATCCAGGCTTACTACGAGACCGACCCGGGGCCGTTCGTCTGGGGCTGGAAAAACTGCGAGCTGACCTGGAACGACGACGCGGTCTATTCATACGATGAAGGTATGAGCTGGTGGGAACTCGTCTGGCCGCCCGGTCACCGCCTGGAAGGCCTGTCGATGGACATGGCCTTCGAACTCTACGTGGCGACTTCACCGACTCCGGAGGAGCCGGCCACACCGACACCGACGCCTTCACCTTCCCCCACTGCCGCGGCGACTCCGGAGGATCTGAAGTGGAGTCAATTGCCCAACTGCATCGACGGTTTCAATGTGGAATCATATTTCGCTCCTTCTGCCATGCCCCCCGCTTGGTACATCGTGGCCGACGATTGGATGTGCACCGATCCCCACGCCGTCACGCGCGTCCGCTGGTGGGGCTCCTTCAAGAACTGGATGTTCGATGTCCCGGCGCCCCCGCCTCCGCCCCCGCCGCCGCTGCCCTCCCTGTTCAGCATCAGCTGGCATACCTACACCAAACCGGAGGGAGAATTCAGCCAGCCGGGCGAACTGATTTATGAGGAAGATGTTGATGTTTATGACTGGGGCTGGTGGTGCTCCCACACCACCTGGGACGACCCCTATCACTGGGAGCACGAGTATTATTTCGAGTGCGACCTGAAGGCTCCCTTTCCCCAGGTGGAGGGAGAATATTATTTCATCAATATCGTGGCCGCCTATCCGGAAGAGCCCCCCACCTACTACTGGGGCTGGAAGAACTCGGAGGACCACTGGAACGACGACGCCGTTCAGCAGGATGGCCTTGTGCCCGATATCTGGGTCGAGCTGAGATGGCCTCCGGACCACCCGCGCCTCGGGGGTCAGTCGATGGACATGGCCTTCGAGCTCTTTTGCGGGATAACGCCGACGCCGACCGCGACTCCCTCGCCGCCGCCGACGGCAACGCCGACGCCGACGGTCTGGCATACCACCGTTCCGCCGACACGGACGCCGCCGCCGACAAAGACGCCGACTCCGACTCCATGGTATACCACCGTTCCGCCCACCAGGACGCCGACTCCTACGCCCTGGTATACCACCGTCCCTCCCACCCGGACGCCGACACCGACTCCCGCAGTTCAGAACAAGGCCCGCACCGACTATGACGGCGACGGCACCAGCGACATCGCCATCTTCCGGGGCAGCTCCGGACTGTGGGCGGTCCGGGGGATCACCCGCGTCTATTTCGGATCTTCAAGCGACGAGCCGATCCCGGGCGATTACGACGGAAGCTCCACCACCGCCATCGCCATCTTCCGCCCCTCATCAGGCCTCTGGGCCATACGGAACATCAGCCGCCTTTACTTCGGAAGTTCCTCCGATGAAACCGCCCCCGCCGATTACGACGGCGACGGGACGGTGGATGTGGCCGTCTTCCGTGATTCGAGCGGACTCTGGGCGATCAGCGGCGTCAGCCGCCTCTACTTCGGAAGCAGCGGCGACGAGGTGGCCCGGGGGGATTACGACGGTGACGGAACCGCCGATATCGCGATCTTCCGGGGAAGCTCCAGCCTCTGGGCGGTCCGGGGGCTGACCCGGGTATATTTCGGTTCCTCCACCGATGATCTCGTCCAGGGTGATTACAATGGAGACGGCGCCTGGGAAATTGCCGTCTTCCGGTCGTCCAGCGGTCTCTGGGCGATCCGCGGTCTGAGCAGCACCTACTTCGGGAGCAGCACGGATAAGGCGGTTCCCGCCGACTACGACGGGAATGCCGCCGATGACATCGCCGTCTTCCGGGATAGCTCCGGATTATGGGCGGTCAAGGGACTCAGCCGCGTTTACTTCGGGTCCTCCGGGGATATCCCGGTCACGAGATAGTAATAAAACAGTAATCAGTGATCAGTAATCAGCGGGTTCGGAGATTCTTCGCTCCCCTTGGTCGCTCAGAATGACCAGGAAAAGGGGTGGCCGCTCAGAATGACATTCCCTTCCCGGGTCATTCTGAGGAGCCGGCCTGTCCACCGAAGCTCGAAGAGCGAAGGAGGAAGGCGACGAAGAATCTCTCAATTCTTCCGGTAAAGATTATTTTTTCCCCGATATTCCGTGAGGGTTGGAATCTTCGGCGGCCCGGGAAGAACGAAGCATGCTAACGGTTAATAAAATATCGGGGACGGCGGCTCTTTTGGTTTTTTTCTTTCTTTTTACTAACTCGGCCGCCGGCGGTTTTTACCAAACACCCGTTCCTGATTCACCCACTCCTTCACCGGTCACCCCATCGCCTTCGGCGTCGCCTTCCACCACCCCATCGCCGCCGCCATCGCCGACGCCCCGCCCCCCCTCGCTGATCTATTCGTTCAATCTCCAGACCGATCCCGGCTGGACGGCCGAGTCCGACTGGGCCTTCGGCCAGCCGACGGGGGAGGGGGGCTGTCCTCCTCCGACGCCGGTCGGGGGGTGCGTTGACGCTTGGGGTTACCCGGATCCCACCAGCGGACACACCGGGGATAATGTCTACGGGTATAACCTAAACGGTAATTATCCCAACAATATGCCCAAAACCTATTATTTGACCACTTCTTCTCTCGATTGCTCACGTTGTCAAGGAACCAGTTTGAAATTCTGGCGCTGGCTGAATGTGGAAAGAATATTACACGATCGAGCCTACATCTACGTTTCCAGCGACGGTGTTTCCTGGAACAAGATATGGGAGAACGACAACTTCGCCCCGGTGGAAGATGATAGCTGGTCCCAGTTCGAATACAACGTATCCGCTCTCGCCGATGGCGAGCCGTCTTTATATCTCCGCTGGGGAATGGGTCCTACTGATGATCACAATCGGATGTCCGGCTGGAATATCGACGATATCGAAATCTGGGCGGTGATTCTGGCGAGCCCGACACCGACTCCTTCACCGATCACTCCCACTCCCACCGCTTCCCTCACCCCGACCTCGACCCCGACCTCCTCCCCGGTGCCCACTTCAACGCCCACGCCCTCGCCGGTCCCGACGGCGACGCCCGTGCCCACGTCGTCAACCACTCCCACCGCCACTCCGACTCCAACGCCGGTTCCCACGGCCTCGACCACTCCCACGCCGTCGCCTACTCCCACACCGCTTCCCACGGCAACGCCGAGGGATCCGATGGTGATTTACTCATTTTCTTTAGACAGCGATCCGGGCTGGACCACCGAGTCCGACTGGGCTTTCGGTGTGCCCGCCGGCCAGGGGGGAAACGGCTGGTGCCATCCCGACCCGGCTTCCGGCCATACCGGCAGCAACGTTTACGGTTACAACCTGAACGGAAATTATCCCAACGACATGCCCGTAACGTACTATCTGACCACCTCCCCCCTTGATTGTTCCGCCTTGATCCAGACCCGCCTGAAGTTCTGGCGCTGGCTGAACATCGAAGCCAGCACTCACGATCTTGCCGATATCCAGATTTCCACCGACGGCTCGGCCTGGTCCCGGATCTGGAAGAACGAGGAGTTCAACTGGACGATCGATTCGGACTGGTCCCGGAAGGAGTTCAATATCGCCGGGGCGGCCGACGGCGAGCCCGCGGTGTACATCCGGTGGGGGATGGGCCCTTCCGATCATTTTGTCCCTTCCTCCGGCTGGAACATCGACGACATCGAAATCTGGGCGATCCCGGTCGGTCCCACTCCCATCCCCACCCCCACCCCGATTCCTACTACCACTCCTGTTCCAACCCCCACCTCTACCATCACTCCGAAACCCACGCCACCGCCCACTCCCCACTCC
>Ga0272441_10006145_pt1 | contig 20341 bp, 24 predicted proteins | sample SSMProp6N_FD_193582 | JGI IMG/M metagenome (GOLD analysis project Ga0272441, IMG submission 193582) | Marine sediment archaeal communities from Little Sippewissett salt marsh, Falmouth, MA, United States - SSM-Prop-6N | ecosystem: Environmental > Aquatic > Marine > Wetlands > Sediment ...
ATATTTGTTTTAAATAGAATAAGTTATAAGTTATTAAATATTATTGAAATTCTGAGTGGGGGAGAAAAAATGATTGGATTAGATTTCGTAAAACGTGTGGATAAAGATTGGAAAAAACATATAACATTTGCTGATGGAAAGGCATATTTTGATGATTTTTGTCCATTGAGCAGTTCTAGATGTAGACAAGAAGATTGTTTATTTTGGAACAAATTATATAATATATGTGGATATATTAATAATAATTCACAATAGTAATTATTTGAGAGAGGTAGACTATCGTGAAAAAAAGTGGTGTATATGAAAAAGAAATAAATTTTGGATTAGATGGATTAGAAGATAGTAAAAAAATACACAGTTACAATAGTTTATCACTTGATGATTTGAATGATGAAAAAAACATAAAGAATGAGAAATCAAAACTTGAGTATATAGATTTTGAAATGTATAAATTCATTTTTTAGAAAAAATAATATTACTCATTTTTAGCTCAGAAAATATCTTTTGAAAAATCTGTTCTAGTGAATATTTCATTTTGTAATTTTGACATATAAAATTTAAATAGTAAAACTTTCAGAAGTATAACATAAAATGGAAAGTGGTGTAAAGATGTTTATGAGAGAAAATAAAAAAATTGAATATTTGGTTAAGAAGGGATTGTTTAAAAAACTTATATGCTGTTATATTCTTGTTGTTATCTTACTAAGCTCAATTGCTTTAACCTCCGCTGAAAAAATAGAATTATCTATTCCAACTCCTAAAACTAAAGATGATCCTTCAGATACAAGTGATACTACAACTGTAATCAAAGATGATCCTTCAGATACTAGTGATACTAAACCTGTAATCAAAGATGATCCTTCAGATACTAGTGATACTAAACCTGTAATCAAAGATGATCCTTCAGATACTGGGGATAAATATATTGATTCTGCTGTAGATTGGTTAAATGATAATTATGATAATGCAATTAGTAATGATTTAATAGATAAAGGATCGGTAAAAATTGAAATAAAGGTTGAAAAGGAAATTGGAAATATTTCAGTTGGTGAAAAAGTTATTATTAAATCAAATAATTCAAAGCAGATTAGTATAGATAGTATAGAATTTGTACCATTAACTGATTTGGAAAAAGTAAAATTTACAGTAGCAAAACTTGAAGATAAACCAGAAGAGATAACAGAAGAACCAATAGTAAATGGTACTATTTATGTTTATTTAGATATTAAAATTACATCTAATGATACATATTTACATGAGAAAGAATTTGAATCCATGAAATTTGAATTTAAAGTTGAAAAAACATGGATTGATGAAAATAATATTGATAAAGAAACTGTAGCTCTCATAAGATATCATGACGGATGGCAACACCTCACAACCATGTTACTAAGTGAAGATGATAACTATGTATATTATGAATCAGAAACACCTGGTTTATCGACATATACTGTAGTTGGAACTCAAATTGTAGAAGCATCACCCGCCCTTATTAAAGAAAAAACAGTGATGCCATTAACAGGCTGGATAGCAATTATATCGTTTTCATCAATGGTATTAATAGGTGTTGTTTATAAACTACGTTTTGTTTACAAATCGGAATAAATTAAAAATTATGCTTATTTTCCAGACCTTATTGTAAAACCATCCAAATCTATTCAAACTATTTCGGTTAATATTTAAATTATGGAGGTTAAAACCTCATACTTTTTTAATTATTTTGCAAATTATATACTTAATTAGAAGAACATTTTTTGGCATGTAAAATTGAATATATTGTACAAAGCCTGATTATAAAAAATAAGTAAACTATAAATGAATTATTTGTATTACTTTCATAATAAGGAGATATAATAATGCCTAAAGGGAAAAAACCAAATTTTAGTAAAATAATTACCGTTGTTATTATTTGCATTATTGGTTCAGCTGGTTTGACATATTTTTTTATAAACCAAAATACACAAACTGATATTAATAATTTTAAAATTGAAATATCAGATTTAAATGAAAATATAAATAATCAAAATGAATGTTTTAGGTACTTTGCTAAAGCTAGTAGTAAGGTTGAAGATGCTTTTTTAAATCATGGAGTAGCTGAAACCTATACTGAACAGGGTACATACTATTTTGGATTAAATAATTATGATTCTTCAGAAAGTTTTTATAAGGCTTCAATGTCTTATTACAACAACACAGTAGATTTTTTTGAAGAGTCAATAACGCAGCTTAATCAGGCTAAAAAATATGCTAAAAATGAAAAATTATTGAATTATATTAACCAATATATTGAATATATTGGTCTGTATAAAGATTTTTCAAATATAAATTTTCAACTTACAGATAAGGTGAGATTAGCTTCTTATTATTATAACATGAATGATTTAGATTCTGGTGATAAAAAAATTGTTGAATATGATGATCTAGTTAATGAAAATACTAATTTATTGGATGAATTAAAATCAACTTATGATGAATTAGAGTTATTATTAGAAAATGATTGGAAAATTTAGTTTCAATATAAATTATTAAAATACATAGATGATCGGGAACAAATAGAAATATACAAAGATAATTTGTATTTATTTATAATTGGAAATCAATTGAATATATATTTTATATAAGAGTTTAGAAAAGTTTCCATATAGTAATTTCATCACTATTTTGATTTCCAGCTGTATCATATGCAACTGCTTTAATTGTATACTTTCCAAATAATCCATTTTCATGCCAATTAGTAAAGCGATATGGAGATAAAGAATCTGTTTCCTTTTTTTCACTGTTAATATAAAATTCAACATAATCAACAGAAAATTCGTTATCATAAGCAGATACTTCTATATTTAAAGAACCAACAATAAGAGGAATTGAGAGGTTTCTTACTTTTTCATTGAATAGGTAAAGACCATTTATGGGTTTTTCAATTTCTATTATTGGAGGTGCTACATCAGGATCCCAAAAGAATGATATACTAAGATTCAAATTTGAGACTTCTCTTTGTCCGCATGATTCTATTTTATCCCTAAACTCATTTTCAGCATTAGAAGATCCAATATACACATTGTAACCCCCATCAAAAAAAGTCACCGGAATTGCAGCTACATTATAATCTTCGCTCAATCTTAACTGTGCATCATTATTTTCATCTGATACTAATGCTACAAAATAAAATGGATAATCTCCAGATGTATAAATTTTATTTAATGCTTCAGCGGCATTTGGACAAGCAGGGCACCATGTTGCTGTACCCTCTTCTGCAAAGACAGTATGTGTAAATTCATTGGCTACCTTATTGTATCCAATTGAATCTGGTATTGCACCGGCAGCTGCATCAACAAAATAGGCATCAAATGGGTGATTTACATATGCAAATCTTTTATGAGGGGTTGAATTAAAAATCGCTGCTATTACCATAATATTTTCTTCATCTATTCCATCTACTAATTTTGGATTCCATGTAGTATTTTTATTAAAGTTTTCTTCAATAGAAATTTCTTCATCAACTGCAAAATCTAAAAAACTATAATGATAAGGATCTCCATTTTCCATAATCCATCTTGAATCTGGTTCAACTATATAAACTCGTAAATGTCCATTATATTTTTCTTCCTCTAGATTTACAATGTCTACAATTATTCTCCAACTACCTATTTCTTCATTTTTAATATTATTTTGATAATTATTGCCAATTACATTAAAAGACGAAAAAATAATTATCAAATAAATTATAAAAAATGAAAATATTTTGATTTTTCTAAATACTTTATTTTTTTTCATTTAATCACATATGTCTTTATTATTTATTTAAAATGTTTCTATGTTTTTAATGTAGAATTATATATAAAAATTTTCCCATTTAGTTTTTCAGTAATAATTTTAAAAAGATCTGTATGGAATTAAAATCAGAAAAAGGAGGAAATAGGGGTACAGACATAAGGGGCAAAAAGAAAATAAAATGACTGTACCCTTTACTGCTACATTATGTAACGTTATAATTTGTCAATATATAAATCTTTTGATAGTCAAATTTTGACGTTGATTTATCAACTGATTATATAAGTTAAGGATTTATAGGATGAAAAAGGAAAATTGAGAATAAATGATTTTTATGTATTTACTCCTTAGATTGTTAAAATTTAACTTATTGTTATTATTAGTAAAAAGGATTTTAGTAAGAAAAAGTATTAGTTTTTCTATTTCTTCACTTTTTTCCAATCTGCTAGAAATCTCTCAATCCCAATGTCGGTTAATGGATGTTTTACCATTTTCCTTATTATCTTTGGAGGAATTGTAGCAATGTCTGCTCCAAGTTTTGCTGCTTCAATAACATGGATCGGGTGCCTGATACTTGCAACAATAACTTCTGTTTTAATGTTATAGTTGTAAAAAATTTCTACAATCTCCTCAATTATTTTCATACCTTCTTGACCAATATCATCAAGTCTACCAATAAATGGACTGACGAATGTTGCCCCCGCCTTTGCGGCAAGTAAGGCCTGGTTTGCTGAGAAAACAAGTGTTACATTTGTCTTTATTTTCTCCTTTTTAAGTGTTTTAACAGCCTTTAATCCCTCAGGATTCATCGGAACCTTTATCACTATGTTTTCTCTGAATTTCTTATCGATTTTAAAGACTAGATTTTTCGCTTCCTTAACAATATTTTTTTCTTTTTTACTTACTACTTCTATACTTATAGGGCCATTTATGATATTAAATATTTCATCAATGATTTCTTCAAATGATCTTCCACTTCTTGCAACGAGTGTTGGGTTTGTTGTAATACCATCTATGATTCCCCATGATGCAAGCTCTTTAATCTCATCCAGATCTGCAGTATCAACAAATATTTTCATAAAGCCTCAACTCAAGGTATTATGTTTTTATTCATAACTTTTTGGATAGAAATTATTGAATCATGTAAATAACTTAATGAAATATAGATACATTTGGATATATTGAGAAAAACCAAAAAATATATATATCTAGACATACATTACATTCTTTGTGGTGATGGGAGATGCCTCTAACTAGAAAAGCCCGTGTCGTGGGTAGTAGCTTGGTGCTGACTTTACCTAGTCAGCTAGCAAAGGCTCATGATATAAAAGATGGAGATGAAATTGAGATAATTCCAATGGGAATAGGAGAATTTAAAATAAGAAAATTGGTAAAATAAGTCTCTTCCTTCTTTTAAAATAATAGCATTTGTTTTTAAAAAAAGTAGAAAGTATGGTAATTTTTGATATTATATGATAATATTAGCACCCTAAATTATTATAGCAGATATTTCAAAACTAAGTAAAGTAAGTTAGCAATCGGAAAATAAATGATCGAATTAGATTCATACAAATGTTATTAATGGATATCTTGTACTGAATATTACTATTGACTCCTTTATATGATCAATACTTAGAAGAATATCTGATATATTTGTTTATACTCATCTTATTATGGAAAAGTCAAGTTAATATGTTGAGAAACATATAAAAGTAGGCACAGATTTGATTATTTATATATATCATTGTTTTGTAACATAAATTTTTTTTATAAAAAAAGTAAAGAAAATGGTTACAAAATATAAGTTTTTATGAAATCAGAAAATTCTTTTTAATTAATATAAGAGAATATTTCAAATATTGATCTTGTAATTGTTATGTCAGCTCATCCAGACTTTGGAGATTTGAATTTTATTTTAGATTTATTAACTAAAAAAAAGATTTTAAAAAATAATTAATAAGTTAGAATAAGATATTTATTTGGAATTAACTGATGAAATAAACCATATAATTGGATACTCTATAAAAGAAAATGGTGCAAATGTTCTTGTTGCCTGAATCTTATTATTTTAAGTAATAATTACAAGGATGCAATAAAGTCAATATAAGATGCATTGATTACAATCCTAATGCCAAATCTCTTATCACACTTTCTTTATTTTTTGCTTTTACAATTCCGCTTGCAAGTAGTACACCTTCGGCGCCCAACTCAATGGATTTAGTAACATCTTTTCCATTTTTTATTCCTGCTCCGCAGAGTACTTTTACGTTTTTATCAACTTCTTTTACAGCATCTACACTACCAATTACAATTTCTGGATTAGCTGTTGTAACAGAAATATCTCCACCTATTAATTCAGGAGGCTCGACAGCTATAAAATTAGGTGTCAAAGTTGCAATTGCCTTTGATGTATTGATGTTATTTGAACATACTATGTGATCTAAATTTAGTTTTTTTGCACGAGAAATACAGATATCGATATCTGCAAGTTTTAATCTGTGTTCACTGTGATTTATCAAGGTACCAACAGCTCCAGCTACTTTTACAGCTTCAGGAAGAATCCATCCAGTATGGCTACCTGGTTTTATGGGATCAATATGCTCTGCAAAAACAGGTATTGAAACTTTCTCTGCACATATTGTTAAATCTGTAGCCTGTACCGATATTGCCATACTTGTGCCCGTTTCTTTTGATATTTTATCCATAATTAATGCAATTTCTAAAGCTTTATCTCCTGTTGCTTCTGCATAGGTCTTTAAATTAAGAGTAATAACTGGTGTTTTTAACATGATTTTTCCCTCTATTTATTCTAGATGTGTAAATTTCTTGTTTTATCTAATATTAGAACAGATATTAAAAAACTTATCTAAAAAAAGTGAGAAAAAAGATAGAGGTCTTAAAACCTTTATAACCCCCGTATTTGCTGTAGTAGTGGGAAAATGTGTGGATGGTTTTCTAGAAATGTTAGGGATGGTGTGTTGATATATTGTTTGTTCTTAATACCAAATAGATTAATTGTAATAGGATCAGACCAATCACTTTCTAAACTATGTTCATCTTCTGCAATTGATTTTACGATATATTTTTCATACTATGCAACCTCAGATGCGATGATAAAGGATATACAAACGCCAAAACATAATGTAAAAGAAAAATAGAAAGAGGTTTATTCACCTCTAATTTTTTAGCAGTTCTTTTCTTACTAGAACTTATGATGTTGTTGCCAATAATTTTTTAATTCATCCAAGGTTTTGTCTAGGGTGATAGTATCCTTGACATAATGGAATTCTGTAGATACGGGCATTATTGTATTATATGGTATTTTCCAGGTATCACATAGATATGGGTCTACAAAGCATCCATAGTTTTTGAATGTCCCATCACTTTCCACCCAACCAAAAAATGTTCCAACCCTTGAATGGTTTTTGTCATAAACAGGTTTCTCTATCAGATCATCAGTTGGACAGGTTGTTGTTCCACATGGGACAGATTTATTCCAAAATCTACCTAACTCATCAATCGTTTTGCTCAAGGTTATATTTACCCCCCATTCTTTTATGTAGTCACTATATATTGGGTAGAGTTTACCTGTTCCTCTAAACCAAGTATCCTTTGTATTTTCAGTTGTTCTTATACCGAAGAAATATCCCGGATACTCGGTGTTCCAGCTATTCCACCATTTGTCTATAGTTCCTATTGTGTTTCCATTTACATCACATACTTCTTTTCCAACTAACTCATGTGGATTATTAATTTTCATATCTCACCTCACACCTTTTTTAATATTTGATATTAATTAGGTTGATATAAATTTTTTCAATTATTTATTGAAACACCTGTTACATAAAATAAAGTAAGGTTTATTTTCATATAAATTGATAGTTTAGTACAATCTAGTGAATAATTTTATTGAGATTTAATACAATTATGAAATAACTTCTAAATGTAAAACAGAAGATTGCGATAATTCGGCGAGAGTAAAAGGATATTGTTGTAATTGTTAACAAAACAATCATAGTAAAAAACAAAGCAAAAAAGGAGAGGTTGTCAGTATGTTACATACTTTTTGTTAGATTTTTAATTAAATGATAAGGCATATATCACATTTATACTAAAAATAACGAAAGAATTATATTATAGATTTATATTTACATTACGGGGTTGTAGAGTACTGAGGAAGGATTAATTAGACTTTTTATAAACTGGCCATCCTTCCTTACCATCATCTTACTTCCATCTCTCCTCAAAAACTCTACTTCCTCTAAATATTACATTAAAAGTAAAAGGAATTTATCATTATATTGTTTCGGTATAAAAAAGATATGAATATATTTAAAGATATAAAGAAAAAAGAGAGGTTTAGTAAACGTTCGTCAAGAATATCGCCGATTTTATTGGGAAATTTGAGACAATATTTAATATATTCTTTCCCATTTCAGTTAGATTAAAAATGGCGATACTACCTCAGGCAAGTCTATTTCTAGGTATAATACCTGCACTTGTTTTACTCTTTATAGGTTTAAAAGGATATGATGAATTTTACAAAGAAAAGAATATTTTTTTAACATTTGTAATAGGAATAATCTTAGGGTTTATTGCTGCGTTGATAGAATTATTTACATTAACTGTAGGTGTTTTAATTATTATTTTATTTCCTATTCTTGAACAAATATTAAAAACAATGATTCTAAATGTGGGAAAATTACACGGGAAAAGAGAGACAGTAATTTATGGCTTATCCTTGGGACTTGGTTTTGGATCTATATTTACTCCTGTTTCGATAATTCTTGCAAATATTCAAACAGAATCTATAATTTTACTTGCATCAATAATTTTAGGTTCTATTGGAATTATATTAGTTCATGGTGCTACAGGATTGATTATTGGATATGGTGTTTATAATGGAAAGTTAATGAAAAATTTTGTATTTGTATTAATTTTGCATATTCCTGTTACAGCATGGTTTTTTTTAACTGGTATTTATAAATTAGAACATCTTCAAGTTTATTTAGTTCTTTATGGTTTAATCATTTATTGGTATACAACTAAGAAAATAATGCCGCAGATTCTTAATCGAAATCAAAGAAGAAAAAGAAAATAGAATGAAGTTTAGATCATTAAAATAAATTATTATGTATAATAAGGTTGAAGGTAATATAGATGAGTCATTTCAACAAAATTCAAGCAAAAATTCTATAATAATTATTGCAGGTATTTTATTGATAATCTCTGGTGTTCTATCTGTTATTATGTGGATAGGACTAGCATCAATAGATGTTTCTCTTATTAGATCAACGATACTACCAGAGTTTGAATCGATATCTTCTGAATATGGATTAATAACATTTTCTGAAGAAACAATTAAAGAATTATTTGTAATATGTGGATCCATAGGCTTTTTCCTTTCAATTTTCACAATACTTGGTGGAATCATGTCAATAAAAAAACAAAGGTGGGGAATAGCTCTTGTAGGTGGTATTTTAGGATTATTTACAATTGGACCATTTTTTTTATCGAGTGCATTTTCTTTAATAGGTTTAATATTAGTTATCATTTCAAAAAATGAATTTCACTAATCTTACGATAAAAAATAAAAATTTGTATCATTTACTTTTAAGTATATCTTAACAATTGAAAAAAATACTGTGGAAAAACAAAGAGAAAATTATTTCACTCTATGTCTTCCACTAATCTAAAGGATTATAAATGGTTTTATTCCTCAAATTTTTTACTGCAGTAAGGGCATACTCTAGCATCATCAGGTATTACACGACCACAATTTGGGCATCTTCTCTCAGTAGATGATTCCTTTTTAGACTCTCCACCGATTGGTGGACGTATTACTAACCAGACAATTATTACAATTATCAAACCAAGGAAACTAAGGAAAAGTGATGCTAAGATCAAAATCAATACCCAAAGACCTCCCTGCTTTCCCCTCTTTTCAGCGTCTTTGTATATCCAAATACATGCTAGAATAGCAATTACAAGGGGGATAATGACAATAATTATACACATTGTTAAACCAAGGCCCATAAAAATTGCCTGTTCATCAGGGCCCCATGAATCCCAGTAATATTCATCCTGTGCACTTGATACAGTAGCTATTGTCACTGACATTATGATAAATGTCAATGCAACCATTATCAACATTTTTAGTTTATTCAATCCATTCACCTCAATTAATGAGATGTTTTCCTTTTTTAATTACTTTTTGTTTTTATAAAATATTAATGTCAAGAACAATCTTTTAAGTAAAATAATGCTTCAAAATTATCAAATTACAAATAACATTTTAAGATGTTTGTATTAACTATTAATTAGCAAATATTTATTAACAAATTCTAAATACATTCATGATGGTGGAGGTGAGAAAGATAATGACAATTTGTCATAAGTGTGGAAATATTACAATCTTTACAGATGGTATATGTGAAGAATGCAAGGAAAAAATGATTGATAAAGGTGAGTTTCTTTATTGAATTACATAATCAAGATACTACAATAAAATATTGAGGCAAACACCTCTTGTTATAATTGTATAATCGTAAAATAAAATAATATTATTTTTACATAATTAAATAAGAGATTTAAAAGATTATAATAAAAAATAAATGAACGAAACACTTTTTCGTAAGATAAATTATTCAAAGTATGATATTTCATGAATTAGTAAATATTATTTCTAATGGTGGTACATTAAAAATTTTTTTAATATAATTAGAAAATTGAGTTATAATATTAATATTATATATTGTATTATGATTGTTTGATTATTCATAAATTAAAAAGAAAAAAAAGGAGTATAATAGTAGAATAAATGACTGAATATAAATGTGTGTATTGTGGAAATAAAATGAATGAGTTTGAGTTTAAGACATATAACGGGTTTTGTGGAAAATGCAGAGAAATATTAGATTGGAAACAGATTTTAAGTGATTTTAAAGAGTTTAAAAAATAATCATATTTTCATCATTATTAAAAATATATAAATAATCAATCCATAATAAAAAATATTATTAAAATATGTTTAGTATAAAAACTCCAATATTTAATTATTTTTCATTCTATTGTTACCTGACGAGTTCTTCTTAATTTTAATTTCCATGACTTCGTCTATAATCATACCTATTGCAAAACCACATACTATTCCTACAAGTGAACCTGTTATCACTCGCAAAACATTCGTACTTTCCCAGAATCCAAAAAGCTGTCCAACTCCATCTATTCCTATTGGAACAATACCTAAAATAATTACAGTTAAAAACTTTTCGTTTAAGGGAATCATGTATAAAATCATAAATCCAAGGCCAATTGTTATACCAATCAATATTGCTGTACATCGGCTACAAAAAGGCATCTGATTACCATTAATATAAAATGACCGTTCTGCTTTTTGATGGCACAATCTGTCCCCTACACTATATAAAACATTCCAGGGAAATGTCATCTTACTGATTTGTAATTCGTTGTCTGAAATACCAGTAAGGCCTGATAAGTCTTTAACACTATCTCTTGGTAAAGACAATGGGGCTAAAAAATGTAATATACTAATAATTAAAAATATGGTAAAAAAAACTAGCAGTAATTTAGAAACTTTTTCCCTTTTTTCCATTTTCGAACTCTTCTTTAGAATGTAAAATAATAAACATTGAAATGAGGCTAAGTATTGACCCCACCATGAAAAAGCCAAAGGAAAATATTCCAAGTAAGGCACCAGCAACAGCGACATCGAAATGTTGACGTTTTAAAGAAGCAACTGCTCCAAGCAATGCAATAATCGAAAATATAAGTAAAATAATTGAACATCCCATTGTTTCATATGGTATAAATCTGTTAATATCTTCATTTACAATTATTTCATTATATGAATTAATTAATGGTGTTACAAGTATTTCTACTGTTAATGTCTTGTTTTCAGTAATTTGGATTTCTACTTCATTGATTCCTAGTGATATATTTCCTACTAAATATCTACCGTTTTCGTTTGTTTTTCCAGATATATCATCAATTGTTATTGATACGTTTTCAAGAGAATTGTTTGATTGATCAATAATCAAAAATTCTATAGTTCCAGACAATCCAGCATCAGACAACACATCCAAAGGGGACCCGATGAAGGTTTCTGAAAAAGCCGCAGAAGATATTCCTAATATAAAAACACAAATTAAAATTACTGCGGCTATCATTGGTTTATCAGTTCTTGGTTTAATAGATGATAAAATAGTTTTTCGAGGTTCACCATGTTCTTCCCAGGCACATTCTTCTTCCGCTTTAAAATCATCTGATGTTTTTTTTATGGCGAATTTGCAGTCACATTTTGGGCAGATGGCTTTGTATTGTTCGCTGTCTTTTGGGGTATCCAATATAAATTCATGGTTGCACTTCGGACATATGGTTCTCCCCTTCATAACCTTTTCACCACGGAGATGATAGACATCCTATATTAATAATATTTCTATAAATCCTAGTTTTAATTTAATTTTGACAAACAGTAGAAATATTGCGAAAAAATCATATTTATTTGCATTATATTTAAATAGACTTTTCTTTTTATTAATTCTGAGAATGGGATGAAATATAATAAAATAATCGATAGAATCATAGTAGTTTTTTTAAAAAAATCTCTTATAAGAAGACTGGAAATACTATGAAAATTGTGATGAATAATACTAGTGCTTGGAAAAAATTAACTATTATTTAGAACTATTTAACAGGTTTAAAAATGAGCTTAAAAGTGAATAAAAATTGGAAAATCAACTTTAGCCTTTCATTAAAATTAACATTGATTGTTGTGACGTTGTCTGCTTTAATTATTTTTTCTCTGACTTATATAAATATAAATGATCAGGTTATCTCCATTGAAAATGTTTATTCTGATAAAGCCGTTGTTCTCTCTCAGGCTCTTGATGCCGCAATTGAGGATCCTGATAAATTAACAGATAATCAAAAATTACAATACTATATATCAAGTTTCAGCAGTCTTAATCCTGAGGTTTTAAAAATTAATATTAATTTACCAGATAAAGAAGAATTAAAAACATTTGCATCAACTAATATGAGTTTTATTGGCATTTCTTCAAGTCATTACAATAACTTTTCATATGAAAATGATGCAGTAATTAATATCCCAATACATTATGATGATTCGCATGAGTTAATTGTTATAACGCCTATAAATTTATCTGGACAGATATATGGTACATATGAAATGTTACTTTCTATGAGCCAAAGTTATAAGGCATTTGATAAACAGGCAAAAAATCTTATTATGATATCTATTGCTAGTCTTTTTGTTCTTATTTTTAGTTTATTATTTCTTCTTAGAAAAACTTTGGTAAAACCAGTAATTGCATTTAGAGATGCTGCCAAAATTATTGGTGAGGGAAACCTTGATGAAAAAATAACAATTAGTTCGAAGGATGAATTAGGTGAACTTTCAAGAGCATTTAATAAGATGACAGATGATTTAAAAAAATCAAGAGATAAAATTCAAGATTATAATAAGATTTTAGAAGGTCTTCTTGATCAGAAGGATGAATTTATTGGTCAACTTGGTCATGATCTTAAAAATCCATTACAACCACTTGTAGGTCTGCTTCCAGTTATTATGGAAAAGGAGAAAAATCCAAAGATAAAGGAACATTTGAAAATAATTATTAACAATGTTGAATATATGAGAGATTTGATAATTAAAACACTACAACTTGCCAGACTTAGATCATCCAATGTTGAGTTTGATATGAAAGAGTTAAATATTATGAATGAAGTGAATGAGATTCTTATATCCCAAAAAATATTTTTTGAAGAAAATAATGTATTAGTAAATAATAAAATTAATAAAAAAATATTTGTATATGCAGATAAATTGAGAATTGTAGAGTTGTTTAATAATCTAATTACAAATGCTGTAAAATACACACCCGATACTGGTGGAAAAATAATTATTGATGCAAAAGATGAAAACAGTTTAGTACAAATTTCTATAGAGGATACTGGAATAGGAATGACAGAAGAACAAATTAGTAAAGTTTTTGATGAGTTTTATAAGGTAGATACATTAAAAAATGAAATGGATTCTACTGGACTTGGGCTTTCGATATGTAAACATATCGTTGAGAAACATGGAGGTAAAATATGGGCGGATAGCCTGGGAACCGGAAAAGGATCAACCTTCTATTTTACATTAAAATCGGTCAGCAACAACAAAAATATAAATAACTGAATAACGTATATGTAATATGGTGAGAGTAATGTCAAAAAAGATTATGATTGTGGATGATGATTCCGGTGTAAGATATACTGTTAAAACCGGAATTGAAATGATGGATGAAAATTATCATATTGAATCTGTTGACAGCGGTTTTAAATGCCTTGATATATTAAAAGCAGGTGAAATACCTGACTTAATATTATTAGATGTAATGATGCCAGAAATGAGTGGTTGGAAAACATTTGATATTATTAAGAAAAATGAATTGTGGAGAAACATACCTATAATTTTTTTAACTGCTAGAACAGATAAAATCGCTAAAAATGCTGGCGGTTTTTTAGCTGAGGATTACATTGAAAAACCAGCTAAAATTCCTGAACTTAAAAAAAGAATTGATAAAATTTTAAATAAAAAATAGAATTATCAATTTTACTAAATAATCTGTTTCTTGATAACAACTATTTATATTTAGTTTTATATTACTTTTTGGATTATTTTCATGTAAATTATTTTTAAAAAAAAGATTATAATATTTTTTCTTTATTAATATTCGAATTAGATTTTTTCATTTCTACAAAAGCTCATATTTATATAATATATGTTTATTCCGATACTCTAAGAGGCGGTAAATTAATGGCTAGATTTCCAGAAGCAGAACAGCGGTTGTTAAACAAAAAGATATGTATGAAATGCGGTGCTACTAATGCAATAAAAGCAATAAGATGTAGAAGATGTAGATCAAAGGAATTACGTATAAAAGCAAAGGAAGGAAGGGGAGTTTAGTTCTTTTCTATAAAACCGTCATCTTTAAGAGCATATTTTCTTTTTTGGTTTGCAGGTAGAATCTTAATGTCAGAAACAAAACATAAGAAAGACGAGGATTTTAACGAGTGGTATAACGAAATCGTAGAACTTGCTGATTTATGTGACAAGAGATATCCAATTAAGGGTATGAATGTATGGCGGCCTTATGGCTGGAAACTAATGAATCATGTTGATAGACTAATTAGAAACGAGATGATAAAAACAGATCATCAGGAAGTATATTTTCCATTGCTGATCCCTGAATCATCCTTTAAAAAGGAAGAAGAACATATTGAGGGTTTTGGTAGCGAAGTATACTGGATAACTCATGCTGGATTAAATGAACTTGAGGAAAGATGGCTTCTAAGACCTACGTCTGAAACAGCGATGTATCCAATTTTTTCTCTTTGGATAAGATCTCATGCAGATTTGCCATTAAAGACATATCAAATAGTAAATACTTTCAGATATGAAACTAAACAAACGCGTGCATTTATAAGGGTCCGTGAAATTCATTTTTTTGAGGCACACACTTGTCATGTTGATTTTGAAGATGCAGAAAAACAAATTAAAGAGAATAAGTTAATTGCTTCAAGACTTTTTAAAAAGCTTTGCCTTCCTTTTATTCTTTGTAAAAGACCAGAATGGGATAAGTTTGCTGGTGCTTTCTATACAATTAGTATAGATGTTCTTATGCCATCTGGTAGGACATTACAATTGGGATCAATACATCAATACAAAGATAATTTTTCTAGACCTTATAATATCATCTATGAGACTGAAGATGGGAAACATAAAAATTGTCATCAGACAACATATGGTATGAGTGAACGAATTCTTGGTGCACTTGTTGGAATTCATGGCGATAATAAGGGACTAATTATGCCACCAGAGGTTGCTCCAATACAAGTTGTAATTATACCCATAATTTTTAAAGGTAAGGAAAAAGAAATTTTGGAAGTGTGTGACACGTTATCTAAAAAACTTGAGGATGAAAATATTAGAATAATTGTTGATAAGAGAGACATAACCCCCGGTAACAAATATTTTAACTGGGAGTTGAAAGGAGTGCCTTTAAGGATTGAAATAGGTCCAAGAGATATAGAGAAAAAAGAGTTAATTTTAGTTAGAAGGGATACTGGAAAAAAGAAACCGGTTTCTCAGGACTCTTCTGTAAAACATATAAAAGAAGAACTCAAAGAAATCTCTTACGATTTATTTACAAATGCTAAGAAATTTCTTGATGAAAATATGCATAAAGTTAAAACTGTTGAAGAAGCAATAGATAAAAAAGGTATTATTGAACTTCCTTGGTGTGGGAGAGAGAATTGTGCCCAGGAGATAGAAAATATTTTAGATGGAAATACTCTAGGAGAACCAATCGAGAGTGATGAATGCAATCATCTTTGTCCAGTATGTGGTAAAACAGCAAAGACGTGGATGAGATTTGCAAAAACATATTGAAATGTGGTGTAAGAATATGAGTGGAAAAATTATTGGATTTATTAGAGAATATGTATTTGGTTTAAGCATTATAATAATGATTATCGGATTATTTGTAATATTTACTGGTGTTTTAGGAATTTGGTTTGTAGATGTTGCTAAGGACTTACTGAATTTTCCAAATGGTATATTTGAATGGTGCCCATATGTTTTAATATTTGGATTGTTAATTTTCGGTGTTGGTCTATATTATATATACAGTTTTATCAAAAACAGGAATTTTGTATTAGAAGAAATTGAAACAAAAAAAAGATCAGAGTTCATTAAAAGGCATGGTGATTTAAAAGACTCAGTTAGATATTTACCTTCCAAATACAAAGAAATGTTGAAAGAAAAAGAGAAGGAATTGAAAATAAAATAAATAAACATTGTTTATCCTTTAGCTTGGATGGTGAGAACCGATACTAGAATTTTATATTATTCTTGTTGAACCAAAATATGGTGGTAACATAGGTGCTGTAGCTAGAATAATGATGAATTTTGGTTTTGACAAAATATATCTGGTAAATCCTTGTAAACTTGATGAAGAATGTTATATTAGATCCGTACATGCTCATGAAATTCTTAATCGTGCAAAGATTTTTTCATTGTTTGAAGATGCAGTGAAAAATATCGATTACCTCGTTGCTACTTCTTCTATTGAATCCAAATCAGATAAGAAACACCTAAGAAACTCTGTTTTACTTGAAGAATTAAGTGAAAAAATATATGAAATTGACGGAAAAGTAGGATTTGTTTTTGGTCGAGAAGACTATGGTTTATACAATGAAGAAATTGCTGCTTGTGACATTATGATTAAAATACCAACGAGTGAGTCCTACCAATCATTGAATCTTTCACATTCAGTTGGTCTTGTTTTATACAGTTTGTACGTTAAGAAAAATTTTCCAAAAAAGAAAAAAAGAAAAATAGGAAAAATTGAGAAAAAAAAATTATTTGAATTTTTTTCAGAACTCTTAGAAGAAATTGATTACCCTATACATAAAAAGGAAAAAACGAAGATAATGTTCAGACGTGTAATGGGAAGATCAATGCCATCTAAATGGGAATATCATACATTAATGGGGGTTCTCAACAATACTCTAGTAAAATTAAAAAAATTAAGATGAAAAGAAAATTTATATTGTTTCAATATCAAAATAGACTTTGCTGTTTTTTAATGCAGAATGTACCTTATCTGCGAACCATACAAGTTCTTCAACATCAGAAGATTCTTTGTTCCATTCGTAAACAAAATCATAGTTGCCTTTGGTTGCCTTGAAACCCATATTTAATAATAGATCTTTTATCTCTGATGGTGAGTTACCTTCACTGTTGAACAGAATCTTTAGGTATGTCTTCATTTTAAACACATTAAATCTTAATTAATATGGTGGTATTAAATTGTTGCGATGTTATCAAAGAATTTAAATTGAATATATAGGTACTGGAATAAAACATATTACTAGTATAATTAGCGCGACAAAAAATAGTAATTTTCTTCTAAGATCAATATCTGTATCATCATTTAGTGGAGGAGGATGCATCATTCCCATCATAAAAACAATGATTATTGCAAAAAAGGTCCATCCTGTAAATATCAATATGAAAATTGCAATCCAACCAGCATATTTTTGTTTTTCTCCAAGAACTGCACGAAATATGTGTCCACCGTCGAGTTGACCTGCTGGGAGAAGATTGATCGATGTTATTAAAAGGCCAACCCATCCTGCAAATGCGGTTAAACTTAGATCAATTGGAGATCCCGCTGGAATGTTTAATATAGTGCTTGAAAGAAAAGAGAAAAGTATAGATCCTCCTAGCATAATTTCCCCAGAAACTGGTTCTGTAAGTGGAGCCGGAGATGAAGTCATAATACCAAATATTGTTACAGGCATAGCAACAAGAAAACCAGCTATTGGACCAGATATTCCAACATCAAATAGCGCTTTTTTATTAGGCATCGGATCACTGCTGGAAATTAAAGCACCGAATGTGCCGATGTTAAAACTTGGAAGGATTGGAGGTATTGGCATAAAAAATGGGAGAGAGGTTTTAATTCCATGTTTTTTTGATGAGAAATAATGTCCCATTTCATGAACAAATAAAATGCTCATCAAAGGAAATGCAAAAAGTATTCCTCCATAAAATAAATTTTTAACATTAAATACATTTATAACATTAGTTACAGTCCAGATATCAAAATGGCCAAGATATAATATAGATCCCGTAATAACTGTAGTAATGATAGTTGCAATTAATAGTGTAATATTGATTAATACTGATTTTTCTTTTCTAATAGGTTTTTTTATTATAAATATAATATGTTCTCCTTTTTCATATCGAAGCATTGGGGTATATCCTTTCTTGGAAAGGGATTTTCTTAATATATCAAAATTATATTCCAAAGATTCTTTATCAATTCTACAAAAAAAGGCAACAGAGTTTAAATTAAATTTTATATCATAGAAAGGAAAAAGTTGTCCAACCTCTTTTTTCAATAATTCTATATCTAAATTAGAAGTATTGTCTATATTACTAAATAGATTCCAATTATTAGACATTTATTTGGCAAATACGACCTTTGTTTTATAAAATTATCGTACAAACTTAAATAAAAAAAATTTATTTACAAAAATGAGGTTTTAAAATGGACATGGAAATTAGTTTTCCAGGAGGTAAAAAAGTAAATGCAAAATACAAAGGTTTTACTATTAAAACAGATCAGCCTATACAAGAGGGGGGAGAAGGTTCAGCTGCTGAACCTTTCTCACTTTTTTTATCCTCAATTGGCACGTGTACTGGTATCTTTGTTCTAAGATTTTGTCAAGAACGTAATATTCCTACTGATGATCTTAAAATGATATTAAGAACAGAAAAAAATGAAGAAACAAAAATGATAGAAAAAATTTATATGGAGGTGAAAGCATCAAAAACTTTTCCTAACAATTACAAAAAAGCAGTAATAAAAGCAGCTGGTTTATGTACAGTTAAAAAACATTTGGAGAGACCTCCTAAAATTGAGATATCTATAATAAAAGATATTAATTAACATCATATTTATTTATGTCTTCTCTATTGCGAAATGAGTGAAGGTAAAATGACAGTTGATTTAGTTATAGGAACACAATGGGGTGATGAAGGAAAAGGAAAGGTTGTAGATTATTTCTCCAGAGATGCTGAATATGTTGTAAGATTTCAAGGTGGAAATAATGCAGGTCATACAATAAAAGTAGGAGATGAGGTGTACAAACTTCATATAATTCCCTCTGGAGTTATACAGGGAAAAACTGGTATTGTAGGTAATGGTTGCGTTGTAGATCCAGAGGTTTTAATTCATGAAATTGATGAACTTTCAAAACGCAACATAAAACCAAAGATATTCATTAGTGATCGTGTGAATATAATAATGCCTTATCACAAGATATTAGATGGTGCTCAGGAGAAACATCTTGGTAATAAAAAAATTGGAACAACAAAAAGAGGAATTGGCCCATGTTATAGTGATAAAATATCTCGTAATGGTATAAGGTCGATTGATTTACTTAATAAGGAAACATTGAAAAATAAACTAGATGTCATTATTCCGATTAAACAAGAAATTATAAATTTATATGGTATAGATGAAACATTAAATAAAAAGGAGATACTAAACACATACTACATGTATGGGAATAAAATGAAAGATTTTATCACCACAACTCATATTAAACTCAACAAGGCTATCCAAAATGGAAAAAATATCCTTCTTGAAGGTGCACAGGGAACAATGTTAGATGTTGATTTTGGTACATATCCTTATACAACATCTTCGCATGTTATTGCAGGAGGATCATCCATTGGTACGGGCATAGGTCCTAAAAATATTAGAAATATTATTGGTATTATAAAGGCATATACTACAAGGGTTGGAGAGGGACCTTTACCAACAGAACTGTTTGATAAAACAGGAAAATATCTTCAAGAAAAGGGTCAAGAATTTGGAACAACAACTAGCAGACCAAGACGATGTGGATGGCTTGATCTTATGGTAGTTAAACATTCTTGTATTATATCTGGTATAACAAAATT